>Ga0181591_10003841_pt1 | contig 13113 bp, 3 predicted proteins | sample 071ome_33_FD_133757 | JGI IMG/M metagenome (GOLD analysis project Ga0181591, IMG submission 133757) | Coastal salt marsh microbial communities from the Groves Creek Marsh, Skidaway Island, Georgia - 071412AT metaG (megahit assembly) | ecosystem: Environmental > Aquatic > Marine > Intertidal zone...
ATCAGGATCATAATTATCTGAGTCATTCTTGTAAATGAAAGCCATGTCTCTTTCACTGAACAATCCATTAAAATCTCTATCTTTTACTTTTAATGCATCCTTGACTCTTTCCCCGTTTGTTTTTATAACGTCTTTAATTGTTGGATATATATTTGCCACTCCACCATATCCCATTTGATATATGTAGCAAGGAACATCATCGTTTTCAAAACAGTCTTCTTGCTCTTCTACGAAGAATTCATAAGTCAGATCTGCATCTCTAAGTGTATCTCTTTTCTTTCCTTTATCTTCATTGTCTTCTACTGGGAACTCTAGTGCCTTATGGCAGTCATTTTCAGGATAGTCATTCAACACTTTGTAGCTACAGGCCAGAGGAACAAAGTCAGAATGGGCATCGTCTGCATTGTCGAAAATAGAGTATAGCCCTCTAAACAAAGGGAACTGCAATCTATAGTCTGACCAAGGAATTTTAGAAGTATTATAGCAAAATACTTCTAATCCATATTCTAAATCACATTCTTGAAATTGCTTATCTTCTTCTTTGGGTCCGCATTCTGGAACGTTGTCGTTTACTCCATCTTCAAGACTATTAACTTCATCTAGAGTGTTAGGATCGGTTACAATCTTGATTTCAGATTTTACAACTTCTCCATCGTCATCTGTTTCAATGATTGTTTCTAAATATATTTCTGCCTTTAAGTTTCTAACTATAGAGTCATTAAATCCATCTAGCGAATACTCTCTGTAAGTATTCTTGATAAAATTCTCTTTTATTTTTTCATCAATATTAAAAATGCTATCTACAAAGTAGTCTAATATGCCCTCATCTATTTGATGGGTATAGCCCTCAGAGTTTGATTTAGTAGTAAAATTGCGTATGTTCCTAATAAAAGGAGTGCATTCACCAAAAATGTCATCAATTTTATCAATATTGATGTCAACTTTGATGCCATTTGCTTGGCTAAAAATTGTTTTTATATCATTGCTCATTAATCTTCTGTGCCGCAACTTACAAGGGCTATTCCTTCATAGCCTATGGCCCTCCCAGTAGAGAAGACCCTTTTGGCAGACTGATTTTGTAGTATGGAATCAGTTTCTCTGAAAGGAGTGTCTTTAGTTAATTCATTTAAAAATTCAACCGTTCCTAGGCATTTTCCTTCTTCTGAAGACGCTACGCTCGCAAAAAGATCAAATCCGCCATCAGCCGAAACAGAAAAATACCATCTAGTCTTAGATATCTTCTCTAAATAAATATGCACATCAACCAAGTCTATTTTCTCAGAAGTCTCTTCGCAGGCATCTTTTGTGTTGTAATATTTAACTAAAAAATTAGGCAATGTCTTAGACCACAAACAAGGGTTTCTTTGCTGAGTCAAAATATGATTAATGTTTATATCTTCTACCATTTCGAACCTAACGCTCTTATGGTCATTTATGTCAAATTCTAATTTAAAACAATCATCAAAAACATTAACGTTCTTTAGCATTAAATGATATTTATTAGAATCAAAATCTTCACAATGAGAACACTCTTTAGCGTCTATCATTCCTTCGCTTTTGTCTATGTCAGAAGTTGAAAATTGAGTTCTTGCCAAATTAAACTCTGCGTATTTGTCTGTAGATTCTGAACTTTCTTGTCTATTAATCCAATGGTTATTTTTAATGCTTTCTTCGATTGTCAAAGGAGTATAAGAGTCTCTGTCAGGGTTCATGCCGCACTCCCAAAGGCACGGCTCGTTTTCCCATTCTATGCCCCTGTTCTCTGCTTGCCCTATTAGCTTTTCTCTTCTAGAATCATCTGTCTTGCACAGGTGACAGATAACATTGTTTGCTGGGCGTCCTTTTCTGGGGCAATAAAAAGAAACTTGTTTCTCTTTATTTATACTTTTGTAATAATCTACAACCTCTTTATATTTTTTCTCTTTAAACAGTTCATATATTTTTACTGAATGGTCCCAACTGGGCCTTTCATCTGGCTTTTCAGCAGGGCTTCTTTTTAAATTGGGACGTATTTGATTCTTAGCCCTATTCCAATCTCCTTCTCCAACAAAATCTCCGACTTGCTTTAAAACATCGTCTGGATTAGAAATTAATTCCTCAAACTCAACCATTAATAAATCAGGATTATGTTTTATTATCCAACTGGAAACAGCAGCAGTCACTTCAATAAACATATCTGGAGAATTAGCAGACATTTCCTTGCTTCTTATTTTTAAAGGAAGGGGAAGAATTAAATCTCTTTGAGAATTGGCAACTGCCCAAGGGTGCCGAATCATCATGATGATTTTATCAACATACTTAGGATTAGACTTTGAAAGACCCTGAGATACTATTTTCACAACTTTGTTTTTAATGGGAGTATTAGGAGCCCATTGAATACCAGCGGTTGTCCAAGGACATTCCCAAAAGCCATTTGGATTCATTTTCTTTGTTTCTTTTAATCTCTCTTGATAATCAGGTTCCTGTTTTATTTTAATATATTCCAAACAATTATTAATGTGTTCATCTTGAGTTTTTTTATCCATAGGCCATTTGGTCCCTATGATACTATCTTCTCCCATAGCCTCTTTGTGCAAAAGCATCATAAGGCTAGTGCCAGACCTCGGACATCCACTTACTATAATCATAATTATCTCCTTAATTCCATTTTTACAAAGAAAGCCCCAGGGTATCCACTGGTATTAACGACATAGACCAATCTCTATCATTAATACCATATGAAGTTCTAAAATTATTACCACATTTTTGTATGCCACTAAAGTATGTAACGCCCCAAGCTCCCTGTCTGACATATGCTCCAGAAGTAGCAGAAATGTCATAGTACCAATTTTTTTTCCCTATTGATATGTCATTTTTAAAAGGATTAAAATAACAAAATTTTCCTGAGTAAAATTTACTATTTCTTTGAGAAATTAATTTCTCATGGGCCACAAAAACAAAGCCATCATCAAAATTAGACAACTGAGTTCCTATAGATATTTCATTATTGCTTTTAATGGTTTTATCATTAAAATGTTCAATAAACTCCCAATTGCCTATGTGCCTAAGTATCACCATAGGGCTCACAGAATACAAACAATACAATTCGCCTTCTAATTCATAAAAGGCCCAATTTTTTTCTATTTCTTTTCTATTTTTAAAAATAACCTCTTGCGGTTCGGAAATATCAGGATATATTTTTGCAACATAAATCTTATTGTTTTTATGCGTTGCAGTATTAAATGTTAAATAAATACCACTATTCAATTTAAATATTTTACAATCATAAATTCTTTCTATATTATTCCATAAAGAATCTAAAATAAAAATTTTACCATTAACAATTAAATAAGATAATAGTTTAAACTTTCCTGGCCTCTCTTTCGTAGGGCAATGTTTTTTTACCCTTATGACAATAATTTCCAAATTATCATCAATATAAAAAGATGGATTAAAAAAAGACTTAGCATCTATAAATGATAGTTTATTTTCAAATTTTGAAATTAATCCTGTTTCTTCATAATGTTTTGTAAAATATATACTTTCCATGTTAACAGTTTGGCCATCCAGCGCACTTGTCCCAAGAAACAGAAATTGTAGAACCCACACTGTTCTGGGCGGTAAAGCTACCAAAAAACAAATTAAAAGTAGCATAGTAACTTACGCTTGTAGGGCCAGCAAATGTTCCTGTGAAAGAGTTAATGTTTATCATATCAGTAGTTCCAAAGCCTACAACAAATGCACCAGCGGTTTCATAATACCCTCCTGACCAATAAAATTGGGCTCCGTTTGGAGTCTGTACTTGTTCATCCGCTTTCGCTCCAATGTAGTCCGTTGTAGGGAATGTTACTATAGGGCCTCTAAAATGATTGTACCTCAATCCAAAACTGTAAGACCAGTAGTTGAAATATTCCGTAAAAGGATCATTCACATAAAAATTAGGACATATATTTTTTGTATCCCCGTTATTCCAGGTTTCTCCAAACATATCTATTGTATCGTTTAGTGCAGTACCTGTGTGATTAACCCCTACAGGAGTACCAGTCCATGAGACTTCAACTTCAATCCAAGGATTAGAACTAGGACATGAGAAAGTCGCTTCACTAGAATCAGAACTACTAGCACTAGAATCAGAACTACTAGCACTAGAATCAGAACTACTAGCACTAGAATCAGAACTACTAGCACTAGAATCAGAGCTAGAACTAGCACTAGAGCGAGAGCTGGCACTAGAGCGAGAGCTGGCACTAGAGCGAGAGCTGGCACTAGAGCGAGAGCTGGCACTAGAGCGAGAGCTACCACTAGAATTAGAACTAGCACTAGAATCAGAGCTAGAACCGCTACTATCACTAGAGCTAGAGCTAGAGCTACTCTCTGCTAGTTCTGCACAAGGTTCTACAGAAGCAGTTCCACCAAAAGCGATTGGATTTACATCGCAAGGTTTGCCGTCCTCTGGACAGTCTTCCTTGACTCTGTCGTTTGCTATTTCTTCGACTTTATCTAAGCAGTTTGCAGCTTTGCCAGTACTCTCTTCGTCCTCTTCATTAGTGAATAATACAGTGCCAGGAGGCATTCCTGGCCCAACTGTTTCTAATGTTACAATCCATCTACCTACATAATCTCCAGGAACTCCTGGAGTTGCAAAAATCAATGCCGAATCAGCAGTTTCTATGGTTACAGTAATTTTTAAAAGTTGCTTAGTTACTTTAGCAATGTCATTCCTATTGCAATTTGGTTCATAAACTACTATTCCAACGCTAGTATAGCCTTCCCAAACTGGACCACCTTCATCTTCATCTTCATCTCCATCAGGGCATTCTTTGACAAGATAACACCTATGAGGAGCAGAATCTTTTTCGGTGGAAAAAACATCAGAACAGAAAGAAGCCTTCTTTCCTCTGCAGACTGGTCCACCTCGCTCGTCTCCAGGGGGGAGATCGTCTGCATCGTTATAGGGAAGTCTTATTGTTTTACCTCCCATTAGGCACTGTGAAATACCATCAAATCTTACATCTAATATGTCAGTTGTTATAGGTTCAGCCTTAGCATTTCCATCTACAAGTATCAGGACAGGCTCTCCATCTACAATAACAGGCTTTCCATCTTCCTGCTTAGTTACTACTCTACCACCATCCATTGACATCTTAGCACATTTTTCACAATCCCGCTCATTACATTCTTCAATCTCACAAGGAGCGAGAGTAAGAGTTCCTCTCCTTCCAAGTACTCTTCCAGGAAGTGCTAATCCACCGCCTGTACAGACTGGATTTCCAGTAAATCTCCAAGCATTAAAAGCATTATCTAATTCCATTGCTTCAGAACATGTTAATTGTATTCCATCTCTAGTAGTAAACAGGTATACTTTTATCAACTCCTCACAATCGTCTTCAATGCATATTGTGAAAAAGACCTCAAGAACCCCTCTTCTCATGTCAAATCTTATCACTCCAGAAGTAGAGTATATTTCCTCTTCTGACTCCTCCCATAAAGAAACCTCGTTAGTTTGAGTTCCTTCTCTTGTGTCAATGTCTCCTGGCTCTACTCCTTCTACTTCTGTCCTAGTGCAATCTCCTCTGTCGCAAAGGGAATTCCTTATAATCATCACTTCTATTGTAGGACCATCATCTCCATTGAAAAGATTTGTAGTCCATACGCAATCTTTTTCATCGTAATATAAATTGTAAACCCTATCCTCTATATTGAGGATTTTAATCTTAACATCATTTTTATCATCTATTTCAAAAGAACGAGCTTTATTTACATCTATGCTGCCTATTCCACTGCACTGGTATACTGTAGTTGAAAATGGCTCACAATATTGATTGCATCCTTGGCCATCCGAAGCCTTTTCGCAAGTATTGTTCTGTAGACAAGGAATTACAAAAACTCTTCCTAGCCATCCAATATTTCCACTGTCGTAATCCGCCTCCGTTTCTATGTCTATGTTTTTTTCTCTGTAATAATTTGTAGCATCTAATGCAGTAGCACATTGGTCTGTAAGCCTTTCAGTAAATCCATCATGCTTACTTTCTCCTCTGTCGATAAGAGTACTACCCTTAAATGCGAAATACTGTATAACACCGCTGGAATTTTTTTTAATGTCTTTATATATAGAAATGCCCCAGCGATCATTAGGCCTTGAAGTTTTCTCTAGAATATTATGAACACCATCTTCTCTAACCAGTTCAACTCTTGCCTTTAAAAGTGTAGTTGCTCTAAATTCGTCCCATCCTCCATTTCTACTTGAGAGAATGACGGGAACTCTTATAAATTCTTCCCAGACGCAGTCTTTCTTAATAGACAATTCATAATCATGCTTTAGGCAATTTATAGCATCTCCAAATTTAAATGTATCTGGAGGGGCAATTTCCTCTGTAACCAATATCTCCAACAATTCTCTATCCGTAAAGTCGTTAACAGTAGTTCCTTCTGGAAATTCGTCTTCATCCAACAGGTTAAACCCTGGCAAACTCCTCATCCAACTTATCTTTTCAGATCTAGTCATATCTCTGAAAAGAGGAAAATTATCAAGATCAAAAGCGTCTATTTCTTCTTCTGCATTGAAGTCTTCTATTTCAATTTCCGTGTCTAGAACTATGTTTTCTGCTATATCTAAATATAGAATACTTGGAGTACAACAGTCTTCGCAGAAAGGACATCCGTCCTTAACGCATTCACACCTGCCATCATCGAAACAAGGAATAATATTCAGAGTGCCGCCAGCAGCAATGTATTTGTCGTTTAAATCGTCCTGGCCTAAAGGGCCTTCTGGAATTTCCTCAGCTTTCTGGTCATTTACCTTTTCACAATTACACAATTCATTCTCTACTCTATTTAGCCTGTTTCTGCAAGTTGCGATAACAGCTTGATTGGGATTGTCTGTGTCGTTCTCAATTTCTTCATCAAATTCTTCAGCAGTACAATCTTCAATAGGAACTAACCTGTTGTCTTGAGTGGTAGCAGCAAATACAATATTTTTTGTATTTGCTCCCGCCTTAAACAAATCACTAAATTTTTCATCTCCTACAATCTCTGCTCCAGCGACAACTTTATAATGGATTCCCTCAGCAATTCCTCCATTTCCGCATGCAGATTCTTCGTTAAGGATAGTCAATATCCAAGTTATTTTAAGCTTGCCTAAATTAGGATCCGCAGTAATGGCGCAGATTGCATCTTCGTCCTCAGGAGGGGGTATAGGCGTACAATCTCCATTATTAAAAATTCCAATTGTGACAAAACAACTGCCTTCAAACTCGCAGGGAATTATTTCTCCATCTTCATCAAGTCTTGGATTAAGAATGATATTATCTCTAATGTCAGAAGCCCCAATAAACACTAGGGACCTATCCTCGTTACCCTCGGCTGTCCAAGTAATGCAAGGGTTTGCTTTCAATGCTGCTGCCTGAGCCTCCTCTAAAGCTGCCCTAGCGCCATCGACAGCTTTCTTAAACGGCACGAACTCTGCGGCTGTTAAATCATTATCTTCATTGTCATCTTGATTACGAGCAAGTGCCTCTTCAAAGGCTTGCTCTGCTTCTTCTAATTCCTTTTCACGCTCTTTTATAGCCTCTTGTAGCTCTTCGATCTCTTCAGATATATCAAAACAAAACTTAACGGCTTCTGTAAATTCTAATTCATACTGAGAAGGAGTGCAATCTTTACATATCTCGCAGTCATCTGGGTCATCTAGACAAACACAATCTGGCTCTCCGTATATAGAATAAACTTCTCCAGGCTCAATTAGACCCTTTTTGAATATTTCAATTACAAAACTAGAATCATACATGGGATAAGCTGCCACTTTTGAAACAGCCCAGTTAATTAATTGAAGCAAAACTGCTCGGCGACGGACATCTTCTTTATCAAAAAATGCATTTTTTGCAAGTAGCAATTCTTCTAGTACTTCTTCTTTTGACTTGCCTTGATTATCATCGCTTTGCATTGCGGCGTTAAAGTCGCTAACTTTAACGCCTATCTTATTCTGAAGAGTTCTAAATTCATTTAGCCAAGTAAATAGTTTTCCGCATTTGCCTATTTCTTTTAGTTCTCTTTTTGAAAATATTTTCAAATTTACATTTCTAATGATAGTAGATATTGTTGAATTATTATTATAGCCCCATAATTCATTGGAATCTCCATTGGACAAAACATCATTTTCCGCTAATATTACAGCATTGTCTTTGTCTTCTCCAATCCAAGATATATAAGGCGTCCCTGCAGGGGTTATTTCGTCGCCGAAGAGACCGCCTTCCTCATCATCTATATAAGCTACGCCTCTAAGTCTTTCAACAGTAATAAACCTACTGGTATCTATTTCGTAAAATTCGCCATCAATAGATTCAAATAAGCCTATGCCCTCGTCATTCCATTCTTGGGGACTAGTTCCACACAGTCTGCTTTCCTGTACGTACAATCTAGTATTAGGACATTCTCCTGTACTAAATCCAAATAAAGAATCGGGAAAAGTATATTGCATTGTATTTGCATAGGCCCACGAATCTCCAAAGGGCCCGTTATCAGTTATAAATGAGCCTGAAAAGGTTTCTTCATTAGTTACTACCCCTACATTCTTAAACTCCTTATTTCTACAATGGCCAAAGAGCTTATTTAATTTAAAATTATACAAAACATCCTGATACCCTACTTCGATTTCATCTTCATTTTGGCCTTCAGCGACATCTATATTTATCTCATTTATTCTAGCGTCGATACCATCCCAGTCTGGATTTATGAACTTTTTATCAACCTCCAAGCAGTCAGTGCAAAAGCTAATGTCATCAAGATGGATGAACCATTGCGATTGGCGATTGGTGCAGTCATCAAAGAAAAAACTCCTTGTATTTACAAGGTTTCCAGTAAATCTCTTTCTCTTTGCTGGGTTGCCATAATTAAGCGTATTTTCATGAGGAAGTATAAAGCTAGAAGCAAATGATACCTTAGAATATTGACTAGGAAATATAACAGAAGGTGCAGCAGGAGATCCCCATGGCTCCCAAGGATTATTATTATTGTATAGATTTCCAGCATTTGATACTAGACCTTTTGCAGGGTCATAGAAAAAATACTTAAGTGGAGATGAAAAAGTAGCACCATTAGCATGCCTAAGACCATCTCTTACAATGATATCACCTTCTAAAGCCATATTGTTTTATCGGATTTAAAAAAATATTATATAAATTATCTACCGCCAGCACCGCCGCCTGGAGCCAGACTTTCACGCAAATCTTTGTTTTGCTGCTGAAGCTGTTTAATTTTACTTGATAATTCTGTTACTGCTTCTGCTAAGGTATTGACATGGAAAGTACAATTAATTTGTATTCCACCTTGAGTCTTTTTCCTGCTTTGAGTACTGCCGCCTGTTCCACCGCCGCCAGTTCCGCCACCGCCAGTACCACCACCAGTGCCACCACCAGTGCCACCGCCAGATCCCCTAGGAACTCCAGTTGCTCCTGGAACGTTTAGCAATTGCTGGTTCTGGCCGCTGGCTCCAAGAGACTGACCTGTGCCTATGCCTCTTTGAACAGCAGTGCTAAATTGATCAACAACTTGTTGTCTTTGTCCAGCAAGCATTTGTTGAGCCATAGCACCTGGATCAAGACCTAGCCATCTATCGACATCACTCATATATCCGATGCCAGTTCCACCAGATATACCAGCAATTCCTTGACCGTTTCCTTGCATAGTAAATTGCTGACTCTGCCTAGCTCCGATCATGCCTTCGCCTTTTCTTAGTGTGGCACCCGACATGCTTGATCTAATGCCAGCAAATCTACTTTGAAGCGCGGCCAAGTTGCCTTCGCTTGTTGCCATGATTTTTGTGATCTTACCTTGACCATTAGTAGCAGCAGTAATAGCAGAAACCCATCCGTCTCTCAAAGATTTAACCAAACTATTTTGTTTTTCAAGAATAGAAAGATCTTGATTTCTTAGCTCTTTAATTTTATTATTTATTAAAAGATTATCTTCTCCAGGCTTTATTTGCCTTTCTAATAAATCTATTTGTTCTTGTATAATCTTTCTTTCTTCTTGCATGGCTGCTGCAGCGTCCATTCTCATTGCAGCAGAAGCTCCGATACCAACAGTCAAGTTGTCCATCAAGCTGACCATTTGCTCTGAATATTGGACATCCAATTGAGTTTGCTTCAATTGCTGCTCTCTTACGTTAATAAGACTTATGGCAAGTTCTTGTCTTCTTCTTTCTTGGTCTAAAATTTGAGCCCTAAGATCAGCAGATTGAGCAAGTTGTTTGTTAATTTCAGCTTCGCCAGCCTTGTCCTGTTTAAGTGTTTCAACTCGTTCGTCAGAAAGTTTCAAGGCTGCTTCAGTCTTTTCTATTGTCTCTTGAATTTCTTGGTTAACAGAATCAAATCCGCCAACTATCTTACCCATATCTATTCTTCCAGTAACACTGGCGAAGTCAACTTGAGATTTTAATAGCTTTTCTTGAGAATTAGTATTAGCATCTTGAGCGTCTTTGAAGTGCATAAGAAGATCTAAGTGCTGTCTGGTTAATTCTACATTGTTAACTAATAATTCTTTTTCTCTAGAAAGCAATTGATTTATTTTAGCCCTTTGCTCTTTATATACAACTGAATTTTCTGTTATCTTTGTTCCATCCTTTAAAGTAGTGCCTAACAGTGCTGCTGCCGCCTCCTCACGTGATTCTATTTCTGCTTTAATCTTTGCAATCTCTTGCTCGTTTACTACTCTCTGGGCAAGAGCCTGTTGTCCTACTTGTGCAGCGTCATTTTCATCCCCTAAGACTTTAACTCTTTCTGATTCAGACTTAAGAAGTTGCATGGATGCTTGAGTATACGATTGATAGGCTGCAGTAACTTGAGCAAGCTTTTCTGCTTGGAATGTTACAAGTTCTATAAGTTCTTTTTCATTATTTATTATCATCTGCTGAAATCTAGCCTTATCACCTTCCAGCTTAAGTAAAATATCACTAGCCTCAATTGCAATATCATAACGTCTTTTTATTTCAGCATCCAGATCGTCGCCCTCAAGTTCTGGTTTTTTAATTTTAACATCTCCAGTTACCTGTTCTAATAATTTACCACTTTCTTTAGCTATGCTCTTTTCTATTGATTCAATGCCGTCTTTTAAACCCTCGGTTTGAGACTCTAGATTTTTCCTTATCTTGCCTGTTGTCTCGTCTAATTTGCCAAAAGACTCTTGATACCTGACTGCATAATCTGCGCTAGACTCCAATAATCCCTTTTGCTGCTGGAATTTTTGAGTTTGAAGATCTATGACCATAGAAAGCTTCATCATATTAGCAAGCTCTTCCTGGCGAATACGTTTTATGTTTTCAGCGATCTTTTCTTTATCTAGGTTTCCTCTTAATTCATTGTCAAGAGCTTCCATGCCTTTCTTGTATTCAGCTTCTGCTTTCTTTCGAGCTGCATCCTGCTTATCAGCAAATCCAGCCGTATCTACGCCACGCCCTCCTCCGATGCCCACTTGAGCAAGTTTCATGGCCGCATCTCGCTTTTTCTCAAGTTCTTTTTTACTTTCTAAATACTCTTCTTCTTTCTTTTTCTGAGCTACTATTGCATCTATTTCAGACTGCTGGGTTTTTGAGATTAATCCTTTAGACCCCTGTTCTCCCATAGCATCTTCAATACTTGCTCCTTCATTCAAAGCTTTTTGTGCGGCTTCTATTCTTTCACTGTCTATTCCCTCTGCGTAAGAAGGTCCGCCCTTAGCCTTTGGATCGAACATGTCTAGGAAATTACTGCGCGTAAAAGCTTCTTGCTCTCTTTTTGCTACCTTGCCTCTTTCAATAACCATGTTATTTAACATGTCCTTCCATTTTGCCTCTGCTTCGGCAGCTTCTTCTTTGGCCTTCCCCAGTCCTGTAAAGCCTTCTATTAAGCCTCCAATACTTTTCCTTAAGTTTCCAAATTCCTTAACTAAGCCAATACCGCCACCTATAATGGCTCCCATTGTTGTTCCTAGTACTGGAACCAGAGAACCTATGGCTGCTCCTGTTGCTGCCATTCCGCCAATTTTTAAGGCGCTCCCGCCTAAACTTTTTACATTTCCAGTAGTTTTTAAGCTTTCTGCTTCTTCTTTCTTTTGCTGAGCCTCTTTTCTTAGCTGTTTGGCTCTATCCTTGTCACCCTCTTCAGATGCTTTTGCTGCTTTTTGTAACAATTCTGCAGCTTGCTTTAGCTTGAAAGCGGCTACCTCTCTACTCTTTTTAGCAGACTTTTCAAGCATTCCACCTCCAATCATTGCTGCAGTACCTCCAATTGCAGCAGTTCCTGCTGCAATCTTGCCAAATTTACTCATTCCAGCAAATTGCTGTTTTGCGGTGGAGAATACACCGCCTATTTTTTGACCCACTCTACCTGTAGCAACCTTCGCTCTTCTTGCTAGTCTTCCTTTTGCTTTAAACTTTCCACCAAGTCCTGAGGTTATATCAGCAACAAACATAGGATTGCCAGGTGAAGACCCTCTCATTCCCTTGAATATATTTGTCAATTGACTGGCATATCCACCAGTTCGACCAGCCATGCCTTTCGCTGCTTTAATTCCTCCAAGTATAGATCCTACTTTCCCCATGCCTCCAGCTATACTTCCTACTATGAGTTTAATTGATTTGAATCCAGCCAAAGCAATTCCTATCTTGACTCCCCAATCTGCAGTAAACTTAACAATCTTAGATATTGTTTCTTCATTGTCGCTCAAGAATTTACTAAATGATTCCATATAAGGAAGTATAGCTTTGCCGATCTGAAGGGATATGTCTTCGAATACTCTTTGCAATCTCTTTTGAGACTCTAGTATTTCCATGCTTCGTTTAAGTTTTTCTTGCTCTTCTTTAGAATTCTGACGGTTAGCAGAGGCATAGTTTTCTAGCATTTTAGCAGTTGCAAGATCTAATTGGCCAGTCAAAACCAAAGACTTAGACAAAGCTTCAATCCTTGCTCCGTCTGCCTCTCCAATGTTTTCCAGCATTCCTTGTAAGGATGGCATTTTATTAGATATATTCTGAACTAGACTTAAATATTCTTTTTGAGCAGCTACACTAGCCCCAGTGACCTTTACGATGTTTTTCATCGTATTTTCGAACCCCTTAATAGAAGCTAACGGGATTCCCTTTTCATATAATGAAAAAAGCTC
>Ga0181591_10003847_pt1 | contig 13102 bp, 12 predicted proteins | sample 071ome_33_FD_133757 | JGI IMG/M metagenome (GOLD analysis project Ga0181591, IMG submission 133757) | Coastal salt marsh microbial communities from the Groves Creek Marsh, Skidaway Island, Georgia - 071412AT metaG (megahit assembly) | ecosystem: Environmental > Aquatic > Marine > Intertidal...
AAATAACGATGGAATTTTTGCTAGAGCAAAAGTTTATACTTTTGGTAGAGAAGAGTTATTCTCTCAAGATATAGTAATTCCTAGAGGGCAAAGTCAACACTCTTTAAACTTAAATATAAATAATCAAGATTATAATAGACTCTTTTTTGAAATTGAGGCAATTGATGATCAACAGTTAATTTTACCAAGTACGTTTGAACAATTTCCACCGCAAATCCAATTTGATTTAAGAAATCTAGAAGTTTTAAATGAAGAGCAACAAGCCATTAACGTCGATGCCGATCTTTGGGATATTCCAAGACCACTACCATTTGAAGATAACGCTGTTCGATACTACTTCAATACACCAGATATGTATTTGAACTATTCTAGTCAAAGGGATGAGATTATTGATATTGCACCAGATGGAACATTAAGAGATTATGAAAGAATTGAACTTGGAAGCTTTGAATTTAAAAACCACTCAAGTGTTAGTAAGTGTTACACTAAATTAGTATTTGGAAAACGAGACAAAGAGATCGAGCTTTTCAGCCAAATTTGGGTAAATGATGTTTTAGTAATTGCTGAAAACATTAATAGAGATAATTTTATAGTAGACCTTTCCAATCAAGAAAGATGTAGTTTGAGAGCTGGAGGTTATGTGAATGAGTTTTATAGACCATTTAGTAGCTTTTGGATGCATGTTGAATTTGCTGGAACATTTAATGCTCAAACTGTTGAAACAAGTGATACCATTCAAATCTCATTACTTTATGCTGAAGGTTATTTTAGTCGATACACCGATGAGGGAGAACTTAGAGTTCCTTTCCAAACATTTTTTAGAGACCAAAATCAAAACTGGAGTCCAATTCAATTTAATATTTTTAACGCTGATGGATCTATCAATCCACAATTAATTAATGAAAATCTTAATGCTGCCCCTAAAGGAAATAGAGTGACATTTATCAGACATCAATAAAAAAAAGCTCCACCTGGAGCTTTTTCCTTTTTTAAAATTAATATTTTCCAATCTCAAAGCTTTCTGCCAAGCGAGGAACTATTACATTTGCCTCAGGAGTTAAATCTCTTAAAATTTCTTTAAAGGTCAAACCTTGATTTTCTTCACCATGTACAACAAAAACCTCTTTTACTCCTTTAACATGTGAGATAAAATCAATCAAATCAGATCGATCTGCATGTCCAGAAAAAGCATCCACAACCGCAACTTCAGCCTTAACATCAACCATTTCCCCAAAAATCTTCACTGATTTATCACCATTAACCAGTTTTCTTCCAAGAGTGTTTTCAGCTTGATAACCAACGATTAACACTAAATTTTTAGGATCTGAAAGATTATTATTCAAATGATGTAGAACTCTACCAAATTCACACATTCCAGACGCCGAAATAATAATCATAGGACCATGAATATTATTCAAATTTTTAGATTCTTCTACAGAATTTGTATATTTAAGCATTCCAAATCCAAATGGATTTTTATTGTTCTTGAAAAATTCATCATAAACTTCTTTGTCAAAACACTCTGGGTGAGCTTTAAAAACATCCGTAACATTTGTAGCTAAAGGGGAGTCCACAAAAATTGGAATTTTAGGAATTCTCCCAGACTTAATTAAAAGATGTGTATAATAAACAACTTCCTGGGTTCTTTCTAAGGCAAAAGCCGGAATAATAATCTTCCCACCCCTTGCAATTGCTTTTTTTAGTAAATCTTCTAAGTATTGATCAACATCATCAATAAATTTATGAAACCTATTTCCATAAGTAGATTCAGTAATTAAAATATCTGTTTTATCAATATAAGCAGGATCTTTCAAAATCGGTAAACCTTTTCTCCCTAAGTCACCTGTAAAGGTAAGAGTTTTTTTATTTCCATTTTCCTCTAATTCCAAAACAACCATAGCCGATCCCAAAATATGCCCCGCATCTAAAAATGTAAGGCTTACACCCTCACAAACTTTATGCTTCATGTTGTAAGGAACAGTCATCATTTGAGAAATAGTCGGTAGAACATCTTCCATTCCATATAACGGTAAAACTACTTCTTTTTTGTGTCTTAACATAAAATCCACCTCACTCTCTTGAATCTTTGCCGAATCTTGCAGCATATAAGTACACAAATCCCTAGTTGCAGCTGTACACAAAATAGGCCCTTTATAGCCTTGCTTTACAAGCATTGGTAGTAATCCAGAGTGGTCCATATGTGCATGAGATAAAATCACATAGTCAATTTTTTTTGGATCAAACAAAAACTTTTCATTTTTTTCTCTAGCCTTTTTTCTATGCCCCTGAAAAAAACCACAATCCATTAAAATATTCTTTCCATTTACCCTTAGTAAATGCTTGGAACCTGTAACTTCTCTAGCAGCCCCATAAAATCCAAGATACATAAAAAATGATTAATAATTACTTTTAATTATATCATTTTTAAGAAAGCTTTTAAAGTTTACAAATTCAAAATTATTTTAATCTTGCTGAAGAAATAATTACTTTTTCAAAATTCTCAAGATTAGATGAAGATTCCAATTTAAAAATCAAAATCTGTGAATCTTTTTTCATCAAATAATAATCAAATTTTTTAAGACCCTTAAAACCTGCTAATTTTATAGATTCTTCAAAGAAACTTTGATCAAAACTTTCAGGGTACACTCCTTGTTTATTAGCATCTTGAATTAAATTGAAAGATTGATTTTTAAAGTAACCATTAATTTTTGCCTCTTTTACATCTTCAATGATTGTAATTTCACCAACTTGAATATCTTCACTCAAAATTTTAATTAAAGAACTTTCAACTTCTTCAAAACCAAACTTTTCATAAGTGGTTAGTTTCAATTTATTAGATTCATAGCTTGTAAATCCTAAAATGTTTTCAATAATTTGATTATCTCTAGAATTCGAATCTTCTATGTCAGAATCCTTTAAATTTTCATCTTTAGGATTTATATTAAAATCATCATCTAAGCTTCTTGAATCTTGAAAATCTAAATAATTGTCCGCTTCATCTTCAGCCTTCTCTTCTCTATATTCATTCCCATACATAGCTTGCTTATCTTCAATAATTAGCTCTTGACCCTTCTTAGGACCAACTAAAAAATCCACAACATCATCTTGGTTAATGTAAGCAACTATACTTATAACTAACATGAACAATAAAAAAACGATTGATTTCATAATTTGATTTTAACAAAATTAATATATCAAAATTTAAGAATTATTTAAAGATTTTATCCAATCTGCTAATTCCGCATTAGTAAGGTTTTCTTCAGGTCTAAAATAGACTTCATTTTTTTGATCTAAAAATTCATTGTAAGCAAAATCAATTTCTTTCCTATAGTTAGAAAAAATTGTATCGGCAAATCTATATCCATCAAGCGAGCTATCTTTAAAGTTTCCATAAAATATTTTTACAATATAACTTAGAGCTTCACCTCTTTTAATAAATCTATTGGATTTTGATCGATATAATTTACTTGGATTTAAATAATACATTGTATCAAAAAAATCACTCATAGTAACAAAAGAAAAACGATTAGAATTGTCCAGTTTTGTAAAACTATTCAAATAATTTTTATAATCTTTATCAATACTTTGCTTAGAAATAAACGCTTGATCTAAATCGTCGACTTTTCTTAAATTTGAATATTCACAAATCCCAAATTGCCCCCCACCTTTATTAGATTGATTACAGCTTAAGCCCAAGTCACATTGAATATTCTGATAACCACCACAAATTTCCCCAATACCTGAAATCAAAGTTGGATTTTTCACAACTTCAAAAGAGATAACTTGCCTAAGATCAACATTATTAACTGTATTAACCACTAAATATGTTCCAGGATTTAAGCTTTTTCCCGGAATAACAAACTCATTTTCTATTGATGAATTTTTGTTTAAAAAAAGTCTATTATGTGCAAATGATTTACAAGTTTCATACCAATACCTCGGATACACCAATTGTTTGTTTTTATATATTCTAAACCTAAAATGACAATTAGTATTAAAATTAAGATTCAAAAAAGAATTATGCATATTTTTAACTCTCACACTAAATTTTATGTCCGAATTCTCTAAATACGAAGTTTTTGGAATAAAAACTGAGGTCTGACTCCAAGAAAAGCAGTTAACAAATGAAAACAATCCAAATAGTAGTATTAAAATTTTCATTTTATTAATCATAAAAAGTTTTTGTTTAAGAAAATAATATATTTTAATATTTTAAATATATCAACTAAACTTATTGTGAATTTCTTTTAATTTTTTATTTGTAACGTGCAAATAAACCTGAGTTGTACTTACAGAGCTATGTCCAAGCATTTCTTGAACAGAGCGAATATCCGCACCATTATTAAGAAGTTTAGTAGCAAAACTATGTCTTAATGTATGAGGAGTCACTTTCTTAATAATACCGGCTTTTTTTGAAGCAGTTCTAATAATTTCTTGAACCCTATAAGTAGAAAGTCTAAATTTATCCAACTCTATTTTAGCACCCACAAAACTTGGTTTAAATCTAAATGAAATAAACAGTGGTTTAAAGTTATCTTTTCTACGATTTAAATAAATCTGTAAAATTTCACACGCTTCAGGCGTTAAAAATGCAGGTCTTAACTTTCCGCCTTTACCTCTAATAACAAATTCCTTTGTTTTAAAATCTATATCAGATTTATTCAAACTCACTAGTTCCGAGATTCTAAGTCCTGATGCAAAAAACAATTCCAAGATAGCCATATTCCTCAAGTCAGAAATTGTATCACCCTTTAAAACTTCTCTTAATCTCTCAATTTCATCGATGTTCAAAAACTCTACTTTTGGTCTTATGGTCTTTGGTAACTCTATTTTATCCGCAACCAGAACTTGAAAATCCCTTAGCGCTAAATATTTAAAAAAAGCTCTTATCGCAATTAAATGATAGTTGATTGTATTTACAGATAAATTTTTTGGCAGATGATTCAAGTAATGCCTAAATTTCCTTACATCATCAAGTTCAATTTTTTCAATTTCTACATCTCCCAGAAAATCAATAAACTTCCCAAGATATCTTTGATAATTCTCTATAGTCTTAAAAGACTTATTTTTTTCAATCTCTAGATACAGTAGGTACTCATGTAAAGCTTTAGATAATTGCATAAATTTCAATATTTAGTAATATTATATTAAATAAAAAGCTTAAAATAAAATAAAAAAATTCTTAACAATTTTTTATAATGATTTGTCCTAAATGTAACAGTTCGCAAACTCGTGTAATTGATTCTCGAGATAGTCAAAATGGAAGGGAAATTAGAAGAAGAAGAGTATGTGAAGGTTGTGAAAACCGATTTACCACTTTTGAAAGATGTGCCAGACCCAAAATTTTAGTTGAAAAAAAAGATGGTTTCTTAGAGCCCTATGACCGTGAGAAAGTTGAAAGCGGAATCTGGAGATCTCTTAAGAAGAGAAATATCAATCCAGAGTCAATTAAATTTGATCTTGATTCTCTTGAAGACAAATGGGGGAGAACTAACGCAGAGGTTAGCAGTAACACAATAGGCGACGATATTATGAATATGCTACTAAAGCACGATGAAGTGGCATACATTCGGTATGCCTCGATTTACAAAGATTTTAAGTCAATTCAAGAATTTGAAAGCTATATTAAGCAGTACTGTAATCCTAGCTAACGGCTTTAGTTACAGCTTCAATAACCCCTTTGTCAAAAGCTTTTGGTACGATTAAATCTTCATTTGGATTTACAACCACTTCCGCTAAATTCTTTGATGCTTGAACAAGCATTTGTCTAGTGATTTTTGGAACTCTGTTTTCAACTGCTCCTTTGAGGATTCCAGGGAAAACTAAAATGTTATTAATTTGGTTTGCAAAATCAGATCTACCTGTGGCAACAATTCTTGCACCGCCTTTTTTAGCTTCAACAGGCATGATTTCTGGAACAGGGTTCGCAAGTGCAAAAACAATCGAATCTTCTTGCATTAACTTAATATCCTCAGAGTTCAAAAGGTTTGCAACAGAAACTCCAATAAAACAATTCGAATCTTTTAATGCATCTTTTAAATTACCATCTACATTATCAATGTTGGTAAATTCAAGAGCCTCTAATTTATATTTGTTTAAATCAGTTCTGTTTTTTGATAGGATTCCTTTTGAATCGAGCAATACAATGTTTTTAATTCCAAATGCAAAAAGTTGCTCAGCAATCGAAATACCTGCCGCTCCAGCTCCGTTAATAACAACTTTTAAATCTTCTTTGCTTTTGTTTAAGATTTTCATTGAATTTATCAAACCAGCCAAAACCACAATCGCAGTTCCATGTTGATCATCGTGGAACACAGGAATTTTTAGTTCTTCGATTAATGTTCTTTCAATTTCAAAACATTCTGGAGCTTTAATGTCTTCAAGTAATATTGCTCCAAATGTTGGTTCAATTTGCTTACAAAACTTAATGATTGCTTGTGGATCAGTTTCATTTATACAAAGAGGAAAAGCATCCAAATTAGCAAACTTTTTAATTAATGCAGATTTTCCTTCAATAACCGGAAGAGCTGCTAAAGGACCTGTATCCCCAAGACCTAAAGTTGCAGTTCCATTACAAACTACAGCTACAGATCTAGCTTTTAAAGTATACTCGTAAGCAGCTTCTGGGTCTTTTTGAATTTCTGAAATAGGAGCTCCAATACCTGGTGTATATGCTAAATTTAAATCATCACTGGTATCAACAGATGTTAGGGGATTAATTCCAACTTTACCTTTAAATTGTGAGTGGTATTTTAAAGCATCTATATTATTTTGATTGTTCATTTAATGTTTTTTTTATGTTTTCTCGAATATCCATAGGATACTGCGAAGGACCATTAATTTCAACATTAATTTCTTTTTTTTCAAGGTTTGAATTAGAACATCCAACCATCAATAAAGTCAATGTACTAAAAATCAAGATTCTCACCATCTTTGACTTGTAAAATCGTAGAGCTATTTCTTTCATTTTTAACTGTTAAATTTAAATCAATCAAGTAAATGTAATCAATCGGACCCATTCCAAGTCCAATTACATCTGTAGATAAAATCTTTTTATTTGAAATTCCATCTAAAATTTCTTTCGAAGAACCTTCTTTTAGAACTAAATTTAAAAGATTTTGTTTTAAATCCTCAAATTTTACAAATGTATTTAGCTTAGAAGTATCAAAGTTAAAGTTTTTAAGTAATTCTTGAATGTTGTTTGCTTTTTCAATTGAAATAACATAAATCAAATTCTTTTCAGTATCCAAAGCTTGTTCATAATATTTATCATTATCAAAGTAAGCTAAGCTGTTTTGCTGAAAGAATTTAGAACTTGTCACTTTACTTTTTTCCAATGGCTTAAAGTCAACCAAGCTATCTTCTAAATTTGCAAAAGTATTATTTTTTATTTCAAAGCTTAAAAATCCATCTTCAAACATCACTAAAATTCCTTGGTTTTCTAGTTTGTAAAATTTATCTGATTTAAGTGTCGTAATTGAGAAGTCTTGATTTTCAAATTTCCAATTGTAGTTCAAATCCTGGGTGGTTTGATTTTTTTGACTTATTTTATCTATTAAATAAACCAACTCTGATCTAGTAATAAAACTATTCACATCTAAAAAGTTTGCTGGAGATTTTTCATATAAATTGAGCTGCTTGGCTTTGTTGTTTAAACTTTCAAACCAAGCTTCTCCTTCAAGATAATCAACATTCTGCTTTCTAGTTTGAAATAATATTTTCAAGCTCTCAGCAATCGATATAAAGCCTCCAGGTCTAAAACTTCCATCATTATAACCATCCACAATAGAGTTTTCCTTGGCATAGTTTAAGTATTTATAATACCAATCTGATTGACTATAATCATTAAAATAAACTTTATTTGAAGAATAAGCCTCCGGAATCTGCCCCCCAAGTAATATTTTTAATGCTTCGGCTCTAGATACTGGTTTATCTGGTTTAAAACTTCCGTCAATGTAACCATTTATTATTTTAGATTCAAAAGCCCTATTGATCTCAGTTTCAAATAGATGATCTTTTGTATCATTAAAACTAGCAAAACTTGTTAGCGCAAAGCTAGTTATAGAAAGTAATATTACTAAAAATTTATACATGTTTACTCTGTTAATTGGATATTTTCATCTTCTATAATTTGTGAAATTATTTCAGCAAATTCTTCAAAAGTATAACTACCCAAAATCAGATTATTGTTAACAAAAAAAGTTGGAACTCCAAAAACTCCTAGAATTTCAGCTTCTTTATAGGATGCCATAACAGTTTCTTTCACAGTTTCATCATCGAAACAATCTCTAAAAGTTGAAGATTTAATTCTAAGTTGTGAGCTAATTGAAGCTAAAAGATTTCTAGCATTCACATCTCTATCAATCATTAAAACCTCTTGTCTATTAAATATTTTATTTAAACCTTCTAAAAACTTACCTTCTTTCGCATAACATTCTAAAGCAACACTGGCTAAAAAGTCAGAGTTATGAGTTTTAAAGTGCTTCAGTGCTATATTTGCAGAGTTCTTGTATTTATCTCTTAAGTCTTCAATTAATGTAAAAGCGTCCTTAGACTGAGGCGAACTTGGCGAAAAAAATACAGTTATTCTTAGTGGAGAATCAATATTTTTATTTTCCGAAATAATTTGTGCATTACTTAAATCAGGACTTTTCAAAGATTTAAAAGGAGTTAAATAAACTAAAAAGTTGTCATTAGTCTTAATAAAATAGTCCTTCTTGTCTTCAAAATCATAAAGTCTTGTAACATTTTTATCAAAAACAAAAGCAGGTAGTAAATTTATATTATTTTCTTCCGCTAATGCTTTTCCTTCTTCAGATTTATAATCAATTACTTCTGATTTAAAAAGGGGAGTAATACTATTTTTGATTTTTGTTAACTGGCTATCAACATCACATTCAATTCTTTTACAATTAGTGTCTGTTAAAACTTTAAGTTTAACTAGTGGGTGGTTGTAAACTACATGTGTTTGATTGTTTTTCTCAAAAATCACGGGAGTGTTATCTTGAATATTTTGACTTTCTAGCATTTCTCTATTTTGCTTTACAGAATAGTCAAAAAACATTAAAACCAACAAAACTAACCCTAGAAAAATAAAAGTGTACTTCTTGGTGTTAGCAATTTTTTTTGGTTTTCGAACTTTTTTAACTGATTCCTTAGCTAAAGATAAAAGTCTTATTAATTCTTCTTTGTTTTGGTTTTCGGTTGAATTAATATCTAGCTTTTTAAGTTCTTTTCTGAGTTCAGATTTGTTAAGGTTTGAATAATTCATTTAAGATTAATTATCGATGTTAATAGCATCCGATGGAGAATATTTATCTAAATTTTCTTTACCCAATAATTTTATCATTTCTTGTGGTACTTTATCAATTTCAATTGATTTTTGAGTACCTTTTGACATTTCTCTAATTATAGCTTTACCTTCACGAACTTCAGTTAATCCCATTAAAATCATGTATGGAACTTTAAAGCTTTCGGCCATTGCAATTTGTTCTTTCATTGATGATTTACCAATTGCACCAATAGCCTTGATTCCTTGATCATGAAGTTTTCCAAGTAATGAAAGACATTTCTTTTTAGCTTCAACTCCAAGTTGTGCCACAAAAACATGAAGATCATCTTTATTTGGAACTAAAACTTTTGAAATTTTCATTTGCGCAATAATTCTTTCAATACCACCAATAAAATTACAAGCAGCTTGAGGTTCTCCGCCTAATCTTTCAATTAGATTATCGTATCTTCCACCACCACCTACAGCTTTTTTACGACCTCTATTTTTTTCCCAGAATTCAAAAATTACACCGCTGTAATATGATTGTTTTCTGAAAAAATTAGTATTTACCGTATATGGAATATTTAATTCATCTAAATATTCTTTAAATAATTCAAAATATTTTTTCGATTCATCATCCCAATAATCTTCAATCTTTGGAGCCATTTGGCAAAGAATCTCTAGATCTTCATCATCTATCAAAAATAGTTGAATTGGATCTCTTTCAATAAAATGTTCATATTCATCTGGAACTGATCTTCTTTTTGAATCGAAAAAACTTTTAAGTTCAGCTAAATAATTTTCTTTAACTTCTCTAGAACCAAAAGAATTAATTTGAATTTCAAGTCGGTCCATAATTTTAAGATCTGAAAATATTTTATAAGCCAAATAAACAACCTGAGCATCTAGTGCCGGATCATTATGACCTAAAACCTCAGTTCCAAATTGATTGAAAAATCTATAATATCCAGGTTTATCAGTATATCTTGCTTGTTGTTCAATGTAATAAAGAGAAATTGGTTGAGGATAATCCGCAAAATTATGTTCGCAATATGCTCTAGCAATCCCAATAGTGTTTGAAGGTCTAACAACCAAATCTTCACCACTTGGATCACGTAGTACATATAAATGTCTTTCAACTAAATCTGCAGTTTCAGGAAAAGACTTTTTAATAGTATCCATTTTTTCAAAAATTGGAGTTGTAATTCTTCTAAAACCAGCTTGTCGGCACCTGTGTCTTATAACTTTTTTAACCATATTAAAAAAGTCATGATTTTTTGGGAGAATATCATGCATTCCAGTAGCAGAGCTTACTTTGATTTCTGTCATGTATTTTTTAAATTAAGATGCTCATATTATAGCTGAAAAAAAATATTTTGCAAATCACCAGTTTATTGTGGTGTAATCACACTTTTTGGCTTTTGATTATCCAACTTCAAATGCCCTAAAAGAGCAATCATTGCAGCGTTATCCGTACAAAATCCAAAATTTAACGGGTGTCTAAAATTAAGATTTAAACCTTTTTTATTAATTTTATCTAGTATCATTGATCTTAAATTTCGATTAGCAGAAACTCCACCTACTAAATGCACCTCTTTAGCATTAAATTCCGTAGCCGCGTACAATAGTTTTTTACTCAAATTATGATTGATTGCATATTGAAAACTACCTGCAATATTTGCTTTGTTTTCTTCTAACTTACCACTTTCTACAAATTCTTGAATTTTGTTTTTAACATTTGTTTTTAATCCCGAAAAACTAAAATTCATTTTTTGATGAGGCAGGGGATCCGGAAACTTAATTGATTTTGGATCTCCAAATTCAGCTAATTTTGAAATTTCAGGTCCTCCCGGATACTTTAATCCAAGCATTTTAGCAACTTTATCGTAGCATTCTCCAGCTGCATCATCTAAAGTTTTACCTAATTCTTGATATTCTTCCTGACTTTTAATTAAATAAAGTTCATTATGCCCACCACTCACACTCAAAACCACAACCGGAAATTCAATTTCTTCTTTTAAGTCCAACAAGCAACTGTAAACATGACCAAGTTTATGATTAACACCCATAACTGGAATATTGTGAATCAAACCCAAAGTTGAAGCAAAAGTACAACCCGTAACCAAGCATCCAATCAGTCCAGGTCGATTTGAAACAGTTATTAAATCAATATCTTTCATTGTAACTCCTGCGTCCTTCAGTGATTTTTCTAAAACGGGAGTAAACTTTGAAACATGCAACCTTGCTGCACTTTCTGGAACAACACCCATAGTTTTTTGATGATCTAAAATTTGTGATGCGATTACATTGCTTAAAACTTCAAACTTTTCATTTACAATTGCAATTGCAGTTTCATCACACGAAGATTCAATTCCAAGAACTAACATTTAATCTATTAATATTAGCTGCATTATGCTATAATTAAGGTAAATATTCAAGTCTATGAAAGTAAGTTCAATTCAAATAATTAACACTTTAAAGTCTCAAGGTTTCAATGCTCTTTGGGCCGGAGGATGCGTGCGTGATATTTTACTTGGAATCAAACCCAAAGATTACGACATTGTTACAGATGCCAAACCCGAGCAAGTTGAAAACATTTTCGATAAAACAATTCCAATCGGAAAACAATTTGGAATCATTATGCTAGATTTTGAAGGACATCATTTTGAAATAGCAACTTTCAGAAAAGAATCCGACTACAAAGACGGAAGAAGACCCTCCAGCGTAGAATTCACCGATGACTACGAAGATGCCCACAGACGTGATTTTACAATCAACGGTATGTTTTACGACCCAACTCAAGATCAAATTATAGATCATGTGAACGGACAAAAAGATTTAGAATTAAAACTAGTACGATTTATTGGAGAACCCAGCCAAAGAATTCAAGAAGATAATTTAAGAATTCTTCGAGCCGTAAGATTTAAAAATACTTTAGATTTTCAGTATTGTCCCGCCACCTACAAAGCCATTAAACAGCATGCCAGTTTAATTGAAAATGTTTCAAAAGAAAGAATTCAAGCTGAATTAAATAAAATTTTACAAGACAAAAACCGAGCAAAAGCCCTAGACGACTTAGAAGACTTAGGTCTTTTAGATTATATACTACCAGAATTAAAAGAATGTATGGGGGTAGCTCAACCAAGTGATTTTCATAAAGAAGGGGATGTTTATACCCATATTCTTAAGGCTCTTGAGTCAATGCCAGAAGGCTTAAACTTAAGTATGTATTGGGCAGTATTAATGCACGATATTGGAAAACCACAAACTTATACCGACCACGAAAACCGAATTAAATTTAATGGTCATGCCAAACTTTCTAGTGAAATCGCTGAAAAAGTTTTAAAAAAATATAAATTTTCAAATCAATTTATTAAACATGTATCTTTTCTAGTTGAAAAGCACATGAGCATTTATCAAATCTTTGATATGCCTAAAAAAACACAAATTAAGTGGTTTCGGCACATTTGGTATCTAGATCTTTTAGAATTAAATAAATATGATGTCCTAGGAACTTCTCCCAGCGATTTAAGTATGTATTTAAAAGTTTTAAAACTCTATCATGAAACTGTTAAAGACTTACCAGCCGAATACCCAAAACTTATCTCTGGTGATCAAATCATGCAAATTCTCAATTTAAAGCCAGGACCCAAAGTAGCTCAAATAATTGAAGAAATAAAAGACCTTCAATTAGAAAATAAAATCACTACCAAAAAACAAGCTATAAAATACGTAGAAGATCTAAATAATTAATAATGATATTTCTTGTTATTTAAAATTGTAAAACTTCTATAAAGTTGCTCTAGTAAAATTATTTCAGCCATCTCATGA
>Ga0181591_10003854_pt1 | contig 13095 bp, 9 predicted proteins | sample 071ome_33_FD_133757 | JGI IMG/M metagenome (GOLD analysis project Ga0181591, IMG submission 133757) | Coastal salt marsh microbial communities from the Groves Creek Marsh, Skidaway Island, Georgia - 071412AT metaG (megahit assembly) | ecosystem: Environmental > Aquatic > Marine > Intertidal zone...
AACATACCTTAGATATTCTCGGAAAAAGTTCCGCCACATCGTTAGATTTTGGTTAAAGTCTTCTTTCTTATACACTCCGTTCATAGAGTCCATGATTTTGTCTTCAATCAAATAATCGGTATCCTCACCATCGGTGAGCGACATTCTGGCGAAAATCAGCGTTAATCGGCTCATCAATTGATAAGTGTATTCACCGAAAGCCGCCAGCATACCCAACTGATTTTCAGTTTTTTTATCTTTGTCAGCCCCAGCCTCCGTTTTTTTCCATTGTCTCGGCGGGTTGCCCAAGAACAAAAAGTTCGTGCGAGCAGTTCGTTTGGTATCAACTTGACCTTTCTGCATGGTGAAACTACCGTTAGCCAACACATTCATCAATTCACCGAACACATCTTGATTCCATGTTTGAAACTCCGACACCGCAATACGCTCGTTGTCCATTTTCGGAATGAGACCTAATTCAATCGAGTTCAAGTCTTCACCATTCATGGCTCCAAATAACCCCGGAATTGTGCAAAGTTTTCCCGTGCTGGCTACACCACAAGGCACTAACGGTTCAATCACCGTTTCAATGAGGTGGTCTTTACCTTCACCCATGCTGCTTACAATGCCTATGTGCAACATATCTTGTTTGCTTTGAGGACTGAGACAAAACAGCATCGTGGCGTATTTAATCGGTAAATCAGCGTATAACTTAGACCACAGAGTATCATCCCGAACCATCAATTCTAAGGGTCGGTATCCGGGTCCTGCCTCACGACACAATTCCACAAATGTTTCAAACTGTTCCTCAGTCATCTGACTTTCAGTTCGTGCTTCCGCAGGTCGCACCGTTTTTACAACGAAAACTTTGTCTCGACCGAACATCTCGTAATAACCAGACACTTCAACTTGCTTGCCATCCCGAACACTTTCAGTTAGCAACATCAACACGTCGCCTAACCATTCCGAACCACCGACGTTCCAACCAATCCGATGCAAACCCATCATCCGACCCCGTTCAGGGCCGTTGTGAGCCAAACATTCTACCGAATACTGACCATCACTTAGCGTGAACCGAATCACCGATTCGTCGGCCACAGGTTTCTTAGGATTCAGAGGACCTTCTTCCATTTTCAGAACTACGCCCGAACCACTTAACAAAGTGGGATTCGCAATTTTGGCAGCGTAAATCTTACCGATGTCAGCGTTAATGTTTCGATAACCTTTTACAGTTTCCGAAACAAACTCCACGATTTGATTAGGAATCGGCAACATAACTGTCGCACCTCCCAAAACTCATATCCAAACTATGTCCAATCACCTTCATAAACCATCGCAACCTTTCTGTTCTGCCCTCAAGTCAAGGACCATCAACAGAAAAGGTGTTCCGCCGAGTTCAAAGAGCCAAAGCCCACGCCGAGAAACCGATGTGAGTAAGCCCCCCGGTTGGTTGAACTCATTACCTCGCTACTCGATACCACCGAAGCAATACCGTAGCCACAAGTTTTGAGAATCAAGGCCGAAGCCCAATTCACCGGCTTGGCGCAACGAGGAACCTTACGAGTCCGAAGACTCAGGAGCCTAAATGCTACGCACGCCGTAGTGGAACGGGAGAATGCAGACTCAGGACCAGCCTGAATCAGTTTCACTCTTCAGTTGGAGTTGGAGCAACGTATGGCTCGGTTGTGGTTTGGTCTTCAGGAACTTCTGGAAGAGATTCACGGAGAGCCTCAGAGTCAGCGTTACGGATGATACCGTGGAAACTCTTGAAGGTTCGACCAGCGTTCTTAGCAGAGTCGTTCATCTTGCGAAGGAAATCCAATTGGACTGGAAGGTGGTAAGTGTTACCATCGTCTTCGTCGTTCTTGGTCACAAGGTTGTTTTGGCGAACAAATCGCTCAAAGTCTTGCTTTTCGTAGCCGTTCACATAGAACTTGACACGGCGACCTGCTTCTGCTTCACCATCGTTGCCGGGAGCAACAAGGCGGAGACAAATGCTCTCTGAACCGAGAGGGCTGGTAGTCTCGTTAAAAGAAACCAGCGTGTAGTTTTGATAAACCTTACCCATTTCGGGCTTGATTACCTCATACACGGTGCGAGGGCCACGGGCTGCGGCACGCTCGGCTTTTCGGTCGTTGTCAATGCTTTCCAGTTCGTTCAAAAATGCTTCTACATCACTCATATTTTTCACCTTTTGTTTTCTTGTTTTTTGGCCCCATTGTTGTGTTGTGGGCAAACTTACTATGGGCAATCACCTACTTAAAGAATCGCATGGAATCTATTTCGATGGTTGTCATGTCAGTTCGCTTCATCACCTCGCTGGGACGTAATTCCCCATTAGTGAATCACCCATATAAACTTGAGCCACAGGACAATTTTCGGTCTTGGGTCTTACAAGGGACTAATGCGTGCTACGGATTCTAAATTGATTTTCGCCATAAAATAAATTGTCTTTGAACCCAACTTAGATTCAGGATTTGTTAAATACGATTCTATGTCTTGCATAAATGTAAGGAACTCACCAAAAGCCTCATCCACTTGTTCCTCAGTTATCTCAACCGAGGACTTGACTTTGATAGGTTGTAAATATCTTACGGCAGGGCTATTGCTCATTCCACGTCTGGGTATTATCGCCATCCATTCAAACTTTTTTGTTGCCGTAGGACTTTCGTTCCATTTACCCACAACCCAATAATTGTTCTCTTGAAACTTCCAAGTTTCAGTTTCCAACCATTCTACTACTTGCACCACTTGTTGTGACTCATCAATGTCACAAAAAATCAAGGTTGGTAATTGGTCTTGAGGTATGTCTGACAATTTTTTACCCAGTCTTCCATCAGCCCATTGTTTGACTAAACCACCAGCAGCCCTATTCAAAACATTTCGACGAGAAATAGATGCTTTTGAATACAATGCGGCTCGTTCTTTTGGAAACTTTCCATTTGGATTCTCACGGTCAGCCGTAATGGTAACTCTCATTAGTTCAAAATCATCCAAGTTATCAAAACCAGTTATCCAGTTCAACAACTTTTGCGACGAAGGAGTTTTTGTCATATCACCAACTCAGTATTGAACTTCAATGGTGCTTCCCGAAACTTCTACTTGGAATACTTTCTTCAAAGCCTTGACCAATTTAGTATCAGAGGATTCCAGCACAACTTGAGTTGCACTTTCTGAAATCACAGAAACTTTGCTGCTGGCTTTAGCCAACGAAACCAGATTGGGCAAAGTAGCGGGCATCTTCTCACCCAAAACTTTCATTTGTAGAACCTTTTTCCAACCACGTTCAGGACTTTCCATTTTCAGCAGTTTTCCTGTGGATGGTTGAACATACAATTCACCACGACCCTGAATCAATATATCTCGACCCAAATACTGTCGCAAAGTTTCTACATCTAACATACCAAGGTCCAATTCTGCAATTTCACCCATCATTTCAAAGTCTTCTGCCAACTCTAATTGTGCCGAAGCCAAAACAGGGTCTGGTTGAAACATTTCCAGATTCTCTTTACGAAGAAACAATGTCCAATGACCTTGTGCAGCGATGATACTACCTGCGGCCATCCATTCTGGCACTAACTCTTCTGAAGAAACCACTACATATTGGTCAGGATTAGGATTTTGAATCCAATCAATGAGATTAACTTCATAACCGATTCCAAGTGTCGGTGGGGCGTATCCGTATTGAATCTGAGACATTACATATTCAGTCATTTTGCCATTGTATTCTTTCTTTTCGAACAACGTCATTTGGCCGTTAAAGTTCACAATCTTAGTAGCGGGTCCTAATTTTCTTTGGTATTCTTCGGGAGTCATGTTAGCAAATTGTTCTTCTTGACTCATGCCTTCATTCCAACCCTCATCGTAAGCATCTTGCATCTCATCAGGCAAACCTGAGTTATCAAACCCTTCTTGTTTCTCATCTTTATAGACTCTAACTTCACCCCTGTTTCTTTTTGAAACTGAGGGTTCTGAAATCATTTGTAAGTTGCTGGGTAATAATCCCAAATACCAATCCGTGCGGCCATAAGGGTTAGATTCATTGTTGCTAATCAGAATACACTCGGCTGGATAACCACCCTCTTCGGGGTCCTCCTCTAAAACATCCACAATTGAACCAACGCCCAAAGAAGCAGGTTGATAATCACGGTGATATTCAAAGTATTCCGCTACGCTGGATGTTTCCCCATCATCAGTTATAATAGGTCTTGAGTAATTTCCATCCAGATTTACAATTTTGGCTTTCATCAAATCATCCCTCCACGGGCATTTAGCCAATCTTTGGCTTCTTCTTCATCATCAAACTGCAACGGACTACCACCCGCTACTTCAACCCAACTTCGTTCATCCAGATTCCAGACACCCCATTTTTCATTGGCTTTAGTTTCATTGGTTTTTTGCTTTTGCATCAATCTTTGTAATCGGTCTAAAGCGTCTTTGACGGCATCGGTTTCCTCTGGCAAAGTTTTCAAAGCCTCAATAGCCTCTTCAATGGCTTCATTAACGGCTTCTCGATGTTTGTCATCCGATGGATTTTGTTGTTCAAAGGCTTCTTCAGCCAAATCTGTGGCCTCCAACGCTTGTTCTTCAGTTTGTTCTGATTGGTCTAAACCAGAGGAGTAATCGTAATCCTTGACTTCTTGCGACAAAGTTTGACTTTGTTTTGCCGTTTTCAAACATTCATCACGGTTGGCTTGTCGTTGTTCCACTTCTTCTAACGCTTCTTGTAGCAAACTTTCTAAACCACCGTCAAAGTCTTCTGAATCTTGAGCCTCTTCCAAAGCAGTTTCCAAAGCCTCGGCTGCGGCTTCATCGGCTCGACGTGCATTGGCTTGGTCTTCAGAATTGCGAGGGTCGGCTTTTTGGTCACAACGGTCGGCGGCTTCTTTGGCCGCCATCGCTTCATCAGCAGATTCCAAAGTTTCACCTTCTTGAGCAGATTCTTGGGCGGCCTCATTATGGGCTTCGGCTTCTTGAGCCGCCATGCTGGTAGGTGAAGTAGATTTACCGGGTTGCATAGCATCCACCGCTTCTTTAAGAGCATCGGCCTTAGTTTTCTGGCTTTCGGCTTCTGAAGGACTCATATCTCCGTTTTTCTGGGCTTCGGTGACCGCCTCCTTGTAAGCATCGAGAGCGTCTTGAGCATCTTGCTTGGCTTGTTCCGCAGTATCACAGTCGCTTTGTGATTTCGGGTCAGCATTTTCACAACATTGACGTGCGCCATCTACCGCATTCTTCGCTGCTTCGGCACAATTTTCAAAGTCAGATTTGTCGGAAGGACTGTCTCCAGAATCACCAGAGTCTCCAGAGTCTCCTGAAGTTCCTCCACTTCCGCTATCTCCATCAGCACCCCCGTTTCCAGTCTCGCTTCCATCTTCTTGACTACTTTCGCCAGAACCGTCTTTTCCTTTTGATTGCTCGCAGAAGTCTTGAGCATTTTTCTTACCTTGTTCGGCTTGCTGCGCTCCTTGGTCCATCTTGGCTTTCTTTTCCGCTTTGGATTTCATACCATCCTTTTTGCCTTTTTCCATCGCTTCTTTTTGAGCCTGTGACATGGTATCCATCATCTCCGAAATCGGTGTAGAATCTGAAATATCGTCGCCACCGGGCATCGGGATTCCATCTGGACTTGGCTCTCCCAAAAATGGCTCAGGTCCCGGAAACGGAGGTGGGTCATCCGGCCATGGGCCGGGTCCCGGAACGGGTGGATACTTAGAAGGTCCCGGTAATGGCTTTTTGAAAGGATTGATTCTCGGCTTACAGGGCTTACAGGGCTTATCAGAACCGCCACCACCTTCTTCTTTTTCATCGGAGGTTTCATTGTCAGCACTTTTCTTTTCAATCCAAAGTTTTCGGTCAGGCCATTCTTGAACATTTTGCTTGTATTTCACATCAACGATTGGAAATCGAGGTCCTGCTTGCAGATACAAATACTGATTGATGGCCGTATAATACAGATTTTTCTGAGCCGGCGACAAAGAAGCACCCTCAATTTGGGTCATACCCGTAACTTCATTGAAGTCAATCTCTGCCATCAACAAATCCTTTTCCAAAAAGTTGAAGAAACTGCTCATAGTTGATTCACGATAACTGCCATCTGGCATCAAAACTCGAAACACAGGCACCCATTCAGAATCGCCTTGTAAATACAGGTCTTCTTTGCCCCATTTGATTTCTCCAGATTGAAGACTCAGCCACAATACTTCTGCCATGTTAGTCTGTATCCGGCCAGACTATTTAAAGGTTCGCTCCAGTTCATAGAAAAGTCTTTAAGTATCAGAAGCGACCATGAGTATTCAGGTGACACCATGACGGATTGGCAAAACGAGTTTAATATGTTTGCTCAAGAAGCCTTAGAAGACATGAAAACTTATTCTGACAACACCAATGAAGAACGAGAATGGATGTGTTATGTTTATCTCAAAGACGGCCAGTATTATCTCGGAGAACCCAGTTTCGGTGGCGAAAGTCGCATCGAAGTTAATCCCTCTACTAAAGCCGCCCAAGATGCCGTCAAAAACGGTTTAACAGACCGTAAGTGGACTATCCACGGCCACCCACTCAAAGATGGTAAGATTTACACAGGTCGTCAATACTTTTCTTCTACCGATATTTGTGGTGAGTTTATCAACAGTCGTGACCAAGATGAACGTGTGGTTCAATTCTTAGTCTATCCACACCAACAGTTAGACACCAATACTGGCAAGAAAGTTATTCACAACCGAGTGCGAACTCTGGTTTTCCCCAACCGACAAGTTTTACTTGAAGCGATGGAGCGTAGCAATCCCGGCGTAGATGCTATGAGCATTACTCGTGAATCAGGTCAAAACTCCAATGCGGCTGACGGTAGCCTTGTTAATCAGTCTGGAGTTGATTGGTTTGCTTTCCAAGATGTTCTCGGAGATATGGGTTACATGGGTATTGTTGATTTAGAAGGACCTCAAGACGGTTCGATTGCTTTCAAATCTGAAACTTTGTGGGTCAAAAATCTAATGAGTGCTGGTTTGATTACGGCTGGCATAGTTGGTTTGGTTTGGCTAAATGCCCGTCGCAGAGAATCTTTTGGTGCAGAAGTCGAAATCGTGGATGACCGCCAAGACTTCTGGAAGTATTAACTATGAGATTTGGACGTTTAGTAGGTGCAGGTCAGGCTGGCTTTGTGCTGCAAAACATGGATAATCCCAAGCACTTCTACAAAATTGTAGCCTTACCCACACTTCCGTTGTCTCAGTATGCTGTCGGAAGTTATGAAAGAAGTTTATACTCTGTTAATTTGTTACAAGCCCAATTGTTTGAACAGTTAGCCAAACAAGGAGACACACCACCGTCACTACCTCAAGTTTATTCCTTTACACAAAGTTTTGTGGACCCTGCTCTGCGCCGAGAATTGATTACCAGTTCCGAAAACTTTGGCTGGCAAGACGAGATTTACGAACTTTTACGAGATTTGCGAACTGGAAAACCGTATGCAATTTGGGAAATGGAAGCCATCCCTTGCACCGATGCTAACGATTACTGTGAGCGATATGACCAAGACGTTAAGCCTTTAGAAAATCAAGATTACCAACAACTGCTTCGTTATTTACTGGCACGAGGCTTCGTAGTTCGAGATGTTCGCAATCCTGAAAACTTTGGTTTCCGAAGTGACGGTTCTCAAGTTTTCTTTGACCCCGTAGTAGCACCGTGGCCTGTTGATACCAACGACCCAGATGAACTCGCTGCTTTTGTTGGAACTTTCGGTAACGACTTACTGACAGTTTCCCGTGCCTTAGAAACTGGAGATTATTTTAATTGGTATCACGGTCAAGCCATTATGCAAGCCGAAGACTCAGAATCTCACTCCATAACGAGTGTAAATGATATGTTAGCCGTTTTAGAATCCAATGGTATTTGGATTGATGAAGATGATGCTTCCTACTTGATAAGTTTGGACACATGGCACCCTGACTTAATCAAATATCCGGCTTACACTATGGCACTTAATTACTACCAACGTCCTACTGATTTGGATTCTTATGTTGCTGCTGCCACCCCCATATTCAAAGAGATTTGGAAAAATTATGCCGACCATTGGAATGAGTATTTTTCAGAAAAGTATTATCATTACAAACCGCCCAAAATGCAATTTGGAGACACAAGGCAAACTTCTATTTTAGACCTCATCCCGAAGGCTCTTAAAACCGCCACAGACACATGGAATCCCATGACTCAAACCATCCTTACTATCATCAACAATCCACAGGCTTTTCAAGAACTTATCTCCGAAGAAGAAGGTGAATACATTGTTGAGTTAATGGCGAAAGAACAGCGTCTCTGCCGCCGACTTTTTAAATTGTTAGACTACAATCCAGCCCTTGTCTCTGATGTTTGTTTCAACATAGTGCGTCGGTATGAAAATCAATACGCATCTTCCCGAAATCCTCAACGTTACTTTAATCCTCCATCATCAGTTTATGATTATGAAGCCTTCTATGATGCTTACACTAATGAAGATGCTCGACGAGAGGCTTATGAAACCGATGCACTTTACGATTTTGAAATACGGTGGGAACTTTACTCATAATCTCGAACCGTAACACCGACTGGAAATCGTGGCACGCCTGTTTTTGACTTTTCTTGAAACCTAACTGTCAAATCTTTGCCCAAGTAATCGTTCCGATTTTTCCACATTTCTCTACGGGCTTCTAAAGTTCCCATCGGTCTGGCTTTGAAAGTTTCACCACCTTTAGTCGTGCAAATCCAAACTGGTGTGCCAGCATCTTTCTTAGTGGCTTCTTCCCAACCAACGATTTCAAACTCTTCGTCATAAAAGTTCTTCAATTTGTAAAGGCTACTTCCTGAACGACCTGCCATGTAAGGCAATCGCAGATTACGAACCATAATTCCTTCAAAACCAGAATCTTCTGCGTATTCCAAAGCCGCTTCCAAAGTATTTGTGACATCGGTGCCACGAGGAAGTTTCAATCTACTGGCTGCTACGGGTTCAGCCACACGGAACAATTTGCGAGCCGCTGGACTCATTTTAGTTTGATATTTCAGAATCCGTTCCATACGCTCGCTATAAACCAAATTAGGTGCATCAGGAAAGTAAGCATCAAAAATAATGTAATACAACAACGGCGCACGAGCATCGTAAGCACCACGACGCACTACACCACCTAATTCATTGAAATCTGCAAACGGTTGTCCCGCACCTACCGCATCTGAATAAATCTCTCCATCTAAAACGACGTTGGCTGGAAACTTATCTGCGGCTGAACCACGAAAGTTTCGAATCTCGTCTAAACTGGCACTTTCAAAAACATTGTTTTGACGACTCACTAAAACATAACGACCTGCACGGTTTAAACCCGACAAGGCTCGGATGCCGTCATATTTCATTTGAATAACGAAATCTTGGGGATTCTTAAATAGAATTGGGGGCTTGCCAGAATACAAACCACCTTTCTGTAAGTCTGATTTCGCAAGGTCGGGTTCTGGAAAAGGAAAGTCCTTCAAAGAGTCCATGTCAATACCTTTACGGCCAGACTATTTAAAGATTTGCACTTAACAACGTCACCAGATTTTCTACGGTTTCTTGACCTGACAATTCCCAATCCACCCAATCATCAGGAATCTGGGCTACTTCAATTTCCGAAGCATCGTTTCGATTGTTCCAATGTCGTTCCCAATCATTGGGATAGGTAGTCATCAATCGTTCTTTTTGCACCGATTCATCAATGTTAAGTCTTACTACGGTCCAACCGTTGTCTTTAAACCAACGAGCCTCATTAACGAATCGGCAATCATCTACAATAACGGTGTCTTTTGAACTTTGTTCGGCTTCTCTATCAAGATACTCAATCCAAACATCGGGTCGGATTTCACGCATCTTCATACCAATTTGTTGCAGCAAAGGTCGGTCTTTTTCTACCATACCAAACAAATCCGTGGCAACTTGTTTAACTTTGCCACCCAATGACACCACCTCACCGTTTAAAATCCCTGCTAACACTTCTGCTAACGTCGTTTTTCCAGATGCCATTCTGCCCGCTATTGCTATTTTCATGTTGTTCACTCTCACTCTAAAGCATTAGACTATTTCAAACTTCTGTTGCATACCCAACGGGGTTTGGCCTTCGTGTTTTTCAATACTTTCACACAAATGATTCGGCAGATAATTCTTCAAAGCCTGACCGACACCTTTCTCGTATTGAAACCAGAAACTTGGGTCCAAAATGTAAGTATCTCCTCGGTCGGTTCGGGAACGAACTGCTCGACCACACATTTGAGCCAACTCAATTCCCGTTTGTTGCACATACCATTCGGGATTGGCTTTCATTTTCTTAGCGGTTCGCACATCACCCAAACTCAGATACGGCAGTTTGACTACAATACAAAAAGCCGCTTCTTTACCATCAAAACCTTGATTCAGATAAGTGGACATAATAACTCCGCCTCGGCTGGTTCGCCACTCATCAATGGCGGCATCTCTGCCGTGTGCCGATTTGTCATGCTGAATAATCCGTTGCATCTGTTTGCGATTCAGTTCACCCAATCGTTGTGAAAGTTCTCGCTCGATACGGTCAGTATAAGGCAAAATAATTCCTTGTTGATTGGGATAGCGTTCCATAATTTCTACAATTTGTTCCACCGTTTTATTCCAATCGGCTTCAGTTTGACCTTTTCGGGTCAGCAAACCTCCTGTTTCTCTGGTATAAACGGGTCGGTTTTTCAACGGGAAACTGCTGTAAGCCACTCTCACAAATGCTGTTTTGTCTCGGCTTAGTCCCAATTCTTCGGCAAACATTTTAGGATTACCAATCGTGGCACTCATAAAAATGCGACGACGACCAATGTTCAACAACAAGTCTTCAGCAAAATCTTTAATTTCTACACACTTGAAACTGACGAAAGTTTTTTCGGGGCTAACTTGCCAAATCCAATTGTCACGGTCTGTTTTGAGTCCTTCCACAATAGTTTCAATTCGATGTGCCACTCGCATAGCCAGTTTCAAATCTTTAGTCTCATCGTAGTCATTACGCTTCAAATTACCTTGTAGCAAACTATACAGTTCTTCCAAATACGCTACCCACACAGCCGCACACTTGTTCACAATATCTTCGCTCATATCCATTGTCATGGTTGGTATCGCTGGCAAACCAAAACTTCCAGATTTAGGTCTCCACGCTGCCATTTTGACATTACGTTGTTCCAACTGTTCCTTTTGTTCCTGACCTGAAAGTTCCAAAATCTGGGGCATACTCATTACACCTAACAATCGTTCCAACATACGCTCGCTCAAATCCAACGAAAACGCACCCACCAACACATCTGGTAAATTGTGTGCCTCATCCACGACCAAAAACTCTCTTTGGGGCATCATCGGTGTCCACCCTAATGCCGCCGCATAAGCCATGTTAGCCACAAAATAATCCGAGTTCTGGGCTTCAGTCAAAGCACCGTAGTAATCACACAGACTTTCAGGGGCTACCGACCAATCCAAACCATCGCCCACTCTCTTTTGAGGATTCTTATACGGACACTTGAAATCTTTGATAGTCACGCACGGTGCTACGTCGGCGGTGCATCCTTTAGATTTCACAGCGATACCTGCACGAACTTGTTGCAGAGCCGCTTCTACTACTTCTGCATCTCTTTCACCAGCCTCCACAGGCAACTTACAACCGTAGTTTCCACGACCCATTACCGATTTCATAAACGGCATTTCCGAAAGATATTGCGCTTGCAGACCTTTAAGATGCGTTAGCAAATATGAATTGGGTCCTTCTTCTGCTGGTTTCATAGAGTCTCGAAACATTTTCGGAATCGTCATCGCCAAAGCCGATTTACCAGCACCCGTCGGCATTTCCAAAATGATGTTCTCATAACCTTGTCTCAAAAGTTTGGCTACGGTCGGAACGACTTGTTGTTGTTCAGGTCTGGGTTCTTCAAACAATGTGCCGTCAAACCATCGTTGATACCCACCAAAAGACACTTCTGAATCGGCTTCTAAAATTACTTCTGTCCATTCCGTTTCCGATTTATCCACCGGTGGCAACACTTCTCGACCAGTCTCTCCCAACTCTGAAACTTTTTTCTGAGTGGGCTTAATTTCTACACGATAATTGTCAGGGTCATCATCTTCTTCAGCAACCGAAGTTGTTTGATACTTTGTGCCAGCCACCCAAACTTCCAATCCAAAGCGTTCACAAAACTTAACCAGATTCTTAAGTCGTCGTTCCGACAAATCCATGTCACCTGCATAACAACTTTGGTCGGTGTTCCATCGTAAGTCGTAAGTATTACGCAACACATCTCTATACCGACGTGTAGCACCACGAACTTGAACAGAAACCATGATTATTCTATGTGAAACCACCCACTTAAACAAGGCGTAACCTTAAGTATCAAAAACGAACCATGTCTAAACATGGGTAATCCGTGGTTCAATGAATCAAACATAGATTTTGAAAAGAACTATAAACACAATACTATTCAGTATAAGTCCATGCCCGCTGCCATCCATACTGGATGGTCTGCATCTTTTTTGTATCAGGGTAGTCCAGAACAATCAGTTACTGCCAGAGACCTTGTAGGTAAGACTATTTGGGTGCAAGACCGAAGCGAAGAAATAATTTTTCACAGAAAAGACCTCAGTTTTATTCCTTTTTCTCGGTTGAAACCCAGCATCAATTTTATCAAAATACTTCCTCGATTTTTTGTGATACATGGCTCAATGACCTTGAAGGGCGATACTTGGGAAATAGAAGTTCTTGATACTACTTCTGAAACTTGGTGGGTTCTTCAAGTTCAACCAACTGGACCCGATGAACTTTCTAAAGGGTTATGGATTTCCCCCTATAAAGATAATGTTCAAATCGAACCTCAATCATCCGAAGCATATTGGCAACCTTACAAAATCTTGGATGCTAAAGTTAGTCCAAAATCAATTGAACAACTCATACGTGTAACACCTGACTGGCATACTAAGGGTCTCGCCGTTCCATCTTGGTCTGCATACTTTGGACCTGATAACAAAAGTTCTACTGACGTGCGACCAGCCATGATAAACTTTGAACCTTTTAGTTTTGACAAAACGCTTAACTGGAATCTATTTCCTACAAGTTTTATCCG
>Ga0181591_10003855_pt1 | contig 13093 bp, 11 predicted proteins | sample 071ome_33_FD_133757 | JGI IMG/M metagenome (GOLD analysis project Ga0181591, IMG submission 133757) | Coastal salt marsh microbial communities from the Groves Creek Marsh, Skidaway Island, Georgia - 071412AT metaG (megahit assembly) | ecosystem: Environmental > Aquatic > Marine > Intertidal...
GCGTCATGGAAATGGCGGAACGTTCTTTGAACCCACCGTAATTACCGGCGCAACATCCAACATGCAGTTTGCGACAGAAGAGATTTTCGGACCGCTTTCCGCCGTCTTTAAGTTCGAGACTGAGGAGGAGGCTATCGCGGCTGCCAACGCGACCGAGTACGGTCTTGCCGCCTATGCCTATACCACCGATCTGGGACGCGCCTTCCGTCTGAATGACAGGCTGGAGTACGGACTGATCGGCATAAATTCGGGCCTGATTACCACCGTTGAAGCCCCATTCGGCGGCCTTAAAGAAAGCGGAATGGGAAAAGAAGGTGGCAGTCAGGGGCTCGAAGATTACTTGGCAACGAAATACACATGTCTCGCGGGGCTGAAGTGATGATCCTTATCACCGAATTCATGGACGAAGCGCAGGTCGCACGCCTTGCCGGAGAACATCCTACGCGCTATGCACCGGATCTGGCCGACCGACAGGAGGATATTCCTGCATTGATGTCGGGCATCAGGGCGTTGATCGTACGAAACCGGACGCAAGTGACAGAAGCTTTGCTTGATCACGCCGCTGATCTAAAGATCGTTGGACGTCTGGGGGTGGGGCTGGATAATATTGATCTTGCTGCATGCGCCGACCGTGGCATTGAAGTGATCCCAGCTACCGGCGCAAACACACTGTCAGTTGCGGAATACGTGGTGACAAACGCGCTCGTCCTGCTTCGAGGCGCGTATCTGTCACAAGATAGAATGCTTGCCGGAGAATGGCCAAGATCCGACCTGTCGGGAAGAGAGGCGGCCGGTAGAGTTCTGGGTCTCATAGGTTTTGGAGCGATCGCGCAGGAAACCGCAAGGTTGGGAAGAGCGATGGGAATGCAGGTCTGCGCCTATGACCCGCACCTTCCCGACGAGCATTCTGCATGGTCGGAGGTGGAACGCTTGGACCTTGAGGGCGTTTTGTCAAAAGCCGATGCGGTCAGCCTTCATGTTCCTCTGACCTCTGAAACTCGCCATATTCTGAATAGTTCAAAGCTCGCCTTGTTGAAGCCTGATGCTGTGCTGATAAACGCCGCGCGCGGCGGGGTGGTCGACGAGGCTGCACTGGTGGCTCATATGAAATCCGGGCACATTGCAGGTGCGGCACTGGATGTATTCGAGGTAGAGCCACTAACAAAAGAAAGCGCGGCTAAATTCGAGGGTGTGAATAACCTGATCCTGACGCCGCATATTGCAGGTGTGACCGAGGACAGCAATGTACGCGTAAGCGAGATGATCGCAAGCGAGGTGTTGAGTCGGCTTTGAGAATTTCAGAAGCTCATTGTGGCGGTCACGGCGCGCTGCCACGCCGAGTATTTTCTGTCACGGGTTTCTGCGTCCATTTGAGGCTCGAAATTCTGCTCCAATGCCCAAGTCGCAGCAAAGTCTTCTTTGTCGGGGTATAGCCCCGCGCGACTGCCTGCCAGCCAGGCAGCGCCAAGTGCTGTTGTCTCTAGCACCTTGGGGCGGTCCACTCGGGCGTCGATGATGTCCGAGAGGAACTGCATCGTGTAATCCGAAGCGCTCATGCCGCCGTCCACGCGCAGGACCGCGTCGCTCGCCCCGCCCATATCGGCCTGCATTGCAGTCAAAAGATCACGCGTTTGGTAGCCCACACTTTCAAGCGCGGCGCGGGCGAGTTCTTCAGTTCCAGAGCCACGGGTCAAGCCGAACACAGCACCACGGCACTCAGGGTTCCAATAGGGTGCACCAAGCCCGGTAAAGGCGGGTACCAACACCACGTTCTGCGCCGGATCGGCGCCTTCGGCCAATGGCTGGGTCTCGTTTGCCGCGCGTATGATCTTGAGCCCGTCGCGCAGCCATTGCACCACGGCACCCGCGATGAAGATCGACCCCTCCAGCGCATAGGTTGGCTTGCCATTAAGTTGGTATGCGATGGTCGTCAGCAGGCGGTTCTGCGAGCGGACAGGCGTATCGCCCGTGTTAATCAACGCAAAGCATCCCGTGCCATAGGTGGATTTTAGCATGCCGGGCTGGAAACAGGCCTGCCCGACAGTGGCGGCCTGCTGATCACCCGCGATACCAAGGATCGGAATCGAACGGCCAAAAAGATCCGCGCGCGTTTCGCCGAAATCGGCGGCACAATCACGGACCTCGGGCAACATCGACATGGGAATCCCCAGTCGGTCACATATGGTCCTGGACCAGCGCCCCTTGCGAATGTCATAGAGCATAGTACGCGCTGCATTGGTCGCGTCGGTCAGGTGCTGCTTGCCACCTGTCAGGTTCCAAACCAACCAGGTATCGATTGTACCAAAGATCAGATCCCCAGCCTCTGCCCTGACGCGCGCACCTTCAACATTGTCTAGAATCCAAGCCAATTTGGTGGCACTGAAATAAGGGTCGAGCAAAAGGCCCGTGAGTTCTGTCACGGTTTCCTCGAAACCATCGGCCTTAAGTGCGTTACACAATGCCGATGTGCGACGGTCCTGCCAAACAATGGCGTTATAGATCGGTTTTCCTGTATTGCGGTCCCAGACCAGCGTGGTTTCTCGTTGGTTGGTTATACCTATCGCTGCAATCTCGGCTCCACCGGATTTCTCGATGGCAGAGCGGCAAGTTGCCTTCGTGGTGGCCCAAAGATCCGCCGGGTCATGCTCAACCCAGCCGCTGTCCGGAAAATGCTGTGGGAATTCTTCCTGTGCCGAAGCGACAGCATTCATCTTTTCGTCAAACACGATAGCACGCGTCGATGTCGTGCCCTGATCAATTGCCAGAATGTGAGTCATAAGCGCTTCTCCTTATTCTGCCGCCGTGGGTGTGGATTGGCGGTGTCGAGTCATCCAGTCATCAAGGTCCTGAGTCTGCTCTTTTGTCAAATGCAACCCAAGTTTATTGCGCCGCCAGATCACGTCTTCTGCCGTTCGTGCGTATTCATTTTTCATGAGCCAGGTAATCTCAACCTCGGTCAGCGTTGCACCGAAATCCTTCCCGAGATCAGTTGCTTTCTGTGCATCTCCAAGGATTTGTGACGCTTCCGTGCCATAGGCCCGAACTAGGCGTTTGGCCCAGAAATCAGTCAGGAACGGGAAGCGGGATTGCAGATTGGAATTCAGCGCGGCGACTCCATTCACTGGGAAATTGCCACCGGGTAGCGGAACTCCAGCTGTCCATTTTCCTTTTGGAAGCGGCAGGTGTTCCCCTATCTTCTGCATCGCACTTTCGGCTAGACGACGATAGGTCGTGATCTTGCCACCGAAGATATTGAGAACCGGCGCGCCCGCGCTGGTGTCGATCTTAAGCGTGTAATCGCGCGTTGCCGCAGTGGCGCTGCTGGCCCCGTCGTCATAAAGCGGACGGACACCGGAATAGCTCCAGACTACGTCATCGCGATTCAGTTTCCGCTTAAAATACTGGTTTGCAAAGCTCAGCAGGTAATCCTGTTCCTCGGGTGTGCACTCCGGCTTTACCGACGGGTCGGCGTGCTCCGCATCGGTCGTGCCAATTAGTGTGAAATCGGTCTCATAGGGTATGGCAAAGACGATCCGCCCATCTGTGCCTTGAAAAAAATAGCATTTGTCATGATCGTAAAGCTTGCGGGTCACGATATGTGAGCCGCGCACCAAGCGCACGCCTTCGCGAGAGTTCAACCGCATCTTGGTCTGGATGATATCACCAACCCAAGGTCCGCCAGCATTCACCAACATACGCGCATGAAAAGTATGTAACTCATCAGTTTCGGTATTGCGCGTTTCAATGCGCCAGATACCGTTTTCGCCTGTGGCATTGATAACCTGAGTGCGGGTCATGATCCGTGCCCCGCGTGTCTGCGCGTCGCGTGCATTAAGCACCACGAGGCGCGAGTCCTCGACCCAGCAATCGGAATACTCATAGGCTTTGACAAATCGTTCTTGAAGCGGGTCACCTTCCCTAGTGCCGGTCAGGTCCAATGTCGCGGTGCCCGGAAGGATCTTTCGTCCGCCCAGATTGTCATACAAAAACAGCCCCAGCCGGATCAGCCACGCGGGCCTGCGTCCCTTCATCCAGGGCATGAAAAAGCTAAGTAGTTTCGAGGTCGGTGTATCCGCTTCAAAGCGCATATCTTCATGGTAAGGCAGCACAAATCGCATCGGCCAACTGATATGCGGCATCGCCTTCAAAAGCGTCTCCCGCTCGATCAGCGCCTCGCGCACCAGTCGGAATTCGAAATACTCAAGGTAGCGCAAACCGCCATGAAACAGCTTGGTCGAGGCGGACGACGTGGCCGAAGCAAGATCGTTCATTTCGGCCAAAGCCACCGTCAGCCCGCGCCCGGCGGCATCACGTGCAATGCCGCACCCATTGATGCCGCCCCCAATGATGAAAAGGTCTTTGATCTCTGTATCAGCCGGTTGTCCCACGCGGTTTTCCTCTATGCGGGTAGTACGGTTCTTATGTGACAGCCGCAGAAATCGCGCAACAACATTTTTCGATAATGTTCCTTTTTGTTCCTTATTCCGCCGCAAGTATGATTTTAAAAGCCAAACGCAGACGATATGAGCCTATTGGCGGAAAAGAGAAGAATTTTAGTTGCTTTTTCGTTCGTTTTAGAGAATCTCCTGCTAAAATTAATTTGGTGAAAAGTCAGATCATGTCACAAACATTCCGCCATCCTGAAATACTGGAGATTGCGCGCCGCGAGGGCAAGGTGACCGTTGAAGGACTTGCTCGGCATTTTGACGTGACGCTGCAAACTATTCGCCGTGACCTTACAGACCTTGCTGATGCAGGGCGACTGGCACGCGTTCATGGAGGAGCTGTACTTCCTTCCGGGACAACAAACATCGATTACGAAGAGCGCCGCTCGTTAAAGTCCGAAGCCAAAAGAGCGATGGCGCGCGCGTGTGCGAGGGAAATCCCCAACGGGATATCTCTGTTCCTCAATCTCGGCACTTCGACCGAAGCGGTGGCGCAAGAGCTTCTGCACCATAAAAACCTTATGGTTGTGACCAACAACATGAATGTAGCCAATATCCTTGCAGCGAATAGCGACTGTGAGATTTTCGTGACGGGCGGGCAATTACGCCGTGCGGATGGCGGGTTAGTAGGCAATCTCGCGGCCGAAACGATCCGGCAGTTCAAATTCGACCTAGCAGTGATCGGCTGCTCGGCACTAGACCTTGAAGGGGACATTCTGGATTTCGACATACAGGAAGTCAGCGTCAGCCAAACCATCTTGCGCCAATCACGTAAGACCTTTCTTATGGCTGACCAATCAAAATTGTCCCGCAGTGCTCCGGCGCGGATCGCTTCACTTGCTGATATCGACGGATTTTTCACCGATCAGCCGCCGCCCAAAGTACTGGCCACCTTGTGTGAAAAGTGGCGTACAAAGGTCGTTATCGCCCACAAGGAAATCGGTTAATCTCACATTAAACCTCTATCGGTTGCTCGCATCTGGATTTGAGTGAAGAGCGCATCAATGGATTCTTCATCCATCATCTACAAACGTCACAGATTTTCCGCTTGGGCCATCGCTGAAGCGGTTTGGTTGTACGCCTGATTCAAACTATCCCTGCTCGAAGTTTAAGAGATACTGCTCTTACGTGTGATCGACGATTCTTACGAGACGATCCAGCGTTGGCTCAGTCGAAGGGCAGGTTTGAAACGTAACCGCTGCGGGTTTTCCCATCCTGGCTACGTACTGTCACTGCTTGCCCGGCGTTCCAGTGCCCGCGCGCGATCATCGACTGCCCAACATTGCAGTTCAGTCTAGGGGACCAGATGGCTGATGTGATCTGCCCGACCTGAACATCACCCACCATAACGGGCCAAGGTTTAGAACACGTTGGGCAGGCGCCGCCGTCGAAAGCAACACCGCGGATCTGCTGTGTAACCCCATCGGACGCGATTTTTTGCAGCGCTGCCCGCCCTATGTAATCGACCGACCCGTCCAGCGCGCAGAATTTACCCAGCCCGATTTCCAACGGGTTGTTGTCGCGTGTCATTTCGTTGCCATAGGAAAACAATCCGCCCTCAATCCGCTCAATCAGGTTGGGACATCCGGGTTTGATATCCAGCGGTTGGCCAGCCTCCCAAATAGCATCCCAAAGGGCGGTGCCAAAGTGCCCACCTTCAAGGTAAATTTCGAACCCGCCCTGTCGGGAATAGCCCGAACGCGCGATCAGCTGGCGCGTGCCCTGAAAGTCAATCCAGCCATATTTAAAGAATCCAATATCACGAATGTGCTCTCCGAACAGCCCGGCCAGAAGCTGTTCGGCCTTTGGTCCTTGCACGGCAAGTGGTGAAACATCTGGTTCACTAACCTTAACGTCCATGCCGCGCCCAAGTGCGAGGCCCATTGCGTAAAGCAATACATCGCTGTCAGCTATGGATAGCCAAAACCTGTCTTCAGCCAGTTTCAGCATGACCGGATCGTTGATCAGTCCTGCATTCGCGTCAATGATTGGGATATAATAGCAATCACCCACGCGGGCTTTGCCAATATCACGCGGAGTCATCCATTGGACCAGAGAGGCGGCGTCGGACCCTTCGATTTGAACTTGCCTTTGACAGGACACGTCCCAGATCTGCACATGTTCGCGCAGGTGCCAGTAATCTTCTTCCACAGAGGTCTGAAATGCCTTGGGTAAAAGCATGTGATTGACCACGGAAAAGCCGCGAACTCCGACCTGCTCTACCCGGTCGGTATAGGGCGTGCGGCGAATGCGCCGCGACATGTTCAACCCGTCCATTAGGAAGACATCCATGTCGAATAGGAATTGGGGTTCAGGATAATCGGCATGTGATAGGCCCCTTCAGCATCAGGCATGACAAAGCGCAACGCGATTTCTTGCACCGTTGCCGTAACCCCGCGTTGGGACCAATAGGTCGCCGTGTCGAAAACCAGTTCGTAGGAAGTATTCGGATCAATCTGCGCAGACGGGATATCGGCGGCAAGCCGTCCGCCGGCGTCCATTACGGCTGTCAACAGGATCCTGCCGGACCCCAGATCGCGCAGGGTCACGCCAATGCCATCGGCATGCGTGCCGTCACTACCGTTCAGTGTATGAGAGGTTAACTTTGCCATTACTCAATCGACGCCTTGTCACGTTTGTCCGAGGTTGCGGCGACGATCGGGCTGATCACGCCGCGGCATTTTACATTGACTATTGCCACCTTGCCGCTGTCCATCGCGCGCCGCAGCGCAGGAGCAAGCTGATCACGAGTCTCGACCAATTCGCCGTGCCCGCCCATGCCCTCACACATGGAATGGAACGGGATATCGCGGAAGTCGGTCGCAAAATGCTTGCCATTGGCAAATAGCCGCTCTTGCTGCTGGCTGATGCAGTCCAGCCCACCGTTGTTGTCGATCACGATGGTGATCGGCAGCCCCTCCTGAAACGCTGCCTCGATCGACAGCCCCCCCGACAGGAAGGCCCCATCGCCCGAGATCACAACCACGTTGCGATCTGGATGTAACGCCTTGGCCGATATCCCAAACGACACACCGACACCAAGCAGCGAGTAGTTGCCTGGGTGCATGATCCCGCCCAGCTTCTGCCCGCGCCACCCTGCCATGTTAACCGCGATTTCGGACCAGAAATGGGTGTTACCCCCATCAAAGATCAACCAATCCTCGTCACCCATCTGCGCTTGCACATCCAGCGACAGTTGCAGCGGATGCATCTTTCCAGGCTTGACGGTCTCGGCAGCGATGTGGTCATACCACTCGTCGACCCATTCCGCGCGCCGCTGGCGTTGCAGGTCGAACCACGTGTCCCATGTCCGCCCCACCCCGGCCAGCGCCTCCAGAAACGCGCCCGGATCCGACAACAAAACCTCGTCTGCAGCCTGGTTGTATTCCAGCTCCTCGTGGCTTCCGTTCACGCACACAAGGGTCTGCCCAGCGGGAAAGAACGGCGGGTTTCCGAAGTTCATCTGATTGTCCAGCCGCCCGCCGACCATCAGCACCAGATCGGCCTCGTGAATGGCGGGTTTGCTGGGATGGTATTGATGGAAATCGGCCAACCCCATATAGGCCTCGCATTCCTCGCCCAGCAGCTTGGAGTGATAAGGAACGTTGAACACCGGCATCCGCAGCGCTTTACCGGTGACCTCTAACTGAGCTTCGGCCTTCGACCACCAGATACCGTGCCCGCCAATGATCACCGGGCGTTCGGCCTGTTTGACCAGCCCCAGCACGTGATCTAGCGCCTGCGGATCTGGCCAGGCCCGGGGCACAGGGCGGGCAGTCCGGTTGAAGGGACGCTCTGCCAATCCGGCATCTGCTTCGAACGACGAAAACATGATGTCGACCGGCAAAGAGATATGCACCGGACCCGGGTAACCTGTGGTGGCGGCGGTCCAAGCCCGATTGACGAATTCGCTGATACGCTCGCCATCTGTGATCTGGACCGAGTATTTCACCAGCGGCGCGGCGATTGCCACGTCGTCGATCTCCTTGAATCCCCCTGCCCCTTGACGCTTCAGTGTGGATGATCCGGTGACGAAAATGACCGGACTGCGCTCGCCGCCTGCCTCAAGCATCGCGGGCACCGCATTGGCAAAGCCTTCCGGGCCGACAAGGCAGATGGTCGGCTTGCGACTGATCCGGGCATGGCCATCCGCCAAATGCCCGGCGATCTGTTCGTGCGGACAGTTGATCACCGGCATCTGGCATTCCATGAAACCTTCAAGCGCCGGATTGCAGAATCCTCCGGCAAGAGTAAACGCGTGTTCGACGCCCTTCTCTTTGAACGCCCGAGCCAGTAAGGCCCCTCCGCGAAGTTTCGAGTTTTCAGCCATCGTCACTTATCTCCTGCGCATTCAGGCGCGTTTATGGGCAATCTTGATATCGGTTTCCTGTTTCGACAACGGCAAAACTTCTGTTTGCCACAGGCATGTTTCGTCTAACTGGTTTATAGAATTCACACCAAGCTGTGCCATCGCAACACTGATGTCACCTGCAACGGCGTCAACCAATGCTGCAAGCCCGACCGCACCTTCAGCCGCCAGCGCCTGCAGGACCGGACGCCCGAGCATCACGAAATCCGCGCCAAGGGCTAGGGCTTTGACAACATCCTCGCCACTGCGTAGCCCGCTGTCGAAGATTAGCGGATAGTCTGGTCCGACGGCGCTACGGATCGGCGGCAAAAGGTCGATCGCCGCAGGAGCGCTATCAAGTTGCCGCCCACCGTGGTTTGATACGTAAACCGCATCGGCCCCTGCCCCGCGGATGCGTTTAGCATCGGCTGCCGAGGTGACACCCTTTACGATCAGGTTGCCCGGCCAATGCCTGCGCAGGCGGTCAAGAAAGGTCCAGTCAGCGCCTGCTCGGCTTGCATTTCGATCAAAGTTTGCACCCGCTTTGGCGTCAAAGTTCTTTGGGCTTGGCGCTCCGTTTGTTAGCGTGGCAAGGGACCATCGCGGATGCAGGGCGAAATCCAGAAACTGTCTGGGGCCGATCCGGAAAGGTACCCTGAATCCATTGCGCAAATCCCTCATGCGGCGAGCCACCTGAGGTACGTCAACGGTCAGCACAAGAGTATCGTAGCCAGTGGTTTTTGCGCGATCCACGAGGGCTAGGGACTGCTCCATGGATTGCCCGACGTAAAGCTGAAACCACGCGTTTTCCCCGGCCCATTCGCGCATTTCTTCAATGGTGCTGGAGGCGGCAGACGACAGGCAAACAGGCAGGTTGCGCTGTTTGCCTAATTCCCCGAGGAATGCATCGGCATTGGGGCAAGCAAGGTTGCACATCCCCATCGGGGCAATGCCAAACGGAAGATCATAACTGCGGCACAGCAATTGCGTCTTCAGCGACCGGTCACGAACATCGGCCATGACACGTGGCTGCAACATGATATCGTCAAAGCGGCTTGTGTTTCGCATAGCGGACACTTCGCGCCCGGCGGCTCCTTCGATGAAGTCAAATACCAACCGTGGCAATCGGTTTCTCGCCAGTCTGCGAGCGTCACTCGCGTCGCGTATTCGGCTTTCCGGTTTTGTTTTGGACTTGGATGCGATTGGCTTGCCCTTTCGACCAATAACAGCAATTCGATCTAGGTTAATCAGCCCCGTTTCTCATCGACAAATAGAATTCTCGAAAAAGGGTATACTCAAATCCTATAAGAACCCTGCTCAACGATATTTCCGGACCTCGGCCACTCTGCTGTCCAGTTGTCCGGACAACACATCAACCAATGCAAGCGCAGCACGGGAAAGGCGGTCCCGCCCCGGAGCGATCAGCGACACATGATATGTCAGCTCCTGTTGCACTGACCGGAACACCACGCCGCCCGTTCGCACGGTTTGCTCGGCGGTGAAAGGATCGCAGATCGCCAAGACCCCGGTTTCGCGTACCAGTGCCCCGGTTACAGGCATGTTTGTAGCCGACAAACGAGACCTACGTTGAAGTCGCTCTGCGAGTTCCCGATCCATGGCCATCATACTATCTGGAAAAGCTCCGCCAAAGGTCACAAACTCTTCTGTGTCGGCCAACTGCTCAAGGTCTACAGGTCCATTCTCATCTGCCAGCTCGTGGTCCTCAGGGATCAGGCATACATAGGGCACGGCAGTTTGATAAAGAACTTCGACACCGTCATAGGGAGGTTCACGCCCAACGATGCCCAGTTCGATTTGGTGCATCTGAACGGCTTCAAGTATCGCTGGCGTGTTCCTGCATTGGATCATAAGCCTAATATCGGGCAAATGACGCCGCAAGACTCCCACGGCTTTGGGCAGTTCTATGGCCGCGATGGATTGGATTGTACCAACGTTGATTTGGTCCGCGTTTGTGGTGCGAATTGCATCTGCCAGCTCTTGTAGCCGGTCAATGCCCACAAACATGCCCTCAACTCCCTGATAAAAGGTCTTGGCCTCAACTGTCGGGGCAAGCCCGCGTCCAGAACGCAGGAACAGTGGAAACCCGATGGCTTGTTCCAGATCTGCAATCAACCTGCTGACGCTGGGCTGAGATATATGCATCATCGCCGCGGCTTCCGTTATGGATCCGCTGCGCATCGTCGCGCGAAAGGCTTCCAGTTGTCGCATATTCATAGTGAAAAAGTATAACTTATAAAAACTGATTTGCCATAGCTATGTATTTGAGGGCGTATGCTCCTAGAATTTCTGTCCGCACGCAAAGGATCAGGGAATCTGTTGACTTCAAAATGTCAGCTTTTCCGAGAAATTATCGCCTATGTGATTTGCGCGTACCACCGCTTTGCCTTGAGGGCGCCACCAATTGCATCGGCCGCCCTTGTTTCCTTAACAACCAAGGGAACAAACACAGCCTGCCTAGCAACGACTTTCGCGATTGCGTCATGGAGTTTGATAATCCGACCCGTGTAGCGGTTCATTCCGACCATCTGTGACTCTCGTTTTTTCTGCTTTGTTGTGTGACCCTTTTTTTCTTGGGGTTTGGAAATAGAATTTGCATTTAATTCAAAAATTAAAATTAGTGACCGATCGCGATAAACTTTCGTCATCAGTCAGGCACGGTTTTCGAAAGCGGTTTTATTCTTGGATGACTCTTGAAAATGCCCTGTGATTTTCACCACCGCACTTTGACGAATAGTAGAAGCCCACTCCACCAGAACCGGTTATGCCTACTCTCCCTAGCCGCTGTATCGTAGATGCCGCGGCGTTGTTCCGAATTCTCGCTTGAATGCTCGGGTCATCGCGCTTGCATTTTCATATCCACAACGACCCGCAATCTCGGACACTGTTTGACCCGAATCCTGCACAAGTTTGCGGGCTAGGTTTAGTCTAAGTCGCTGGTAAACCGCCTGAGGACCCGCATCCAATTCGGCCTTCATTCGGGTCTCTAACGTTTTTTGCGAGCACCCGACCTGCTTTGCGATGGCCGTTATGGGAAGCGGAGTTTCAAGATTTTCCTGCATAAGTGCAATAGCGCGGTTCACCGACCGATTTCTGATCGTTTGGCTCGAGGCATGCGACCGCGCCGAATCCCGCACCATGAACAGTTGTGCAACTTCGATCGACAGCATTTTGCCATGGGCTTCGGCGATCAGGTGCATGGCAAGATCAAACGCCGCCATCGCGCCCGAGCAGGTGATACGGTCTCCATCGCATACAAAACGCTCTCGCCGAACCTCGATTTCGGGAAATTCCTCGGCAAAGCTGGTCAACTCTTCCCAGTGGATGGTGGCTTCTTTGCCCTCCAGCAATCCGGCGCGGGCCAGAAGCCAACTTCCGGTATCCAAGCCCGCAAGCTGTTTGTAACGACTGGCCGCGCTTCGCAACTGGGTTGAAACTTTGGGCCGGTCGATCGCTCGAAACCCGTAGGACGGCAAAATCGCCAAAAGATCGCCATGGGTGTTTGGCAAAGCGCAATGCGGTGCCACGGTCATGCCACTTGAACTGATCGCTGGCTGACCGTCCAGCGTCAGGAAACGCCAACTATAAAGCGGCTTTCCAGACAACATATTCGCCGCCCGCAGAGGCTCGACCATGTTTGCAAGACAATGGTTCGAGAAGTTGTCGAAAATCAGGAAATCAAAATCCACCGAGCCTCACATAATTACGAATACTGCATGATTACATACTAATCTTGCACGCCAAATAGCACAAGTTTCGGTTTCCTCGTGGGGAACCCAAAATCGGAGACACCTGCATGCATTTTGGCCTGAGCGAAGAACAAGAAATGATTGTCTCGACTGTCCGCAGCTTTGTGGAAAACGAGATATACCCCCATGAGGCCGAAGTTGAACGCACTGGCCAAGTTCCGCATGAACTGGGCGAGCAGATTAAACAGAAATGTATTGATCTTGGCTTTTACGCTTGCAACTTCCCCGAAGAGGTCGGCGGCGCGGGTCTGTCGCATCTCGATTTTACCTTGGTCGAACGTGAATTGGGGCGTGGATCAATGGCGCTGACCCATTTCTTTGGTCGCCCGCAGAATATCCTGATGGCCTGCAACGACGAGCAGCGCGAACGCTATCTTTTGCCGGCCGTACGCGGTGAAAAGATGGATGCGCTTGCGATGACCGAGCCGGATGCCGGATCGGATGTGCGCGGCATGAAATGTCAGGCGCAACGGAATGGCGGGGATTGGGTCATCAACGGTTCGAAGCATTTCATCTCGGGCGCCGAACATGCC
>Ga0181591_10003861_pt1 | contig 13087 bp, 9 predicted proteins | sample 071ome_33_FD_133757 | JGI IMG/M metagenome (GOLD analysis project Ga0181591, IMG submission 133757) | Coastal salt marsh microbial communities from the Groves Creek Marsh, Skidaway Island, Georgia - 071412AT metaG (megahit assembly) | ecosystem: Environmental > Aquatic > Marine > Intertidal zone...
ACCCGGTCACGCTCGGAAAACACGTTTCAGGCCCGGTTTGCTCCTCACTCCTCACTCCTTTCCGGACGGGTCTGCTACGCCGGCGTGGCCGGGTGTTTCCTTGAACACCCGCCTCACCAGCTCCTCCTCCTCCTCTCCAGCACCCTGCCGAACCCTCCTCCATTCCGGGAGAGCACTCCGATGTCCACTCGCATCATCCGGGGGGATGCGCTCCGTCGGGATCGCCGACGGCTCGTCCGTCGGTCCGCACCGCTCGCGGACCGCCTCGGGATCATCTTCGAGAACCGGGAGTGGCTCCTGCCGCTCTTCGAGGTCCTCAATCGGGAGGGTGTCCCCTTCGACCCGATCGATGTGAAGGACGCCGCGTTCTCGCTCCTCGAGCCGGATCGGCACGCCTGCTACCTCAACCGCGTCTCCCCGAGCTCCTACCTCCGGGGGAACGGCCCCGCCATTCGTTACGCCACCGCCTACCTCGTCGCCCTGGAGACGGCGGGCACCCGCGTCGCCAACGGCGCGTCGAGCTTCGCCCTGGAGACCTCCAAGGTGCGCCAGCAGCTGCTGATGGAGCACCTCGGCGTTCCCACCCCCCGGAGCCTCGTCTTCAATGACCGGGAGCGGATCCGGGAGCTCGCCCGGGACTTCGCCTTCCCCGCGATCATCAAGCCGGACACGGGGGGGAGCGGCGCCCTCATCCGCCGCGTGGAGAACTTCGCCCACCTCGAGGCCCTGCTCCTCGATGTGGAGCTGGATCTCTTCGGACCGGAGCATCTCCTGCTCCTTCAGGAGTTCATCCCCTCCCGGGACGGATCGGTCATCCGGACCGAGTTCATCGACGGGGAGCTGGTCTTCGCCATGCGCGTGACCCCGAAGAACACCTTCAACCTCTGCCCGGCGGATGGATGCAAGAGAACGCCTGCGGATGCCGATAAGGACGATGGACGCGCCGATGTGCACTTCGAGCTCTTCCGGGAGATCCCGGCGGAGGCGGTGGCGCAGGCCCGGGAGATCGTCCGGGAGGCGCGTCTGGACGTCGGAGGCGTGGAGTACATCGAGACGGCGGATGGCCGCCGGGTGTTCTACGACATCAACGCCACCAGCGTCTATCGCGAGGACATCCAGCGTGAGGCGGGCGTCGACGCCTTCGGCAAGCTCTGCGGGTTTCTGGCCCGGGAGCTCGCCAAGGAGAGGATCAAGCGCGCCTCCTGATCGATCCGTGAGGTGGAGACGATGGGCCGCAGCTTCGACGCCGTGATCATCGGCGGGGGGATCATGGGGGCGTGGATCGCCCTCGAGCTCGCGCAGCGTGGCGCCGGGGAGATCCTCCTCCTGGAGAAGAGCTCGCCGGGCGCCGGCTCCTCCGGCAAGTCCGGAGCCATCCTCCGCCAGCATTACTCGCACCCCACCTCGATCTGCATGGCCCGACACAGCCTCGATCGCTACGCGCGATTCGAGGAGGAGTTCGGCATCGACATCGGCTTCCACCGCACGGGCATGGTCTTCATCGCCGGCGCGGACTCCGCCGCCGACATCGAGGAGAATGTCGCCCTCCAGCGACAGCACGGGGTGGACGCCTCCGTCATCGGGGCGGACGAGCTGCAGGAGCTCGAGCCGACCGGTCGCTTCACCGAAGGGGAGTGCGCGGCATGGGAGCCCGAGGCTGGCTACGTGCATCCCCTCCGGGCGGTGTACGGCTGTCTCGAGGTCGCCATGCGCGAGGGTGTCACGGTGCGGACCGGAGTCGCCGTCCGTTCGATCGAGGTGGTGCAGGGGCGGGCGAGCGCCGTCCGACTCGACGACGGCGAGCGCGTCGAGGCCGGCCACATCATCAACGCGGCCGGCCCGTGGGCGAGGAAGCTGCTGGAGCCCCACGCCGGCGACCTCCCCTTGCGTGCGATCCGCCCGGAGCAGGCCTACTTCGAGCCGCCGTCCGGCAGCATCGAGAAGCGGACGATCTACGGCGACATGGTGACCGGTCTCTACTGGAAGCCGGAGGCCGCGGGGTGGACCCGCGTCGGATGCCTCAGCTTCGACGCTGACCCCGAAGTCGATCCCGACCACTACGACGAGGGCGTCGACGGCCGCTTCATCCAGCGCTGCCGCGCGCGTCTCTCCGAGCGCCTCCCCCACTATCGGCGCAGCGCCTCCTGGGGAGGCTGCGGAGCGCTCTACACCGTGACCCCCGATGCCCGGGCGATCATCGGCCCCGTCGCGGGGATCGCAGGGCTGACCCTCGTGAGCGGATTCTCAGGCCACGGCTTCAAGATGGGCCCCGCGGTCGGGTGCGGTGTGGCAGGAATGGTCACCGGAACGGAGACCGGACCGCTCGAGCCCGAGTTCTTCACGGTCGACCGCTTCTCGCGGGTCTCGACCCAGGGGGGCCGCTACAGCTTCGGGATCCTCGGCTGAGCCTGCCCCTCTAAGAGCTTTCAGAGAAAACGCTTAGGCATGCCGACTCCGCCAGAGGCGAGGTCCGGTCCGGCGGTGCGTTGCCGTCTCCTCGCCCGCTCGCGGCCGGGTTGGCGACATTTCCGCTGATCACCTCCGGATCACCCACTTGGCTTGACCCGGATGAGCCACTAAGATCGGGGCATCTGATGGGGATATATGCGCAGGCGATTCGTCGCTCGGCAGCGAAGGACCAACCCCTCAGGTGTTCGCGGGCTCGAGACGAAGGGCGCCAGGCGTCTTCGCTCACAGCTCCGACAGTGGCTCCCGGGGGATCGGGGGATATGGACGCCGCCGACCGGAGACCCCTCGCGGGGGACCGCCGGACCGGGCTCTTCCCAGCGTCGACCTCTGTCGTGGGATCCGATGCGGATCTCGGGCTCCGCGCAATGCGCGATCAACACTGATTCCATGCGACCCCTTGGGTCTGGAGGCCGTCGGCTCGGCCTCCCGGGGTTGAACGAGGAGATTCCGACCGGAAGCGAGGCCTGCCCGACCGCGAGAGCGGCCGGCGACCTCCCACCACTCCGGTTCTCCGCGGTTGCGGAGGTGAACCTTCTCATCGCCGCCAGAGGAGACTCCGGGGGCTGGGCAAACAGACATTGGGAATTCGAGTGAGGCGATCGGGCGGGGAAGTATTCCCTCCAGCCTCGCGGGAATGAACTGATACGAGGGTTCAAGGTTCCACGAAGGGTTCGGACCGCTATGAGCGGTCCGGGGCATCGGCCTATCCGCCGAGTGCTCGGACTTGCGGTCAGACCCGGCGGGAATCTGGGGTGGAGGGGTGCAGGGCACTCCCCGTTTCGATTTGAAAGGAACGAAGGCTATGAAGCTTGGGCTTTCTGTGGGCAGTGTCCTGGCGATGGTCCTCACGACCACGATCGTTTTTGCAGGGGGCGGTGATCCCGCCTACATCCTGAGCGCGACCGACGCCAGCGGTGCCACGGGTGACGCGATCACCCTCGATATCGCCATCGACTCTTCGGCGGGTGGAGATCTTCAGGGCTGGTCCTTCGGCCTCTGCAGCGACTCCGCGGCCCTTCAGGTCGACAGCCAGACCCTCGGTGCCGACTCCGACCTCGCCAACAGCGGCGGATTCGTCAACCAGAGCCTCACGGCGGACGGCGTGACCCTGGGGATCGTCGTCAACCTCCTCGGCTCCGTCGTGATCCCGCCGAGTCCCGCGGTCGACGTCCTGCACGTCAACTACACGATCCTCGGCACGGCCGACACCTCCGCGGACTTCTGCAACACGCTCGGAAGCCCGCCGGTCGCGACCGTCGTCGTGGTGGGTGGTCAGTCGATCTCCCCGTCCCTCGACAACGGCCTCGTCGACGTCCTCGACCCGAACCAGCTCATCATGAGCTCCGCCACGGGTGTCCTCGGTGAGACCGCCGACACCTCCGTGAGCTTCAACAACGTGACCCTTGGTGGGGCCGACGCCGCCTCGCTCTCGATCGCCTACGACGCCGCGATCTGCAGCCCGATGAATGTCGCCAACGACGCCGGCGCCGAGTTCTTCTCGGTCCAGCCGTCCGCCGCCGGCGAGCTCGTCATCGGCCTGATCATGGACACCTCCGGCACGGGCGCCACTCTCCCGGCCTCCCCGTCCAACGCTTCCCTCGCGACCATCACCTGGAGCTGTGACACCGAGGGCACCTCGGCGCTCACCTTCACCGACGGTCTCGGCAGCCCGCCGTCCGACAACACCCTCGTCTTCGGTCAGGGCCCGACCTACCAGCCGGCGCTGATCGACGGCAGCCTCTCGGTCGTGAACTTCAACTCGTTCACCCGCGGAAACTGCAACAACGACGGCACCGTCAACGTCGCGGACGGGATCTACCTCCTGAACTACCTCTTCCAGGGTGGCGCCGCCCCGGCGTGCGCCGACGCCTGCGACACCGACGACGACGCCGACGTCGGCGTGCCGGACGCGATCTCGATCTTCAACTACCAGTTCCTCGACGGCCCGGCTCCGGCTGCTCCGTTCCCGGCGGCCGGACTCGACCCGACCACCGGTGACGGCCTCGGCTGCGACGGCGACGCCGACGATCTCTAAGGAGCACTCGCAAGAGAGATCAAGAAGCTACAAGGGGGCTGCTGCCTCCACCGGATGATCAAGCGGATACTCCGACCCCCCACGAGGAACCCTCGTGGGGGGTCGCTTGAAAGGACTCAGGCATGAGGCCCGCCGTTTCACTCTGCAGCGTTCTTGCATTGCTACTCTCCGCCACCGTCGCGCTCGCCGGCGGAGGCGACCCCGCCTACCTGCTCAGTGCCAGCGACGGAAGCGGTGCGACGGGTGACGCGATCGCCCTCGACATCGCGATCGATTCGTCCGCCGGCGGGGATCTTCAGGGCTGGTCCTTCGGCCTCTGCAGCGACCCCTCCGCCCTTCAGGTCGACTCCCTCACCCTGGGCGCCGCGTCCCTGATCGCCGACGACGGGGGCTTCATCCAGCAGACCCTCTTCTCGGACGGGATCACCCTCGGAGTCGTGGTGAACCTCCTCGGCTCCACGGTCATTCCGCCGAGCGCTTCGGTCGATGTCGCCCAGGCCGGTTACACGATCCTCGGGACGACCGACACCGCCGCGACCTTCTGCAACTCCCTCGGGACTCCCCCGGTGGCCACCGTCGTGGTGGTCGGCGGACAGTCGATCAGCCCGGTCCTCGACGCGGGTCTGATCGATGTGCTCGATCCGAACGAGCTGGTCATGAGCTCCGCGACCGCGATCCTGGGCAACAGCGTCGACACCGTCGTGAGCTTCAACAGCGTCGCGGCTCCTGAGGCGGACGCGGCCTCGCTCTCCCTCACCTACGACGCCGCGATCTGCACCCCGACGAACATCGCGAACACCGCCGGCGCCGACTTCTTCGCGGTCCAGGCGACGGCCGCGGGCGAGATCGTCCTCGGCCTGATCATGGACACCGGGAGCGGAACCCCCGCGATCCCGGCCTCTCCTTCCCAGACCGACCTCGTCACGATCACCTGGAGCTGCGACGCCGAGGGAACCTCGGCCCTCAGCTTCACGGATGGCCTGGGCAGCCCCCCGGCGGACAACGAGCTGATCCTCGGTCAGAGCGGGGGCTACCAGCCGACCCTCGTCGACGGCTCCCTCACCGTGGTCAACTACAACCCGTTCGTCCGCGGGAACTGCAACGACGACATCGTGGTCGATCTCGGCGACGCGATCTTCCTGCTCAACTACCTCTTCCAGGGCGGACCGGCTCCGAACTGCGATGACGCCTGCGACTTCGACGACGATGCCGACCTCGGCATCCCGGACGCGGTCGGCATCCTCAACTACCAGTTCCTCGGCGGAGCGGCCCCGTCCGCGCCGTTCCCGGACGCCGGTCTCGATCCGACCCCGGGCGACGGCTTCGGCTGCAACGGCGACGCCGACGATCAGTAGGAGCGAACCCCCGAACATCCTCGAACCCTCACGAGGAAAAGGCGGCCCCCGGCGAGCAGCGCTCGCCGGGGGCCGCTTTCCTTTCCCCTTCGGCGCGGTTTCGTGGCCGACGCGTGGAGAGTGGGGTCAGAGGTGGGGCGCGACCGCGCGGAAGGCCTCGATCGTCTCGTCGATCGCGCCGTCGTCGTGGGCGGCGCTCACGAAGCCCGCTTCGAAGGGGCTCGGGGCGAGGGCGACTCCCCGCTCGAGCAGACCGTGGAAGAGGACGCGGAAGCGATCTCCGTCCGCGGCCCGCGCGTCGTCGAAGTTCCGGACCGGCTCCGCTCGGAAGTAGAGCGAGAACATGCTCCCCACCCTGGGCAGGGTGTGCGGGATGTCCCGCGCCGCGAGGACACCGGCGATCCCGTCCGTCAGGCGGCGCGCCGCCCGCTCGAGGCGCCCGTAGATCGTCTCTTCGTCCTCGGCGAGAGCGTCGAGGAGCGCGAGGCCGGCCGCGACGGAGAGCGGGTTGCCGGAGAGGGTGCCCGCCTGATAGATCGGACCCGTGGGGGAGAGCTGCTCCATCACCTCCCGGGAGGCGGCGATGGCGCCCACGGGCATGCCCCCACCGACGATCTTCCCGAGGGTCGTGATGTCCGGGGTGACGCCGTAGAGGCCCTGGGCGCCTCGCGGGTGGACGCGGAATCCGGTCATGACCTCGTCGAAGATGAGGAGGGCACCGTGCTCCCGGCAGAGGTCGCGCAGGCCCTCCAGAAAGCCCGGGACGGGGGGCACGCAGCCGATGTTCCCGGCGATCGGCTCGACGATCACCGCGGCGATCTCCTCGGGAGAGCCGGAGAAGATCGCCCGGACCGCCTCCAGATCGTTGAACGGGGCGAGGCGCGTGAGCTCCGCGAGGGCCGCCGGGACTCCCGGACTCGACGGATGCCCATGGGTCGCGGCCCCGGAGCCCGCGGCGACGAGGAAGCTGTCCGCGTGGCCGTGGTAGTTCCCCTCGAACTTGATGAACGCATCCCGACCGGTGATCCCGCGGGCGAGCCGCAAGGCGGTCATCGTCGCCTCGGTCCCGCTCGTGGTGAGGCGGACCATCTCCGCCCCCGGGACCCGCTCTGCGATCCGTTCGGCGAGGAGGACCTCCGCCTCCGTGGGGGCCCCGAAGCTCGTTCCCCGGGGGAGGGCGCGCTCGATCGCGCCGAGGATCCGGGGATGGGCGTGTCCCAGGATCATCGGGCCCCACGAGCCGACGAAGTCGATGTAGGACCGACCATCCTCATCGGTGATGCGACAGCCGGAGGCGCTCCGGATGAAGGGCGGGGTCCCGCCGACCGATCCGAAGGCTCGGACCGGCGAGTTCACGCCTCCGGGAATCGAGCGCTTCGCGCGCTCGAAGAGGACCTCGTTCGGTGAGGGACTGGAGCTCATCTTCCTCCTCGGTGTCGGGGGAATCCCCTTCGGGAGGATACCGAGCCCGGGCGTCCGCCGGGAGCGAACCGGGCGGGTCCCTCCCTTGCAACCGCTCTCTCCATCGCTTCCACTCGTCCCTTCCTCCGAGCGCGGGAAGGAACCCCCACCATGCTCAAGCTCCTCCTGATCACCCTCGTGCTCGCGGGCCTGACGACGAGGCTCGCGGGCGCGGACCGCATCACCGGCCGACCGTTCGCCACGCGCGCGGTCGTCCACGCATCGAACGGCATGGCGGCGACGAGCCACCCGCTCGCGACGCAGGTCGCCCTCGACATCCTCAAGCAGGGAGGGAACGCGGTCGACGCCGCCATTGCGGCGAACGCATGCCTCGGCCTGATGGAGCCGACCGGGTGCGGGGTGGGCGGAGACCTCTTCGCGATCGTCTGGGACGCGGAGGAGCGCCGGCTGCACGGGCTGAACGGGTCCGGCCGCTCTCCGAAGGAGCTCTCGCTCTCCGCGCTGCGCGAGCGGCTCGAGCGGGAGGGTCATGAGCGGATCCCGAAGTACGGCGTCCTTCCGCTCTCGGTTCCCGGGGCGGTCGACGGGTGGTTCACTCTTCACGAGCGTCTCGGGCGTCTCCCGATGGACGCGATCCTCGCTCCCGCGATCGAGTACGCAGAGCGCGGCTTCCCCGTCAGCGAGCTGATCGCGCACTACTGGGAGATCAGCGTGCGGCGGCTGGCCGATCAGCCGGGCTTCCTGGCGACCTTCTCCCGCGAGGGCAGGGCACCCGGCGAGGGGGAGGTCTGGCGCAACCCCGCGCTCGCCCGCACCTACCGGCTTCTGGCGGAGGGAGGGCGGGATGCCTTCTACCAAGGGGAGATCGCGGAGCGGATCGTCTCCTTCGTCCGCGAGCACGGGGGCTACCTCTCGCTGGAGGACTTCCGCGCGCACGCCTCGACCTGGGTCGATCCGGTGTCGACCTCCTACCGGGGCCACGAAGTCTGGCAGCTCCCGCCGAACGGCCAGGGGATCGCGGTCCTTCAGCTGCTGAACATCCTCGAGGGCTACGACCTGCGGAGCTGGGGTCCCGAGAGCGCCGAGTACGTCCACCACTTCATCGAGGCCAAGAAGCTCGTCTTCGAGGATCGAGCGAAGTACTACGCGGACATGTCGATGGCGGAGGTCCCGGTGGAGGGGCTGATCTCGAAGGAGTACGCCGCCCGGCGCCGGGCCCTGATCGATCCGACCGCCGCGCGCCGGCGAGTGGCGGCGGGGAACCCCGCCCTCGAGGAGGGAGACACCGTCTACCTCACCGTGGCGGATCGGGAGGGGAACATGGTCTCCCTGATCCAGAGCAACTACCGGGGCATGGGGAGCGGCGTCTGCCCGACCGGGCTCGGGTTCGGCCTGCAGGACCGGGGCGAGATGTTCACCCTCGAGGATGGACACCGCAACATCTACGCGCCGGGGAAGCGTCCCTTCCACACGATCATCCCGGGCTTCGTCACGAAGGACGGTGCGCCGTGGTTCAGCTTCGGCGTCATGGGGGGGGCGACCCAGCCTCAGGCCCAGGTGCAGGTCCTCGTGAACATCATCGACTTCGGCATGAACGTGCAGGAGGCGGGGGACTGGTCGCGCATCCTCCACGAGCGCTCCTCGGAGCCGACCGGGGAGCGGATGGTCGACGGGGGCGTGGTGAGCCTCGAGAGCGGCTACTCCTCCGAGGTGATCGCCGAGCTCGAGTCTCGCGGGCACCGGTTCGTTCAGGGGAAGGGGGGGTTCGGGGGATACCAGGGGATTCTCCGAGATCCGGCTTCCGGGGTGTACTCTGGGGCGTCCGAGTCGCGCAAGGACGGCATGGCCGCCGGTTTCTGATCCCGCTCCCCGACGACGAGGAGGCCCCGTGCTCCGCTCATTGATCCTCATACCGCTCCTCGGGCTCCTCTTCACGCCCGTCGACTCGAACGAGCCGGGGCGGCCGGTCGTGAAGGCAATCTCCCATCCGGGAGGGGAGGGGGCGCACCTCCCGAACCTCGCGCTCGGTGCGGACGGACGGCTGTACCACACCTGGGTGGAGCCGCGGGAGGGGGGCGTCACCGAGCTGCTCTTCTCCGTCATGGAGGAGGACGGTTGGTCGAAGCCGCGACCGATCAGTCGGGGCAGCGACTGGTTCGTGAACTGGGCGGACTTCCCGGCGATCGCCGCGCTCGAGGACGGCACACTCCTCGCTCACTGGCTCGGGCGGATCGATGTCGGCGTCTACGCCTACGGGGTCCGGATGTCCCTCTCCACCGACGGGGGGAAGACCTGGGGCGAGCCCTTCTCGCCGCACTCCGACCGGTCTCCCACCGAGCATGGCTTCGTCTCCATCGTTCCCAGGGGGGAGCACTTCGAGGTGGTCTGGCTCGATGGTCGGGAGATGACCGGGGGGCATGGTCACGGCGGTGGGCACGGCGGGGAGCTCGATGGCGCGGAGGAGCCAGGGGCCATGGCGATCCGTACCGCACGGGTGAGCCGCACCGGCGAGGTGACCGGGGAGCGGGTCCTCGACGACCGCACCTGCGAGTGTTGTCAGACCGCGGCGGTCATCCTCGGTGAGAAGCTCATCGTCGCCTTCCGGGATCGCTCCAAGAGCGAGGTTCGTGACATCTCCTTCGTCGAAGTGCCGCCGGGAGGAGAGGCGCCGCACTCCCGGGTTCTTCACGCGGATGGCTGGAACCAGGAGGGCTGCCCCGTGAACGGGCCCTCGCTCGCGATCCGGAGCGGGGACGGGCCGGAGGCACGGTCCGAGCTCGGAGCGGTCTGGTACACCGAGGCGGAGGGTCGGCCGAGGGTGCTCTTCTCCCGCGCGAAGGGGGATCTCTCGCGCTTCTCTCCCCCCTCCGTCCTGGACGGGGGGAACCCGGTCGGTCGGGTCGACCTCGCACCCCACCCCGTCTCGGGGTGGATCGCCGTCTGGCTCGAGCGAGGCGACGACTCCGGGGAGATTCGGATCCGCTCGATCGATGCCGATGGGAAGCCCGGAGACAACCTGCTCGTGGCGCGCACATCTCCCGAGCGCGGCGCCGGCTTCCCGCGTCTCGAGGCGGTGGGAGAGCGCGTCATCGTCACCTGGACCGAGACCCGCTCGACGGAGGGGGGGCGGGCCTATCCCGTGGGTGTCCGCTCCGCTGAGCTGGAGTTCCCCGGGGAGAGCCCTCCGGCGCCCGGTCGGCAGCCGTAAGGCGGGATGAGCCGCTGGAATCCGGCAGCCCCGCATCCCACGAAGAACAGACTGCCGGGATCGTCGCACCGACGGGCCCGAGAACTGGAGGAGGAGCCATGAGGAGAGCGCCGCGTGAGATCGTCGAAGAGGGAGGCCTGACCTCGGAGAGCGCCTACTTCGGGCGTCGCGAGGTGCTTCGCGCCCTCGGCTTCGGGGGGCTCGCGGTCGCGGCGTCCCCGCTGCTCCTCGGGCGGGGCGCAACCGGGCTCCTTGCCCAACCCGCTCCGGAGACCTTCCCCCCCGCGGTGGGTCCGAAGTACGACGACCTGTTCCCCGCGAAGCGGAACAAGACCTACGACTTCGCTCCACTTCCGGAGACGCCGGAGAAGATCTCCGGCAGCTACAACAACTTCTACGAGTTCACGACCGACAAGGCGCGGGTCTGGCGGATGGCGAAGGACTTCGTCGCCTCTCCCTGGACCGTCCAGGTGAAGGGCGCGGTCGAGAAGGAGTTCTCCTTCGATCTCGATGACCTCTTCCGCTGGTTCCCTCTCGAGGAGCGCCGCTATCGCTTCCGCTGCGTCGAGGCCTGGGCGATGCAGGTCCCCTGGACCGGCTTCCCCCTCCGTCAGCTGATCGATCGGTGCAAGCCGCTCGGGAAGGCGAAGTACGTCCGCGTCGTCTCGATCCTCGACCCGGAGCGTCTCCCGGGGCAGAAGAAGGACACCCATTGGCCGTGGCCCTACTACGAGGCCTATCGCCTCGACGAGGCGAGGCATGAGCTCGCCTTCGTCGCTCTCGGCATCTACGGCCACGCGCTCCCGATGCAGTTCGGGGCCCCATGGCGGATCGTCATGCCGTGGAAGTACGGCTTCAAGTCTCCGAAGTCGATCGTCGCGATCGAGTTCACCGAGACCCGCCCCGGCACCTTCTGGAACGACGCCGTCCCCAAGGAGTACGGGTTCTTCTCCAACGTGAACCCGCTCAAGCCGCACCCGCGGTGGAGCCAGGCGACGGAGCGGGACATCGGCACCCGCGATCGCCGGCCCACGCTCCCCTTCAATGGATACGCGGATCAGGTCGCGAAGCTCTACACCGGCGCCGAGTTCTAGCCCCTCCTCACCCGGCAGGCCCGGGTCCCCGCCGTCCGGAGGACGGCGGGGACACTCAGGTGAACCCGACCCCGCTCAGGAGGGTCGGGGGCCCCGGTGTGTGTGGTCACCGGGGCAGGGGGGGGGGAGGAGGTCTCTGTGGTGGTCTCAGGCTGCGTCCTCCGGGGCCTCCGGGAGGAGCGGGGACCCCGGCCGCGCGGTGTCTCTGCCGAGCCCGCGGCGGTCCCGTGATGTCGACCCGCTCCTCTCCAGGGTGCTGGCTCGCCGCCGGTCGCCGGAGGTCGTCGGGCTCTCCCCCGGTCTCGATTCGAGCCGGAAGTGGAGCCCGCGGTCCTCGATCTCCAGGATCGGCAGCGAGCGCGAAGGATGTTGGGAACCTTGTGACACGAGGAAGGGAACACCTCTCCAGAGAGCCGGGGGGGGCCCGACTCTCGGCTGCACCTCACGACTCGGCCCGCGATCACGGCGGCTGGATCCACGGGTCGCGATGAGGGAGGCAACATCGGACGCGGGGCGTGCAGCGGGCATCGAGGCGGAGGGATCTCCGGAGACGAGGGCCGCGAAGAGCGGTCCCCATGATCCGAACGACCGAGCAGCCATGGAGGTTTCCTTTCGTGGGCCCTTGCGGCCGGAAGGCGGAGTTCGGGGAGGGGTTCGAGCTCCCCGGGTGTTGTGAGTGGTCCGCAGTGAACGAAAAGAACCGCCGGAGGCCCTTGTGGGCTCCCGGCGGTTCCGAAGCGGGTCGACGATTCGCGCTGTCACTTCCGCGCTATCTTCGTCCAACCTCCTGCTCCGCGCCGGGGCCGCTCATCCACGTGCGAATCTCAAATCGCTGCGTGGCGGCGGGGACCGTACAAATCTGCTGCCCCCGCACCTGAACCTGCGAATACCAGACTCCCGCCGCGAACGCCGCAAGGCGGCCCGCGTCGGAGAGGAGTCCGGTGTCGTTGGTCAGGGCGAAGGAGCGCATCGTTCTCTGGTGCCTTCCGGCTTGGCGTCGGGTCGGCGGCGCGGCCGCGATCCGTCAGGTGTATCGTCGAGGTGCAACCGACCGCATCGGCGACCGAACCTCGCACAATCTCAAAGCTACGACCGGGATGACCCACTGTCAATCCACCGATTCGGCGGCTGCCGCCAATCGACCGTTCTCGCCCACAGGAGTGCGATGATTCCCCTCTCCCCTCTCCGAGCGGAGGCCGCGAAGGAGCGGGGAACGGCTTCGGACGGCCGCCCGCCCCGCTATACTCCGGCCCCTTCTCGGGGTCCGACGGGGCCTTCGGAGGAAGAACGGACTCGGACCGATGGCGGGGTGCTGTGGCGAACGGCGAGCGCGAGTGGATCGTCGGGAGTGACGAGGCGGGAGAGCGTCTCGACCGCTGGCTCGCTGCGCCGGACCGGCTCGGCTCCCGGAAGCGGGCTGCCGAGGCCCTCGAGCGGGGCAAGGTCTCGGTGGTGGGGGCGCCCCTCGGGGGCCGGGATGGAGGCCGGCTCCTCGCGGGAGGAG
>Ga0181591_10003870_pt1 | contig 13067 bp, 1 predicted proteins | sample 071ome_33_FD_133757 | JGI IMG/M metagenome (GOLD analysis project Ga0181591, IMG submission 133757) | Coastal salt marsh microbial communities from the Groves Creek Marsh, Skidaway Island, Georgia - 071412AT metaG (megahit assembly) | ecosystem: Environmental > Aquatic > Marine > Intertidal zone...
CAAAAAACACACCTCTATTGTATGCAGTTCAAAATTTAGGAACTGGTGGTGTCGAACTACAATTTGCGGATGGCAACTTTGCAAATGTTCCTGTAGGAAATTTCCAAACTTTTTATAGAACAAGTGCAAATGAGCGATATAGAATTCAACCCGATGATGTTGGCAATGTAGTTGTAGTAATTCCTTATGTAAATGCTGACGATGTACAGTTCGAATTAACTTTGACGTTAAGATTACAAAAAGCAATCAATAATGCATTACCGGCTGAAACATTAGAAGGCATAAAAGAAAGAGCACCACAGGCTTTTTATGCTCAAGACAGAATGGTGTCAGCACAAGATTATCAAGTTTTACCTTTAGCAAAAAGTACAAATATTGCTAAATTAAAAGTTACAAATAAAACCCATGCAGGACATAGTAGATTCATAGACATCACTGACCCAACAAGCACATTCCAAACAACAAGTGTACTTGCAGAAGATGGCGCATTATACAAAGAGCAAACGTCTAGCACAAAAGGGTTTGTAATTGACCAAAACAATACTGCTGAAGAACAATTAGACAAATCACTTCCATTGTATTTAAAAGACATGGAATTGAATGATTTTGTTTACAGCACTTATAGACAAAAATGGATTGAAAGACAACCAAACAAATTTAAATTAGACCAATATGGAATGGTATGGCACACATTGCCTATTACCACAACAAATGACACTGGCTATATGACCGAAACATTTACTCAAAGCGGAACAGTAGTAGACGTAAATATTTCAAATCCTAACTTATCTTTAATACAGCCAGGACATTTAATAAAATTTGTCAACCCAGGCGATATATCACAATACAAATGGGTAAAAATTGTTTCTATTAGAGACAACGGAAGACGTGTTAGTTTAAGTACATCAGTAGACGGCCCATTTACATTAAGCGAAAAAGTTAACGATGGCTGGAAGGCTGTTGAAATTATCACTACATTAAGAAAACGTTTTTATGAAATTGAAGGCATATCTATCACAGATGCAATCAAACAAAAAACAACATTCGGGTTAGGTTATAACCCAACACTTAATACTTTTTATGTTATTACTAATAATGATTTGAATACCACAGACGATTTTGATATTGCAGATGCTCAAAATAAATCAGGTAATGGTAGAGATAGAAGTTGGCTAATGAAGTTTAATTATATACCTGTTGACACACAGTCATACAGATATGAAGTTGAAATCAGAGGTGAAAGATATATTTTTGAAAGTTTCGAAGATGTAAGATTTTACAACATTAATGCAAACAGAATTGTTGACAGTTTTACAGGTAGAGCAAAATATGACACTATATCTTTATCAACATTAAATACTAAATCGTCGACACAAGAATCATTCGAATGGAGAGATACAGCAAGTCCAGTGGGTGTAGGAGATAAATGGTATTCAACTACAGACGGTGCATTGTTTGATAACATTCCATTCATATCTAGAGATGTGAGATATGACCAAGTAGAAATAAAACTACTATCAAACTTTGGCTTATATAAAAACGGCGATTCTTCTGCTAACTCTTTTGTTGATAATAAAGAAATTGCTTTTGCAACATATTTTAATGATAGCGGAACATCGGGAGCATCAAATGTTGTTATAGAACCAAATACAGGCTCTATTTCCAGATTGCCTACAAGAATAGATATAGAATTTAGTAATGTTACTTTTGGTCATAATATTTTAGATAACAACGGAAATGTTGCTTACAAGCACGACGGAAGTGTAATATTAGCAGGCGATGTAAATAATACTGGTGGAGGCCACATTTATGTAAGTAACGTAGATGTGTCTGCTCAAACAGGTACACTAACAATATCAGGATTTGATAGTACTAGACATTATGCTATAGACAATACAGGTTTAGCAAGTCAAGATACTATAATAGTAAATTATACTCAAAACAAACAAAAATTAGAAAAAGAGTTAAAGTGGAGTGCTGTTAAAAACTTTGTATACAAAGATGGGCACACTGATGCTAGACGTGTACAAGTTACTCCTTTTAATTCTACAACAGATGATAGCCCGGATAATCCAATTCAATTTGACGAATTTGTAGGGCCGAACGATGTTGTAATTTTTGAAGACTTTAACAGTTTTGATGGATACGAATATACCAAACCAGTAAAATCAGGAATCTTAGATTTAAGAAGAGAACCTGGTGTAAACTTTAATACTGGTTACACATTAATAGCGGGTGACTCAACAGGAGATGCAAATGCTGGAACAGGCACAATTTATAATGTAGCAGATTACGAATATTTCTTAGTTGCAAAAGAATCTATTATAGACACAATGGATAATAATAGTGGTAAATTGCATTACAAGAAAGTTTATGCGGCAGATACTGGAAAAGTTTATTTGTTAACTTACAGTAGTACAAATTTAAATGTTGTAAAACATTATGAAAGTTCACAACATTCTGCAAAACACGGTAAGAGTTTTACTCAAAATACACAATCTGCTGTTCAAGAGCCTGTGATATTTAAGTGGGAGCATATTGCTAATAATAGTATGAGAATAGATCCTAGTATCAGTAACGTACAAGAATTATTTGTATTAACAGAAACATATTATAATAAGGTAGTATCATATTTGAATGTTCCCGGTACAGAATGGCCAACAGAGCCATCCACTTTAGAATTAGAAACAGAATTTCAAAAATTAAATGAATTTAAATCTGCAAGTGACCAGTTACTTTTTAAAAGCGGCAGATTTAAAATGTTATTTGGCGATGACGCACAACCAGAATTACAAGCAAGATTTAAAGTAGTAAGACTTGCAGGAACAAGTTTAAGTGACAATGAAATTAAAACAAACATTGTAAAAGCCATAAATCAATATTTTGATATAAACAATTGGGATTTCGGTGATACATTTTATTTTACAGAATTAAGTAGTTACATACATCAACAATTAGGTAACTCTGTTGGTAGTATTGTGATTGTTCCTAAAACTGCTACAGGTGTATTTGGAGATTTATTCCAAGTACGTTGCGACAGTGATGAATTATTTTTAAGCACTGCTACAGTAAACGATGTTGACATAGTTGATAAAATTACAAAAGACAACATTAAGCCACAACAAAATACAACCAATTTTACATCTTATTCAGGTGCAGAACAAGAAATTGGGCCTTTTGCTATTAATGGATACTATCCATTATATCCAACAGCAGAAGCGGCTAACTTTGCTGGCAATGGCACAAGTCATACACATGAGTTTTTTGGTAAAACATTTTACATGCCAAACGGTGTAACAATTTATCACGGTAACTATGTAACAGAAGTTGGAAAGACTTCAGTAAATACTGCAGAAAGCACCACTGATGTGTTAAATAACACAACAGGAACAGCAGGTAGTTCAACCGGTGGTTCAAGCGGTTCTAGTTCAGGAAGTGGGTACTAATAAATGGCTGACAAAAAGTATACAAAATTACCAGCAGTTCATCAGACACCTGTAATCAAAAACTTTTTTGATACTACAGTAGAACAACTTTTCTCGAAAGCAAATGTTGAAACTATATCTGCATATATTGGTAGAAAAGAAGAAAGCATATTTGAGCCTACTGATACATACGTTTTACAACCTACAGTTGATAGAGAACGTTTTAGTTTAGAACCAGTTGTAAACACAATTGATACTGATACTGGTACAGCAACAAATAGAATGTTTTTTGAGGATTACCTCAACATACTCAAAAGTTACGGCGTAAACACTTTAAATCAAAACTCAATATTTGACACTGATTTTTATACATGGTTGCCTCCAATAAACATTGATAAATTTGTAAATTATCAAGAATACTTTTGGAGCCCAAACGGACCAACAGCAAAAAATATTACAGGTACAGCAAGTAATCCTATTAATATAGAAAAAGATATTCTAGGAAAGAAATCATTTACAGCACCAGATGGTACAGTTTTTAAAAATGGAATGATTGTTTCTTTTTCTGGAAACTATGTAATCCCAACATCATATAAAAACGAAAAACGATTTATTGTTGAAGGCGTTGGCGATTCTATTATTTTATTTGATAAAGAACAAAACTACTCAACAGTTTTTGCTACAGAAGATTATATACCATATGATGGAACAATTATAGATGAGGAATCAGATACTTTATTTTCAACATCAGATTATTTAAGTGGCGGTTTATCTGGTATTATTAATACTGTGGATAATACTCTAAGTTACTACTACGAAGATAGTAACGGACAAAAAGTTTATACTACATCTACTTTGCAAACAACACCAAGTGGTGAACCAATGTGGACAGACTATGTTGGCACAATAGGATCACCACTAATATACACTGTAGGAGGAGACGGTGCTTTTGATACTCTGCCTTTTGACAGTGATAACACTCAAGAAATTCCAGATTATATAATGATGCAAAGAGGCTCCAAAGACAACAATGTCTGGAGTAGAATTAACTTTTGGCATCATATGGATAATTTTATTGATGCTGGTGACCAACTTCCGCCTAAGTCAGTAAGAGCACAAAGACCTATTATTGAATTTGATAGAGATTTAGAACTTTACAATTTTGGAACACTAGGAAAAGACTCAGTTGAAATAAGTGGCGAAGGTATTTTAAAAAGTGATGTAGTTGGTAGACCTAACGGTGCAACAATAGATGATGTTACACTTGAAGTAGGTAACAGAATAATTTTTCCAAACGAAGACGTTGACATTGCAAAATACATTTATGAGATAGGCACAGATGGTAGCGACAATGCTACAGTAAATCAAGTGCCGAATTATACTGCATCTGTAGGCGATGTAATTACTGTTAAGTTTGGTAGTAATTTCCAAGGTGTAGAATATTACTGGACAGGTTCTGAATGGAAACAAGGACAAAAGAAAAGTAAAGTTAATACTCCTATACTATTCCAAGGGTATGATTACAAAGGCAACACGTTAGACGACGACTCTGTTTATACTAGAAGTAATTTTAAAGGAACAAAACTTTTTGCATATACAGAATCTACATTACCTAATAGTGTAGACGATCCTGTTTTAGGATTCCCATTAAAATATGTAAACTTTAATAATTTTAGTGAAATCGAATTTACTAACCATTTAGATACAGATTTAGTATCTTATATTCCATTTGGTGGAACAGATAAAAGTTATGTAAACGGATACATTTATTACAAAAAAACATTACCCAACAACAACATTGAATATAACACAATGTGGAGAAGTTTGGATCAGAAGTTTAGACAACATGTTGCTGATAGATATATTGTTAAAGATAGTGATGTAAATGCGGAAAGAATTATTTGGGAATTGTCTGCAAAGCCTGTAGACTTTGATAGCGATGTTGTTGGTGCTACAGAAAAAAATATAAGAGTTTATATTAACGGAAAAAGACAAAAAGAATTTTCATATAATAGCATTAATAATGCAGTACAGTTTGCTTCTTGGAATCTTAAAAAAGGAGATATACTAGATTTTGAAACTAATACAGACAGTGGTTATATTTTAAGTGATAACACTGACGGTAGATATAACTTACCTTTAAGTTGGCACAGTAACTTAAATAATCAAGATGTACTAACAGTATCACAGCCTCAATATTTAGAACATTTAAGAGATTTTATACAAAATAAGAAGACATTTCCGGAGATCCTCTGGGAGGCAATAACTTTGATAGCATACCAAAGGAACATATTTACGCAAACAAAATTGTACAAACAGACGAAGATTTACAAATGTCTGCATTCTTGTTTAGCAATGATAAGTTTAATTTGAAAGACAGTTTAGATTATTGCTCCGAAGAATATATCAAATATAAAAACAGATTAAGAAAAGAAATTTCTAGATATTTAGATGCACAAGACATCTCAAATAAATCTTATGGCGAAATGCTGGAAACAGTATTAGAAAATGTAATAGCATTTAATCAAGGAAAAAATGTTTTTGATAATACTCACATGCTATCTTTCGGCGACAAGTTTGTTGAAGAAAAAATAGTTATCAATAATGTTTTAAAGAAACAATATATTTTAGATGCTTATTTAAATTTAGAAGATGTTGAAAATAAAATTTTAATTTACGACCAAAATGAAAACGATATTAACCAGTTGCTTTGTGTTGACTATGATTATACTATAAACAGTAAAGACGGTGTTATTACAATTGACTTTACAGATAGTTATACATTGACTTTAGGCAATACTATCACAATAAGATTGTATGATGTAGATAGAGAGAGTGCTCAAGTTCCTCCAACACCAAGTGCAATGGGTATGTACCCTGTATACTATCCTGAAATTTTTGTTGATAATAGTTTTGTAGAACCTGTTAAAATGATTAGAGGTCATGACGGCAGTAAAACTATTGCAGTAAATGATACCCAGGATTTTATTTTATTAGAATTTGAAAAAAGAATTTTTAATGGTATATTACAAGTTTATAGAGATAAGGACAGTGTACCAGACCTAAGTATTTTCGATATAAGACCAGGTAGATTTAGAGATACTGGCAGAACAAGGCAAAACTTCTACTCATTGATGAGAAGTCGTTTTAATTTTTATGTCGCTAGAAATGAAGTTGATTTTGTTAAAAATGAATATTATGACGAAAACAATTATTGGACATGGAACTATAACTCAGGACAACCAAAGCCTGCACATTGGAGAGGTATTTACGAAGCATGTTATGATACAGAAAGACCTCATACTCATCCGTGGGAAATGCTTGGGTTTATTAAAAAGCCTAGTTGGTGGGAAGATGAATACGGTTCTGTGTACAGTAAAACAAATACAGCATTGTGGAACGATTTAGAAGAAGGTATAATCAGACAAGGCAACAGAGAAAATGTTACCAACAATAGATATAAGAAAAATAACCCTTACAGAAGAATAGGCTTAAAGTTTGAGTTGCCTGTAGATGATAACGGTGATTTATTACCTCCTGCAAATATTATTTCGACTACATCAACAACTAAGACAATCAGTTGGAATAATACTGAAACAGGATCTGCAAGTGCAAATGCAAACTCCTTTATAAAAACAATAGATGGATTAAGTGTTTCTGAATTATCCAATAAATTATTAATAACAACAAATAATATTATTAATCATACAACAGGAACATATCCAACTGAAAATAATACTAACTTTATAGAAGATAAAGAATTAACTTACGAAATACATTTAAGAACTGGTGATAATCCAACATCCGGTTATGCAAATGCAACCAGTACATCAAATACAATAATTGGTGTTGCAGTTAACGGTGCATTAATTACAAATGCAAATACAGGCATAACACATTCAGACAGTTCAAGTTTTACATATAATTCTTTATACAGAAATGATGTTAGCAGAGATGTTGCAGGTGGAACACCAGACAACAATAACATATACGGATATGTACAACCTAGTCCACAAACAGTTGGATTAACAGAGTGGAGCACCACAGAGCATTCACCTATTGTAGGTTGGTCATTAGACGGATACCCAATTTATGGTCCTTATGGTTATGAGGACAGAGCAAATGTTTCTAGCAGTATAGTAAGACTAGAATCAGGCTACAGTTTAAAAACTACAAGCAGAGACGATATTGCAACAGGTGTAGGAGGTTTACCAACAGGTGAATTTATAGAAGATTATGAATGGTCTTCTAATTCGCACGGACTAGATCAATATAATGGTCGATATGGACCAACACCTGAATTTCCAGGCGGCACATACTATTATGTTGCTACAATAGACGAAAACAGCAAACCTGCTTATCCGTATACAGTTGGTACAAGTTTTGCAGATACTCCTGTATTAGTTACAGAAAATAATGCAGGAAATGTTACACATTCAACTGGAACTGCAACATATCAATTAACAAGTTTATTATCTACAACATATTCTTCTGATACATCACTAACAGGAAGAGATTGGAAATTTAGTGATGGCGCTCCAGTAGAAAATGCATGGAAGATGTCTGAAGGATACCCATTTGCAGTTGTAGAAGCACTTTTACTTGCCAAGCCAGGTAAGTTTGCCAGTGTGTTTGTTGATCCTCGTAAAATAATTCGAGCATCAACAGACACCAATCAATTGTTAGATAAAATAACGTTGAGAAGAGCAAAAACTAAAAAAGCATTAATACACGGTGATATTACTTCTAATAATAAAACAATTTTAACAACAGGGTATACACAATTTATTGACGCATTTTTGAAATTCCAGGGATTAGATACAAAAAAAGACTTTGCCCCTCACTTTAAAACTGTTAACAGTAAACTAGGACATAAGTTTGCTGGATTTATAGACAAAGACACAATGACTGTGTTTAGTGATAGTTATAGCACAACAGGTAATAGCTCTAGTTTGATTTTACCTCAAGAAGATATTGATGTAAGTGTACATGTAGGACCTTACAGTACAACAAATGATTACACAGGTGTAATGATTGAACTTACAGAAGATACCAAATACAAAGTATCAGGATATAATAGTGTTAAAAGGCATTTTGATATCGAACTGAGCGATGTTAATGGTCCTAAAACAGAAGTAAGTGTAGGCGGTGAGCCTGCAGATTTTAGTCAGTATGATGTAAGTATAAATTATCAAGCAGGGCTGATTGTAAAATCTGGATACAATTATTATAGAAGTAAGAAATTTGCAGGTGCTGGTTCAAGTGTAACAGACACAACAGTTTGGGAAAGACTTGCATCATTGCCAACAGTAGGTGGTGCAGAAGCAACATATTATGTAAATGGTACTGGTGTAGAAGCAACTGTTGAGTATGGCACAGAATATGAAACAGTAGCAGAAGTATTCGATTTCTTAATTAGTTTAGGTCGTAAGCAAAAATCCATGGGCTACAATTTTGGAGAATTTAATGCTGATATTAATGATTTAAATGATTGGTTGTATAGCGGAAAACAATTCCTATTTTGGAGTATTGGTAAATGGGCCGCAGGTAATACACTTAATCTAAGTCCAGCGGCATCAGGAATTAAATTTGTTGCTCCTATAGGAAGAGTGAGTGCAATTATTGATGTAGACCAAGGTCAATACAGTTTATTAGATGAAGAAGGCAAGGCTATTAGAGCAACAGAATGTGAAATAATCAGAGATGCAAACACATTAGAAATAAGTCCACCAGAAGGAAAACAACTGTATGGTTTAATTTTATATACTAACGAAATTGAACATGCTATGGTTATATCTAATAAAACAATTTTTGGTGATACAATTTATGACGATGTGTTTAACCAAAGACAATCAAGATTAAAATTAAAAGGCAAAAGAACAAAAGCATGGAACGGTACGCTCACAGCAGAAGGTTTCATTATTACAGATGATGGTTTAAAGCCAAACTTTGATACACTTGCAAGTGACATGGGCAAATACAATGAAATCGGTCATGTACCTGTAGAAAAACATGTGTACGAAGCAAGTAGAAGACAATATGGATATCAAGAAAGAAAATATCTAAGAGAGTTTGAATTAACACAAGATGACCAATATGATTTTTATGTTGGCATGATTAGAAGTAAAGGTACTAAAAACAGTTTAGAAGTATTATTGAACAGTGATAAAGTGTTGGTACCTGGTAGTGTAAATGTTTACGATGAATGGGCATTAAAATACGGCGATTTTGGTGATGTAGAAAATTATCAAACAGTCGATATGAAAATTAATAAAAATGAAATCACAGACGAAAGACAACTTATACAGATTGCATATCCTGAGGACATTGTTAGTAGAGTAGGCGAAGTAGAAGTTTTAGATAGAACAACAAAATTCTTCCAAAAACCATTCTTAGAAATTGAACCACCACCTGCAGAAATTCCAGGCTCATTCACATACGGTGGAGGAACTACAGCACAGGCTACTGTGAACATAGGCAGTGACGGAAGAATTAGTGATGTTGTTGTTACAGAACCTGGTTACGGATATACCGTAAATCCATCTGTTACTGTTATTGCGGCACAATTATTGACTGCAAATATTACTACATACTTTGCAAAACCATTTGCAGTATCAACATCATATGTTGATAATAATGGCGACTTAGCAAACATAGGGTTTAATATTGCTAACATAGAAATTACAGACCACTTTAATCATAAATTAGCAAATGCTTTAACAATAGGTGAAACTTATATAATTGAAGGTTATGCAACAGGTTCAGATGACTTCACATCTTATGGTGCCGCTAATAATACAATAGGTACAACTTTTACAGCAAATGCAACCTTGTCAGGTAATGCCAATGCAAATAGTTTTGCTGTACCTGTAGAAACTATAGATTTAAGTTCTGCAAATACTGTTGATGATGTTGCAAATGCTATTAATTTGAATGCAAATATAAATGCAAATATTTCTGCAACATCTATTAGAGTAGGCTCAGAAGCAAACGGTAGCATTGTAGAGAATTATACACTCACCATTAAAGGCGATGACTTTACACTTGCTGATGTTGGTAATACTTTAGCAGATGTTTTACACATAGAACCAAAACGTTATCAACCTAGACAACGTTACAGTTTCCAAACTGCTAATAGTACACAATATAACGATGTAGTAATTACAGTAGACAATGAACCAACTACCGGAGGAAATGTAGGAGCAAGTGGAGTTGATTGGGTATTCGATCCAGGTAGTAGAACAACTATAAACACAACTGGTGTATTAGAAGGCAATGTTAGTTTTACAGAAACATTTACACCAATTAGTATATCAGATGGAGTAACTACAACAGACGAAATAGCCGCAGACAACCTTACAATATTAAACGGTTCTTATCCACACGTTGACATCGAAATCAACGGAGCAAAATTACCTGAAGAACAAGAAGAAGCACTATTTACTTTAACAAGTAACACTTCTGCAGGAACAAGCACATTGTTTATACCTGATGTTGGTAAATTACCGGGTGGCAGAATTGCGGCTACATCAAAAATTGATGTTATAGAAAAAGCAACAATTGATTTAGAAGATACATACCAGGGCGATTTACCTGGTAGTACAATGAACATAAAAGTTTTTGCCAGCGATGCATTAGCGGCAAAACTTATACAAGTTAGAACATACGAAATTTATCCAGACGATAAAAATGATTCTACAATTTTAATAGACGTTGACGACAAAGATAGATTAGTTACAAGACCAACAGATATGTCCGAGAAGGATTTATGGCCTACAACTATAAAAGTTGATTCAAGTGGTATAACAGACAAAAGATACGATCCACTACCTAACGCAGGTTATGTTTCAAAATATAATGTAGGTTATCAAGCATTTGATATTTTAGATTACGAACGTTTATTTGATAGAACAAGACGTGCGGCAGATGAAATTCCTAAGAAAGGTGATTTTGTTCATTTTGCAAAAGGCGAGCATGAAGAGTTTGATGTTTATAAAATTTCTAATGTAGATGCCAGAACATATTTAAAATTTGACGAAGATTTAGGCACAACTTTCCTTTGGGCTAATGTAAGTTTATCTAATATGATATTAGATAATAACACTTTTGCAAATACAGACAATGCTTATGACCAAACAAAATGGTATGACCAAGTATTGACTTTTAAAGGTAAACAAAACATAGACGACTATCATGCAAACTTAGTTACTGCAGAAGGTAATCCACTGTTTGATCCAACATTAGTAGACATTACATCTCCTGTTACATTATTTGTATCAGAAGAAAAGGTTTCAGACCATGCTATTGAAATAGGAGATATAGCATACACAATACCTGATATACAACTTATCGACAAAATAGAACCGTATGTCAGTGGTAATATCACACAATTTGAAAGTGTGATATTAAGTGACATCGGTGTTCCTGCAAGAGCAAAACAGATTAATCCTATAACAGATACAGAAATTTTTAGAAATGTAGATGCAACATATTACGGATTTAGATATAATAATCAATTAACATTTACTATTAATAATGGTAAAACAGAAGGTGTTGCAGTAGGAGACTTCCTACAATTCCATGACAGCGGTTCAAGTAATCTAAATGCAAATATTTTCCAAGTTGCAAGAATTAGTGAAAATGGTAATGTAGACTTGTATGCAAATTCAGTAGTAATAGGCAATATGTCTACTGTGAGCAAAGATACTCTACATTTTGTTAACTTTGGTAAAACAAATGCATTAGCAAACACTGTAACAAACGATTATGCAATTCAGGTGTTTGCACAAGAACATGAACTGTTAGAAGGACAGAAAATTAAATTCGATGTAGACAACCTCGGTAAACAAGCAGGTGAGCCGTTTGAATTATTTAGACAAACTACAAATACATTCTTTGTAAATGCTGATGGGCCTGGTGCTACAGCAAATGTAAGTTTAGATGTAATACAAAACGGTAATGTTTCGAGAGCAAACACAACAGTCGAAATTACATCGATTCCGTGGGATACTCCAACAACATATAACTATTCATTGAGTGCTGATGTCGGAAACAAAGTAACATTTTATGACACAAGTGGAAGTAATTTAAACTCTAATACTTACACTATTACTAATGTATTTACAAAGCCTGTACCATATAGAAAAAGAGAACTCGGTGATGCTTTAGGAGAACAAACTGTATTAGCAAATGTTGGAATAACAGTACAAGATAATACAAGCGGTGCTGTAACAAATTCAAATGTTGTAACTCTATCAGGTGGATTAACAAACGGTTCTATACAAGTAGGACAATATCTGTCTGCAGGACCAGACACTGACGGTAACAATGAAATCGGCAGAATAAAAATTATAGAAATAAATGCAGATACTGATAAAACATTAAACAGAAAAGTATATCCTGGATCAAATGTTTCTAACAATACATTGCGACTTAGCAATACAACAGGTATAAGAGTAAATGATTTAATTTTACTCACAGGAGAATGGGACGAAGAGTCTAACGTAAGAGTTTCAAGTATAAGTGGAAACAATGTCACTTTAATAAATCAAATAGTTTCAAATGTTGACACTGTCCACGATAGCACTGTAACAACAAACACAAATCAAGATTTTGATGATTTAGAAAAAATTACAACTTCAA
>Ga0181591_10003874_pt1 | contig 13062 bp, 9 predicted proteins | sample 071ome_33_FD_133757 | JGI IMG/M metagenome (GOLD analysis project Ga0181591, IMG submission 133757) | Coastal salt marsh microbial communities from the Groves Creek Marsh, Skidaway Island, Georgia - 071412AT metaG (megahit assembly) | ecosystem: Environmental > Aquatic > Marine > Intertidal zone...
CACGCACGCACGCACGCACGCACGCACGCGGGTGTTTTTGATGCTCGCTCGAAACGTCGACGACGACGACGACGCCGGGGGAGGAACGTCGCGACGCACGGCGTCACACGGCGGACGTCGGGAACGCGCGTGGACGATGATGATGCGTCACGTGCCGGCGTGTCGCGCGTCGTCGTCGTCGTCGTCGTCGGCGGCGTCCGTGAGCGCACCGCGACGTGGACGCGGACGCGGCGCGCGCGCAACCATCGTGACGTCAGCGGTGCGTGGGCATCGCGACGAGGCGTCGCCCGTGGGGGAAGGGGGGTGGGCGTCGGCGTCGGCGGGGACGACGGCGGTCGCGGCGGTCGCGGCGGCGTGCGTGGTCGGGGCGAGCGCGTTCGGGTGCCCGGGGAACGCGCTCGCGGAAGGGTTCGGGAGCTCGACGAGCGGCGTCTTGTACAACCCGAAGCGCGGCGTCGAGTTGGAGAATTTGTTGCAGTTGGACGAGAAATCTCGGAACAGAAAGGCGTCGGTGTTGACGAGAGGGAATATCGATGTGTTGCTGCAAGAGCTCAACGCGCTCAACGCGGTGGATGAGCAGGAGTTGGAACAGGTGGACGCCGAGTTGGCGCTGTTGGCGGCGAAAAACGTCGAGGGACAGCTGAGCGATTTCACGCAGTCGGAGCAGTACGAAAAGCTTAGCGATCAGAAGAAGAGATTAGTGGATAAACGCGCGAATGAGGCGTCTTTGCAGCGGAGACTCAAGGAGCGCAAGGTTATTTTCGGTCAACTCGGGGCGCAGGGACCAGTCATCGTGTACGGAGCGGCGCTCGTGGCGAGCGTAGTGTCCAACGCGATTATGCACCCGCTCGACACGGTCAAGGTGAGGAAAATCTCGCTCAAGCAAAACAAATCGTTGGAAACGTCGATGAGTATGGATGAGGGCTCGACGGATGAAGAGTTGGCGAGCATTACGCGTGGGTACGAACCCACGTGGGACGAAATCGTGGGCGAAGGCGGAGTGCTTTCTTTGTACTCGGGCTTGAGCGCCAATCTGATGAAGGAAGGCATCCCGCTCGGCCTCTATCTCGGTCTGTATGAAAATGCGAAAGACGTTCTTTTGCAGGTGGATCTCATGAAGCCTCACCCTATCATCGTCTACCTCATAGCTGGTGGGTTTGGTGAATTTTTCGCCTCGATTCTACGCCTGCCCGCGGAGGCGGTGAAGAATGGAACGCAAATCGGCATGACTGTTCCAGAGGCGATTCAGACCAACGTCCTGCCCGCTGCGGCACGACGAAACTTGTTCAAGTGCTGGAAGACAGCGCTGGCGAGAGACATTCCTTTCGGCGGCATTCAGCTTGCGATTTTCGAAGGGTTGAAATTGCTCATCATCACCTTCTCCATCACGTCTCTCGATCCGGACGCCCCAATCACCGAAGCCTTATTCGGCGCCGTCGGTGGCATGGCTGGCGCGTTTAGCACCACACCTGTGGATGTCGTCGTCACGAGGATGATCAACGAGCGCAAAGCGCTCGTCGATGCGGGAATGCCAGCGGACGCCGACGGCACGAGTCCCATCGACACCGCGAAAGCCGTTCTCGCCGAGCAAGGCGTGGGCGGTTTTTTCGTCGGAGCCAAGGAGCGCGTAATCTACTGGGGTCCCGCGATTAGTATCTTCTTGACGGTATATTGTCGCATCCGACAAAGCTACCTCCCAGACATTTAAATTCCGTAGCGCCGACACACACGTCCGCGGAATCTGGGAACATTTATTCATCATTGCACGCAACATAACATACATTAGTCCTCTAGAAGCGCGAATTAAAGCTCACATCCTTACTACAATAATTTTTTAATAACAACAGGCAGGATCAATCAAAAACTCCGCTTCGAATCACCGCCAATCAGCCGATCGATAATACAAAAACTTATTCCCGCCGCAACGCGCGCACGTTATCGAGCCCGGTGTGTATTTTCTATCGCCGCCGTTACACCGCGGGCACTTCTTCTCCCCAATCTTCTTCGCCCCGATCCCGAACAACCCCCCACCGCCGTATTCCTCCACGTACCCTTTTCTATCGCACCTCTGCGTGTTTCCATCGATCGTCCAACCCGTTCGACCGGTATCGTTACAAGTCGGGCACAGCACCAGTCCAGTGCCGCTGCAGCAGTCACACCGCTTCTTAGTCAGCCCGCCTTGCACGCGCGATCCATCCGGTTCGCCTCCACGACCGCGTCCGCTCGCGAACGTCACCGTGTTTCTTCGTCCGTATCGGACGCGGGCGGTTTCGACGACGAAACGCGTCGGACGGATGACAGAGGATATCATCGTGGTGACGCGTCGCGCACTGTGGATTCGAAACTATGCACCTCTGATTTTGTTTGGCTTCAACTTCACAACGCGACGGTCGACGACGATCGAGAGACACCACCGGGATCGGATCGAATCGTCGTCATGTGTACGGTGGATAAGGTGCGCGAGAGGTTATCGTCGAACCGAACGCGCCGCGGGCGCGCGGGAGGGAGAGGGCGAGCTGTCGTTTGTGTTTTCGTGACATCGCGTTTGAAACTCCCTTTCGATTGATTGACTGTTCGAGAGCGACGTCGACGTTTCGATGACGACGGGTGAATATTGAGGATGGTGGGTGACTGACGAGACGGAACGCACGGTTTTGACCGACCGACTCGTAGCTTTTGATTAAAGGGATCCGGTCGTTTTCTCCAGAAAATGAAAACGTGATTCAGTTTCCGAAACCGCTGACGCTCATCGTCGGACGTAACGGTGCGGGTAAGACGACAATCATCGAGTGTCTGAAGATGGGGTCGACGGGTGAGCTTCCGCCATCTGCGAGGAGCGGGCAAGCGTTTATTCACGATCCAAAGGTGGCGGACGTGACGGAGGTCAAGGCGCAGATTAAGTTGCGATTTAGAAATGTGGTGGGAAAACCGTTTGTGGTGATACGGTCGTTTCAGTTGACGCAAAAGGCGAGAGGTAAGCTTGAGAAGAAGGATTTAGATAGCGTGATACAGTCAGTGGATGATAATGGAAACAAGGTGAGTATTTCGAGAAAGTGTGTGGACATTAACGCGGAAGTGCCAGCGTTGATGGGCGTGTCCAAGGCGATTTTGGAAAACGTCGTCTTCGTTCACCAGGAAGATTCCAACTGGCCATTGGGTGATAGCGCGGGATTGAAGAAGAAATTTGACGAAATTTTCAGCGCCACCAAGTACACTAAGGCGCTCGAACACATTAGAAAGCTGAAAACGGAGCAGACTGGTCTCATTCGCGATTACAAAGGCAAGGTGGAGTCTTTGAAAATTCAGAAGGATCACGCCATGAAACTCCGCGCGACGTTTGAAACGAACCGCGACAAGGCTGAAGACTTGAGCAAACGCATCGCCATGCTCGATTCCAAGATTGAGGATATTCAAGAGGAGGTTGCTCAGGTTGAAGCCATGCAGCTCGCTGTTCGCGAAGTTCACGAGAAGCGCAACGCTTTGATGGCGCGACGCGAAGCGGTGACGTCTGAAAACGCCAGAAAGCTCGCGAGCATGTCCACCGAGTTGACAGAGTCTCTAGAAGAACTCGAAAAAATGGGCGAAACTTTTGCTCAAAAGTTCTCCATCATGAAGCAGGAACGCGACTCTCTTGAAAGAAAAGTGACGGATACCAGACTCGAGCTAGAGGCGTCTAAGGAGTCGCGCGAGCGGATGATAAAAACCGCCGGCAGGCTCGGTGCCGAAGCCGAGGCGCAGAGCAAACGTGTCGAAGATCGTCAAGCATTTGCTCAAAAGATTTCGAAGACGTATCCGGAAGTGAACTTGTCGAGCGGTCCAGATATTGATCCCAATGAGCTTACGAACGCGCTCGAGGCTCGTCTGTCGATGCGACAAGAGGCGATGGAAAGAATGCGAACAAAACATCGAGAGCTCGACGAATCCTGCGCCGCCAAAATAGATGAGATTAGTGAACGCCTGAGCTCGCACACAGAACGAATCAAACTGTTGAATGAACAGCAGCAGGGTTGGAAAGCTCGCTTGGAGGAGATCAACAAGGAGCTCTGCGAAAATTTGGTCAACGATTCCGCCATAGTAGACCTGGAAGCGCGCGTGAAGCGTGCGAATGAATTGCACAGTGAAAAGATGAAGTCAGACTTTGCCACGCAACTCAAGTCTGATATGGAAAAGGTGGACTCGGGTCTGGATGAAATTGAACAGGAAATTTCCAAGTTGCGCAGCGAACAAGAGCGCGCGGTTCAAGCCGGCGAAAGTGAAATGAAACTGCGAATGAAGAAGGAAGAGCTCTTTTCGAAGAATAGTGCCCTGGAAAACCTGCTCGAAGGCCACTCAACTCGGCTTCGCGAGATATTCGGTGCCGCTATGCCTATGAACTCTGAACTCAAGGATGCGTTAATTGAAAAGCTGGACGACCTGTCTGAAGCCATGGCGCAGGCGCAGCAATCGGTGAATGATCTCACATCAAACGTCACCGTCCTCAAACACGAGCTCAAGTCAGCGAAAACATCGCTCTCCGAGGACAAGAGTAAATTGGAAGAGATCAAATGTATCGAGAAACTTGAGGACAATGCGCGCGTTCTCGGCACCGGGGGCTTTCTTGGTTACGTAGAGGCGCTCGACGCTGTCAACAGAGAAGTGGGGGACGTTGAAGCGAACATGACGCAGCTCAAATCGCTGCAAAATTTGTTCACTCGTTTCGTCGCCGAGGCTGAAAAGAATCAATCATGTTCTCTGTGCAGACGCGGTTTCGAGTCAATTGAGGCGACGGATAGCTTTATTCACGAAATGAAGACAAATATGGCGAATGCTCCCGCAGAAATAGTTAAGCTGGAAGAGAGAGTGGAGAAAGCGCGTGAACGCCGCAAGTTGCTTCAAGATTTGGCCCCGAATGCGACGCGATTCAAGTCTCTGAATGCGAAAATACCGGATACGGAAAAATTGGTTTCCGATTTCGAAGATCAACTCGCTCAAGCAGAAAACGAAAAGAAGTCATCCCTTGACATTCTCGCGAAGAATCAAAATTCACACGCTGCTGCGGCGGCTCTTGTTGAAGATGTGAGTAATATTTCTCGTTTGGCAAAGGAAGCGGACGCGCTGCAATCTATTGTCGACTCTTTGGAGTCTTCCTCTTTGGGTATCGATGGCGTCGCGCGGTCTGCTCTCGATATTGCAAACGACATTGAGATGCTTGATGTGAAGCGCGAGGCGTCTGAACGCGAGAAGTCCATTCTTCAAAAACGCAAAGAACGACACGATACCGAAATCCTGACCCTGGAGCGTAACGCCCGCGACTTGCGTGAATCACTCTTGGTTGCGAAGTCTCGCGGCGACAAGCGCTCTCAACTTAAGAATGATGTGAACGAAATCAACAAGATGCTCGATAAGAGCGCCGAAGAGCAACAACAAATGGAGAGCGAACGTGCGCCTGGCCTCGCGGAGAAGGAAAAGCTAGCGCGTGAACGCGAGGAGCAGCGACAGCAGCATGTGAATGAGGAGCGAGAAGTTGAAACGATCATTCGTGAGTTACAGCGCGTCATAGATTCTCTCGTCGGCATGAACAAAGCTATCGAACAAGCCGCCGCATCTGGTGCGACCGAACGATTGGCTGAGCATAACAAGTCTCTGGATGAAACGAACGGCAAAATTGAAGAGCTCGAGGCCAAGCTGCAGTCTCGATCGAAGCAACTCAAGTCGAAGGATGAGATTATCTCGCGTCAAAATGATCTCAAGCGCGAGCTTGAAGACAACATTGCGTTTCTCAAGGGGAAGCGAGAAGAAGAGACACTTCTCGAAAAGATTGAGCAACTCACGATTGAAATGCACAATATGGGCGAGATGTCGGAGATTGACAAAAAGTTGCGACATATTACAAACACCAAGATCGATTACGGTAACGAGGTGGCCGAAGCGCAAGGGCGAAAGCGCGCCCATCAAGAGGCGATGAAGGCGGCTGGTGATCAGCTCAAGGGCGCTGAGTACGTCAACATTGAGAAGCGGCTGTCGAAACAACTGGTGGAGCTCAAGACTGTCGAGATGGTGAGTGACGACTTGGATCGCTACCATAAAGCTCTCGACAAGGCGCTCATGTCGTTTCACGCTAGCAAGATGGAGGAGATCAACAAGGTTGTCAGGGAGCTCTGGCAGCGTACGTACAGAGGTCAAGACATTGACTACATCCAGATTCGAAGTGACTCTGACGGAACGACGGGTAGAAGTTCATACAATTACCGAGTTGTGATGTTATGCGGCGGAGCTGAACTGGAGATGCGCGGTAGGTGCAGCGCTGGGCAAAAGGTTCTCGCGTGTCTCATCATTCGCCTCGCTCTCGCCGAGACCTTCTGCTTGAACTGCGGTATTCTCGCGCTCGATGAGCCGACGACGAATTTAGATGCTCCAAACTCCGACGCACTCGCGCGCTCTCTTATCGAAATCATGAAGAGCAGAAGAGATCAAGAGAATTTTCAACTCATCGTGATTACGCACGACATGGAATTCGCTCACGTTTTGGGCCAGAGAGAACTCACCGACTACTATTGGAGAATTACCAAGGATGAAAACCAACATTCACACATTGAAAAGGAAGACATTTACGACTAGACAACCTAGGATTATTAGAATTGATGATGAAATACTGAAGTAGAAACGTGTTAGCGGAGACAAAACAAGCGCTACGCGAAGTACGCTATCGTCCTACGTCTTATGAATTACATAAACATCTATCTCCAAATGGTGCAACAGTGCCGCATCTTACCTCTCGGCGCAATCTTACCATCCTTCCCCACCTTCAAACCCATGGAAACGCTGTAATCCATCCTCAAGACTGCCACCTCGAATCGCCGAAGCTCGTGCGCCAACATTTGATTGTACCACGTCTCGTGCTCTTCTGGCCACATCAAGTTGACGACGCCGGATGGATTCTCTTCGAGCTTCACCTTGAGTTCCTGTCTCCTATCGTTTTCTATCACCTTCAAAGCTTCCATCTCCTCATCCGTACCGAACACAGACTTTGGTATCGGTAACTCGAGTCTCTTCGCCTCTGCAACCTTTCTCGCCTCTTCCCGCATGAGTTCCTCGCGAATGACGTTCGGAGGCTTGCCCACTCTCCACCAGAGCACAGACTTGACCACCTTTTCCCGACGCTTGCAATTCTCCTCCACGCGCTTCCTATGCTTTAAAATATCAACCACATCGTCCGTCTTAAAGTCAACGATGCCATCAGTGACGACTTCAAACGGTAAATCATCCGCCGGCTCGTGAATGATGGGCTCGTATCCCGGGTGGTCCACAGCCTTACTCGGGTTACCCGTCCGCCGCAATTTCATGTCGTGCGCCTTCATCAGCGCCAATTCCATTGCGTCATCAATAATTCGTTTGAAATCATCCATCGTAATGTTCGGTTGCGTCGTCCCGGAAATCTTTTTACCGGTAAAACTGTCCAAACCGTCGACAACACCCTTCACCGTAAACGCCATGACCTGTCCGCGCATTTCGAAAAACTCATTCGTGTCAGTCAGTCATCGCGCGTCATTGTCGCGTTAACGACGTGCACAATCGCTTCCAAAGTCCATCGTCTCGTCGCACGCCTGTGCATCCAACGACGCTTTTCGAAATCGTCACGCACCATGAGTTGGCCCAAGTGCGGCCAAAGAGGAATCAATCCTTCGTAATAGTTTGGCTTGCGTCGCTCGCCATCCGAGAGTGACACCACGGCGGTTTCCCAGAACGGCGTCGCGTTCTCCTCAAACTCGTCCGATTCGTACCCTTTGGACGAGGATAACCAGCTCATGCTCGCGCTCGTCGGTTCGCAGAGTGCGAGTTGCGTTTTCAACCGAAGAGTAAGAGAGGCGCAGACTGAAGTGCGCGCGACGCCATTCCTTCGCTCGTTCGTCGCGTCTCGAGGAATCGCAGGACCGACGCGAAGAACCGTTCGGATGTCGCGGCTAGAAGCGGCGCTCGGATCGAGCGCGTCGGCACGCGGGGCGGATGCGCACCACGGCGCGCGAGATGCGTTGACACCGCTCGGTTTGGCGAAATTTCGAGCCTACTTTTCGAGCGCGCCGCCGGCGCCCGAGGGGATCGATTGCGATAAAGAGATTGGAGGCGTGAGCGCGGGTTATTTGCTTCGCGTCGGGCGGGCAATGGAGCTCGAACCGACGCTGCGACAGGCGCTGCCGCTCGCCAAGCCGAATTTGGACGCGCCAGATCGCGCGGCGCTCTCTCGCGCGTTCGGGGGTTTGGGTAAATCGACGCCGTACGCGATGAGCGAGGAGGATAAAGGGCCGGTGGCGCCCGCGATCGCGGCACTGAGAGCTTCGCAGGCGAAGGAGGCGAGCGCGGCGTCAGGAGGAAGCGGCGACGCGGCGGACGCGGAGGCTTCGAAGAAACGAAAGCGAGAGAAAAAGGAGAAGAAGGAGAAGAAGCGGCGCAAGAGAGACTCTGAGGGCGGTCACGCGCCGGGTACTAGCCAAGGAGGAATGACAGCGAGCGCCGGGGCGACGAGCGCGGGTGTGTCCACGGGGACGGGCGGAAGCGGTGAGACTGGACTCACGGGGAACACGGTGAAAATGGAAACGTAGAATTTGTAGCAACACACCTCGACGATCTCGTCGAATCGAATGGTAAAAGAGTCGCACACGGCGTGTGTAAATCATAGCACTGTGTGCGGGCGCTCGTCCTGGTTTCGTACGCGTCAATGTTCTTTCGCGTGACGTTTGCGTTTCGTCGCATCGTTGAACAGTTCCATGTCGGCTAACATCGTCTCTTCACTGTACCGAGCACTTGCTCGTACACTTGTCACCGACCGCCTTGACATCTTTTCCATCAACAACACCATCGTCATTCACGTCCGCAGCCTCTCGAGCGCCACCCACGGCGTCGTGATACGCTGTATCGGCGCGTCGTAAAACATCCTCACCCACATCATGCACCTTGTGCGCCACATTCTCCGCAAGCTCCTTGATCGCTTCCACGCCACCGTGTGCGTGTCTCTCCGTTTGTTTCACCGTCGCTTCCGCGCTCGCTCCCGCCTCCGAGACCGCGTCTTTCGTGTTCTGCGTGTTCTTCTTCGTGTCTCCCATTTGTATCCAGAAATGTGACGAAATGTCTTCTTTGTCTCTTGCTTCTGTATTCGTGCGTATCCGTTCGATGCGCGCGTATCGCCTGCGGGTCGCGTTCTTCTTTTTCTTTAGTTTGCTCTTCGCAATCTCCTGGATCGGGCGTTCGCCGCGTCGATGTGTGTCGCGCGCCGCTCTCTTGGTGTGTGCCGAGTGCACAAATGTTACCAACACATTTATATGTGTAAACAGTGATGGTTCGTTCTGGATAATTTTCGTTCTCGAAAACCTCGAGCCACAGCGCATCGGAAGGAACCGTCACACACCGACGTCCACGTCTGGCGCGCGCCGCACAGCGCCGGGGTGAACGACAATGTCGCATGCGTTGGTGATGCAACGCGCAGTGGCGTCCACGCGCGGGCCGACGCGCGCGGTGGCGCGTGAACGACGGGAAGGATGGCGAATGGGAAAGAATCCTGGGGGAAAAGTGCACCGCGACCAGTCGTCGTCGAGACGCGCGATGATAAAGGTTTGCGCGAGCGTCGATCCGACGGTGTTCGCGACGATGGGTGATAATGGGAAATCTCTGCGCGTGGCGTATCAGGGCGTACCGGGGGCGTACTCGGAGGGTGCGGCGTTGGCGGCGTACGAGGCGTGCGAGACGGTGCCGAAACCGCAGTTTGACGACGTGTACGAAGCGACTGAGAATAAAGAGGTGGACAGGGCGGTGTTGCCGTTCGAGAACTCGCTCGGCGGGTCGATTCACAGAAATTATGATTTGATTTTCACACACAAGCTGCACGTCGTCGGAGAGGTGTATTATCGCGTGAATCACTGCTTGTTGGCGTTACCGGGACAAAAGGTGGAGGATATTGCTCGAGCGCAGTCGCATCCGCAAGCGTTGGCGCAGTGTGAGGGTTACTTAAGCAAGCTGAAGATGGTCCGGGAGGCGGTTGATGATACGGCGGGCGCCGCCAAGGCTATCGCGGAGAGTCAAGTGAAGGGTGTGGCGGCGGTGGCGAGCAGACGCGCGGCCGAGTTGTACGGATTAGAGGTGTACGACGAGGGCATCCAGGATGACAAGTCCAACGTGACTCGCTTCTTGGCGCTTTCGAGAGATCCGATTCCACCGCAGCAAACAGACGTGCCGTATAAGACGTCGATCGCCGTGTCGCTCAAGGAGGAACCGGGCGCGCTCTTCAAGGCGCTCGCATGCTTCTCGCTGCGAAACATTAACATGACAAAGATTGAGTCTCGTCCGCTTCGCACGAACCCGGTGACGAGCGCCGGTGCGCGTCAGTCGATGCAGTTCACGTATCTATTCTATATCGACTTCGAGGCTAACATGGCGGACGAAAACATGCAAAACGCCATGCGCCATCTCGGCGAGTCGGCAACCTTTTTGAGGGTGCTCGGTTCTTATCCGAGAGATTGCTCGCAGCTCGACGGATAGGCAAACAAACGATTGATATAACAGTAGATAGAATGGAATCAAGCTTAAGCTTACATTATACGAAGAATCTAAAATTATGTGCGTTTTGCGCGCGTTAGCTAGTGATTGTAGCCAAAACTGTATCCAAGGCCTTGAGACAGAGGCCGGCGTCTTCGGCAGAGTCGCGAAGCGCGTTCGCGTGCACCTCGCCGATGGAACCCGCCGCCACGAGCTCTTCAAGATTTTTAACCACATCCTTCTTGGTCTTTGCGTCGAATGAATACTTTTCAAACGTAGAAACACCCCACACCGAGTGAACGAGAGCCTGCGGATCGACGGACTTGGTTCTTTGCTGCGCGTAGATGCGATCGACGAGTTGCGTCGTATCCTTCACGTCAGGTTCCACACCGAGTCTCCCGCACGCCCAGAGAACACCGGCGGCGCCAGTGCGGCCAACTTTACCAGATCCAGCGCGTCGCCCGACTTCACGGAGAAGTTTTGCAAAGTCGCTCGAGGCGCCGTCGTGCGGCGTGCCCATGACGCCGTACGCCCACAAGACGTGCGTCAACGCCGTGCCGTCGAGCTTGCTCGGCTCCGCAGCCACCGTTTGAAGGATGTACTGCAACACGCGCGTGGGTGGTGGGCACTCCAACATTGCGAGCGACCAAGACAAGTTGGCGAGCTGGTACGGCGTGTAACTCTTCATCGTGTTCACCGCCTGGTCGAGCATAGCCTGCACGACTGGAGTCGGTCGATCTGACGGGGGCAGGTATCGCGTCCAACGCGCGTACGCCCACAACATGTTGATAACGTCTGGCGCCCGAAATTCATTCGCGACGATGAGCGCGCGCTCAGAGATGGCTTTAAGCAGCTTGCTTCTCGGCTTGTGCCCGAGCACGGCGAGCGCCCACAGGGTGGTGCTCAAGTGCTTTGGATCGGCCGACGACGCTTGCGTCCCCGCTCGCGACGCGAGAGACTCTAAAAACACCGCGTTTGTCGGGTAATCCAAGCGGGCGAGCGCCCAGAGCACGTTGGCTACGCCTTGCATGGACATTTCGCCGCACATTCGCTCGACCATGTCCATGAGCGTCTGAAACCTCTCGTCGCTAAAGAGGGTGTTTCTGTTCACGCCCGTCTTTTGCTGACCGGGCACCTTTTGCGTCATCAATCTCGCCACTCGATGCAACGCGGTGGACGCGTTCACCTTGTTGAACACCTCCTCCTGCTCCTCGACGAGCGTGAGAATAAACTCCACGTCGCTCGCGTCCATGAGGTCTCCTTGTAAATCCTTCGCCCTGTCTAGCAGACGAATGCTCAACGCCGCCCGCATTCTGTACTCACTCGGCAGCGCCAGCTTGTGATACGCCCACCGCCGATGCTCCAAACCAACCTTATCGAGCTGTTGCACCCCACCCTCAACCATTTCGAGCAACCGGGCAAACCTCGGATCCGCCGCCACCGCCTTGGCTTCGCTCCTTCGCAACCGACCCGTCCTCGACGTCAAAAGCCTCGAAATTTTATACATGGCCGTCACGCTATTCACCGCGTTAAACTCCTCCCCGCACGCGTCGACGACATCCAACACATCATACGCGCCCTCACACGCCCCGATCGCATCCTGAATCTCCCTCGCCCGTCGTCGTCTCGCGCCTTCTCTACCCCTCGCTCGAGGCGTCGCCGCTCGCAGCCCTTCGTCGCTCCGCGCGTCCTCTTCGCCCGCCCCTTTCGACGACGACGGCATCGCGTCCCCTGTCCCTTCCCCGGGAACTCTCGCGATCGCTCGACTCACCGTCGTCGTCCCACCGCGTCGTCCCTTCACCGTCGTCGTCGTCCGTTTCGTCGCGACGACTCCCAGACTCCACTTCACCCGAGTCGCAGCCGCCGCCGCCGTCGGCATCGCCGTCGCCATCCCCCTGGGATTCCCCGCGCCGCCCCACCGCTCGCGCCGTCACCGCCGCCTCGAACGAACCCCTCGATCGACGAAACGATGCGCGGGCGTGCGTCGACGTCGTCCGTCCGCGTCGTCCGGGTCGACGCCGAGGTGTGTCGCCGCCGCCGACGACCGGGACGGACGAGAACGACGTCATGCGACTTCATGATGCGACGTACTTTTGTCACGGACTCGACGCGTGATCTATATGTATAAACAGTATGAAATCGGCAGTACCCCGGTACTTAACAACAGTCACGTCGTAACAAAGAGAAGAAGAAAAAGAGGAGGAAAAAACACGCGAGTTTCAGTGATTACGGATTTTGGTCACTCTCTGGACGACGGGTCCGGTGAGACCCGCGGGTCGGGTGGGAGGTCCCCGTCTTTTTGTTATTATGATGGGTCATGACTCGTCGTTCGCGTTTTTGTAATGGATGCGCGGGAGTGACCGAGGGAGTGAGCGAACGAACGGTCGGTCGAGCGACGTGTCGGTCGGGAGATCTCGACGCGGGGCGGAATGGCGAAAGGAAACGACGCGGTGACGAAGGAGGAGAAACGCGCGGCGTCGGCGTCGGCGGCGGGGGATAAGTACCCCGGGATCGAAGGGGCGACGCGGGGAGAGGTGGATGCGTTTTTGGAAGCGTTGG
>Ga0181591_10003881_pt1 | contig 13053 bp, 9 predicted proteins | sample 071ome_33_FD_133757 | JGI IMG/M metagenome (GOLD analysis project Ga0181591, IMG submission 133757) | Coastal salt marsh microbial communities from the Groves Creek Marsh, Skidaway Island, Georgia - 071412AT metaG (megahit assembly) | ecosystem: Environmental > Aquatic > Marine > Intertidal zone...
CAGAATTAGAGTTGGGTGGAATACCCAATTCATCTGAAGACATTAGACAAGCGCATGCTGCAGCAATTGAAACATATATAGAATCCCACGTAGGCAATCTAGGAGAGTCTCACGGTAATATGTATTTTCAAAGAACCTTAGAAGACTGGGCTAGATTTGATATTTCAAAACGCACAGCTCATGATGCTTCTATTAGTAGCGGACTTGCTATTATGGCTTGTCAAAAACATTTATATCGCCCAACAAGCGAAAGGCAAATAAAAAAGCTTGATTTTGGCTTTTCTAAATATACAAATTCAGGATCAAGAAGTCAGATAATAAAATAAATATGGCAAAAAATAAAGGACAAATAACACAGTTTCCGAGTCAGGCCGTCTCAGATGCAGTAAAAAAATCTAAAAGCTACGGCTTATCTGTAGCTAGAGCAATTGAGCAAGACTGGTTTAACAAGGATAATGGGTCCGGTAGATACTACCAAACACGTGATGAATATCATAGATTACGTTTATATGCTAGAGGTGAGCAATCAATAAAAAAATACAAAGATGAATTTGCAATTAACGGTGATCTTTCGTATTTAAATCTTGACTGGAAGCCTGTGCCTATTGTGCCAAAGTTTGTTGATATTGTTGTTAATGGAATGCAAGACAGGCTGTTTAGTATTAAAGCTTTTGCACAAGATCCTATTGCAACAGGTAAAAGAACAAAATTTGTAAATAATATTCAAAGAGATTTAGCCGCCAAAAAAATATTAGCTGACATAGAAGCAGAATTAGGCGTTAATGCTAGAAATGTTCCTGAAGAAGATTTACCATCAAATACAGAAGAGCTTGAGCTTTTCATGCAACTTAATTATAAACAAGGAATTGAGATTGCGCAAGAGCAAGCTATTGATAATGTTTTTCTTTCAAACAAATATGATGAAATTAAAAACAGAATTGATTATGATCTTGCTGTAATAGGTATTGGATGTGCAAAACATTCATTTAATAATACAGACGGAATTAAACTTGATTATGTAGATCCAGCTAATTTAGTTTGGTCTTATACAGAGGATCCTAATTTTCAAGATTGCTATTATTTTGGTGAAGTAAAAAAAATAAAATTAAACGAGTTAAAGAAACAATTTCCTTCTTTAACTGACGAAACAATACAAGAATATACTAAAAAGGGTTCTAATTGGACAGATTATAATACTATAGGCAATAATAACGATAATGTTATAGACGATAATAATGTTGTTACTGTATTATATTTTAATTGGAAAACCTGGGAAAACAATGTATACAAAATAAAAGAAACATCAACCGGTGCTGAAAAAGCAATACAGAAAGATGATTCTTTTGATCCTCCAAAAGACAAGCGTACCCGTTTTCAAAAAGTAGCTCAAGCTAGAGAGGTTATTTATGAAGGAGCATTTATTTTAGGGACTAATGAGTTACTGAAATGGGAAAAAGCAAGTAATATGATTAGGCCATTATCTAATACTAACAAGGTAATGATGAATTACATTGCAAGCGCTCCAAGATTATATAAAGGAAATATAAACTCTTTAGTTTCAAAAATGACTCCTTATGCTGATTTAATTCAGCTAACTCATTTAAAGCTACAGCAAGCAATACAAAGAATGACACCTTCAGGTGTTTATTTAGACGCTGATGGATTAGCTGAAATTGACTTAGGCAATGGAACAAGCTATAATCCGCAAGAGGCTCTTAATATGTATTTCCAAACAGGATCTATAATTGGTAGATCACAAACTGTTGATGGCGAAATGAACCCAGGTAAAGTGCCCATTCAAGAATTACCAGGAGGCGGTGGAAATCAAATACAAATATTAATAGGTGCTTACAACCAGTATATACAAATGATGCGAGATGTTACTGGTTTAAATGAAGCTCGGGATGGTTCAGACCCTGATCCAAAAGCTTTAGTGGGCGTTCAAAAACTTGCTGCGGCAAACAGCAACACGGCTACGAGGCATATATTAACGAGTAGCATGTTTATTACAACTTCTTTAGCGGAAGCAATTTCTTTAAGATTTAAAGATGTTTTAGAATTCCATCCAACAAAAGAAGCTTTTATTACTGCATTAGGCAGATTTACAGTAGGTTCACTAGAAGAGCTAAAAAACCTTCACATGCATGATTTTGGTATATTCTTAGAATTAGAACCGGATCAAGAAGAAAAACAATTATTAGAAGCTAATATACAAACAGCATTAGCTCAAAATAGTATATTTTTAGAAGACGCAATTGATATTAGAGAAATTAACAATACAAAATTAGCTAATCAATTGCTTAAATTTAGAAGAATTAAAAAACAGCAAGCTGATCAAGCTCAGGCTCAGGCGGCTAGTGCAGCTCAGGCAGAAGCACAGGGACAAGCACAAATTGTTGTTGAGCAAGCAAAAGCTCAGGCGGAACAAATTAAAACTGAATCAAAAATTCAAGTATCAACAGCTGAAAATGAGCTTTCAATTAAAAAAATGGAAGTTGAGGCTAGAACTAAAAGAGAATTGATGCAATATGAATTTGATTTAAATGTTAAGTTAAAAGAGCTTGAGTTACAAGCACAAAAAGAATTAGTAGAAAAACAAACTAGTACACAAAAAGAAGTAGCTAATGCAAAAATTAGCGCTTCAAAAATTTCTGGCCCGCCTGATTCAGGTAAGCCACAAAAATCCTTTGAATCTAAAGGTAACGATGTTTTAGGAGGTTTTGATTTATCAAGATTCGAACCAAGATAAAACTATTTAAACTATTTTATTATATACAATTATGGACGATCAAATTAATGTTAGCGTAGCGGACGACACACAAGAAAAAACGTTACAAGAAAAAGAAGCTGCGGTTTTAGAACAAGCTGTAGAGGAAGGTACTGTAGATAAAGAATACGGACTACAGGACGACGGAGTTTACAGAATTAATTTAGACAAACCACCAACAACAAAAGAAGATGCCGTTCAAGAGCAAGAAACAGAGAGCGTATCTGTGGGCGATGGAGCCGGAGATAGCGAAAAAGTGGACGAAGAAATACGGGAGCAAAATACAGAAGAGCCCGTCAAAGAAGAAGAAAAAGAAGAAATAAGTGATTCTCCTTTAGAGCTTGTTAACGAAGAGCCACAAGAAGAATTAAAAGAAGAACCTCAACAAGTTGAAAAAGTTGTTGAAGAAAAAACAATTCAGGATCAGCCGCAAATGCAGCTTCCCGAAAACGTAGAAAAGTTGGTTCAATTCATGGAAGAAACTGGCGGAACTGTAGAAGATTATGTTAATCTAAACAGGGACGTTACTAAAATGGATAATACCACTTTGCTAAGAGAATATTATAAAAATACAAAACCTCATTTAGATGCGGATGATGTTGATTTTTTATTCAACAAAAATTTTGCATATGATGAAGAGACGGATGATCCGTCAGAAATTAAAGCTAAGCAATTAGCATATAAAGAAGAATTATATAATGCCCAAAGATATTTCAATAGTGCAAAAGAGAAATACTATGCCGATCTTAAGTTAAGAAAGCAAGAAAGTGTTGCTCCCGAGTATGTTGAAGCAATGGAATATTATAATAATTCTAAGCAACAAACAGAAGAGTATAATAATCTTCAAAAACAATTTATTGAAAAAACAAACAAAGTTTTCAACGATAATTTCAAAGGTTTTGATTTTAAGGTCGGAGAAAACAAATATAGGTTTAAAGTAGATAATACAGAAAAAGTAAAACAATATCAATCAGATATTTCTAATTTTATTAATGAATTTTTAGGTGACGACGGGAGCGTAGCAGATGCCCAAGGGTATCATAGAGCTTTATTTGCTGCAAAAAATGCAGATAAGATTGCAAATCACTTTTATGAGCAAGGCCGTGCCGACGCTATAAAAGAAGCTGCTAAGCAGGCTAAAAATATTAATATGGACCCTCGAACCGATAATTCAACCATAAAAACAGAATATGGTGATAAGATTAGAGTTGTATCTGGTAATTCTTCTGATAAGTTGCGCATTAAATGGAATAAATAACACAACTTAAAATCAAACAAAATGGCTTTTACTAGTGGCATTCCTGCCGCATTACAACCAACCCAGTCTAAAACATTATATGCTGGGAACTATATTGATTTCACTGCAGCTTCGCACGATCAATGGACACAACAATTTTTACCCGATGTATACGAAAAAGAAGTAGAGCGTTACGGAAATCGTTCAATCGGATCATTTTTAAGAATGGTATCTGCAGAGATGCCTTCAACTTCAGATCAAATTATCTGGACTGAGCAAGGTAGATTACATACTCGTTATGTAAATGTACTTCCTAAAGGAACTGCAGCTACCATGCCTGCTGCTGGATCAGCTTCAGTTATTGCAGCTAGCGCAACTGCAGGTGGAGTATTAAACTTTGAAATTCCATCTCAGCCTTCTAGCGCTGGATTAACATCTGCCACAACTGGTAACTGTAACTTCAAAGTAGGACAAACTGCTATGATTCAAGTTCAAACATCTGCAACTTCTGCTGTAGGTGGCAGCGCTGCTGTAATCAAAGGTGTTGTTACTGCTGTATCTGATGTTCGTTTCCAAATTAAAGCGTATAAAGCTCACGCTGGAGTTACTGCTGCAGAAAGAGTTACTGCTTTAGTTTATGGATCTGAATTTGCAAAAGGAACTGGAAACTTTACTGAAAAACTAGATCCTAGCTATGCAACATTTACGAATGCTCCTATCATTATGAAAGAGCACTATTCAATTAACGGTTCTGACACTGCTCAAATTGGATGGATTGAAGTAACTTCTGAAAATGGAGCCGACGGATACTTATGGTACCTAAAATCTGAGCATGAAAACAGACTACGTTGGGAAGACTACGTGGAAATGGCTATGGTTGAAGGTGTTGAAAAAGCATCTGGTGGATCTAATATTGCTCTTGGGACATTTGGTGGTAGCTTAGCTGCTCAGAATGCAAGAGGTACTCAAGGTTTCTTTGATGCTATTGAAGAAAGAGGTAATGTGTATTCTGGATTTGGAGCTCAAGCTTCAGGTGGAGGAGCATTAACTGACTTTGATGCTGTGCTTAAGCAATTAGACAAGCAAGGAGCAATTGAAGAAAATATGCTTTTCTTAAATCGTGATCTTTCTTTAGAAATCGATGACATTTTAGCTCAGCAAAATGGTGGCTACTCTGGTGGTACTTCTTATGGAGTATTTAACAACAGTGAAGATATGGCTCTTACATTAGGGTTCACTGGATACCGCAGAGGATCTTATGACTTTTACAAAACTGACTGGAAATACTTAAATGACTGGTCAACTCGTGGAGGTTTTGGAGACATTGAAGGTGTTTTAGTACCTGCTGGTACTTCAACTGTTTACGATCAAAATCTTGGTCAAAACATTAAGCGTCCATTCTTACACGTAAGATATAGAGCTTCAGAAACTGATAACAGAAAAATGAAATCTTGGATTACTGGATCTGTTGGAGGCGCTTCTAGCTCAGATATTGACGAAATGAGAATGCACTATCTTACTGAAAGATGTCTTATTACTCAAGCTGCAAATAACTTCGTATTATTTAAAGCTTAATAAGTTTTTTAACTATAGAATACGGGCCCTTCGGGGCCCGGTATTCTTATTTTATATTATTTAATCATGACTGCAACAAAAACAAAATCCCCATCTATTGAAAAAGGGTGGGAAATAAAAGATAGAACATACGTACTTACAGGTGGTAGGTCTCCAATATCTTGGACAATACAAACAAAACATACCGCAAGAAAACCATTATTATGGTTTGACGAAGAAAACGGCATAAATAGAGAAATTAGATATGCTACAAATCAAAGGTCTTTATTTGTAGACGAACAAGACGGAGCTGTTACTTTATCCCACGCTGTATTTTTAGATGGCGTTATGTATGTTCCAAAAGAACAACAAAATTTACAAAAATTACTTTCTTTATATCACCCTTCAAAAGGACAACTTTGGGAAGAAGTTGATAATGTACAGGAAGCAGAAGATGAAATTGATGTTTTAGAATTAGAATTAGAAGCTTTAAATATGGTTCACGAAATTGATATTGAACATTTAGAAGCAATAATGAGAACAGAAATGGGATCCGGTGTTTCAAAATTATCTTCAAAAGAATTAAAGAGAGATGCATATAAATTTGCCAAATCTAATCCAACATTATTTTTAGAATTATGTGAGGATGAAGATATTAAATTAAGAAATCTTGCAAACAGAGCAGTTGAAGTAGGTTTATTACAACTTACTGACGACAATACTGTATTTAAGTTTCCTAATGGTAAAAAAGTTTTAACAGTACCATTTGAGCAACACCCATACGGGGCGTTAGCGCAATATTTTAAAACAGATGAAGGTGTAGACTTAATGAAGTCTATAACAAAAAAGCTTTCATAACTACCAGGTGGTAAGTGAGAAATCAACTTACCATCAACTAATAACACAAATAAATATAAATGGTAAATATAGATAACGTCTACAATAGCGTATTGGTCATTACCAATAAAGACAATCGTGGATATATAACGCCAGAAGAGTTTAATAGATTAGCTAATCAAGCTCAAAATGAAATATTTGAAAGCTATTTTAGAAAGCAATCATCTTATGAGTTAAATGCAAATTTAGCAAGTGATTTTGCTGATCCTATATTAAACACATCTGAGAAGATTAATGAATTCTATGCAAACTCAGATTTAACACTGGCCAACGGTATATTTTCTTACCCTGATAATTTTTACAGGCTAGGGGTAGTTTCTGTTAATGAAAAAATAGCAGATTATACTTCACATGAAAATATAAAATATATAAATCTTTCACCATTGACGGCACCTGTTGCTACACAGCCTGTGTATACTCTATCGGATAACGGTATAAAAGTATATCCAAGCTCAATAACATCTGGTGTTAATATAGATTATTTGAAAAAACCAAATAGACCTAAATGGGGATATATTATGCCTACAGCTTCACAAATAGCTTCTGGAATACCTAATAAACCTATTTATGATTCTACGCAATTCGATCCATCAACGGACAGTTATAATAGCTCAGCAAAATCTTACAACTTTGAATTACATCCTTCCGAAGAGTATGACTTGGTTGTTAAAATTTTAACTTACGCTGGGGTAGTTATTAAACAGGCTGATGTGGCGGGATTTGCGCAAGGAAAAGAACAACAAATAGCAGCAACTGAACAATAATGGCAATATCAAGAAAACCTTTAGACGTAAATAATTACTCCGCTTTAGATGGAGGAACGGGTTTGGCTATACCGGGTTACTATAGTAGAACGAACTTAAATGATATAATAAATAACTTTATGGTTGCATATATAGGCGACGGTAAAGTTTTAGCAAAAGTTCCAAGATATGAGGTAGCTTTTTGGGCACAAAGATCGGTACAAGAATTTAGCTACGATGTTTTTCATTCAGAAAAATCTATAGAAATAGAGCTAAGCCCTACTAAAAGCATTTCCTTGCCATCAGATTATGTGAATTATGTTAGCATAGAATATACTGATTCAAATGGCGTTATGCGGCCAATACAGCCAAGCCGAACAACAAAAGCTAATAAATCCGTTGCTCAAGACGACGAATACAAATATATATACGATCAAGAGGGTAATATTGTTTTTAAAGAAATTTCAGAAACAATTGAAAAGTATCAATCAACTACAAAAATATTAAGCGCAGAGCAAGCGCAAGACTATTATAATGGTTATTTTGATACTGATGATTATTTATATTATAGACAACGATACGGAGCAACTCCTGAATATCAAAATATAAACGGATCTTTTGTTTTAGATACAGAAGCCGGTAAAATATATTTTGACGCAGCATTTAAAGAAGGCAGCTATATAACATTAACTTATATATCAGATGGACTTGGAGATAATGGTGACTTCGATAACGTATATGTGCCTAAATTAGCAGAAGATGCAATATATGCTTCAATGCTCTATAATTTAGCTAAATTACGCGGATCGGCTGCCGGAGCATCCGGGCTTTACAAAAAAGAAGCTTCCGCTAAGATGCGAAATGCAAAAATACGATTGTCTAATATGAAGACAAAAGAAATGGCGCAAATACTACGTAATAAAGCAAAGTGGATTAAACACTAAAATTTTATGCCAGAAATTAAAAGAACGTTCAATGTCGGTAAAATGAACCGAGATTTAGACGATAGATTAGTACCTCCTGGTGAATATCGGGAAGGATTTAATATTACCGTTGGTCAATCTGAAAGTTCAGATGTTGGATCTATTGAAAATTTATTAGGCAACGAGCTTGTTGCTTCAACATATATTGTAAACGGTATATGTATTGGTCAGATTAGCGATACTGGCAATGAAAAAATATATTTTTTTGTAACTTCAAATAATTCTTATGATGAAACAAATTCTGGTGCTCATGGGATATTTGAATATGACCAACAAACAAAACAAGTAAAAGATTTAGTAAGGTCTACGCAGCTTAATTTTCATCAAAAATATCCTATAACAGGTTTAAATATTGTAGATGATTTATTATTTTGGACAGATAATAGAAATTATCCTAGAAAAATAAATGTAGTAACTGCAAGAAATAATTCTTCATATTACACTTCTTCTTCTGATATTGATAATTTAACCTCTGTTGCTAAACTATCTCCCTATGAATCGCCAACACTCGTTTCAGCTACAAGAGAATCTAGTATTTCTTCTACATTTATGGAAGATAAGCTTATTAGATTTTCATATAGATGGCAATTTGAAGATAATGAATATAGCGTATTAGCCCCATTCTCTCCAATAATTTTTTCAAGATTAAATGAAACGGACACTATAAGTTCTTCATTAGCAAATTTTGGGGAAATTGAAACTTTTGTTAATGCTATTAATCAAGTTCAACTTCAAATTCCCACCCCTACAGGCTATGGAATAAGGAATGTAGAGCTTATTTATAAAGAATCAGGATCAGGAACTCTTTATGTTGTTGATGATCAAGATGTTACAACAGAACCTTTTGTTAACTTTACATATTCTTCAACCGATCCGTTTAGAACATTACCAGGTGATCAACTAACAAGAGTTTATGACTCTGTGCCCATAAAAGCAAAAGCGCAAGAAGTTGCTGGTGGTAGATTAGTATACGGTAATTTTTTACAAAATTATGATATACCCGATATTGCTTTTTCTGTAGAACGAACAGGAGAAGCTTCTGCTAGAAATAATATTTTAGAAAATCAATCTGTTAAATCAAGAAGAACATATCAGGTTGGAATTGTTTTAGCTGATAAGTTTGGTAGACAATCACCTGTTATATTATCTAGCTCTGGAACAGATACTGTATTTGTTGATCCAGGGAATGGAGATGCTAGTGCCACAACGGCTTTTAATGCTCTTCGTATAACTTTTACTGACACATCACAAATACCATCTTGGGCTTATTCATATAGGGTTGTTGTAAAACAAAGAGAACAAGAATATTACAATTGGATTTCAGAAGTAACTTCAGCTAATACTATTAGCAGGTTAGGTGATAATATTAATAAAATACCAAGAGACCAAACAGCGGTAATACCGCCAAGTACATCTGCAACGATTTCTCCTTGCGATGTGTCGGTATATCCTAAGTTTTTATCAGGAGGCAACGTGTATAGCAAACCTCAAGCTAATTTAACCAAAGTGCAATCTATTGCTAATCCATCGGGAAATGCTTTAGTTACAACTTTAAATAATTCAGGAGGATCTGTAACCTCTGGTTTATGTGTATTTGAAACAGAGCCAGTAACTTCAGAATTAGATATATTCTATGAAACATCTACCGGTGGTCTTGTATCCGAAATACCGGCTACAGCTATTGATATATCTTTTTTCAATTGCATATTATTAACATTTACTGCTGGTAACCACATAGAAATAAATAGAATAAGAGCAGGTTATAATGAACCTTTTTTTGATATAGGGGTTAGAGCTTTTGTTGTACAAGAAAACTTTACACAAGAACGAAGAAAAAACACTTTAATCCACTCTAGCGGGCTTTTAAACTCTAGGACTGGTATTAACTATATAAATCAGTTTAACGAGTCTGAGGGTGGCCTAACTATATCTTTGGATCCGTTAGATGGTTCTGTACAAAAGCTATTTGTTGATGACACGCAGGTTGTAATATTTCAGGAAGATAAAGTATCAAGATCTCCTGTAAATAAAAACTTCATATATTCAGCAGAAGGTGGCGCTATTCCTGTTACTAGTAATACTCAATTTTTAGGAACAGTAGCTGCCTACGCAGGTGAGTTTGGTATATCTAAAGACCCACAATCTTTTGCAAGTCATGGCTTTTCAAAGTATTTTACGGATAAAAATAGAGGTACCGTTTTAAGATTGGCTCAAAATGGTATTACAGAAATATCAAAATTTGGAATGAGCGACTTTTTTAGAGATGCATTAAAGCAATCTACAAAAGTTATAGGATCTTATGATGAATATAATGATTGCTACCAACTTACAATTATTGGTAATGGATTTGATAGTAATGAAGATATTAATTCAGCTACTGCTAGCCAAGGCTATTTAACTTTATCATTTGACGAAACAGCAAATGGCTGGGTAAGTTTTGCTGGATTTAAACAAGAAGGCGGTATTTCTTTAAATAATTCATATTATTCATTTAGTGGTGGCAATTTATGGCAACATCATAGTGAAAATGTTACTTATAATAATTTTTATGACTCAGGCACTCAAGAATCATATGTAATTCCTATATTTAATGATGCCCCCTCATTAGTTAAACAATTTAATACCTTAAATTATGAAGGCGACGAGGGTTGGGAATTAGAATATATTGAAACTGATCTTGGCAATGTTGGAACACTACCGACTTTAGCCACAAGTTATACAACAACACTGCAATTATCTGGAGCCGCAGATAATTCAACGTTTAATGGGGCGAATACAATTATTGCAAAACAAGGAGAAGGCATTTCTTGGGCTATTTTTGTAGAACCATTAAATTCGCAATTTAAATTTACAGACGTTAATAATATAACATTAACGCCTGCTGCTGGTAGCTCAGTAAATGTAACAAGTCCTCAAGCTATAACAAATGATAATCAATTAGTATTTTTTGTTTATTATACTGTTGGAAATGCCAATTCGGTGCAAACATTAAATATAGGTGGTCCAGGTGCTGGTTTAGCATTCACAGTTGCTTTATTAACGGTTAATGCTGTGGATACAGTTTCTAATTCATCTATAATACCCGCTTCGCAAGTATTTAATTCAGCGGGACCTAATAGCGTTATATTTTCAACGTCTGCATTTGATAATTATTATATAGACGAAAATAATATAATTATAGGGGTAAATGGAATGCCAGCAATTACTAATCCTGGAACATTAACCAATGTAAGAAATGGGGATAATTTAACTTATACCCTGCCAGTTACTGTTCCAACATCAGCAACAGCGGGTGTGATCACTGTAACGGGGTCGGCAACATTAAAATATACATTAACATGGACACAAGGTAATATTGCTTCTCCTGGTGTAATAACTTTACCAGCAGGAACTGCAATAAATACGTCTTATTATAATTCACCTTTTGAAGCTGCTGCAACAAGAACTTCAGTAGTAACATATACATGTGCTGATACCGAGGTTTTAACTAATACTAGTTATAGTATTTCTTATGATGTTAGCGGTGCTACCACATCTTCAGTTCTTTCAAATTCAAGAGGAACATTAACAATAACAACTGTACTACCCGCATTAACAGGTAATACAGTTGCCACTCCAACCGTTACTACACAAACTATTGAAACAGCTACAATTGGAAACCCAACAACACCTGTTCAATTAAATGTAGATGGCGATAGCGTTTTAGTGTCAAGTACTTGGAATGTTGATATTTCAGCAAGCCCAGTTGACACGGGAGATGGAAATACTTGGATTAAAATAAATAATAACAATAGTGCTCAAGTAATTAATGCAAGCTCTGATTTCTACATTAGTGCTGATGAAAATACAACTGGAAGCAGCAGAAGTGGTTCTATTAGTATAACTTTAGAAGATCCTTCTGGAAGAATACAAGGCACAACAAATGTTTCAATAGTAATAAATCAAAGCGCTTAATATGGCAGATTTAATAACATTTCCTTTTGAAAAAAAAGAAGGTAAATATTTTTCACCTATAGTTTCAGAACAAACAAAATATAAAGTTGAAAATGGAGCTATAGTAGAAGATGGTAAAGAGCTTATTTCTGGAATAAAGGGAGCCTTTGCTATTACAAAATTAGTATTGCCTGTTGAAAATGCGGGCACTAAAAAAGAACTGTTTGCGTTAAATACAGAAGCAGTTAATTCATCTAATTAAATTATATGCAATTACAAGTAAGAAAATTACAAGAATCCGACTGGGATTTAATACCAAAGTGGTGGGAAGCCTATGGCTCTGAAGGTTTCCCACGTGACTTTTTGCCAGGCGCTTTTCAGGTTGGCGATGAACAAGAAGAAAAAAGACAGGGTTTAGGTGGCTTTATGGTTTGCAAAGGAGATGACCCTATTGCGGCCATGTGGCTATGGATGACAAATAGTAAGATGGCAATTCCAGCTGTTGTAGTAAGTGATAGATCTTATCGTGACTCAGACAGAAGTGATGCATTGCAACTCTTAGTAGATTTTACAACAGACTTTGCTGAAGACTTAGGTTATAAGTATGCGTTTGCGTGGGCAAAGCCTGGTAGATTATTAGATAAATATAAGAAGGCGGAATATTATTGTGACGAAACACCGTCTTACGAATTAATATTAAAATACTAATGGGAGACATAGTAAAAGGAGTAGCATCACTCTTTGGAGGAAGAAAAAGACGACAAGAACAAAAAGCTGCTACAGCTGGATTAGACGCAGCCAGAAGAAGACAAGACAATTTTGATCTGCAGAATGTATATTCGGGAATGCAAGGTCCTGATATTTCAACAATGGGGTATGACCCCTCGCAAGCACAAGTTGGTCAGTTAGCCCCTGCTCAACAAGCGCAATTAGCACAGC
>Ga0181591_10003911_pt1 | contig 13018 bp, 9 predicted proteins | sample 071ome_33_FD_133757 | JGI IMG/M metagenome (GOLD analysis project Ga0181591, IMG submission 133757) | Coastal salt marsh microbial communities from the Groves Creek Marsh, Skidaway Island, Georgia - 071412AT metaG (megahit assembly) | ecosystem: Environmental > Aquatic > Marine > Intertidal zone...
ATCGCAGTTCATCTATGGGCTGACTGATTCGATGGAGGCTCTGAATGAGGGCAAGATTTCAATTGACGGCCTTGCCCAGTCGCTCGAAAAGTTTGCGCCCCTCATCATGGGTGCAGCGACAGCGCTGAGTACGTTTGCTGGCGGGAGCATTCTCGGGATAATTCCGGGGCTAGGAAAACTCTCCGCTTTGATTGGCTTGAGGTCGCCCATAGTTCTAGGGTTCATCGCCCTTACCGGCATGTCGGATGAGTTGCGAGGCACCCTCCGCAAGCTAGTCGAAGCTGTCCTGCCCCTTGCTACTGCCTTTGCTGAGGTTGGCGAGGCTATGGCGAGTCAGTTGATTGTGGCAGCGGAGGCATTCATTCCGCTGTTGATCGGCATGGTGCAAGCCATCACTCCTGTAATTGCAACTTTCGCTCAGTTCGTAGAGCTAGTCACCAGCAGCGAGGCAGCCGCCAAGTTGTTGGGTGTAGCGTTGCTGGCGCTAATCATCAATTTCAAGGTTCTGAAAACTCAGGCTGTCGCTTCACTGATCGCTTCAATGACGGGCCTTGGGGCAACTATTGGGAACCTCATCGTTTACATAAGAGTGCTAGCGCTAGAGGCAAGGTCTTCTGGTGCTACTCTCAAGGCGTTTGGTGCGATGGCCTCCGCAGGCTTCACTAAAGCCGCAGTTGCGGCGAAAGCCTTCATGGCTTCGCTGTGGCCGCTGGCAGCCGCCACTGCTGCCGTGTGGGCGATTACAGAGGCATTCTCGGCTTTCAACAACCGGAACAAGGATGCACAGGAGCGGATGGAAGAGCTGACCCCTCGGATTGAAGAGATGGTGGAGGCGTTCGTCCGAGGAGAAGAAGCTGCTTTGGGGCTGACATCAGCACTTGATGGGCTAGCAACGATTCTGCTGGATGAATCCACTGAGGGTGGTCAGAAGACGGTAAAGGCGTTCAAGGAATTCGGGATCGTTGGTAAGGAAGCTGAAGCTGCGGTGCTCAGACTGCATGGTGGGTTTGAGGAACTTGCCTTGGAGCTGCTTGCATCCAAGGGCACTGTGGGCGAGCACGCTAAAGAGATAGTCGATCTTGTCAATGAGTACGAATCTCTCAACAGGATGCGGAGCGAAGCCAGCGACGAAGGGATCAAGTTGACTGCGAGAGATTTGCATCACATGGCAGTTCTTGAGGAGTTGCAAGATCAGGCTGAGAACTCGAAAGAGGCTCACAAAACACTGGCTGATTCAATGCGCATTGAGGCTTTAGCTATAGGCGCTCTGACGGTGGCTCAAAACGACGAGATTCTTGCCCTGATAAAAGCGGGTGATCTCCACCGGGCTTACGAGTTGGCGATGGGGGCAGTCAACGCTCAACTACAGGAGCATCAGCGTCTTCTTCGCTACAAGATCGAAGCGCAGACGATGGACGAGGCGCAACTTGAGCGGCTGATTTTCTTGAATCAGACGTATGCCGAACGCTTGGGCCACGTTGCGGACGAAACCACATTGATTACTTCGCTCGGCTATGAGCAGGCTCGTGCGACTCGCAACACGGTCCGCCAGATGAACAAACTCACCGATGAGATTGCAGATTCTGACAAGAAGATGTCTTCGCTCACGAAAGCAGGCGACTCTTTCGTTGAACTTTTGGTAGACACCAAAGCCGAGATGAAGGAGATGGGTCACTCGACTGAGCAGATCAACTCAATGATTGCTTTGTTGTCAACTCGCTTCGCTGAAGCTGCCGGGGAGGCTGGTTACACCCAAGATCAGCTTGACTTGTTGGCGCAAGACATTCTGGCGCTTTCCGGCATGAGCGTCGATTTGCCGGTTGGTATCACGCTGACGGGGGATGTCTCTGAGCAGATCAAGGCGATTAGAGGCCAGCTTCGTGCGATTGAGCAACGCGTGATGATCGAGCCGCATCTTGCCTCGCAAATCAAGCCGTTGAAAGAAATGCTGAGCTTCTTGGAGCCATTGGAGTCGGCGTTCAGCATGATCGACGATAGCGGCGGTGCCTTTGAGAATTCGGCTGGAGGAATGAACGACGCTGCTCGTTCGGCTGGCCGGTTGGCGAACGAGTTGGATGATGTAGCCGACGCTTACCGTGAGATCGTTCAAGAGCTTCTTTCAGTTGACTTCGCCCTGACGAACTCGGAAGTTCTGCTCGAAGAGTTGCGGGACCGGGCGCTTGAGGTCGCCAAGGCGTTCGATCAAATGTCTGACGCTAAGCGCTTGCAAGAGTTCCACGGTCAAGTTCAGCAGGTCTTGTCGATGATGCGTGACCTTGCGGCTTCGGGCGCAAGCATGGGTGAGATCGACAACTTTGTTGAGCAGTTGATCGGGCCGAACGGCGCTCTTGCTGTGTTCGCCAAGTCGGCGGGCATTTCAACCGAGGACTTCGCCAAGGCAGTTGCAGCGATCGAGGGCTTCCAGTTCCAGATCGGTCAGGAGCAGCAGTTCGCCGCTGCTACGGCAGGCATGACGCCTGAAGAGGTTGAGCAATTCTCCAAGTACCTGCTCGGCTTGGAAGCTTCGGGGGCGATTCCGTCGCAAGATTTCAGCTCAGCAACGGTGTCGGCTGGTTCGACCACGATCAATGTGAATCTCCCGCCGGGAGTGTCGGGTGTCGATGTCGTGAACGCCTTGCAGGACTACGCTCAAACGTCAGGCGCTTCGATCCAAGCACCGTTCGAGTTCGTGAACTTGGGGTAGGACATGGCTGTCATCAATGGAGTTGACTGGACAGTCAAGGTCAAGCGGTTCACTCCGGGCGTCACGACCGATATCGAGACTGCCGACTTTTTGCTGGATGACCAGTACGGCTTTCCGAATGGCTCTTACCCGTCGAACCACACGGGCGCACAGCCGTATGAGATTTGGAAGGAGGCGCTGACACTTGAGTCGGCTGGTAGCCTCACGCCGCTCACAGGGAACCATCAATATGTGGCGGGCACTAACTCGATCATTATCATTCGGGTGGCGTGCGATGGTGATCCGTTCACTGAGTTGAACACGCCTCCTGATGAACCCGCATTCAACTTTGACATTAGCTACGGCGGCATCACTCCTTACTTCATCGGGCACCAGTCGGATGTCTGGAACACTGGTCTAGGAACTGCCCATGCTTATCTCTATTTCATCCCTGAAAACAGTCTGAATGGCCCCGGCACATACTTTTGCAGTGTCGCCCCCGACTCTGATTGCACCAGCCTTGTTGGATACGGCGTGGCGATCACTCAAGTTGTGAATGTCGAGCAGCGTGTTCCTTCGGGTTATAACGATGCCACGACACTCAACGAGTTTGCTTGGTCCACTAGTTTCAATTCAGGAGACGGCAATGGTGGTGAACGCAAGGTTCAGTTTGATCTCAACACCACCACACTAGAGGCCAACTCGATCATCATTGGCAACGGTGCTCAAGCGACTCAAGGTGCGATCGGGTGGGCCTGCACCGATGACGAGCCAACCGAAGGCTCAAGCCCTGTCTCACGGCAGGTTGACTCCGCTGACGGTATTTGGCAGGCGGGTACTGCCGGAGGAGTAACTCGAACGTACTTTGGCAATGCTGGGAGTACGGGCTTCCCGAGAGGCAAGGCCGCATCTTTCCATATCGACGACGACATCGCTTCATGGAACAAGCGGGTCTACTTCGATCAGTCCGTCAATGCTGGCTCGGCAGCAATCGCCGCACGTTGGAACCGAGAGGCCGTGATTGACGGGGCGTTTGTGCAGCCCGCCGGTTCGTTGGTCACGGCATCAGCATCAAGCTCAGAGTTGACGACGAGCCACACGCTCACCACAGGCTCTAATCGGATGGTCGTCGCCTTCATCACGGCAGAAAACGCTTCGGGCACCGGCATCCCCGACCTTTCAGCACTTCAGTACGGCGGAGTGCCGATGACGCAAGTCGCTTCACTGTCGGCCGAGGGCAGCAAAGGCGACTACTACCACAAGTGCTATGCGATTCTGGAGGAGGACTTCCCGGTAGGCACGACGCACACTGTCACCACAGTTCATCTCGCCGGGTCAGCCGCTGGCATTCGCATCCAAATGCAACAGTACAACGATGTTGTGCAGAGCGTGCCCACGGGTGCGGATGTGACCGCAACTCTTTTCACCAGTGGCAACGAAGAGACGATCACAGTGGACCGGCATCTTCCCGGCGATGCAGTCCTTTTCGCTGGTTCCTCCAACGAGCATGACCCTAACGGTATCGGGCAGGTCACGAGCATTGACCACGATGGGCCTTCAAGAAAGCTTTCCACTCAGTTCAACGATGGCGGACCTGCCCTTGGGCTTCACACTCACTACTTCACTGCGTTGCACGGCGGGCCTGCCGATTTCAATATGCAGGTTCACAATCAGCAGCACCTTGCCCTCATCGGGGTGCGGCTGATCGCTGCTGGCAAGGCTTCAACGACCGAGATTGATGTAACGCCATACACGCAAGGCATCCAAGTCGATCAAGACGCACCGATGGGTCGCCCGAGCCAGTCTCGTGCCACTATCCGGTTGGACAACTCTGGTGGTGACTTCACGCCCTTGTTGGGCAATACGTTTTCGACAGTTGACTGGTTCTCATACGGCTTGTTCATCGAAGCCACAGTGCCCGGTCAGCCACCCTCAGTTGTGTTCCACGGCATCATTCGGGACTTCAAGATTTCGGACGACTCCACCAACTCATACGTTGATGTGCTGGCGCTTGACGCCTTGTCTCTCTCAGCCCGTGGTCCGGTTGCCGAGTTCCCGTCGGGGTTCGTCGGAAATACGGGCGATGTGATCGAGGGGCTTCTGTCAACAACTTTTACGCCTGTCGATGATGGCATCGCTCTTCCCGATCTTGGGATGACATCGGCTCAGTACCGGCTCACCGAAACGCCGCTCTATCCGCACACGATCAAGGCCGAGGGAACTGACCTAGCTTTGCGAGGTAGCGCTCGCACGATCATCGACAACCATGTGCTTCCCGCTGGTCCAATGATGCTGTTCTCGACTCAGATCATTCCATCTGGCTCAGTGGCTCGTTACGAAGGGCATTTGGTCGGACCCATCCTTGTCAAGTCTCAGGGCAGCCGGATCATCTACGAGCTGACGGATGATTTGACCGATACGACAAGGCTCAAGTTCGCCAAACTGACGTTCGACTTCCTCACTTCTGACATCATCAACCGTTGCAAAGCAAACAGGATTTCACCATTCGCAGTTGAGAAGGGTGCTCAGACACGAACGTCGATTGCCAAGTACGGGGTGAGGTCAAAAGATTTCCCGCAGCTAGCCGCTAACACGAACTCAGATGTATTCAGCGTGGCGGCGTTGTGGGCTTCCCGCTTTTCGGACCCAAAGTTTTCGATCTTGGAGGTCGATCTTGGCTACACCAACGAAAGTGTCGCTCTTCAGGGCACAGTTCAGCAGCGTGATGCGCTAGCCGGACTGCTCGATATTCGATCGAGCTTGTGGGCGCAGTGCGACATCATCACTTCCAGCTTGACCGGCACGCCAGAATTGACGACCACTCCGACTTCGCCGCTCACGACTATCAACGCTGTCCAGCAAGGCACGGCTCGGCTAGCAGCGCTAGCAGTCCGCCTCGACCCTGCTTTCAGCAACCGATCTGTCACTGGTCACGGGGTCAGCGTCACGCAGTTCACGGACGATGCCGGGGCAAGCCCGCCCGATTACAGCTTCACCCACACACTCATTTGGGGATACAACCGCATGGTGCTGATCGCCATCATGGGCGACACAACTGGCACTCCCGACGATGTGGTGACTTACGGCGGGGTCACGGCGACGTTGCTAGCGACTCAACTTGATCCGGGCAGTAACCAGTTCGTCCGTTGGCATTACATTCAAGAAGGCAGCCTCCCGGCGGTCAGCGATACCGAACCGAAGACGTACACGGTTGTCGTTTCTCGCACGAACGATGGCCCTCAGCGTGCTTGGGTCGGTGCTTTTCAGCAAGTCGCTCAGGCCATTCCTACTACGGCGGGCGGGGGCAGCTTGACCTCACCGGCAACTACAGCGTCGATCGCTACGGTTCCAGCCGCAAGCCTCACGCTCACTGCTGGGTCTAGCAACATTCCGAATGGCACCATCCTGAGCGCCGACTACCCTCACCCGACTTATGAAACCGACACGCATTTGGCTGTGGCGGTAGTGATCGAAGCCGCAACCTCGTCGGAGGCCGAGTCGCTCGGAACTGATGCCACGCAGTTGATGACATCTTCTACGAGCTTCAGCTTCAGCCATACGCTTGAGGCAGGCTCTAACCGCATCGCCATCCTTGCCATCGCTGGCAGGGCACCTAGCTCGCCTCATGCGAACGAGACAGTGACCTACGGCGGGGTCAGCATGACGGCCTTCCACGATTACGAAATCGTGCGGAGCGGCAGCGATATCGGCATCATCCGGTTCTTTTACTTGCTTGAGTCGAGCCTTCCGGCTGATGGGTCCAACACGTTGTCCGTCACGGGAGCGAGTTCATCGGGAAAGGCGGCATGGTTCGGGGTTTTCAGCGGTGCGAATCAGGCTGCTCCGACCAACATCACCGACGTTGGCACTTTCGGCACGGGAAACAACACGATCGAGGCAGACCCGATTGTCCTAGCGGACGGTGACAACCTCGTCTTTGCCTCTACGCTCACGACAACCCAGAGTTTCAAGACGATGTACCACTACTCGGGGACGCTGGCTGAAAGCCTAATCAAGCGCCTTGATTCGTATGGCTCGTCACAAGCGTGCCATAGCCATGTCTCTACACTCAACGAGCCAGCCACCGGAAGGGTTGGTCAGTCCGCTCTAATCGAACATGACTGGGGCGGTCAGAACGTCAAACGTGAGGTTGTTGCTGGCATCGGCATCGACCCTAACTCGGACGGCGAAACAGTTTCGATCATCGGCACGTTGGATCACACCGATGGCTCAAGCAGCGGCACTGACACCATCAGCCACACACTCCCTGCTGGCAACAACCGAATGGTGCTGATGGCGTGGCTAGGGAGAGACAACAGCAACCAATACCCCTCTACTTCAGGTCCGACGTATGGCGGCGTCAGTGGGATCGAAATCGGTCGGCATCGAGTTCACTCGCTCGATACCGCTTTTGTGATCCTTTGGTATGTCCCAGAATCTAGCTTGACGACCGGAGCCAACACTGCTTCGATCTCCTCCTCGACTACTGGCAACCGACGGACCTTCTATGTGTGGGCAGTTGAGAACGCCCGCCAACCAACAAGCGTTGAAGACTTGAGGTTTGTTGACGGGGGCTATGCGGATGCTGTCTCCGGCACGAATGGCCCCGATCAGACTCGGGACACTACAGGCGCTGCTGATGGCGGCCTCATCATGGCGTTCGGCTTCATCCAAGCGGCCACTTCAACAAATATCACCTTCACTTACGAGACGCCCACGCTGGTGCAGACGCTTCCAACTCTCAAGAATGTTGAGCACTCGATTGGCCCATCGGCTACCAGCGCCATTGGTGCCCGCACTGCTCAATCCGCTGAGTTACGGTCCATGACCTTCGATGATGCAGTTGGATCAGAGGTCATCCTTGATACGAATCAGCAGGTAGACACGCTGTCAGCAGGCGGGTTCTTGTCTACGGGCATCGGTAACTACGCCGTGGACCCGGCCTATGACACTCCGGTAGCTTACGAACCCAACGGGATTGGACAGCCAACTCGACTGCTAATCACAGGCCGACAAGTACGGGTGAATCACAAGTGGTTCGGAATCAAGCTCAAGACGAGGCCCGAATACTACGCTGGCTTCATTCTCGATGAAGACCGGCTAAACAGTTCAGACACGATCTAAGGAAAAAGAGGCGATATGGCTTTCAGCGCAGGGCAAGTTTTGACCGCCGCCCAACTCAACGAGTTCAACACTTACAGCTTGGAAGTGGAGCCGGACCCTGCCGGTCCTGCTGCCACACCGGCACCGATTACCTTCACCACTCACACGCCTGCTTCTACGGGTGTGCTCAGGTACGATTCGGCTGGCTTCTTCGATTTAGAGATCGAAGGCACTGACCGATTCCGATTCGGCAGTAACTGCTTGGCTGTGGACGGGCAGTACGCCGGTCGTAGCTTCTCGTCTTACACCAGAGGGGCGATGGAGATTCACCGTGACACCTCGTCGGGCGTGGTAGGAGAAGCGACTTTCGATCAGACTGGAGGCGGTGCAGACAACTTGTGGCTTTCTACCGCTCACGGGTTGGTGAACGATCAGGCGATCGGCTTCTACGAGGGGCCAAGTAATCCCACAGAGTTCACTGCGAGCGCACCCATCACTACGATCTACTACGTTGGTGATGCAACGACCGATACCTTCCGGCTCTACACTGACACTGCCGCCAACTCGGGCACGCTGGTCACGGGTACGACAGACTCAAACGGAACTTGGCGTTGGACTGACGCACAAGAAATAGCCATCGCCAATTTCCGTGCGAGTACAGCGCCGGGAACTTTTCAGCACAGGCTCTACGCCGGTGGATACACGGGCAACCGGATGAATGTCTACGGTGCCCTTTCAGACGAGCGGGTCAAAGAGAACATTGCGCCGTATGGCGACCCCCGCCAAGACCTCGTTGACATGGAAGTCATCAACTACAACCTGATGGGTGATGTCGAAGAAGGCGAGATCGTGCCTTACGATCGGCCGGACCCTGTAAAGCAGGTTGGCTACAGTGCTCAGGCTTTGCTGCCGATCAAGCCGGGTTTGGTGTTTGGAAACGAATACTCGGGCTACGGCGTCAAGTATTCCGTGCTGATTCCGATTCTTCATCGGGCTTGGCAACTCGATCACGCTGACCTTGAAGCACTAGAAGCACGGGTCGCTGCCTTGGAGAGTGCATGATGAACTACCCCGGCGTACCGATCAAGGTTGGCTCGACCCATCGTGAAGCGGTCAAGTGGATTCAGGGTGTGGTCGGTGTCACTCAAGATGGAGCTTTCGGCCCAAAGACTCAGCAGGCCGTGATGAACTGGCAAACTTTTTTCAGCTTGGCAGCCGATGGCGTTGTCGGCCCCGAAACGTGGGAGGCGATGAAGTACATTTCAGCACTTTCTGCTTCGCACGTTCCCGACGAACCTGTTGAGCAGGGAAGCCCGCCGCCACCTGAAGACGAGGCTTCTCGTAGCGACTACCTCGCAATGATTGACGTAAGCCGCCGTGAGTGGGATAGGGACGAGCCAGCCCGATCCCCGATACGGAAGTGGGATGACATCACGGGCTGTGAGGTTCACTACACCGGAGCTAGCGGCCCAAAAAGTTTGTCGTTCTTGGACAAGCAAGCTTGGCTCCTCGGTATTGAGCGCTATCACGAAGTGACGAAGCGATGGAGCGACATCTTCTACAACGTCTTCGTCTTTGCTGACGGTGAGGTGTGGGCCGGTCGGCCAGAACTGGTCCAATCACAACGAAGCTTGTTCAATTGGCTGACGGTGCATGTTCCCGGCGGGGTCGGGATGGAGATGACCGACATCCAAAGGCAAAAAGTTTCCGAAATCGCAAAGCTAGTCGGGGGTGAGCTTCGAGGCCACGGCGAGCGTGCGGCTACGTCATGCCCCGGCGATTCTGCGATGGCGTTCATCACCGAATACCGTAACGGTCGGCGTGCATGGGGCGAATCGGCTCAAGAAGAGGACACCCTGCGTGATGACCTCGATGCTTTAGAAGCTCGTGTAGCTGCGCTTGAATCTTCCGCATGTGATAGTGAATGAGCGCTTAGCTTCGGCGGCTCTTCTCCAGCTTCGCCGTTGCGTGTACTCTTTTCAGCATGTTGCAAAGACTCCTCAATTACCCGTCTCGATTGCAGGCCGTGGTGGTGGCAGCCGTGAGCTGCATCACTGCATTCGGGGTTGCATGGAACGCCGACATGGTGGCTGGCATCACGACACTTTCAGCAGCCTTGATCTCGCTTCTTCTCGAAAAACCCGGTAGAACAGCTTGATGACCGAACAGCCTTCAATCGTTGACCGCCTTCTAGCTCACTTCCAAACGAGGTGGCCGCAAGAGTTTGAGATTTGCCTCTTGTCGGCTCAGCTCGAAGAGGCCGGCGAAAAGATTTCAGCACTTCAGGCAGAAGCCGATCGTGCTGACGAGCAGCTAGTTCTTCCCATATGAACGACCACCGGTACTGGGTAGAACGAGGACACCAGCGAGCCATGTGGTCAAAGTTGGATTTCAGCACATGGGCGATTCTGAAGACTCTTTGGAAGCGCAGCTAGGGCCGTTCGCAGGGAATCCGTTTTCACCACTCACAGACTTGTGGGCGGTCCATGATTCGGTTCTGGGGGTTTTGCGGCTTTTCGGGGGGCCGCTGAAGGAGGAGTACACGCCTGACGAGATTCAATCGTTCCGCTACCACTTCGATTTCATCGGGGCGGTCATGGACATGGAAATCGTGGACATCTTGGAGGTCTTCGGCAGAGCAGCCGTCGAAAAAGTGAAGCACCCGGTGCAGATCACCTACATGCTTTGCGGCGAAGACTAGAGAAAGATTTCAGCAGATGAGCGAACGTGGAACGATTGAGCCTCGACTGTTGCGGGCGTTGGACGAGACGACCCGCTTTCAGGGTGGGCAAAATTGGTCGATCTCCGACAAGGACAAGAGCCTCCTCAAGTTCGGCCGTCGGGCAAGTGTTGGTGGCACCAACGTGACGGTGGCTCCGCTTGCGGGCGAAGCACACGAAACGTTGCTTTCAACGAACGCCATCACGAGCGTGATCTCATCGAACGACGCTGACAACCAAACGGTCACGATCGAATACCACACGATCAACGGCGCAGCCGACGAGCTTACATTCGGGGTGCAGTCGGTAGCGCTCGACGGTCAAACCGCCGTGACACTTCCAACCGCCTGCGCCCGTGTGTCTCGGGTCTACAACGCAAGCAGCACCGAAATGCTTGGCAGTATCTACGTCTACGAGGGTGGCGCTACGACAGACGGTGTGCCCGACACAGCAAGCGAGGTCCACATGCAGCTTGTGGCAGGGGACCAGCAATCGAAGAAGGCAGCCACCTCGATCAGCAACGTGGACACCTACTTCATCACCGGCATCACAACCTCTGCGGTTGCAGGAACGCCGGGAAGTCAGGTCATGGACTTCGACCTTCAGACGAAAGCTCTCACTGGGGTGTGGCGAACACAGCTTGAATGGTCTTGCCAGATCGGCGGGCTGAACACCGTGAGCATCGACCTTGATCCGGTCATCATTGTGCCTCGCAACCACGATGTGCGAATCACTTGTCAGGCAGCATCGGGAACCTGCGATGTCTCCGCCATGTTCCGCGGCTACCTCGCCCTCAGTTCCTGAGAGGGATTTCAGCATGGCGAAGAAAGACAGTAGAGGCAGCGGAACGAGAGCCGATCATTGGGGGTCGCTCAAGTACGCCAAAGGTTCCGGGGATTACGGAGACGCTTTCACCAGAGAAGAGATTCTCAAGATGCGGGAAGAAAACGAAACGTAGAACGGCCGGGACATGGAACGTCGAATGGATCGCCTACTACCTCGATACGTTCTCGACGTTCATGTTGCGATCGAATGGGACATTTCACCAACCGGCTGGCTCCAACCAGCCCAACGCCTACGTCCTCACAAAGAGCCGGGAAAAGCCGTCATCATCGACCTCTCACTAGAAGGAGCGTTGATCGAAACGGATTTCAGCAAACACGCCATAGGCGACCTCGTACCCGTGAAGGTCGAAGGCGTAGAAGGCCGGGTGGAGATCGTTCACAGAAGACAAGCCGGGGAAAGAAGCTTCCTCTACGGCATCACATGGGAAAGCCCACAAGAACTTTTTCACCACATCGCCCAAATCGTAGGGCAGCTCCGAGCACCCTAGAAGCCTCCAACAAAAGCCCACTAGGGTCACATCCAGACAAAAGATTTGGAGAGCACGACAATGCCGGACACCCACAACAACGACCAAGACACCGAAAACACAACAAACACCTCCCAAGAATCCCCGTCCTTGCCACCCGCAGGCGGGCGTTCGGCTCGTGAACGAGCAATGTTGAGCGATCATGACGCAAAAGTTTGGGGTGAGGTGCAGGAGGTGGACGGCGGCTACAACGTGTCGAATCCTGTTGCGGTGAAGCGGAAGATGGGGGTGGGGGAGAAGACCCGGAGGGCTTGTGCGTTGAAGCTGGCGGGGGCCTCTTATGCGAGCATTGCGGAGACGTTGGGCTATAGCGATGCGAGCGGCGCTAGGAAGGCCGTGATGCGGGGCATGGAGAGCACGCTGCAAGAATCGGCTGGGGAGCTTAGGAAGCTGCACTATGGGCGCTTAGAGCACCTGCTAGGGCTTCTATGGCCTGATGTGAACGCCCTCGACCTACCCAGCATGAAGCTTGCCCTCGATGTCATGGATCGTATGGATCGCCTCTTTGGCCTCTCCGCCCCTGACAGGCTCGACGTTGGCGTAGGCGGCCGTGAGACGGTGATCGTTGCCGACGGTGACAAGGAGGCGTACCTCAAGGCGCTCAGGGAGGCGGGCCACGAGGTGCAGGGTGCCACCCTCGACACGACAGCCAACGAGGTCGAAAGCCAATAGGGGCTGTTCAGGGGCCTCAGGAGCCTTGCTAAGGGCCTCCGAGCACACCGGGGGTATCCGGGGGCCAAAACGAGGGGGAGGCCGTTAGAGGGCTTCCTAGGGCCTCTACAAACTTTTTGACCCCCCTCCCCCTTTTTTGCCCGCCCTCAACCGGGGGGTGCCGCACCCCAAGCGGCGCAGAGTTGTGGCATTTTTTGGGGTGTTTCATTTATGAAATTTTTTGGGAAGCTGTCGGCAAGTATCGCTTGCAATCGCTTGCAATGCTGGTACGATCAGTCGTAACAACAAGAAGGAGGAGAGAGACATGGCAAAGCTGCTCACGGTTCGATCACTACGGGGCGACAATCACGTTCACGCTCTCGGCTGTCGGGACTCGGTGAACGCCAGCAAGTATTACGTCGATGCAGTTGCCTTTCGGAACGCCCTAGCGTTTGACGCTGGTCCCGGCGACGACATCGACCGAATCGC
>Ga0181591_10003914_pt1 | contig 13016 bp, 17 predicted proteins | sample 071ome_33_FD_133757 | JGI IMG/M metagenome (GOLD analysis project Ga0181591, IMG submission 133757) | Coastal salt marsh microbial communities from the Groves Creek Marsh, Skidaway Island, Georgia - 071412AT metaG (megahit assembly) | ecosystem: Environmental > Aquatic > Marine > Intertidal...
GCATTTAACGAAGAAGTTCGTAAGAATGAGGAGTGGGCTGCGCGATTTGATGCCATTCGGAATGTGTCTGACTCTGTCTTAGAACAGTCATCTCCAGAGACAGTCGTTGCGTTTATTCCCTGGTTTGAAGGTCAGCTGGATGCACGCATCCGCTCAGTTGAGCGGTCCAACGTTGACTTGACTGAATTGGTCATGGATATGTCAGATTCTGTTGCTGAAATTTCAGGTCGCACGCCTCCCCAGTCATTGGAAGAGGTCGGCCCATGGTTAAGTAATGTGGCTGATGATCTTGCGGACGCGTACGAGACGCAGTCGAAGGCGATGGAAGTGTTGCATGATTCTATGACACTGACGTTGTCTAAAGGGTTTGCCACAATCGATGGCACTCCGCTTGCTGACCCAGATTTTGCGGGTTTCTCGCCATCTTTTGGGACTGGTGGGCCGAGTCGTGAAACCGGCAGTGGTGAACATGTATTTGAAAAGTTTCAAGATCGTTCTAACCGGCTGATGACGTTGAGTCAGGATTGGCAGGCGCTGCAATCATTGCTCGAGTGCGCGCCGCTTGCACCGCCGGTTGATTACTACAATCTCACCAGTCAATACGGCAACCGAAAAGATCCATTTACCAAAAAGCCTGACTGGCACGAAGGAGTCGATTTAGGTGCATGGCCGGGCACGCGTGTTCGAGCGACAGCTCCAGGTGTTGTTACTTATGCAGGTCACAAGGGTGGTTATGGCCGTTTTGTTCTCATCGATCATGGATGTGGTATTGAGACTGCGTACGGACATTTGAAAAAGATTCATGTGAAAAAAGGCGATACTCTCGACTATCGCGACACACTTGGAGAAGTCGGTAGTACCGGCCGTTCTACAGGGCCCCATGTACATTACGAAGTACGGATTAAGGGCAAACCAGTCGATCCATATCAATTTATCGAAGCAGGACGTTATGTTTTCAAAGAACAAAAACTCACAATCGCAGACGCGAAGTGATAACAGGAGTCAATCAATGAAGTCACCCAATGAAACCTTTGCGGTTCTTGCACCTAATCTCGTTGTATCGGGTAACCTGGTTTCAGAAGGCAATATCCATGTGGATGGGACGGTTGAGGGTGATGTGCAAACTGGCCATCTCACAATCGGTGCATCGGGTGTTGTGAAGGGCCGTGTGTTTGGTCGTGAAGTCAAAATCTCGGGACGAGTCATTGGCTCGATTACAGCTTGTGAACTCGTTCTTGAAGAGTCTGCGGTCATTGAGGGTGATATTCACTATCAATCACTATCAGTTGCTCGCGGCGCTCGCATGAATGGCAACTGTCAGTTTTCAGAGGCTGAGTTGGATATCACCGCCCTTAGCGGAAAGAAGCCTACCGCGAAGACTGAAGACGCGCTGGCATTTGGTAGCGTTGCAACAGGAGAGTCGACTCCACAGAAGCCTGCGACGCGAGCGAAATCAGCTGCGGCTGCTGAATAATCCGTCGTATGCGTGATTCAGTCATTAAGAAACTCACCTCGCCGGATGCCTTATTTCATCGGTTTGCGGATTTCTTTCGAGGTTTTTTTCTTGTCTGTTTCGCATTGTTAGCGACACTAGGATTGACTGGTACAGCTTATTTTTCTGTTCAAGTCGTTACGTCGGATACACCGAATGCTCCAGCTCAAAACGAATTTACAGCATTCAATACTCCTCAAATTACTGAATTTGAACAATTCTCAGACCGATTACTACAAGGTCAAATTCTTTGGCCTCAAGTTGCGATCCCCGTTGATGTGGCAAAAGCAGATTTGACTGATAAAGAGCGTAAAGCAATCCAAGCAGGATCAGCACTTCTCGAATCATTGTTGGCTTCGCGCGGAGTGGCGAAAGATGAAAATCGTCGTGAGAGCGTAGCTCGCCTGATTGAATACACGCACCAACGACTGAACTTGCAACCAGGGATTCCCGATATCTCCTTTGCAACATTGTTTTTTGATCACATCATGGAAGCATCGTTGAAGCCTGTATTTTTTCCAACGAATGCTGCTGTGGCGGGTCAAGCGCGTGAACGTGTTGATCGTTATTTGACCGAGTACCCTCTGCTTCACGTGCAATGGTTTGCTGAGCAAGTGTCTGATCGCGCTTTATCGATGGCGCGTGGGTCAGATCAGCAAGCATCAGCGATAGCGGATTATCAACTTGCACTTGCTGTTTCCGATCAACAGATGCAGCGGAATGCAGTACTCGTGCTTGTGTGCCTCGTAATGTTTTCTTTGAGCGCGTTGCTCTTCTTATTGATCCGGATCGAACGCAATCAAACGTTGCAGACGCAGTACATGGCGAATCGATACGTTATGTATATGCCCACCCCACAGTCAGAGCCCTGATTAGGAGTCGCTTGATTCGGAATGTATTTTTCCGTGTGCTAGCTCGAAGTGTGTGGTCGCTAAACGGGTGACCTCATCTGCATCATGGGATACATAGACGATTGGAATACTCATTTGATCTCGCAGCATTTCGAAGTAGGGCAGGATTTCTTTTTTTCTATCACTGTCTAAAGACGATAATGGTTCATCTGCCAGAATCACCTCAGGTTCCGACAATAGCGCCCGTCCGATAGCAACACGCTGCTTTTCGCCCCCAGATAACTGCGAAGGCCGTCGTGAGAGCACATGGTCGATCCCCAACAAGGTCACAATCTCCTCGATCGTCGAAGGATTCATGGGGAGCCTTCGAAACCAACGCCCGCATTTTAAGTTCTGTAATACGGTGAGATGGGGAAACAGCCGAGCATCTTGGAAAATGTAGCCAATATGTCGTTCTTCAGGCTTTAAGTTAACCTTGAGAGCGCTTGAAAATAAGACGCGACCATCAGTTTCAATATGCCCGTAATCAGGCGTTACTAGCCCTGCTAGCACGTTAATCAGGGTTGTCTTACCTGCCCCTGAATGGCCTGAGAGCGCAGTAATTCCAGTTGGCGCGTCGAAAGCGACTTTGAGATCAAAATCAGGAAGTGAAAGTTTGAAGTCAACAGATAAACTCATCGGCCCTCCACAACAGTTTTGACCCGTTTGGCTAACCACTCGGAAAGAAGTAACGCAGTCATGGAGACAATCACAGCTAGAATAACCAGCCGATAGGCTGATTCTTCTCCTCCAGGAACCTGCATGAAGGAATAGACCGCAGATGGTAACGTCCGGGTTTCACCTGGAATGTTTGAGACAAAGGTAATGGTGGCACCGAATTCACCAATCGCTTTCGCAAAGGCAAGGATGGAGCCAGTGACAACTCCTGGCAAAGCAAGCGGAAGGCTAATAATGCAAAAGACTTGGAATCGATGCGCTCCAAGGCTTCTAGCTGTTTCTTCCAGACGTACGTCCACTGCTTCGAACGATAATCGAATGGCGCGGACCATCAGTGGGAATGCCATGATCGCTGCCGCCAGAGCAGCGCCGCTCCACGAGAAGGCGATGACGATACCGAGTTCCTCCAGAGCGCTACCTATTGGCCCTTGAGTCCCGAATAGTTTGAGCAAAATAAAGCCTGTGACTACTGGCGGAAGGATAAGTGGTAGGTGGACCAGTCCATTTAACAAATGCTTCCCCGGGAACTCATAGCGAGCAAGTACAAATCCTACGACTATCCCGAAGGGAAGACTGACTATCGTGGCCCAAAAGGCAACCTTGAGCGAGAGAAGAACTGCCTCTATTTCAGGTGGTGATAACCAATCAGTCATCCCTGCACCCCATCGATAGCTAGAAATCCATGGCGGGATAGAATCGCTCGTGCATCTCGACTCTTCAGATAGGTGTGAAACATAACGGCTACTTTAGAAGTTACCCCTCTCTCTGTCAGAGCTGCCGGGTAACGAATGGCCGGATGAGATTCTTCTGGGAACGTTGCGGCAATATATGCTTTTGGTTCAGAGATCACATCACTTCGATATACGATAGCCAGTGGTGTTTCTCCTAGGGTGAGGAAGCGCAGCGCTGCTCGCACGTTATCAGCTTGAATGATTGAGGGTTCGAGTGCATCCCACAGGCCCAAATGCTCGAGTGCTTGTTTGCCGTACATGCCCGCAGGCACTGCATCGACTAAGGCCATGGCGACACGCCCCCCGGATAGTGATTGCTGCAAGCTCTCATAATCTAGTGTGATCGTTTGTGCTTTGCTCGATGCAAGAACTAGCTGATTGCTGACTAAATCGAAACGGCTTTCTGAGGCGATTGAGCTCATTTCATCTGCTTCATCCATCCAAAGAGCGTTTGCTGTTATTAATAAGTCAGCTGGTGCGCCAGCAATGACTTGACGAGCAATTTGCGAAGATCCGGCAAAATTAAAAACGACGGTGTGCGCGTATTTTTCTTCAAAAGCGAGGCCGATTTCGTCCATCGCATTTTTGAGGCTAGCGGCTGCAAATACCGTCACGCGGTCCGCTTGAGCGACCGAGCTTGTTATTACGAGATATAAAAAAACCGCAAAAAAGCGCAAATACCACCCTCGTTATGTTTTGAAAAATATAACGAGGGGGAGTATTCAGTAGACGGGTTCGTCCGTCAATGATGCATTTTTTTGATTGAGACAATTGGTATTGTGAGATTTACCGTCTTCCCGGATTCAAACTCGAGCTTCAAATCCATAGAGCTCTCTGCTTTGAGTGGCTCAAGGAGTCCGATCAACATAATGTGATACCCGCCAGGCTTCATCACCATTGATTCATTGGGATTGAGAGCAAATCCACCTTCAACTTCGCGCATCCGCATCACGCCGTTGTCGTTGATGTGTTCATGCAGCTCCACAACTTGTGCAACTGAACTGGATGCTTTGATGAGTCGATCATTAATGGTTGATTGAATTTCACCATAGGCGCCTGAGTTTTTCATTTGACCAATACTTGCGCGCGCTCTGAAGTTAGATAGCGTTAAGCCATCGACTTCCATAGTTTCGAACTGTGAGGATTGGTGTTGATGATTCATGTTGTGCCCATGACTCATCGCAAAGCTTTGAATGGATAAAAGGGCAATGCAGAGCCCTGTCAGTAATTTGTTCATGCCTGTCTCCTGTGACAAAAAAATTAAAACGGATTGTCTTAGGAGATTGCTGGTGGTCCGCGAGGATAAGCTGTCTTATACGTCTTCGATTGAGCGCTCGGGTGCTGGGAAATGGAAAAAGTAACCGGTTGGTCAAACTTAACATTGGCGAGTTCGAGGCCTTTGATACCCGCAAGGTGGAGAAGCCCGAAAGAACAGGTGTCATTGGCGTTGTCGGCCTCAGAATCAACAGTGAGTGTATTGCCTGTTGCCGAACACAGAACGATTTGAACAGAACCATCGGGTTGGATTGATGGCATATATCCCTTTGGGATTATGGCGCTCGCGAGCAACAATCCGACGATAACCGCCAGAAAGTAGGGGCTAGTCAGAGTTCTTGTATCGCTTAATGGTTGAGCATTCATTGGGCTAGTATGCACCGTCTAAGTGGAGACGAGAAGCCAATAACTCAGGGTTTGTAGGCCGCATTCTCAAGCCATCCCGAGAAACCACTCTGCATGACCACGACATTGTCAAAACCGGCGACTCGTAGCGCAAAAGCAGCTTGTGCCGAGAGAGAACCTGTATTGCAGAATACGATGACTTTTTGATCGGTTGGAATGTCATCCATTCGTTCCAAAACCTGGCGCCACTCGATATGTATAGCGCCTGGGATTGTTTGTTTTTCAAATTGCTCGATATCGCGCGTATCAATAAAAGTGACAGCCTCAAAAACGACCTTGTCAATTTGCTGGGGCAGAATGATCCCAGATTCATATTCCTGGAACATCAGATATTCCGCCATCGCCTCGATAGCGGCTTCATTTGCAGAAGTGAACCCTGAGAACAGTATGGCCAGCGACATGACAAGAGATGAGAAAAGTTTCATGAGAGGACCCTCAGCTAGTGTGTTACTTCAATGTGGTGTCGTTGATATTCGAACAATAAAGCGACGAGACACATCAGTCCAATTGGAAAAGCGATCCAGTTCATGGTTTCCCACCCAATGAATTCATAAGCGACGCCTGAACTCAAACTGCCGAATGCAACTGAGCTGAAAAGGATGGTGTCGTTGAGGCCCTGGGCTGTATGTTTTTCATGCGCTTTGTAGGTTTCGGTCAAAAGAGCGGTTGAGCCAATAAATCCGAAGTTCCAGCCAAGACCCAAAAGTATCAATGCGATGTAGAAATGTTCAATTGAGATCCCAGATAAGGCGACTGCAGAGCAAGCCATTAACATTAAAAGTCCTGCTGCGATGATTGGTAGTTTTCCGAAACGACTAATGAGCTTTCCCGTAAACAAGCTCGGTACAAACATTGCAAGTACATGCCATTGGATCCCAAGTGCTGCGTCAGATACTTCAAAACCGCAGCCGACCATTGCAAGTGGTGCAGCAGTCATAACGAAGGCCATCAAAGCGTAACTACTTGTTCCGCATAAGACGGCAGTGATGAAGGTGGGATCGCGCGCAAACTCTTTCTTGGTTCGCCCATCTGTTCGCGCAACCTTTTGTTGTTCGGGCACCTGTTTGGGTAGTAGTGTCATGACCAGTAAGCCAATAATAAAGAGCCCTGCCCCACTCAAAAACGCGCCGGCAAATGGAGTCGGATAGAACAGGTCTTTGTTGTGCAAAACGATTTGCGGTCCAACAACTGCGGCCGCTATCCCCCCGATGAGAACGCGCGAGATTGCCTGAGACTTGAGAGGTTCATCGACGTAGTCGGATGCTGCAAATCGGTATTGTTGAACAAAACTGTTAGCGCCGCCGGCGAGGATTAAGCCTACACAAAACCAAATAAAACTATGTTGGAGTATTGCAGCGCCAGCGATCGTAATACCGAAAAATCCTAAAATTGCTCCGACCATGAATCCTCGCTGTCGACCGATTTTGAACATCAGCAGTGATGCGGGTCCTGCCAATAATGCAACGCCCACGTTGAAACCGCTGACCGGTAGTGTCGCAAGAGATTTGTCTTCAGCTAGGAGATAGGCGCCGGCGAGTCCACCCAGTGAAATCACGATAGGTGCCACTGAGGCGTTGATCGCGCTTAAGAGTGCATAAAGATTCGCGATTGCTAGGGTGTTGGTGGGAAATTTCATATGTGACGAGAGGTCTTAGTTTTTCTGCTGAAATGCTTGAAGTGCAGTAGGATAAACCCCAATCACAACGAATAATACAACTGAGTTTTCCATGCCGACATTAGATGACATCGGATCATATCGGATCCGGCCTAACCCAAGTGATCCAAAGCTCTCACGAGTTATCGCGGGAGTTGACCAATATGGCCAGCCAACCGAAACATCTGTGATTGAGGAGCGTCCTCTCACAATTTATCTCAACTCCCAAGAAATCGTTACAGCCATGACCATTGGTGATTACCCTGAATATCTCGCAGTTGGATTTCTTAAAAACCAGGGCATGTTGAAATCCGATGATGTGATCGAAGTGGTCGAATATGATGAAGAATTGGATGTCGTTGTCGTTCGGACAGAGCGTGAATCGAATTATGAAGACAAGTTGAGTAAGAAAACACGGACATCAGGTTGTGCCGTGGGAACCGTATTTGGCGATATGATGGAAGGTGTCGATCAAGTGAAATTGGCGGCAACTCCTGTCCATACATCATGGATCTATCACTTGAGTCATCTCATCAATCGAACACCAAGCTTGTATCTCGAAACAGGTGCCATCCATGGAACGGTTTTGTGCGAACGGGATGAGCCCTTGGTGTATATGGAAGATGTTGGTCGACATAATGCGGTGGATAAGATTTCAGGTTGGATGCATCTAGAAGGTGTGTCCCCCGAAAATAAGATGATGTACACCACTGGGCGCTTAACTTCCGAGATGGTAATTAAAACTGCCCTGATGGGTATACCGGCTTTAGTGAGTCGTTCGGGATTTACTGCATGGGGTGTTGATATCGCCAAGCAAGTCGGTCTGACCTTGATCGGACGGATGCGTGGTCGCAAGTTCATTTGTTTAAGCGGCGAAGAGCGCTTGGTCTACGACACCGATCCTGATTCTGTTCCAGAAGAAGATAAAAAGCATCGTCGAAAGAGTGCTCTCGATGAGTGATCGGATTCTTGGAGTTGTTCTTGCTGGTGGGTTAGCCACCCGCATGGGAGGGTCTGATAAGGGACTCTTGCAGCTCGGACAACAAACGATCCTTGACGAAGTCCTGGAGCGATTCAAACCGCAGGTTGATGATATTGTCTTAAACGTGAATGGTGATCCGAGCCGGTTCGCTGCCTTTGGTTTGCCTTGTATCGCTGACTCACTTGGAGGATATCTCGGCCCGCTAGCAGGGGTACTCGCTGCACTTGAATATGCTCGAGAGCATCGATTTGATTGGGTTGCTTCAGTTGCCGCAGACACTCCATTTTTTCCGACTGATTTCGTGTCTAAATCGCGTGGGAAGGCAGCTGAGTTAAAGGCTCCAGTCATTCTCGCATCAAGCTTTGATTACGAAAAAGCGAAATGGATGCGTCATCCGACCTTTGGGATTTGGCATGTATCACTGGAGGGTAGCCTGCGCGATGCGTTGCAAAGCGGCATCCGAAAGATTGTCATCTGGACGGATTCGGTTGGTGGCTCTGAGATTCAATTCGCCCATGAATCTAGTTCTCTTGATCCATTCTTTAATGTGAATACACCGGAAGAGCTCGTGATTGCTCAACAAGGAGCTCAATGATGAATACCCCCGTGTTTGGTGTTGTTGGATGGAAAAACTCTGGAAAAACCACGCTGACAGAGCGGTTGGTGTCGGAGTTTACAGCGCGAGGGCTAACCGTCTCCATGGTCAAGCATACGCATCACAATGTCGATGTGGATCGGCCTGGAACAGACAGTTATCGGCATCGGGTTGCTGGAGCACAAGAAGTGATGTTGGCCGGCGGCTCTCGGTTTGCGTTAATGCATGAGTATCGCGACCAGCCTGAATTTGAATTGGGTGAACTCTTGAGTCGAATGGCGCCTTGCGACTTGGTTTTGGTCGAGGGATTTAAAAAGACCCCTATCTCAAAAATTGAAGTTCATCGTAAGGAGCGTCAAACCAGTTTGCTCGCAGAAGATGATTCGTCAATTGTCGCTGTTGCCGCTGATTGTGAGATTGCAAGGATTGATATCCCGGTGTTTGATCTCAACGATATAACTTCGATCGCTGACTTTATTTGGAATCAAATACATGCCTGAAATCCAGCCGCCACCACTTCGAAATGATTGCTTTGCACTGCCACCAGGAGTTGATTGGACACCTGTGGATGAGGCTAAAAAGCTTCTGAAAGAGGCGCTGTCAACGGTCGTTAGTTCTGGCCATCGTATTCCAGTGGAAGATGCCTGTGACCGTATCTTATCGAGTGATGTCGGGGCAGTACGATCAAATCCACCAGGATCGAACTCTGCTGTTGATGGTTATGGGTTTGCGGGACCCATCCTTGATGGTCCCCAGATCATGGATCTGTGTGAGGGGCGTGCGGCGGCAGGGGTTCCCTTTTCTGGCCGGGTTGAAAAAGGGCAAGCAGTGAGGATTCTGACCGGGGCGATTTTACCGGAGGGTGTTGATACGGTTGTGCTTGAGGAAGATTGCACAATCGAGCCTGATCGCATTGCCTTCAACGGGCCTCTAAAGCAGTGGTCAAATACCCGTGAAGCGGGCGAGGATGTGATTGTCGGAACTCCGATATTCAAAGCAGGCCGGCGATTGACTGCGACAGATCTCTCGCTTCTTGCATCTGCAGGCGTTGCTGAAGTTGAAGTGTTTTCTCGATTGCGTGTTGGTGTGTTGTCCACTGGCGATGAATTACGGAAGCCTGGTCAGCCAGCAGACGATTGGCAAATTTATGATGCTAACCGCTTAATGCTCCTTTCGATGGTGCGCGATCTGGGGTTTGAAGCTATAGATCTAGGCCTTGTGGAAGATGTACGTGATACGGTTCGCAATACTCTGAATGAAGGTGCCAATCTGTGTGATCTCATTATTACCTCGGGCGGCGCTTCAGCTGGAGATGAGGACCATATTTCTGCGATTTTGAAGTCGGAAGGTCAACTGACCAGTTGGCGTATTGCACTGAAGCCAGGTCGACCCTTGGCACTTGGTGTCTGGGATGGGACTCCTGTGATCGGCCTCCCCGGCAATCCAGTTGCAGCCTGGGTTTGCACTATGGTTTTTGGGCGGCCTGCGATGGAAGTTTTAGCGGGTGGCGTCTGGAGAGAGCCGCGTGGCTATGAGGTCATCGCCAATTTCAAAAAGAATAAACGCCGTGGACGCTCCGAGTACCTGCGAGCACGCATGAACTCTGAGGGTCGAGTGGACGTCTTTCCATCTGAAGGGTCAGGTCGGATCTCGAGCATCAGTTGGTCTGACGGCCTTGTCGAGATTGGCTTTGAGGAAGAAATGATCGAACCGGGCGCAGTGGTTCGATACATTCCGTATGCTGAGTTTTTAAGACCGTCTCAGTCGACTGATCCGTGAACAGCAAAGGCTTCTAGTGAAGCGCTTTGAGGGCTATTGAATCGAAATGATTCATGAACTCCTGTTTCATTCAGTGTGCGACTTACCATCAAGAGCGTGTTGTCATCATGGTCTTCACACATGCTCTGCATGTGATCGAGTTCATCTTTGGCAACGGGTAAGGCGGCATTTAAATCAGGTGCTCCATAATGGTCAATGAAGTGTTGTGCGAGTTTCTGCGTCAAAGCTTCATATTCACTATCGGTGATTGATGTCACTGCAACGAATGTTGCTCGGCCAAACGATTCGAGCGATAGCCAACCATTTGAAAAAGCTTGGCGTGGCTTGCCAGTAAGCTTGCTTTCATCCCAGTTTGAGAACTCAAAGCCTCCACTGATTGCCCATTCGCCCGCATCTGCTGGTCGCTCGAACACATTGTCATCGGATTCATCAAGTCGGATTGTGCGTGCTAGTTTCATGGTGCCATCTCGTCAATTAAATGATGAATGCTGGTTATTCCGTCTCGTTTGAGTAAAAGACTTCCGTTTCCATCGGTACCAACAAATGTACCTTCATTCGGATAAACCACATCTGAACCAATTGAGTCACATTTTGCTCTCCAGTGATCTTGGATCGCTTGATAACCTCTTTCTTCAAATGAGTTGAGCCATACCAGTGAGTGACGAGACCAACTCTCGATGACTTGTGGAACGGTGAGTTCGACGCAACCCTCTTCGTGCAACCACGTTTGCGATGGATCTGATCCAGGCTCAATTGATTCTGGTCTTACAAATGGGACCGTTAAGCCCACCACTAACCAATCGGGAACGGAGTCTGGGTCAGTCGTTGAGGCTTTGAATCGAAGTTCCCCGCACCGCGCTGCGTTCACTTTAAAATGGCATGGCCATACGAAATGGACGGCGAGCTCAGGCGGTCCAAGTGCGCCTATACTATCGGCAAGCGATAACATCAGTGCATGGATAACGGAGATGCTATCTTTCAGGGCCAATTCAGGTGCAAGCGTGATCGCTGCGCGCAATGTTTCAGAGTCTTCGGCATAAAACACCGTGCCTGGATCACAGCCCATCATGGATGCGCCAACCGCTTTGATGAACGGATCAACGTCCTTGGATACTTTTTCTCCGGTTAATAGGGGAGGAAACGTTGGATCGGTGATCACATCTCCGTAGATCACTTCAGGACCTCACTTGCAATTAACTGATCAGCAATATCAAGGAATGCCTTTGCTTGCGGGCTCGAAGGCTTCGAGACCACCATCGGTACACCACCATCAGACGCACCTCGAATTGCGAGATCGAGTGGGATTTCACCGAGGAATGGCATGCCCTGTTTCTCGGCTTCTGCCTTTGCGCCACCGTGTCCGAATGGGTGGTGTTCTTTACCGCAACCATCACAAACGAATGACGCCATATTCTCAACAAATCCAAGCAGTGGCACATTCATCCGTTTGAACATGTCGATCCCTTTTTTGGCGTCGAGTAGTGCGATATCTTGTGGCGTCGAGACAATGACAGCTCCCGTTACGTTGACTTTTTGACTCAGTGTCATTTGCACATCACCAGTCCCAGGTGGAAGGTCAACAAGAAGGACATCAAGTTGCCCCCACTGAACCTGCCCTAACATTTGCTGGAGTGCGCCCATCAGCATGGGCCCGCGCCAAATCAGAGCCTCGTCATCAGGCATCATTAGGCCGAGGGACATTACGGTTACACCGTGGTTCCTGAGCGGCAGAATTGTTTGGCCATCTGGGCTCGATGGTCGGCCGCTCACACCGAGCATTCTTGGCTGGCTTGGGCCATAGACATCAGCATCCAGCAGTCCTACTTTGAGGCCGCGCATTGCAAGCGCCACTGCAAGATTCGCTGAAACGGTCGATTTGCCTACACCACCTTTGCCTGATGCGACTGCGACAATATGCTTAACGCCTTTGACCTCAAGCGGTGGTTGCGCTTCTTTTTTTGGGGCCTGTCCGCCGCCATCAGTTGCGATAACACCTGCATCTTTAAATTGGGGATTGCTCACTTCTATGTCCTGTTGTTTTGTTATGGGAGCTCGACTGTGCCTTTCACTTCATGGTGAAGGTCAACCTCATCGCAGCTCAGTGTGACTGTCAAATTGATACTTGTTAAGTCTGAGCCTGACTCAATTGCGCGTACAGCCTCTTCGATTTTTTGCTGCGAAGTTACACCCACTGATTTTAAAAACTTACGCATTGAAAGGTTGAAGTTATCTTCGCTCATGTCTCTCTCCTGTGTCATGATAGTTGTGACGTGTCTCAATCTTACGAGGTGGTGTCAATTGATTAGAAAAACAATAAAACTCATTACAGTCGCATGTTTCAGTGCTTTGATGGTCGGACAATCTGGCGCCTTCGCGTTGAGTTTGTCTCACGATAAGGTGATTCCAGCGGAACTGATCCAATACGTTGTTCCTCGGTTTTCCTTGAAGACTCGTATTCGTTTTGATCGAGTCGATAGCGTTGGTGACATTCAGTTTGTAACTGATCGTCCAGAGAGCGGTACCCAAGTGCTCGAA
>Ga0181591_10003933_pt1 | contig 12981 bp, 16 predicted proteins | sample 071ome_33_FD_133757 | JGI IMG/M metagenome (GOLD analysis project Ga0181591, IMG submission 133757) | Coastal salt marsh microbial communities from the Groves Creek Marsh, Skidaway Island, Georgia - 071412AT metaG (megahit assembly) | ecosystem: Environmental > Aquatic > Marine > Intertidal...
GCAACATAGTAATATAATAGAAAGACCCAGTGATAGATGGGAAGCTCTAAAATATAAAATTGAAAAGCGTAAAAAAGGCGGCAGACATATACTATTGGTATTGCCAAGTGAAAAACCTTGTAAATTTTACGGAATAGATAGAGACGAATGGAAAGACAAAACTATAGCCCAGCTTCAATTATATACTGATCGTCCTATAAAAATTAGAGAGAAACAAAACAGATTTACTAGATTAAGGAATACAATATTTGATGATTTACAAAATGCACATGCACTTGTAACCTACCAAAGTATTGCAGCAGTTGAAAGTGTTTTATTTGGAGTTCCTGCTTTTACACTTGCACCTACTGCGGCTGATCCAGTTGCTAATAAAAACTTAGCCAACATAGAAAAACCTGAAAAGTTTGACAAGGATTATATCTATAGTTGGGCTTGTCATTTAGCATACGGGCAGTTTCATATTAACGAATTAAAAGACGGAACAGCCCATAGAATAATATTAGGAGACAATAATGGCAAAGCCTAAATTTGTAGTTTTTCATAGGATGGATCAAAACAACGTTGGAGATATGTATTCAAATCCTTTGAGATATTTTTTAAAACCAGATGAATATCAAACAATAGATATTACACACGTTGGATCTGAAGCATATCCTTATGATGTACCTGTTATTGCAGGCGGCGGCGGATTAATAGGTAATGAATTGTTTGGTGAAAATCTTTTATCATTGTTAAACGATCCAGATAAAAATACTGCCCTACAACAATGGCGTGCTGCTTGGGAAATAGTAAATCCTACAAATGCAAATGTACATCATAGATTTTTAGAAAAATTACAACCTATTCTAAATGAATATTTAAATAGTTTAGAAAATAGATCTGCACCAACAATACTCTGGGGTGCAGGAACAAATGAAGACGTAGGAAATAAAAGGCCTAAGTCTCCAAATTATCCAGGTTGGTTAAATTTTTTCAGTCACGTTGGATTAAGAGATTGGACAAATGCATATAAATGGGCACCATGTGCAAGCTGTATGCACCCAAGTTTTAATCAAAAATATCCTATAAAGAACAAAGTAATTTGGTTTGAACACAAAAAACAATTAATTAAATCAAGTAATTTTGGTCCTGAACCTGTACCGCGTTTTGTCAACAGTGGAGCAAATATGGAACAAACAATTGAATTACTAGGTAGTGCTGAAACTATTGTAACCAACAGTTATCATGGAGCATATTGGGGCACACTGTTAGGTAGAAAAGTTGTTGTTGTTGAACCTTGGAGTTCTAAATTCTTTTTCTTAAAACACAAACCTTACATGCTAAGTAAAGGTGAAGATTTACAATGGGGTATAGAACAAGCAGAAACACACCCGCATGCTTTACAAGAATGTAGACAAGCAACACAACAGTATTGGAATGAGATTCAAGCAGCATGTTAAAAGTAGTAGCTTACAAAGCAGGAGTACCTAACCCTCATAAAAGTCCTCACAAAGTAGAAGTACTTGATAAGTTTATTCAAGGTGTTCAAGCATGTGGTGATATAGGTATTCTACATGATAAAACCAATATACTTGAAAGTGATGTGAATCTTATACAAGGTTGGGTACATGCTGGCAGTCCTAATAGTACACACCTGCAGGTGAGACGCAGAGCATATGATGCAAATAAAAATGCAGGAAAACATACTATAATTGTAGATAGCAATTTGTTTAACTATGATGTAGGTAAATTTCATCCTATGCACTATTCACGATACAGCATGGATGGAGTATTTCCTACTACAGGAAATTATTTTGGAGATAGTCCTGATCCTAGTCGTTGGAAACAGATATCAAAAGATTTAGGATTAAGTTTAAAAGATTGGCGACAAAATGGCATTCATATATTAATAACGACACAACGAAACGGCGGGTGGAGTATGGCTGGGTTAGGTGTTGTTGATTGGCTAGAACAAACAGTAAAAGAAATTAGAAAATATACAGACCGTCCGATTGTTGTGAGAGGACATCCTGGTGATAAAAATGCAGTAAAGTATTTAAAATCAAATAAAAGATATACAGTCAGTAAAAACCCAAAACTAACTCAAGACTTACAAAATGCTTGGGCTACTATAACCTATAATAGTTCTCCTGGAGTTGCAAGTGCAATAGAAGGTATACCTTTGTTTGTTACAGATCCTAATCCAAAAATAAGTCAAGCATATGATGTAGCTAATACTAATCTATCACAAATTGAAACCCCACAAATTTTTGAAAGACAACAATGGATCGAAAGGCTTGCTATGTGTCATTGGAAATTTCAAGAACTACAAGACGGCAGTGCTTGGCGTTATATGAGAGAATATTTATGATTAAAATGATCGGGTTTCCTTCACCAGCTAGTAAACTTTACTTTGGTTGGGAAAAAGGTATTGCTAAAAATGGTGATAAGTTTATTAGTGTAAAAACTCTAGATGATCCTATTTTAAAACAAGTTGATTGCTATTATCAAACTAATGAAATAAAGCCAAAATTTTTAGATGAACGTAGAATAACTTGGCACGGTAAGTATATGCTACACATAAAAAATAGCGGCAAACCTTTTATTGTAAGTGAAAGTGAGCCTTTCAGAGAACATAAAGGATGGCTTCGCTTTGGATGGAATAGTTATAGATGGAACGATGCGAATTGGAACAATGACAATGTTGGACCAGAACGTTGGAATAGATTTGAAAAACTTACTAAAATAAAATTCACTGATTGGCATAGCCCCGGCGATAATATTCTTATAATGGGTCAAAAAGAAGGAGACAGCAGTTTAGTTAGAATTTACCAAGAAGGATATGAAAGTATCTACAATTGGATCTACGATCAAATTTTAACTATAAGAAAATACACCGACAGACCAATAGTAATACGTCCTCATCCTAGAAACTTGGATCGAGGAGTAAAAATTGTAAATAGGTTATTAGAAAAGAATGATTTAAAAAATGTTGCAATTAGTAACAATTTAACTTCAGGAGGCAATCAAGGTGGAGAAGGACTAGATAAAGATTTTTCAGAAGCCTATTGCACTGTCACATACAACAGTTTAAGTAGTGTAGAATCTGTAGTTCGAGGCATTCCTGTATTTGCACTTGACGGAGGAAGCATGGCATTTCCTGTTGCACACAAAGATCTTAAAGATATTGAAAATTTAAAATATGATATTGATTTACAAGATTGGAAAAATAAAATTGCATATGCTATGTGGAATAAACAAGATGTAATCTCAGGTGAGTGTTGGAATCATTTGAAAGGCGTTCACTTTAAATGACATATTACAGCCAAATAGGTCAAGACAAATATTATATAGAAAATGTAATCAATCATAAGCGTAATGGTGTATTTTTAGACATAGGTGCTAACGATGGGTTGTTTGGTAGTAATACTGCTACACTTGAATTAGAATATGGTTGGACTGGATTATGCGTGGAGGCAAATCCAACATTAATAGAATCATTAACAAATAATAGACCTAATAGCTCTATTGCCCACAATGCAGTATGGACAAATAAAGGTATAGTAAAGATAGAAGTGCCTTTGTATTTTAAAAAGAAAGATCCAGCAAATCAGTTAGGACGTATAGCAAGTTTAGAAAGTAATGCAAAATCTTTTAAGAAGTTTTTTGATAAAGGCAAAGAAACATTTGATGTTGTTTCTAATACAGCTACAAATATAATAAATGATAATTTAGGATTGCCCGTTACTATAGACTATATGAGTTTAGACATTGAAGGTGCAGAACTAGAAGCGTTAAAATCAATAGACTTTGAGTTAATAGATATACGTTTTATGACAATAGAACACGGTAATCGAAAAGGTTATAAAAATATACTTGCAAATTATTTAAAACAATTTGGTTATAAAGTTCATAGAATAAACGAATGGGATATAGAGTTTGAAAAATGAATAGTTGGGATTGCTTCGATACATTAATTGCAAGATTGCATTATCATCCTAAAACAGTGTTTGACGAAGTAGGACGCCGCATAGGCGATCCTAATTTTAAATCCAAAAGAGTTGCTGCTGAAAAAGCCAGCAATAAAACATATCAAGACATATACGCAAGACTACCCGGTATTGACCCACAGGTTGAATTAGATGTTGAGTTAGAGCATAATTATCCAATCTTTGAAAACATAAACAAAGTACAAGACGGAGATTTAATCCTCAGCGATATGTACCTTCCTAAAGATTTTATTTTAAAAATGTTGCGTAATGTAGGTTTATCTAAAGACGTAGATATAATTGTTACACCTGACGGTAAGAAAAAAGGCTGGGTTTGGAATGAGGTAAAAAACAAATATAGTATAGATAATCACTACGGCGACAACATGAAAAGTGATGTTAAATCTGCGCAAGCCAATAGTGTTAATGGAGTATATTATAGCGGCTACGAGTTTACTGACATTGAACAAATGGTTTACAAACACGACAAACAACTTGCTTGTTGGATGCGTAGCATAAGGTTGCTATGTCCGTTTAACAATGAAAGACATATTAAATTCTGGAATGATCAAGCAAATATAAACATGCCTGTATTAGCACTTGCCACGTTAGAATTACCTAATACACCTATAGCATTTAGTTATAGAGATTGTTATAATTGGCATTATCTATATGAAACAATGACAGGAAAAACAGGATATAGATTAGATGTATCAAGACAAATGTATCTCAGTCCTAATGAATATTTTAAAAAATATATGTCTTTTGTAAAAGAAAAAAAAGCAACAATAGTTGATATGCAAGGCAAAGGTAGAAGTATATTAAAGTTCTATGAAGGCAACCCACCTGATACATTATACATAGGAGGCAGCACACCTGACTATATAACACAACTTGTGCCATATCAAACTAAGAGCATGGAAAAACACAACTGCTACGAAGAAGGACCTGTTATAGATTTTAATGAACATGGTCCTGTGCGAGATATAAATGATCATCCAGCTGATGTAGCCGATATACATAAAAAGGCAGGGCAAGCCGCTCGTAGATACGTTAACAAGTTTAAATTTAAAAAAAATAAAGAATTGCTTTTTGAACTTGTAAAACTATATGACACAAAAAACTTTACAAACAAAAATGTTAGTTGGTCAAAAAATAATTAAAAAATTCAAAATCTTTTTGATATCTATTTAGAATTATTTCTTTAGTATCAGAGTTAAATTCTATGTCAATATGGTTTGTGTTATGATGATTAAACTGTGGCGCAGGAATATCAAGAGACCATTTATTAATATTTTCTAATTTTATAATTTCAAGATCATTGACATATGGTTCTACAAAAATAAATTGACTTTTAAAATGGATATCTAGATCCGCATCAGAAGTATTAGATAAAAATTGTGCAAATTCTATTGGCGACCAATCTAAAGATATGTTTGCTTTTTTACCTCGTTTTGGTCTTTTTATAAACATATCTTTATACATGCTGCAGAATCTATACCAAGGATTTCTCACTACAGTAAAATTTTTTAAGCCATTTTTTAAAGCAAGTTCCGGAGAAATAACTTTTTGTTTTGCAAACGATCTTTTAAACTTAATCTCATCATTTATATTTTGTATACCTGTAGACAAAATTTGAAAATGATTTAAAACTGTAGTGGTGCCACATTTGTATATAGGCCAAAAATTTACTCCAAGATTCGACCATTGAGTAATAGCTCTTTTTTTATTGCTTATCATTTCCAATAGTCTTCTGAGCGATTTACCATAATATCAGAACGTTTACTTTTTCCTGTAACTTTACGATTACCTTTCATGTGGTCAATCCATTGTCCTAAAGGACCATTTATCAACGGATGACCGCCGCCACCTGACTTTGCTTCACGCAAATACATGTCAGCACTATAGTCAAGAACGTTTGCATCTATAGGTTTTAATTGATTTAATATATGTCCAAAAACAAAACTATCATGCCATTCATCTAATTCAAATATGCCATTGTCTGCATCTTCGTAGAATCTTTCAAATTCAGCAAGAAATTGTTTACACATAGGATGCCTTAAATTCATTCCATAAAAGCCACACTCTGGCCAAGTTTGTGATCCTTTGCCTCTGCCTACATATGTCAACCATTTGTTATCTGGAAGAAGTTTTTTAAATTGCTTGTGCTTCCATTCGGTATGCACAAAAGTATCTGCATCCATCCAAACTAACCAATCTGTTCCACAACGTTCGGCAGCATCAAACACAGCATAAACTTTGTTTGCAAATCTAACAGCGTCCCATTTAAATGCTTTGTTCCAATCACTGCGCCTGTTTTTGATATGCTGCGGTGGAATGCCATTTGCTTTAGGATCATCCTTCCAACGTTCTTTGAATGCGTTTAGTTTAGGTAATTCTTTTTTTGCATCTAGTATTGTAAGTTGTTTTGTTTCTAAATTCACAGGAGCACAGTTTTCTGCATATACTAACATCTTAATTTTAGATTCTACTTGTTGAGTAAAAGAATTTAAAAATCTCTGACCGTATTGTTCAAGACCAGGTTTGTGAAATGTAGTAACCACAGTTATGTCTGACATTGCTTATCCTTTGTAAATATAGTACAGAGTATTTAATCATGAAATTTAATTTATGGAGACAATATGGCGCACTTAATTCTGGCCCTGTTTTTGACGCCTTTCACGCTGGCGCTAATGCTCTTGGGCATGATGTTATTGTTAATGGTAACGATGGGATTGATGTTATTTGGAGCGTACTTTTCAACGGTCGTATGGGTAGAAACCGTGCTATTTGGGAAAAGAACATTCAAGAATCCAAACCGACCATCGTACTAGAAGTTGGCGGCATCAAGCGAGGTACAACTTGGAAAGTTGGGCTTAATGGTATTAACAGAGATGCCTACTTTGGTGAAAGCGGCAACGATAACAGTAGAGCAAAAAAATTTAATTTGAAATTAAAACCTTGGCACAATGATGGTGAATTTATTTTAATAGCAGGTCAACACGACAAAAGTTTACAATGGGCCAACATGCCTAGAATGAGCACCTGGACTTTAGACATTATAGATAAACTACAAAAATATACAAAAAGACCTATTATTTTTAGACCGCATCCTAGGTGTCCTTTACCTGACATAGAAAAAGAATACAAGAACGTAAAAAGACAAGATCCTGCTCACATAAGAGGATCATATGATGATTTTGATATGTCTTTTTCAAATGTATATGCTACAATAAATTATTCTAGTAATCCTGGAATCCATAGTGTAATAGAAGGTGTTCCTGCATTTGTAGGTATATCGTCATTAGCCTATGATGTTGCTAATGATATAGATTTCTTACACGACATTGAGAATCCTTTGATGCCAGATAGGCAACAATGGTTAAATGACTACGCATTTACCGAATGGACGACTGAAGAAATTTCTCAAGGTTTGCCACTTAAACACTTGACTTCTAAGTTGTAATCAGTTATAATAAACTTATGAAAATACAAACAGCAGAAGATCTCATCGAAATCATATCTGGAATGACGCAGGGTAACTACACCTTTAAAATCGATCCTAGTGATAAAAATTTAATGTTCAGTCTTGGCAAACAGTGTTTGAGGCAGATACCTTTTACCGATAGACAGTACGAACTAGCCAAACGAAAGATATTAGATTACAAACATCAGCTAGAGCAAAACGGTTTCGACAACATTAATGAAACTATTGATAATTTACGACAACCATTAAGATCAATAGATAGATCAAAAACTATAAGGTTAGTAGAAATTAATGATGATTTAAAAATAGCTGTGCGTTTTCCTTTTGCAAAAAACATGATCAAATACATTGAAATTTTAAATCAATTACATAAAAATAAAGGCTACGACAAAGCAAACAAAACACATTACATAGACCCAACTGAAAAAAATATTTACAAAATAGTAGGCAACTTCCAAAAGGCAAACTTTGAGATAGAGGATTCTCTCGAAAAACAATATAGGAAGTTATTAGAAATGAAACAAAACGAAAAAGGTTATGTACCCGGTATATACGGATTGCAACTGAAAAATTTACATAACAAAGCATTTGATTATGCAATAAGTTCAATTGGACAACCTAGTTTGGAAAATTTAGCACTGTATAAAGACAGACAAGAAATTTTTGGTTTAGATTATTTTGACGAAGAAGATCTTAATGAAAGTGTTAAACATTTACAACCTTTAACAAAAAGTATTATCAATAGAAAGAAACAACATATACTTGTAAAAAATACAAAGTATACTATTAACAATCTAGCTGAATCTATATTAGAATTACATAGATTTCCTTTGCTAGTTGTGTTACCTAATGACGATGATAGTTTGGATGCATTACAAACTGTGTATGAATGTTTTAAAGGAATACTACTTGACGAATCATGCACAGTGATGTTTAGGAAAGACAATAAAAATGAATTAGATAGAAGGTTCAATGATTATATTAAAGAAAAAAATCTTAACAATTCTCTTGCAAAATCAACAAAAGTAGTGTATATTAGTAATAATAAAATACCAAAACCGTTACTAGCAAGCAACTGGACTCCTAGTGCTGTGCTAATGTGCGGTAGCCGGAGAGCTAATGTGAAACTTGAACCATATACTAACGAATGTGATTTAGTAATTCATTATGACTCCGACTCAACACCTTTTATGCATCGGGATATTGAAGAAGTATGACAACTTGTAGAATAGTAATACAAGATGAAGTTAATATTAAACTAGAAAACCTTCCTGTAGAAATACGTAGGAAGATAGCCAATCGTTTGAAATTTGAAGTGCCATACGCACGATATATGCCGCAGTATAAACTAGGACGTTGGGACGGCAAAGTTAATTTTTTTGGTATTGGCGGCACAGGATATGTTAACCATCTTGATGTAATTCAACAAGTGCTATTAGAAAACAATGTTGAAATCACAGACATTGACGATCAACGCATACCTGTTGATTTGAAATTTAATACTATTGAAGAAGATTTCTGGGGTGATAAAACCTGGCCAAAAGGTCATCCTGCCGAAGGCGAACCGATACGATTAAGAGATTATCAAGTAGAGGTTATAAACAACTTCTTGCAAAATCCACAATCATTGCAAGAGGTAGCTACAGGCGCTGGTAAGACTATTATCACTGCTACACTGAGTAAGATCACAGAACCATATGGACGTAGTCTAGTTGTAGTTCCTAACAAAAGTTTGGTAACACAAACTGAAGAGGACTATATTAATTGTGGTCTTGATGTTGGCGTATATTTTGGCGACAGAAAAGAGCTTGGCAAGACTCACACCATCTGCACTTGGCAAAGTTTAAACATACTTGACAAGAAGCACAAGGATGGTTCGGCTGTTTTGAGCCTTGCCGAGTTTCTAGAAGGCGTAAACACTATTATTATTGACGAAGTACATCAAGCAAAAGCAGAAGTACTTAAAAACTTGTTAACACGCAATTTGCGTAATGCTCCTATCCGTTGGGGCTTGACAGGAACTATTCCAAAAGAAAAATTTGAGTTTGAAAGTATTCATGCAAGTCTTGGTCCAGTGATTGGACAGGTAAGTGCCAAAGAACTACAGGACAAAGGTGTGTTATCACAGTGTCATGTAAATGTTGTACAACTTATGGATTTGCCAGAGTTCCGTGACTATCAATCTGAATTAAAATATCTTGTTACAGATAAAAAGAGAATTGAGTATATAGGCAAACTATTAAATGGTGTAAAAGATTCGGGCAACACTCTAATACTTGTAGATCGTATTAGTGCAGGTGAAATGCTACAAGAACTTATACCAGGCTCAACATTTGTAAAAGGCGATGTTAAACTAAAAGATAGAAAGGAAGCATATGACGAAATCAACGAGGGGACTAACCACGTGGTTATTGCAACGTATGGCGTGGCGGCTGTTGGTATTAATATTCCTCGTATTTTTAATCTTGTTCTCATAGAACCAGGCAAGTCATTTGTAAGAGTGATACAATCAATAGGCAGAGGCGTAAGAAAGGCAAAGGACAAAGACTTCGTGCAAATATGGGATCTTACAAGCACTTGTAAGTTTGCGAAGCGGCATCTCACACAACGTAAAAAGTTTTACAAAGAGGCGCAATACCCATTTACAATAGAAAAAGTAGATTGGAACTAATATATGAGAATACTAACACTAGACAACAAATGTTTTAATCTTACTAATCTGCCAGATGAGCTTGATGAAGATGTTAGATTTGCTGTTTTAGATAACAGTGATCCTAACGAACCTGATTTCTTTTTTATACCTCTTATATTTTTAGAGAGTTTTAGCTCGCCTGCGATAGTAATGGAAATAGATGGAAATGAAATAATGATGCCCGTAGATTGGCACATTGCTGTAGGAGATCACGAAACAGGAAATGATTTAGAAATACTCCCATTAACTAGTTTGAATGATCGTGGTTTTGAAGCATTTATTTTTAATCCATTAAAAAGTTACAAAGCAGATTATGCTGAGGTTAAAATATTAAATTTTTACTCAGATGTTAAATGGTATTTTCCTAAAATGAAAAACGGACAACTACTAAGTGTACCGTTGCGTGAAGGAAGTAATCCTCCTTGCGTATATTTTGTGAAAGACATATCACGTCAAATGGAAACTATAGACTATGGTAAATTATTATAGGAAGGAAATATGAAAATGAAAGCAGGAAAAATTTGGGGACAGACAGAACTCATCCATGCTAACGGTGTGCTAGAGTTCCACCGCATTGAATACAAAGCAGGATACAAATGTTCAGAACATGAGCATAAATTTAAATGGAATGGATTCTTTGTTGAATCGGGCAAGATGATTGTCCGTGTTTGGCAAGATGACCAAGAAGGATTAGTTGATGAAACTATTCTTGGTCCCGGAGACTTCACGCAGGTGAAGCCAGGTAAGATTCACCAGTTTGAAGGTTTAGAAGATGGTGTCGCTTTTGAACTCTACTGGGCTGAATTTAATCATGACGATATTGTTCGTCGAACAGTAGGCACCAAAATAGAAAAAGGAAAGAAGTAAATTATGTTTACAAAACTATTAGAAGGTGTAGATAAAACACTAGTACGTAATCTTGTTATTCTACACACCTTAGTAATTGCAGTAAGTAATTACTTGGTTACAATTAGATTTGATTTATTCCCTGGTGCAGATTTACCATTGTTTGGATCATTTCCACTGGCGGCGGCGGCATTCACATTTCCAATTGTTGTTGTAGCCACTGACTTGACTGTACGTCTTGTTGGTAAAGAAGCAGGTAGAGCTGTTGTTGCAATGGCGATTATTCCAGCTATCATTGCGTCAGTGCTTGTATTACTTGCACTAGATGATCCACATGCATACAGAGTAGGCTTTGCAAGTGGTACTGCATATGCAATTGGTACAATGCTTGATGTATATGTATTCCAAGCAATCAGAGAGAAGTCAGATGCATGGTGGGCGGCACCAGCGATTTCAACTATTGCGGCAAACATCATTGACACATATTCATTCTTTTATGTGGCGTTTGCGGGCTCGCTAGATGCTGAAGGCAACCTATCATGGATTGGTGCTAACTGGCATGTAGTTGCACAAAACAACACATTAACGAAAATTGTGGTTGGATTAATTGTGTTCTTACCAGCATACGGTTTACTACTTTCATACTTAAAAAACAAAGTGGGTGTAGATCCGCTTGTACTTAAAGATGAAGTAAAGCCAAAACGCGGCAGAAAGAAGAAAGCCTAATAATGGGTGAGCTTCTTCCAGGCGAAGCATTGATATACGAGCGAGCCAACGGTGTTGTGTTCGCTCGTTATCGAGATAAACCTGAAATCCCAAGATGGATTATAGGAGGTGATCCTATAGCGGTATCAAAAGCTAAAGGTGAGATTTTTGATTACAGCCAATGGGAAGATATGATGAAAGAAGCTGAAACAAATTCTGTACTAAAAAAATATTTACAAAAAGCAGTTCAAGCATATTATTTAACTAAGGAGGATTGATGCAACATTCTATACAACAGTTAATGGATAAAGTTAGTGCGATGCATGGGTTAGCTGTGCAGGCACATAGAGAAAAATACAAAAAAGCACCAGGCGAAGAATATGATGTACATTTTGTAACACATCTTGTTGAACAAATACAAGCACTGGCCGGTGACATTTATAATGACAAAACTCCGCATCCAAAATTGAAAGATAAAAAATGAAAATAATTGCAGGGCCGTGCCAGCACGAATCATTAGAAAAAAGTTTTAAAATTGCAAAAGAGTGTACCCGTGTTTGTTTAAAACATGATATAGATTACTATTTCAAAGCCAGTTTTGATAAAGCAAATAGAACAAATATCAAAGGCAAGCGTGGCCAAGGATTAGCAAAGACTATGGAAGATTTCGCAGAACTAAAAGCAAAAGTTCCAGGTTTAAAAATATTAACAGATGTACACACACAGAATGAAATATTGAAAATTGCAGCATACTATAACGATGTTGTTGATGTACTACAGATACCAGCCTTCCTTTGCAGACAAACTGATTTGATACAGGCAGCATGCAAAACAAATAAAATTGTAAACATTAAGAAAGGACAGTTCCTTGCACCTTGGGACGTAGAAGGTATCCTTTCAAAAACACAAGGTGCACAGGAAGTATGGATAACAGAAAGAGGTAGCAGTTATGGATATAATACTTTGGTCGTTGATTTCACTGGCATTCAGTATATGCTTGATACCTATGATGTTCCTGTTGTTTTTGATGTTACCCACTCGGTTCAAAAGCCGGGAGGAATGGGCAGTAGTAGCGGCGGTAATCGCGGGTACGTCCCTGGGTTGGCTCGTGCTGCATCTGCAATGGGTGTAACAAATTTCTTTTTAGAGGTGCATGAAGATCCAGATAACGCACCAAGCGATGGACCTAACATGTTAAAACTCAAAGACTTTGACAAGGTGATACATGAAATCAAACGCTATTCTTATTCCCGCTAGATACGGGTCAACACGCTACCCTGCAA
>Ga0181591_10003944_pt1 | contig 12958 bp, 11 predicted proteins | sample 071ome_33_FD_133757 | JGI IMG/M metagenome (GOLD analysis project Ga0181591, IMG submission 133757) | Coastal salt marsh microbial communities from the Groves Creek Marsh, Skidaway Island, Georgia - 071412AT metaG (megahit assembly) | ecosystem: Environmental > Aquatic > Marine > Intertidal...
AGTGTTGAAAGTATTTATCCCGCAGCAAACTGGCATGAGCGGGAAGCCTATGACATGTTTGGTATTGAGTTCACGGATCATCCAAACCTCAAAAGAATTTTAATGTGGGATGGTTACCCCTATTATCCATTAAGAAAAGACTTCCCGCTGGCAGGGATTGAGACACCTTTGCCTGCAGATGATGTTGCAGAAGTCACTGAAGCAAGCGTTGACCCTGCTCCGATGATGGGAGGTCCCTTTGTTGCCTCCACGAACGGAGCGATGAGTGATTCCGAACCACGTGCCAAAGATGAGAGTTGGACTGAAGAATTGGAGAAGCCTCAATGAGTACGGAAACGGTTGAGATAAATGTGGGGGATGTGGGTGCCCGCGGTGCGGAAGCCATTAACCAAAATGAGAGCCAAAAAATGGCACTTAATGTGGGTCCTTCGCACCCAACGACTCATGGGGTTTTGCGTCTGATGATGGATTTGGACGGCGATGTTATTACCCGTTGTGAACCTGTACTAGGTTATCTGCATCGTGGAGATGAGAAAATTGCGGAAAATATGACTTACAACCAGTTTGTTCCTTACACGGACAGGTTGGATTACCTTTCTCCATTGGCAAATAATGTAGCGTATGCAATCGCAGTCGAGAGGATTGCGGGGATTGAGTTGCCCGAGCGATGCGAAGCCATCCGTGTCTTGGTTTGTGAGTTGGCCAGGATTTCAAGTCACCTTCTTGGGATGGGAGTTTTTGGCATGGATGCCGGCGCCTGGACTCCGTTCATGTATACCTTTACCGAAAGAGAGAAACTTTACACCCTTTTTGAGGAATTGACGGGAGCCCGTTTTACGACTTCTTACACGAGAATTGGTGGCGTTGCGCGAGATGTACCAGAAGGTTGGCTTGAGCGTGTTACCCATTTTTGTGATAACCTGCCCAAGGCAATTGATGAGGTGGAGAAACTCCTCACCCGTAACCGTATTTTTATTGATCGAACTGAAGGGATTGGTGAGGTTTCCAAAGAAGATGCATTGGCCTATGGCTTCACTGGTCCAAACCTTCGTGCGTCCGGTATTGATCTCGATTTAAGGAAGGATAAACCTTATTCGGGTTATGAGAAATACGATTTTGATGTACCTATCGGTACGCGTGGCGATTGCTATGACCGTTACCTTGTTCGTATTGAAGAAGTCCGGCAAAGCCTAAGAATTGTAAAGCAGGTAATTGATAATTTTCCTTCCGGATTGTGGTATGCTGAAGATGCACGCAAAATTTTCGCTCCACCCAAGGCGAAAATAATGTCGAGCATGGAGGAGTTAATTCAAAACTTTATGATTGTGACGGAGGGGCCGCAAATTCCCGCTGGTGAAGTCTACTTTGAAGCTGAAAACCCCAAAGGTGCTCTCGGGTTCTATGTAATCTCTAAAGGGGGAGGAGTGCCATACCGCCTGAAAATTCGGGCTCCCAGTTTTTGTAACTTGAGTATTCTGGAAAAAATGGCTCCCGGGCACATGCTAAGTGATATTACTGTAATTCTCGGAAGTCTTGATTTTGTGATGGGAGAATGTGACCGGTAAGTTTTCGTTGATGAATTTATCTGAAGATACTTTAAAAAAGATAGAGGAAGTGATTCCTCGTTACCCTGAGAAAAGAAGTGCCGCCCTCATGGTTATTCATTTGGTGCAGGAAGAACTCGGAGCAGTTGACTTAGCTGCCTGTGAGTGGATTGCCGAGAAGTTGGAATTACAACCGATCAATATTCGGGAATTGATTACCTTCTATCCAATGCTGAAGGAGACACCGTGGGGAGAGACGCATGTTCGTGTTTGCCGTACCCTTCCTTGTGCGTTGCGTGGCAGTTATGCGACTTGTAAAAAGTTTGAGGAAAAATTGGGTGTTAAGGAGGGGCATGTCTCCGAAGACGGGAAGTTTTCGATTGAGTTTATGGAATGTCTCGCGGATTGCGGGGAAGGTCCTGTGGTTATGGTAGATGATCAAACCTACGAAAAGGTCGAGGAAGGAGATGCCGAAAAAATGGCAGATCTTCTGGTGAAAGATAAACTTAAAGATTCGAAAAAGTTTATTAGCTACGAAAAGGCCGTGGATTCTGTGCAACCTACCAAGTCGTAAAGCAAAATGATTAGCAAAAAAACTCCTAAAGAAAGAAGGATCATTCTGAAAAATGCTGATAATCCTTCCTATTCCAATAAAATTTCTTGTTACATAAAAGCTGGTGGTTATGAGATGCTTAAAAAGTCTCTCAAGAAGAAACCGGAAGAGATTGGGGAAGAGGTATTAAAATCCGGCGTGCGTGGTCGTGGGGGTGCAGGATTCCCAACGGGAATGAAATGGAAATTTCTGGATAGAAAGTCCGGAAAGCCAATCTATTTAATCTGCAATGCGGATGAGTCTGAGCCTGGCACTTTTAAAGACCGGCAAATTATTCATAAGGATCCTCACCAATTGATAGAAGGTATGATGATCTCGGCTTTCGCGATTCAGGCGAAACAGGCTTTTATCTACATACGGGCTGAGTTTTTTGAAGGGGCAAAAATTTTGGAGAGAGCGATTCTTGAAGCTAAGGAAAAGGGATTTTGTGGGGATAATATTTTGGGAAGTGGCTATTCGTGTGACTTGGTGGTACATCGGGGGGCAGGTGCCTATATCTGTGGTGAAGAAACTGGACTGATTGAGTCGCTCGAAGGTAAAAGGCCAAATCCTAGAATTAAACCACCTTATTTTCCCGCCGTCTTGGGTCTGTATCAATGCCCAACTATCGTCAATAATGTGGAAACTCTTTGTAATGTGAAACACATTATGGAGATGGGCGGAGAGGAATTTTCGAAAATTGGAAAGCCCAATAATACGGGCACCCGGATATGGTGTGTTTCAGGTCAGGTGAAGAATCCGGGTTACTTTGAGTTCGAATGTGGGGCACTTACTTTAGGCGAAATGATTTCCGATGTTTGTGGAGGTTTGTTGCCGGGCAGAACTATGCAGGCAGTAATTCCCGGGGGATCTTCTGCCAAAGTCCTACGGGCAGATGAGCGATTTAAGGGTACTTTAAAAGATGGTACTGATTTTGACTGGGGTATTGAAGACATTCCCTTGGATTTTGATGGCCCAATGGCAGCAGGCACAATGTCCGGTTCGGGCGGTATCGTAATCATGGATGATACGGTCGATATGGTCGAAGCCATGGCGAATATAAATGCTTTCTATGCCCATGAATCTTGCGGTCAATGCACACCCTGCCGTGAAGGATCATTGTGGATGAAAAAGATTACCACAAGGATGTGTTCAGGAGATGCAAGGGAAGAGGATACTGATTTATTGCTTGATGTTGCGAATCAGATTGAAGGTCGAACCATTTGTGCATTTGGAGAGGCGGCTGCATGGCCGACGCAAAGTTTCGTTAAAAAGTTTCGCAAAGATTTTTTGAAAAAGGCAAAATCACAAAAGCGTAAAAAAGACTCACCACAACTTATCTGATTCGATGATTTCCACACAAAAGACTGAAACCGTTCCCATCGTGCTTGATGGTGAAGAAGTCGAAGTTCCTGCGGGAATTAATTTGGTCGATGCCGCGGCTCTCTTTAAAAAAGAAATTCCGCATTATTGTTATCACCCACAGCTCAGTGTCGCAGGTAACTGCAGGATGTGTCTGATTGAAATGGGTACCCCAATGCGTGATCGAGGCACAGGCGAACCGGTTTTAAATGAAGATGGGACACCCAAAATAGGCTGGATTCCAAAACCTGTAATTGGCTGTGCGACTACGGTTTCACCTGGTATGCATGTTAAAACCATTTCGGACAAAGTGACCGATTGTCGGGAAGGGATAATGGAATTTTTGCTAGTTAATCACCCATTGGATTGCCCTATTTGTGACCAGGCGGGTGAATGCAGGTTGCAGGAATTTGCCACGGATTATGGTCGTGGGTACAGCCGTTATGTAGAGAGAAAAAATGTTAAACCCAAACGCACACGACTAGGACCTCGTGTTACTTTGGACGATGAGCGTTGTATCTTATGTTCTAGATGTATTCGCTTTTGCCAGGAAGTTGCAAATGATGATGTCCTTGGTTTCGTGGATAGAGGAAGCTATTCGACTCTTACCTGTTTCCCTGGGAAGGAACTTGAAAATAATTACTCTTTGAACACCGTCGATCTTTGCCCAGTGGGAGCTCTTACAAGCACAGACTTCAGGTTTAAAATGCGTGTCTGGTTTTTGAAGGAAGCTCCAAGTATTTGTTCGGAAAGCAGTGCAGGTTGTAATATCATGGTTTCGAGCCGCGAAGGAGAAATTTATCGTATCACTCCTCGAAGAAATGATGAAGTTAATGACAGCTGGATGACTGATAGCGGACGCTCCTTATTCAAGAAGGTACGATCCGATGACAGGCTTGAGAATCCTTCAACAAATCAGCAAAATACCAGTTTTGAAGATTCAGTTACTTCAGCAGTTGATCTACTGAAAGACAAAAATGTGGGGATTATTGGTTCCTGTCATTCCACACTTGAAGAGCTTTATCTCCTTAATCGTTTAAGTAAAATCACCAAATCCAAAAAATATTTACGGGGACATTTTGGGGATGATGACGGTATCCTGCTTTCAGCTGACCGTACTCCAAATTTACGAGGTGCTCTTTACTCAGGTTTTACAAGTACTTATCCTAAAGATAACCTGGAGAAATTAAATAACGACCTGAAGAAAGGAGAGATCGAAACCCTCTTAGTTGTTAACGAAGATTTGTTAAGTTCTGGTGTTGAGGCCGAATCTTTGATGGGAGTCTCCATCGTTTATGTTGGAACGCACAAGAACAGTACCAGTGATCTTGCACAGGTTGTTATTCCAACTCTCACAAGTTTTGAAAAGAGGGGTACCTTTATCAACCGTTCTTTTTTTGCTCAGGGTTTTGAGCAGACAGTACCCGGTTTGGCGGGACTTTTGCCTGATATGCATGTATTTTGTAAATTGCTTTCCGCACTGGATGAAGACAATAAAATAACTCCGGACCCATCTTTAATTTGGAAGAATCTATCATTGCCTCCCAAGTCACCTTTCAAGGGGATGACCTTTACCGATGCATTGCGAGGGCCACTTCAATTGGATAGCTCGAAGTGGATTGATCTTCCATTTGTTGAATCAGATGCAATGCATTTCAAAAAGCCGAACTGATTGCACGATCCATGATTGATTTCGAACTCGTCCAACTCATTACCCTGAAGGTAATATTCGCCTTTCTCATGGTCGGTGCAGTTATGACTATGGCAGGCTACTCAGTCTTAGCAGAACGAAAGGTAAGTGCTTGGATGCAAGGAAGGGTAGGGCCCAATCGTACTGTTTTGCCACTTGTTGGCCACATTCCATTTATAGGGCCTTTCTTGAAAGGTCTTGGTATATTCCAACCTTTGGCCGATGGTTTAAAATTTCTCTTTAAAGAAGAAATCGTTCCAGGTCATGTAAATAAATTTTATTACTACCTGGCTCCGATTGTGGCTCTTGTTCCCGCATTAACCACCATGACCGTTTTGCCATTCGGTGAGTTCTTCAGCTCGGAAGGTAAATCAACCCCTTTAATCTTGGCAGACTTGGATATAGGCATACTTTTCGTTTTGGCTGTCTCTTCCCTTGGCGTTTACGGAATTGTTCTTGCCGGATGGTCTTCCAATAGTAAATACCCTTTTTTGGGCGGTATCCGCTCGTCCGCTCAGATGATTTCCTATGAGCTTGCTATGGGTCTCTCCCTTCTTCCTGTCTTCCTTTGGGTCAGTGAACCCGGTGCCACTGCCTCCAGTCTGAGTTTAGTGGAAATTGTTCGTTCTCAGAATGCATCCACATGGCTTTTGATTATTCAGCCAGTATCCGCCCTTATTTTTCTTATCGCACTTTTTGCGGAAACAAATCGATTGCCCTTTGATATGCCGGAATCGGAAACTGACTTGGTCGGCGGATTTCACACTGAATATGGTAGTTTTAAGTTTGGAATCTTTTTTGTGGCTGAGTATGCCCATATAGTGATTGGCTCCGCTATCTTCACCTTACTTTTTCTCGGCGGATGGAATTTTCTCCCTTGGGTCGAAAACCCATGGCCTTCGAATTGGCTAGGATCCCTTATTGGAACTGCTTGGTTTTTGACCAAGACCATTGGACTGATTTTCTTTTTTATTTGGATTCGATGGACGCTTCCCCGTTTTCGTTACGATCAGGTGATGCATTTAGGTTGGACCAAGTTACTACCTTTGGCTCTGGTAAATCTTATTTTTTATGTATTTGTTGTAACCTGGCTCGACCAATCTAATTTAAATTTACCTTAAGTATTATGGCCAAAACCGTTGTCTTAGAGCGAAAGCCTCTATCCATTTCTGAAAGGACCTATCTTCCCCAAATTGCTACCGGTTTAAAGACCACATTCAGCAATATGTTCAAACCTAAGGTTACCCTTCAATACCCCGAAGAGAAACCAAATATCCCCAAGAATTACCGAGGTGTTCCCACACTAGTTAAGGATCCCAATGGAAGGGAAAAGTGTGTGTCTTGTCAGCTTTGCGAATTCGTCTGTCCGCCCAAAGCAATCAGGATTACCCCTGGTTCTGTACCTGAAGAGGATGAAAACCGGGAGCATGTAGAAAAAGCCCCGGAAGAATTTGAAATCAACATGCTCCGTTGCATTTATTGCGGGTACTGTCAGGAAGTCTGTCCTGAGGAAGCAATATTTTTACAGGATGAATATTCGACCTCCGGTTACTCACGGGAAGAGATGATTAACAATAAAGCCAAACTTTATGAGCTGGGAGGGACTCTTCCTGATTCTCATTACAAGTGGGATAAGAAAAAGAAAGCAGAAGCACAGGGAAACTCTCACTAGGAAGCTTTTTTGGTTGAGGATTTGTTCTGAATTTCGTCTATATAAGAGTGTGATTTACAATCGTTTCACATCTCAACTTCGCTAATCTTGAATACTGTCGATATACTCTTTTATCTTTTTGCGACTCTTTCAATTGGTGGTGGAATTTTAATGGTTTGCTCTAAGCATCCCGTTTCTGCTGCGATGTTCATGATTATTTCTTTGGTTGGAGTCGCTGCGTTGTTTGTTCTCTTGGAAGCATTCTTTTTAGCTGTCCTCCAGATTCTTGTCTATGCAGGGGCGGTGATGGTTCTCTTTCTTTTTATCATCATGCTTTTGGATGTTGGGCCCCAGGGAGGCAAAGCATCCAAAATGAAATTGATTTCCGGACTTGCTGCTGGTTTTACCGTTTCTCTTTTACTGGTCATCTTTTTGATTGTTGTTCAAAATTCAGGTTGGCTTGGTGAGCATTCGACATGGTTGCCTGTCGATAATGAGGCGGCGATGACTCAGGGTGAAAACTTGTCATTTTCAACATCTGTGAAAAGTTTTGGATATGGTCTAATGACCAAATACATGTTTCCCCTTCAGATATCTGGTTTTTTACTCCTTGCGGCAATGGTCGGTGTAATCGTACTTAGTAAAAATAACGAAAAGGAGGCTGGTTGAACATGGAAACCGTCACTCCCTCCCATTACCTCTGCCTTTCACTTTGCTTATTTTCGATTGGTTTTTTGGGTGTTTTGCTACGCAGAAATCTATTGCTAGTTCTTATGTCATTGGAATTGATGCTTAATGGAATCAATTTGGCTTTGGTTAATTTTTCGCGTACTTCCCTTAATTTGGACGGAAGCATTTTTGTTTTCTTTATCATGACGGTTGCTGCTGCCGAAGTTGCGGTAGGACTTGCTTTGTTGGTCGCTTTATACAAACGGCGCAACAGTGTTTTTTCCGAAGACATCAATTTGATTCATAACTGAGAATTTTTAAATGATACAAGTTGCACTCAGTTTATTGCTATTACCCTTACTCTCTGCGATCGTCACCCTCTTGTTTCTTCGAAAACACGGAAATATTGCAGCCTTGCTTTCGGTGGCAACTGCGGGGGGTATTCTGGCCTTTTCTTCGTATTTGATTTTTGGCAATGAGACTGGGTCCGTATTTGCATGGAGTACCCCTTGGTTTTCGTTGTCAAATTGGCAGTTAGATTTTGGTTTTCTTATCGATAGTCCGGCAAAGACTTTACTTTTTGTGGTTTCTTTTGTTGGACTGCTCATTCACATTTTTAGCCTTGGCTACATGGCCGATGATCAGGCAAAGGCCCGTTATTTTGGCGGACTATCCATTTTCATGTTTTCGATGCTCGGCATCACCCTGGCCGACAATCTGGTAATGATCTTTGTTTTCTGGGAGTTGGTTGGCTTTAGTTCTTACCTTTTAATCGCCCATTACTTCAAGACAGATGAGGCTGCGAAAGCGTCCCGGAAAGCCTTCATTGTTAACCGAGTTGGTGATTTTGGCTTTTTGTTAGGAATCATTTTTACTTACTGGACCTTTGGAACTGTCAACCTCCAGGAATTGTCGGTTACTGCAAACTTGGATCCAAGCTTAACCTCCACCATTCTTTGTCTTTTGCTTGCTTGTGGTTTTATCGGTAAATCAGCTCAATTTCCCCTTCATGTTTGGCTGCCTGATGCGATGGCTGGTCCCACCCCTGTTTCTGCCCTAATTCATGCAGCCACTATGGTAGCTGCCGGAATTTTTCTGCTTATTCGAATTGAGTTTCTATTTACTGCAGAGGCTTTTAAATTAATCGGCTTACTTGGTGCTGTAATGGGGCTATATGCTGGATTCTGTGCTTTGACTCAGCGTGATATTAAAAAGGTTTTGGCGTATTCAACGCTTTCTCAGTTGGGCTACATGGCTGCAGCTTTTGGACTCGGATTACCCGGTATTGCATTGTTCCATTTGATGACTCACGCTTTTTTTAAAGCCCTGATGTTTTTGGGATCAGGTTCGGTGATTCATGCCTGTCATCACGAGCAGGATATTTTTGCCTACGGAGGACTCAGAAAAAAAATGCCGATTACCGCTTACACTTTTTTAATCGGGGTGATGGCCATTTCCGGGGTTCATTTTCTATCCGGTTATTTCAGCAAGGACGCCATCTTACTGGGTGCTTATAACCTAGACTTCGTTATTTTTTGCATTCTTTATGCCGGAGCAGTTTTAACGGCTTTATATATGTTTAGATTATACTTTCTCACCTTTTGTGGTGCTGCCCGTTCTAAATCATCTTCCGAGGCCAAAGAATCAACGATTTTTATGACCGGTCCACTTCTAATTTTGGGAGTATTATCCGTTTTGGGTGGGTTTCACGCTTTCTACCCCTCTCAAATAGTTGAATTTCTTCTTCCAGATATTGCTCGAGTTGCAGATATGCCTAATCATCTTTGGATGAATGTACTGGGTTTGGTTGCATGGGTGGGTGGGTTGGTTCTCGCAAGGAAAATATATGGTGCACAGTCGGGAGACAAAGATCCGCTTGCAGAGAAATCACCAGCCCTTTTTCAACTATCGAACAGTAAATTATTTTTCGATGAGATTTATTCATTTTATGTGAAGAAAATTCAGGACCCATTCTTCCGTTTCTTGGAAGTTATGGAATTACTTTTTATCTCCGGGCTTTTGGTGCGTGGGTCAGCAGGTGTTGCGGCTCTTTTCGCCCTTCTCGGTAAATCCTTTTATTCTGGTAAAATCCATAGTTACTCATTTTGGTTTGTCTCAGGCACAATTGGTTTCTTGGCATACGCTATTTTCAGTGGGGGGAGTAACTAGGGAATGGATATTTTTCAATTACTGCTTCTAGGATCAATTCTGGTCCCCACAGTTTCTTCCTTGTTGATTCTTTTGTTTTTTCTGAATGATTCTGCCAGAGCTAAACAAATTGCTTACATTGGGTTTGGTTTTCCCTGTATTGCAGGAATCTTATTGTTTCTAAATTTTGATCCAAGTAGCACGGGTTATTCTTTCCAAATTCTGTACGAACGCATGGGGTTGCAGACTTTGGGCATTACTTTTCATCTTGGACTCAACGGTGTTTCCGCACCGTTATTCGCCATGGCCGGTTTTGTCGGGTTGGCCGCCGGTTTAGTTGCCATAAAATCTGGGGCAGACAGATTACCACTTTACTTAGCTCTATTGGCTTTCATGCAGGCAGGTTTGATGGGACTCTTTGCCAGTGTAGATCTACTTTTTTACTATCTATTTCATGAGTTCGCCCTGATTCCTACTTTCCTTATGATCGGATTATGGGGCGGTCGTGATAGACGCTCTATTGCTCTTGAAATAACGATATATTTGACGCTTGGAGCATTAATTTCATTGGGTGGGTTGGTTGCTCTCAATGTACTTCTGGATGCACCAAAGTTTGATTTTCCTCATTTGACAGAGGCATTATTGGAAGATGGATTGGGTATTGGAACGCAAAAGAAGATTTTTGGACTTCTTCTCTTTGGTTTTGGGATTCTGGTTGCTCTGTTTCCTTTTCATACCTGGGCACCCCGCGGTTACGAAGCGGCTCCCACTTCCGTCTCTATGCTTCACGCAGGAGTCCTTAAGAAATTTGGACTCTACGGACTCGTCCAGCTTGCTTTACCACTTCTTCCAGCAGGAGGATTATCTTGGGGGCCCTACATACTTTGGCTCGCCCTTGGAAATATTCTAATTGTGGGTGCTATTACTGTCGCTCAAACAAACTTAAAATCCATGATAGGCAATGGTTCTGTTATGCACATGGGCTATTGTTTTCTCGGTCTTGGCGTGTGCTCCTCTCTCGGTGCCAGTGCTACGGTGATGTTAATGTGTGCTCACGGTCTTTCAGTTTCCTTAATGTTTCTTGTTGCCAATTGTATTAACAAGAGAACCAACACCCTTGAAATGGATGAGATGGGCGGACTTGCTTCGCAAACTCCTATTATGGCTTGTTTTTTCGCTGCGGCCACATTCGCAACGATCGGTCTTCCCGGGTTTGGTAATTTCTGGGGAGAATTCGCCATTTTTCTTTCATTGGGAGAATATGAAGAAAATCATTTGGTACTTGGTCTTGCCGCACTCGGAATTATCATATCTGCAATTTTTGGCTTAAGGGCGATGGCAAGGATTTTCTATGGCGATAAATCTGAAGAATTATCCGCACATGAAAAAGAACACAAAATAAATGACCTTTCGATTGATGAAATTATTCCGGCTTCCTTAATTCTTGTTCCTTTATTATTTTTGGGTCTATGGCCAAAAGGAGTATCGGAAGGAATTGATACCAATATCAGTGCAAGATATCAAATCCTTGAAAATGGAGAAGGAGGATATGGACTGCCTTCCTGTTGCCCGGTAGATGTAGTCTTGGATAAGTCTGCATCCTTTACATCGGAATCAAGTGAAAAAAGTAAAGAGGAGGATTCCGAATAATGATGGAAGGTTTCCTGATATTTTCTGAAGATAACTTATGGTCGGAAATTTGGCCCGAACTTACCCTTGCCCTCGGTGCCGTGGTTATTCTTTTGGTCGACCTGTTTTCTTCCAAAGAAAAGAATAAAAGCAATGTATGTGGTACTTTTGCCGTTCTTTTTCAAATATGTTTACTGGTTTATCATTTGTTGGATTATCTCTTGATTCATCACACTTTTGACAGATCATCATTTTCTGGAATGCTCAGACATGGTTTTCAAGGAGATGTGATGAGAACATTTTTTCTCCTTTCTTCAATTTGCGTTTCTATTTTAGGAAACCGTTTTCTAAAATTACAAAACTTAAGATTTGGCGAATTTCATCACCTTACAATGCTGGCCACCGCCGGTTTGATGCTCCTCTGTCAAAGCACAAATTTCATTGTTCTTTTTGTGGCCTTAGAAACCGTCGCACTCGCTTTTTACCCACTAGTGGCATACAACCGTAACTCAACCAAGTCACTAGAAGCCGGTATTAAGTATTTGATTTTTGGTGCGTTGAGTTCTGCACTTCTTCTGCTCGGAATAGTGATGCTTTATGGTGTGGGAGCAAACCCTGCTGCATGGGGTGCGGTATCACCGGATCTAACGGGTGCGGATTTTCTATCTTTTGACTACATCGGATTACTTTTGGAAACCAATCAGGATAATTTACTTTTGAAATCGGGTGTTGTTCTTGTTCTGGCCGGTATCGCTTTTAAAATTGGTGCAGCCCCTTTTCAAATATGGGTTGCAGATGTATATCATGGTTCTCCCATTCCTATCACGGCATACCTAGCGGTTTCATCGAAAGCAGCTGGATTCTTTCTCCTTTTGAATTTAGTTAATGGCCCATTCGAGGGGATATCCGAATTTTTACTTCCATTACTTGGGTTTGTGGCCACATTTACGATCTTGTTTGGAAATTTAGCTGCTTGTGCTCAGTCAAAATTAAAACGTATGTTGGGGTTGTCGGGAGTGGCTCATGCAGGATATCTTCTGGTTGCGGTGATGGCATCTATGCATTTTGCTGGCGATAGTGATCGTGCTGTGTGGGTGGTGTTCTTTTATCTCTTCATATATCTTTTTGCATCCTTTATTGTCTTTGGAATTATGGGGCTTGTGAGCTTGTCGGATGATTCGGACCATGAAGCAGAGCATTATGAAGGTCTGCTTCGGAAACATCCATGGGCGGCTATTTGCCTATTGATAGGTATTGGGTCTCTCGCTGGGATTCCCCCACTGGGAGGGTTCATCGCAAAACTTATGCTTTTCAATGTGGCCTTTGAGGCAAAGCTCTATGTTTCGCTGGTCGCCATGGTAATTGGGGTGGTCGTTTCTATTTATTATTATTTTGGTTGGATCCGTGAAATTTGTTTTGAACCCAAACCTCGTTTTGACGACGACGAAAAATTGGAAGACCCATGGACAAAGATGCAGGATATCGGCCTTCTCAAATGGACGGTTTTACTTTTCGCTTTTATTTCATTCCTATTTGGATTATGGCAGGGGCCCTTTGGTGATGCCTTCTAGGGTTGCCTTTTTATTACTTCATAATTATCCAAATTAGTATGCCCGGGTGGCGGAATTGGTAGACGCGCCAGATTTAGGATCTGGTATCCCATGGATGTGAGG
>Ga0181591_10003951_pt1 | contig 12952 bp, 11 predicted proteins | sample 071ome_33_FD_133757 | JGI IMG/M metagenome (GOLD analysis project Ga0181591, IMG submission 133757) | Coastal salt marsh microbial communities from the Groves Creek Marsh, Skidaway Island, Georgia - 071412AT metaG (megahit assembly) | ecosystem: Environmental > Aquatic > Marine > Intertidal...
ATAAAAAAACCAAGAGCTTGCTCTTGGTTTTTTCGTTTCTAAAGTCGCTAAATGAATTAACGACCCGCTTTTAAATTAGACCAAAAGCGTGTCATAACTTTGCTGACCTTAGGGCTATGCACTGTTAACGAAAATAATTTCGCTTGTACTGCGTCACTTGGGTAAATGCTTGGGTTTTCTGCAATTTCTTTATCCAATAATGCTTTAGAGGCTGGTATCGCATTTGGATACCAGACATAGTTTGATATTCCAGCCATGACTTTAGGGTCCAGTAGGTAGTTAATAAAGGCATACGCATTATCAACATTTTTGGCATCTTTAGGGATGGTCAACATATCAAACCAAACTGACGTGCCTTCAGTTGGAATAGAGTAAGCCACTTCAACGCCATTTTCTGCTTCTGCTGCGCGATCAATGGCTTGTAAAATATCCCCTGACCAACCAATGGCCACACAAATGTCGCCGTTTGCTAGGTTATTAATGTATTGCGAGGAATGGAACTGGGTGATGTAAGGGCGAATAGATTTTAATAGCTGAGCTGCCTTACTATTGTTTTTGTAATCGGAAATGTTTTTAGAGCCTGGATCCATACCCACATAGTTTAGGGCTAATGGGTAAATCTCATCCGCACTGTCTAAAACCGATACACCACAGTCTTTTAATTTTGCCAAATTCTCTGGTTTAAAGATTAAGTCCCAGCTGTTAACAGGAGCGTCTTTACCCAAGGCTTTCTCAACCATAGCCACGTTATAGCCAATACCTGTGGTGCCCCATAGGTAAGGAATACCGTGTTTGTTGTCTTCGTCTAGTTTGGCAAGTGTTGCCATTAAGCCTTTATCTAAGCCTTTATAATTTGGAATCTTAGATTTATCTAATTCTTGGAAAACACCGGCTTGAATCTGACGAGCCATAAACGTTGCTGAAGGTACTACGATGTCGTAGCCAGAATTACCCGCCAACATTTTTGCTTCGAGTACTTCATTGCTATCAAATACATCGTTGGTAACTTTGATGCCTGTTTGTTTTTCAAATACAGGAATCGTGTCCTCTGCAATGTAATCAGACCAGTTGTAGAAATTAAGTTCTGCCGCATGTGCTGAAACACATGCAGCCAAACTGAGCGTTAAAGCGCTTGCTGTTTTCTTAAGTGACAGCATCTTGGGTGCTTTCATTGGATTTACCTCTTGGTTGAGTATGTCGTTTAATTTTAATCGTTATAGTTATAGTTCGAGGCCAATTGATATTTTTAAAACTTAAACATTTAAAAGTAAAAATTCACGTTCCCATGAGCTTATTACTTCATGAAAAGTTTCAAATTCTTTTCGTTTCACACCTAAGTATGCATCCACAAACGATTGCCCCATGATCTCGACGAGCTCTGGGCAGTCTTCTAACATTCTTAAGCCTTCTTCTAGGGTACGGGCGATTTCCACGTACTCGTCATCAGGCGACATATTATTCGGTTCTGTGGGTTGTAACTTTTGCTTCATACCAAGATAGCCACAAGCCAAACTGGCGGCAATGGCTAAATATGGATTGCAGTCGGCACCGGGAAAGCGGTTTTCTATACGGGTGGCATCGGCAGGTGCTTCGGGAACACGTAAACCGGCTGTGCGATTATCAATGCCCCAATCCATGTTTATCGGTGCAGCTATTTCTGGGGCAAATCGACGGTAGGAATTAACATTTGGTGCATAAAAGCTAATGGCGTTGCCTGTGTATTTTTGCAAACCACCGATGTAATGCATAAACACATCACTAAATTCACCATTTTCATCGGCAAAGATATTTTTTCCTGTTTTGCTATCTAAAATACTTTGATGAATATGCATAGAGCTGCCAGGCTCTTTTTGCATGGGTTTAGCCATAAATGTGGAATAGATGCCGTGCTTCAATGCTGTTTCGCGTAACGTTCTTTTAAATACAAAAACCTGATCAGCAAGACTTAATGCATCTCCATGGAGAAAATTGATCTCCATTTGGGCGGCACCGGATTCATGAATGAGTGTATCCACATCCAAGCCTTGCGCCTCACAATAAGAATACAAGGTATCGATGACTGGGTTGAACTCATTCACTGCATCAATACTGTAGGACTGGCGGGCGTTTTCTGCTCGCCCTGAACGACCCGTAGCCGGTTTAATTTCATAATCAGGGTCGTGATTTGGCTGAATTAAGTAAAACTCCACCTCGGGTGCTATAACCGGTTGAAGTCCTTCTTTTTCATAAAGTGCTAGTACGCGGCGAAGAACTGAGCGGCTTGAAAGAGGATGTAGTTCCCCTTTGCTGGTATAGCAATCATTAATTACCTGTGCTGTTGGCTCATCGGCCCAAGGAACCACTCTAAGCGTAGTTGGGTCGGGAACCAAAAACATGTCGCGATCGGTTGGATCAACAATGTCATAGTGGTTGCTGGCCCAATCACCGGTAACGGTTTGTACCAGTAGTGTTTCTGGAATTCGTCCGCCTTTTTCGGCGAGAAATTTTCGTGTTGGGTAAAACTTGCCTCTGGCATTTCCTGTCATATCAGGGAGAGTCGATTCAACTTCGGTTATGCCATTTTCTTGAAGAAACCTAGTAACGGCTTCCATAAATCACCTATTGTGTTTTGGTTTACTGCTTAAGCGAGGCTTAGATTAGTCTAAGCCCCTTAAAGTATTGACGAGTCTGGCTCTTTCGCAACTTTCGTACCTAACAGCCTGTGTTAAGTAAAAAATAAGTTGTTAGCACCTTACTCGTTTGTTCGTTTTTAATTAAATACCCACTAGGGGGTAGCCGTAAAATTAATGAGTGAAACCCGGCTAATACATGATTCAAGTCCGCTTAATACTGACATATTCAATATCCCTTTGGGAATATGCTCACCAACACAGAACTGTGATATAAAAAGCAAACGTTACATTTATTTCACCAAGCGCGAGCCCAATTTCCCTGGGAGGAAAAATGCCCTATATCGACTCATATTATTCAGCCACTCAAAATCAGACTTTAAATTGCCCTAAGTTAGAGGGCGAGTCTCAAGTGGATGTGTGCATTATTGGGGCGGGTTTTACTGGGTTATCAGCGGCACTGCATTTGGCTCAAAAAGGATATAGCGTTTGCGTGCTAGAGGCTGAAAAAGTGGGCTGGGGGGCATCGGGTCGAAATGGTGGTCAGGTGACAGCAGGTCACAACATGGACCACGAAGACTTAATCAAAAAAGTGGGTAAACCTTTAGCGGATAGTCTGTGGGATATGTCCATAGAATCCCTCGATTTGGTTAAATCATTAATTGCCGAACACAGTATTCAATGTGATTTAAAAACTGGCGTCATGCATGTGGCTGCAAAAGCGAGCCACAGAAAACATATGGAAGAATCAGTGGCCTATAAACGAGATATATTGGGCTACCAGGGCATTCAATATATCAACGATGATGAAGTGGCCAATATGCTAGGGACAAACCGCTATTTTAACGGTGAGCTTTGGCAAGACGGTGTGCATCTTCACCCATTGAACTATGCCTTGGGCTTAGCCAAAGCTGCACAAGACGCCGGTGCGATCATTTATGAAGATAGTCGTGTAGTTGAATACCAAGGTGGCACTCAATCGTTTGTCAAAACGGCACTCGGCTTGGTGAAAGCCAAATCCATTATCATTGCTTGTAATGGTTATTTAGGAAAACTTGCGCCTAAAATTGCTGGTAAAATTATGCCAATCAATAATTTTATATTGGCAACTGAGCCGTTACCTGAAGAGTTATGCCGGAAAATTAATCGTGATGATGTGGCGGTAGCGGATTCAAAGTTTGTGATTAATTATTTTAAACTCTCTGGCGATAATCGTTTGCTTTGGGGGGGCGGTGAAAATTATACGTCGCGCTTTCCAAAAGATATTCCCAACTTTGTGCGTAAATACATGCTGGAGTTTTACCCTGAATTAAAAGACGTGAAAATCGATTACGGCTGGGGTGGCACATTAGCAATTACGTTAAATCGCATGCCTTATTTTAATCGCGTTGAAAATAATGTTTATGCTGCGCAAGGCTATTCTGGCCATGGCGTTGCATTGGCCACACTGGGCGGGAAATTAATGGCGCAAGCGGTCATGGGTGATACTGAAAAATTTGATGTGTTCGCCAAGGTACCAACCCCAACATTCCCTGGTGGGACATTATTGCGTTTTCCTGGATTAGTGGCGGGGATGTTGTATTACGCCATGAGAGATCGTTTTTTCTAATAAAAAGCCCTAAATTTGTTTAGGGCTTTTTAACGTTTCAGTGCCTAGTATTTTATGCCCATCTTTTGATAGATGAACGACATCAACCAAGCAGGGCCAATCATCAAAAATTGCAGATCTTTAAAGAAAGAAGGTTTTTTACCTTCGACTTCGTGACCGTAAAACTGTAATGCCCACAGTACCACAAACCATATACCTGCAAACCATAATAAATAACCCGGAAAAGCCGCTTCAAAGCTTAATACGAGCCAATAACATAGGGCGGTAAATATTGTCATGCCAATGGTCAAAGACACAGATAAGCGCAAATAAAATAAGATAGAAAAGATGGCCATAATCACAGCCCAATTTAGGTGAGGGCTAATTTCAGAAAAAACCGCAGGCACAGGGATAACATATAATGCGGCCATAACGGTCCAAAAAATCTGAGGTACGCAAAACCAATGAATGCGCTTATTGGTTTTGTTTTGGTGGCTGGCACCGTATTCATCCAACCAAGTTTGTATGCTTTTAGCCATGGTATAACCCTCCTAATGTGAGAATTTTATTGTTGTTATGTCACATAACCATAGCAAAATCGACGTGGAATACAGTGCTCATACAAGCCTGATTTATTGACCCTGAAAGCCATTTAGGCCTTAATAGTCAATTATTTGGGTGATTTGAGGTGTTATGCATTCTGACCACAAACGAGTATCCATTCACTGGGTGAAGGCTATTTTACAAGCTGCGCAATCGTTAGGCGTGCAGCCTGAGTCTATTATGCAGGCGCTGAATTTGAATCTAGATTTAGACGCTAATGAGCCTGCCTATCTCACGTTGGATCAAACCCAAGACATCTGGAAAAAAGCAGAAGAAATGAGTGCCCATGCTTACTTCGGCTTAATGATGGGACAGCGTGTTCGACCTTCTTATTTTCATGCGGTGGCTTATGTGGCCATGACCAGTGCCAATTTGTTAAAAGCCTACGAGGCGTTTAGCGCCTATATGCCGCTGATTAGCGAAGGGGCCGCATTGGATATGGCATTTGAAGGAGACACGGTTTGGATTTTGTTTACCCCTAAGCCGGATAACAAGCCTTTTAGTCGCCATCAACATGAGTCTATCGCGGCCTTATTATTGCAATTCAGTCGCTGGTTATTGGGGGATGATTCACTGGTGCCGCTAACGGTGACCTTTCCCCATGAAGCAGGATCGGACCTATCTGTTTATCAATCTGTGTTGTCCGTTACCCCTAAATTTAATGCTCAGCGGACATCTATACAGTTCCCAAAGGCTTACTTAAAAACAAAGCTTAAAGAAACGGATGCAGGTTTAAATGCGCTGCACAAAGCTCATGCCGATCAAATGCTTGCGGCTCATTCAAATACAAGCTGGCGAGCCAAGGTGGTTCATTACATTAAAGCCAGTGAACACTTTCAGCTATCTCGAGAGCAAGTGGCTGAGAAGCTCAATGTGAGCAGTCGAACCTTACAGCGGCGTTTACAAGAAGAAGATACAAACTTTGTGGATATTTTGGATGAACAGCGAAAGCAAAAAGCACAAGAATTGATTTTTATGACGAATCGAAGTTTAAAAGAGGTGGCTATCGAGCTTGGCTTTTCTGAATCCTCAACGTTTTATCGGGCGTGTCATCGTTGGTTCAATGACACCCCAAAGGCGCTGCGTTTAAAACAGCAAACAAAAGAGTCTAAAAAGACGCCTTCTGAGTGAGATCCTGAATAAATTGGCGGAACCACTTATTGCTGCTGTCATTATCGTGTGAGGCATGCCAGTACAAATAAACATCCACGCTGCTGGTTTCAAATGGCAAAGGCAGTAGCTCGATGTCATCGAATTTTTCGGCTAAAACTTGTCCGTACCCTTTTGGCATTGTCAGCCATAAATCAGAGCTGTTCACCACTTGGCATGCCGCAAAATAATGTTGGCATCTTAACGCCACCTTGCGCTTAAGGCCCAGTGCACTGAGCGAATAATCCACTAATCCGGGCCCAGAGGGGCGAGTGCTGACCACGATGTGCTGCGCATCTAGGTATTGTTCTTGGCTGAGTTCAGCTAAAGGTTTATCACCAATACGTTTAAGCACGACCAAATCATCTGACATGATACGTTGCTGTTTAATGCTGGCAGGGGAGGGACGCAGTACATCAAAAGCAAAGTCCCATTCGCCGCTGGCCAGTTTGGCTTCAAGGTTTTTACGGTCCATGGTGACACTGGCGGCGGAAATATTAGGGCCCAGTTCACTTAAACTCGTGACAAGTGGAGGGAGCAATCGAGCTTCCACCACATCGCGCATGGCGAGGGTGAAGGTTTTATTGGCATTAGCCGGTTCAAAACCATGGGCATGTTGAAGTGCCTGATTCAATTGGGCTAATGCGGCTTGAATTTCTGGCAGTAGATTCTGAGCCAAAGGCGTTGGCCGCATTTTGTGGCCATGTCGCACAAATAGCGGATCATCAAGACGATCACGTAAACGACCCAGTGCATGACTGATGGCTGGCTGGGTTAGGTTAAGCCTAGCGGCGGCGCGGGTTAGACTGCCTTCGCTGTAAATGGCTTCGAATACGGTGAACAAATTTAAATCTATTTTCATAGCCTCTGCACAACCCAGAACTTGATTCAGACCCTAATATACCTTATTAATAACATTAATAAATAAAAATTCAAAATATTCATTAGATTTATATATTCCAGAACCTTACTGTACCACTATAAACCATAGTAATAATGGTAAATGCGACATTTGTAAGTGTGTTACTTTGATCCTAGGGCGCTTATATTGAAGTTGCAATGCATATATAAACGTTACATATCAAGGTTCACAATGGATAAAATCGTCATCACTGGTGCGGCCAGTGGGTTAGGAGCTGCCCTAGCAAAGCAGTATGCAGCGAATGGTTGGGCGGTGTGTATTGCCGATATCCAAGCTCAAGAAGGCAGAAAATTAGCCGAGCAGCTGGCTTCAGATTATGGTCAGGACTGTTTTTTTCACCCTTTGGATGTGACAAGTGATGAGCAGTGGGTCGAGTTACAAAATACCATTGCTTCCCGTTGGCAAAGACTGGACTGCATCATAAACAATGCGGGGGTGGCTTCCAGCGGTGGGATTGACGATCAACCCATGAAGGATTTCCAGTGGACCTTAGAAGTCAACACCATGGGCGTGGCAAAAGGGTGTCATTATTTCACGCCAATATTGAAAAAAACGGGAGGCCATATTGTGAATGTGGCCTCTATGGCAGGTTTGATTCATATGCCAACCATGTCTGCTTATAACGCTTCTAAAGCGGCAGTGGTGGCATTAAGTGAAACCTTAAGCGCTGAATTAGACAGTTACGGCATTAGAGTATCAGTGGTGTGCCCCGCGTTTTTTCAGACAAATTTAACCAAAACCATGCGCTCAAGTAATTCGCTGGGCACCCAATTTGCCAGCAAAGCCATGGAAGCATCGAATATCACAGCTGACGACATTGCTGCACAGGTGTACAAGCAATCGTTAGCTGGAAAATTTTTAATATTAACCCACCCACGGGAAACCAATATTTGGCGCATTAAACGATATTTACCGTTTTTATATATGCGTAAAATGAAAGAAGTGGGTAAGAGCATTAAAACTCGACTTTCTTAGGAGTACGTATGAGCTTAGAAGATCAGGCGGTTAAAGTTCGCCAAGGTGAAGAGCTAGACAACGCAACTGTAAAAGCGTTTTTATCGAAATATGTAGACAACACCGAAGGCGATCTAGAAATTACACAATTTCCAGGAGGCGCCAGTAATCTAACATATCAATTGAGTGTCGGTGGTGAGCAATACATTTTACGCCGTCCGCCATTTGGTAACATCGCCAAAGGTGCCCATGACATGTTGCGTGAAGCTAACATCATGGAAGCGCTAAAACCGGTTTATAAATACGTCCCCAATATCATTGCTAAATGTGATGACCATGATGTACTGGGTTGTGATTTTTATATCATGGAAAAATTCAAAGGCATTATTCCGCGAAAGGAATTGCCAGAAGAACTAAACCTAACAGAAGCCGATACGCGTAAGTTGTGTTTAAACGTGGTTGATAAGTTAATCGAGCTTCACCAAGTGGACGCAAAAGCAGCTGGCCTTGATGGGTTAGGTAAAGGTGATGGTTATGTGTCTCGTCAAATTAACGGTTGGACTAAATGGTATGAAAAAGCCCTTACTCCAGACGCCACTAGTTTTGAAGAAGTAATGGATTGGTTGAAAGCCAACATGCCAAACGATGTTGCTCAGTGTTTAATTCACAACGACTTCCGTTTTGATAACGTGGTATTGGATATCAATGATCCGCTTGATGTTATTGGCGTGCTGGATTGGGAGATGGCCACCATCGGTGATCCATTAATGGATCTAGGTAATTCTTTGGCTTATTGGATTCAAGCAGATGATGATGACGTTGCACAATCCATGCGTTTACAACCAACACACTTGCCGGGCATGTTGACACGTCAAGAAGTAGTGGAATATTACCTAGAAAAAACCGGTTACAAGTGTGAGTCATTCACTTTTTACGAAGTGTACGGCATGTTCCGTTTGGCAGTAATTATGCAGCAAATTTACAAACGTTATTACGAAGGTTTAACAAAAGATCCTCGTTTTGCATCGTTTGCAGAATCAGCTCGATACCTTGAAAAGCGTTGTTTGAAATTGATCAAAGGCGAATAATTCGTGGCCGATTTATTTTTAATTCGACACGGACAAGCAAGCTTTGGCAAGGATAACTACGACGCACTGTCAGATTTAGGCAAACAACAAGCTGTGGCACTAGGGCGCAGCTTGGCCAATGCTATTCAGCCAACGCAACTAATCTGTGGCACATTGAATCGCCAGCAGCAAACCTTAGAAGGTTTGATGCAAGGTTATGAAGAGGTGGCGGGTGAGGGATTAACCTTGCCTGTTCAAATCAAACCTGAATTTAATGAGCTAGACCATACCAATATTTTAAAAGTGTATGATCAACGTTTCGCTGATCCAGAATACATGCGCCGAGAGATTCTCACTCAGCCTGAAGCCAACAAGGTTTTCCATAAAATTTATACTCAAGCGATTTTTAATTGGTTTGAAGATAAAGGAGATGGCTATGTTGAAACGTTTGATCGATTCTATCAGCGGGTTAATGGTGCAGTAGAAGAGTTAGTAGCAAACGCAAAAAGCAAAGAGCGAATCATTGTGGTGAGTTCAGCAGGTTCTATCTCCATGTGTTTGCAAAATGTATTAGGCGTGAATGCAAAAAAAGCATTTGAATTAAACGAAGTTATGGCAAATACCGCTGTAAATCGTTTTGTATTTAATGGTAGTGGCAAAATCAATTTGTCTTACTACAATAATTTCCAACATTTACCAGCGGCCGACATTAAAGTGACGTATCGCTAGAGAACCTTTGGTAAAACAAAAGGAGACAACATGAGCACAGAATTATTTAATTTATCCGGAAAAGTTGCGTTGGTTACAGGTGCAAGCCGTGGCATTGGTGAGAGCATTGCCAAGCTGTTAGCCGAGCAGGGCGCACATGTTATCGTTTCCAGCCGTAAAATCGATGGTTGCCAAGCGGTTGTTGATGAAATTAAAGCAGCAGGCCATTCTGCTGAAGCATTTGCTTGCCACATAGGTGATACGGATCAGATTCTAGCCACCTTTGAGCACATCAAAAGCACCCATGGTAAGTTAGATATTTTGGTCAATAACGCAGCGGCGAACCCTTATTTCGGTCATATTTTAGATACTGATGTTAGCGCATTTGAGAAAACCGTTGATGTAAACATCCGTGGTTATTTCTTCATGTGTGTCGAAGGCGGTAAGTTAATGAAAGCCAATGGCGGCGGTAGCATAATTAATGTGGCCTCTGTAAACGGTATCATTCCGGGTGACCTTCAAGGTATTTACAGTGTCACCAAGGCATCGGTTATTTCAATGACGAAGGCCTTTGCGAAAGAATGTGCGCAAATGGGGATTCGTGTTAATGCATTACTGCCAGGTGCAACCGATACAAAATTTGCTTCGGCGCTTGTTAAAAACGAAGCAATTTTAAATAAAGCCCTTGAGCACATTCCAATGCGTCGTGTGGCCGAGCCTGATGAAATGGCGGGTACTGTTTTGTATTTGGCCAGTGATGCATCTAGCTATACAACCGGTGCGTGTATCAATGTGGATGGTGGTTACTTACTTGCATAAGTAAAGCGGCACTATAAAAAGCGCCAAGTCGTTTAAAATAGCGACTTAGGCGCTTTTTTTGTGAGCAAAAAATGCTACCTTTCCACCTGATTGTTAAAACATAATAAAAAGGAATAGACGTGATCAAAAAAATTGCATTGGCATCTACAGGACTTTTAGTGGCTTACCTTTGTTTTTGGCCGGTGCCAGTTGAGCCAGTGGCTTGGCAGTCACCAAACAACCCTGGTTATACAGGGGCGTTTGCTAAAAACCAGCAGCTTAGTCAGGTGAATCGCATTGAGTTAACCAATAGCATTGGCCCAGAAGATCTCGATAAAGACGCTGACGGTAATGTGTATTTCTCGCTATTAAATGGCGATATTGATTACATCAACCCTCAAGGTGATATTCAAACATGGGTGAATACCGGCGGGCGTCCGTTGGGCATTGAGTTTGATAATCAAGGTAACTTGATTGTGGCAGATGCATTCAGAGGCCTACTAAGTATCAGCCCTGATAAAACCATTACTGTGTTGGTAGATAAAGTTAATGGTGAAACACTGAACTATGCCGATGACGTGGACATTGCAGAGAATGGCATGATTTACTTTTCTGATGCATCGTCAAAGTTTGTGGCTAAAGAGCACGGAACGTATGGTGCGAGCTTGTTGGATACCATGGAGCACGGCGGTCACGGCAGCATTATTGAGTACAACCCTTATACCAAACAAGTTTCTGTGATTGCGGAAGGCATCAATTTCGCTAACGGTGTGGCAGTGAGTCATGACCAACAATCTGTATTATTTAATGAAACGGGCACATACCGCGTGTTACGTGTGGGTTTACATGGCGATAATCGCGGTAAAATTAGTGTCGTTATTGATGAGCTGCCTGGTTTTCCAGATAACTTGTCTCAAGGCTCAAACGGCCTTTACTGGTTGGGATTAGTGAGTCCTCGATCTGGAGCATTAGATGCGCTTTCAGAATCGCCATTCTTGCGTAAGATGGTGCAGCGTCTTCCTGCCGCTATTCGCCCTAAAGCACAACACTATGGTCATATTGTTGCCATTAATGATCAAGGAGATGTAGTACTTGATATGCAAGATCCATTAGGTATGTATGGTTTAACCACAGGGGCGCTTGAAGTGGGTGATAAGCTTTATATCAGTAGCCTACATGAAACTGCATTGGCCGTAACCCGTAATGTCAATTTACCAAAAGCAGACGTAGCTGAAGGGCAGGTTTCTGAATAACCGTTGTTTAGAAGATCGAAAGGGTAAAAGGTTACGCATATCAACAATGTTGTAAGCTTGAGTACACATAAAAAAGGCCGGATTATGATCCGGCCTTTTTTATGCTTAGCTATTGGTCTTGCTTCAAGCAAACTCTAAATCGAGTTTTCGTGCTTGCACATCAATATTTTTAATTTTCACGGTTACTGTTTGATCTAACTGATAACTGGTTTCGTCATTGCTATGACGTAAATACACTTTATCAAAGTTCAGGCGTTTTTTACTTTTACGTAAATCTACAAAACCATCAATTCCGAAATCCGTTAGTTGAACCGTACAGCCCCCAATATTGGTTTGTACGATTTGACCGCTGAATTCTTTTTGCGGAAGGTTTTCAATAAATTGCAGTTTTAACCAGTTTTCAGCCAGCATGACCGCTTGGCGACCTGTAACCAGAGTATTTTGTAAATGCTCAATGGTTTGTTCGGTAATCTCAGGTGCCTTTTGATTATTTAAATGCGCTTTAATAATGCGATGGACCAATAGATCATTGTATTTACGAATGGGTGAGGTGAAAGTGGTGTAACTATCAAAGCCCATTCCCGTATGGGGTCCAGCCGTTTGGCTAAATTCACTACGTGTTAGAAAGCGGCTTAATATGGTTTTAAGCGGTAAGTCGGTTTCTTTCTTTTCAACTGCTTTGATGAAAGATTTATAACCTTGTGCGGTTGTAAATTCGCCTTCAAATTCAATCTCTTGCTCTTTGATGATGGTTTTAATATCGCCAATGCGCTCGGTGCGGAAACCCGCATGTTGAATAAAAATACCATTACCAATGGTTTGTAAATATTGAGCACAACATAGATTAGCCACCAGCATGGCTTCTTCTACTAATTTTTGTGCACTATTACGCTCGGACTTAGTGATGGTTTGCAATTTGCCATTATCACCAACGGTTAAGTAATAGTCGGCACGGTCTTCCATTACTAGGTTGTTTTCTTTGCGGTAACTGTTCAGCGCTAACGTGGCTTCATGTAATTGCTTTAAGTGGCCAGCTAGGTTTTCATCCACGGCACTCTGATCACCATCAATAAACTGGGTCACTTGTGTGTAGCTGAGCTTTCCATGGGAACGAACAAGGGCTTCTTTAAACTCATAGGAGCCAACCGCTCCTTGTTTGTCGATTTGTATATTACAAACCAGCGCCAATCGGTTTTTGTTTTCAAGTAGCGAACACAAACCGTTCGATAGCTCTTGAGGCAACATGGGTAAGCTGCGGCCTGGGAAATATAACGAGTTGCCGCGACGGGATGCTTCTTGAT
>Ga0181591_10003953_pt1 | contig 12950 bp, 10 predicted proteins | sample 071ome_33_FD_133757 | JGI IMG/M metagenome (GOLD analysis project Ga0181591, IMG submission 133757) | Coastal salt marsh microbial communities from the Groves Creek Marsh, Skidaway Island, Georgia - 071412AT metaG (megahit assembly) | ecosystem: Environmental > Aquatic > Marine > Intertidal...
ACTCACCATCAGCAACGATCAGATCAGCGGGAAGGCCCAGGAGCCCGGGGATTTCAGTGGCCTGCTCCAGCAGAACTCGCGTCGCCTCAGAAAGCCCTTCATGGCGGGCAATCAGATCTTGCAGGAGGGCCTGCCTGTCTCTGCTGGCTTCAAGCCGCGCCTTCCGTTCCGCCAGGTCCTGCCACGCCTGATCGACTTCGGTGGCACGTTGACGCTGGGTGATATCAAGCCTGTGCTGACGACCAGCCAGATCCTCGCCGCGTCGCTGGAGGGCCGCAATCGTACCCTCCGCCGAGGCCATTCTCTCTTCGGTCTGCCTGACCAATGCCCATGCTGCTTCTAGTTCGTCCCGGCACGACTCAACTTCTTCCAAAGCCGCTTCCGCTTCAGCCTGCCGCTGCTTCGCCGCACTCTCAGCCTGCTGATGATCGAACATTTCCCGATCAAGCTGCCGCCGCAGGTCTGCAAGTTCGCGTTCAGCTGCAGCAATGTCTTGCCGCGAGCCAGCCGCAGCCTGTTCATGCCGAGACAACTCAGCGGTCAGCTGCTCCGCCTCACTGACGGCAGCCGCCTGTTCCTGCCGTGTTGCGGCAAGGGCTGCGGCTGCTGCCTGCACCTGACGGCGGGTGCTCGCAATTCCTGCAGCAGCCGCGGCGGCTTCGGCTTCAATATCAGCACGACGGCTCCGCAACGAGTCACAACGGGCCTCGGCAGCAGCAGCCCGCTCGCGGGCAAGCGTTAATTGCTGGCGGGCAGCAGCAAGGCCAGGCTCCAACTGCTGCTCGTCTTGCTGCAGTGATTCCAGCCGGCTGGTTGCGGCAGCCTGCTCAGCTTCGGCGGCTCCTGTCTGCTCTGCTGCTAAGGCCTCCGTAACCGCCAACTGCTCAAGAGTCGCGTTCACCTCAACCAAGTCAGTCGCAGCCGCCGCAAACCGAAACGCCTGCAGCCGATCAGTCATGCGGCGCCAGCGCCGGGCCCGGGAAGCCTGAGCCTTGACGGTCTCGAGACGTGAGGCCACCTCGCCAGCAATGTCTGCCAAACGCTGCCGGTTCTGCTCGGTGCGATCGAGCCGCCGCAAGGCCTCAGCACGGCGTGAACGAAATTTGGTGATCCCAGCCGCTTCCTCAAAAACAGCTCGTCGCTCCTTGCCCGAGGCAACCAGCAACGCATCCACCCGCCCCTGTTCAATGACACTGTATGAATCAGTAGCGGCCCCGGTACCGCTGAGGACTTCCCGAATATCACGGAGCCGGCTGATCCCGTCATTGATGAGGTATTCACTTTCCCCACTGCGATAGACCCGCCGCATAATCCGCACTTCGTCGGCCTCAACAGGCAGCTCTCGGGAACTGTTGTCGAACACCAGCGAAACTTCAGCCGCATTCAGCGACTTGCGGGCCGTCGAGCCAGCAAAGATGACGTCAGTCGATTCCTTGGCCCGCAGGCTCCGGACTGACTGCTCCCCCAGGACCCACTTGATCGCATCGACAACATTCGATTTACCTGATCCATTGGGGCCGACCACCACCGTAATGCCGGCAGGAAACTCGAACCTCGTCCGATCGGCGAAGCTCTTGAAACCGAACAGTTCGAGGGCCTTCAGGGTGATCATGAACCGGATTCCAGCCGGGCGGTATCGAACAACGAGGGCCAGAGACCGTTCGTGCCATCCCCTGGAACGTCCTCGTCTTCCACTTCCTCTTCGTGATCAATGACCCGCTCCCGATCGGACACTTCCTCATGGACGCTGAGCCGGCCATCGAACTCGGTAGGAATTGCATCAAAGGCGAGCCGGCTATCAAGCTTTCGCTGGGATGTTGCCTGCTGCAGGAATTGCACAAGGTCGGGATACCCACCTCCGAACTCAACGATTGCCCGGAGAATCGGCTCAACCTGCGGCACAACCACTTTCTGCAGGTCAGGCGTGTCTGGACGGAAGCAACTCACCGTCGCCTCATCACCATCAACCACCACCACGATGGCTGGACCAGCTTCAACCCGCAGGCCGTCCTCAACCGGATGGGCCGTCCCAAACAGCACGATCTCTGAGCGAGCCGCCCGCGTGGCGTGGATCAACGGCTCACCTGCCACATCGAGCACATGAAGTTCACAAACGTCCTCGAGTGATTCACCACGAATGTCGGGCAGCCGTGAGTCAATCATCGCCAGCCCCCGGAAGGCGCCATAGCGGGTCTCGGCGCTCTTGCTGGAAAGCAGCGACCGAAGGGCATCAATACCGTTCGCGTCATCGACAATAGCAAGGGCCGCCAACGCCTTCGGCCGCGCACTCCGCAGATCACGGGCTGCCTCAGCCAGCGTGCTTGCGGCAAGCGATTCACCGAGATAGGCCAGTGCCTCGGCCGAGACAAACCGCACTTCAGCATCCTTTGACTCAAGGCCGTCCCGGAGTGTGCTGATCGCCTCTTTGCCAATCGCCTCCAGCCGCAGGGCTGCTCGCGGGGCCGTCACCGGGTCAGCCAGCTGGCGAGCAAGCAACTCCAGCCGAGCATGGCGGTTCCCCGCAGGCTCGGCAACTGCCAGCGATCGTATGACACTGACATAACGCCCCAGGTTGTTCCGATAAACCGCAGGAATCTCTAGTTCGATGAACCGATCAGTCTTGGGCGTGGCAACCCCTCGCTTGACACCCTTGATGATTGCATGAAACCGTCGATTGATGCAGTCACCAATTCTTTTGGAGAGGCCGACCGAGCGATGCTCTGGATTGATGGAGAGCCCAATGGGCCGTGAGGTTAATGCGACACCACCTCCCGGCACCCTTCCTCGCAGGGTCGCGACTGAATCAACTGTGCCACTCGAAACGGGATCGACCAGCAAAGAGCCTTCAGCAATGCCGAGGGTATGGCCATCTCGAATGCGATTGCCGAGCACCGCCATCTCAACGAGTCGGGTTTCCATTAACCAGCCGCCAGCAAGACTCGTCGTATCATGGTTGGCCGGAACCTCGACCAAAACATCAAAGCGGTCGCCTTTGCGAATGCCTGGATGCAACACCCCACTCACCCAGGCCAACGACGTTGAGCGAGAAGCCAGCAGCCGGTTTGGCTCAACCACACCTCGGGCCTGCATGTCTTCCAGCAGCATTTGCCGACGTGGATCAGGGGGCGGATCACTACCGGTATCGGCCAGCCCAGTCACAAGGGCTGGCCTCTCGATTCGCTGCGGGCTGAGTCCCCATGGAGACGCATAGTCACCAACTAGTTGCGTGGCCGACTCAACGGCAGCAAGGGCTTCTAGTTCAGGGCTCTGGCTCCGGATCGCTGGTCCAGCACAGCCGGTCAGCCCCGTGCCAAGCAAGCCACCCGTGCTTAGTAGAAACACCCACCCCCAGCAGCGGCAGCGAAAACGATTAAACGGAGAGGGCGTTGATTGGGAAAGCATGCGGACATCCAGCGAGAGAAGGATGAGGTCAGCTGAGACCGGGCGCACCGCGGCCGCAGGCGTGGGGCGGGAAATTAGGAGGTCCCTGGGGGTCGGTCAAGGCAACTTGGCGGCGAGGAAACGTCTTGGAGGGGCGTCTCTGACCTGCTAGCGTCCGGCCTGACCGGGCAGCCCTCTGCCCGAATCGTTTTTCTGCTTGATATCAGCGGCTTTTTGCCTTTTTCCGGAGTTTGCCCCCGTGAAGACGACTCGCGACGACTGCCTCTCTCCCCCCAACCAGCTGCATATTCGCTGGATGATTCGTCGCGACATGGCAGAAATCCTCTGTATCGAAGAAGAAGCGTTTGAGTTCCCCTGGGCTGACGCTGACTTCACCCGCTGCCTCAGGCAGCGAAATTGCATCGGTATGGTGGCTGAGGTTGGCGGTGCCGTGGTCGGCTTCATGCTGTACGAACTACAACGAACAAAGGTCCACGTGCTCAATTTTGCCGTGGCGCGGTCACACCGTCGGCTCGGCATTGGCTCGGGAATGGTTGCCAAACTGATTGCCAAGTTAAGCCCACAGCGACGCAACCGCATTCTGCTCGAGGTTCGTGAGACGAACCTGCCGGCCCAGCTCTTCTTCCGCTCCCTCGGCTTCCGGGCAACGAGCGTCCTCCGCGACTTCTATCAAGACACCACAGAAGACGCCTACCTGATGCAGTTTCTGGCAGATGCAGCCGAGGGCCAGCAGCCTCATCGCCTTGCCGGCTAAGGCTCCACACCCCACGTCACCCGGTCCGCTGATCTCCGGGTTTCCACCGGGGGTTCCGTTCATCCTGCAGGACTGACCGCACGATTTCAGCACGGCTTCGTAATCGGCTCAGTGCGACCGCGGGCGAGGCCGCTGCAGCGAACACGGTCATGATTGGACGCCTGCGTTCAATGCGGCTTCCCCAGCAAGGCCGATCGGCCAGCAGCGGCCAACAGCCCTCATCAGCCGCGCGGGTGGCGGCCAGGCTGGCATCGAGGAGACTGTCTTTGGCCGCCGTTATCGTCACCGGCTGCTGACTCATCAGGATCAATTTCGCCCAGACGACTGACTTCGGATACGCAGGCTGCCCAGTGAGTGGCCCAGCCAGCCGCAGGCCGCAGGCCGCCACGTGCCGGGCAGCCAGACTTCCCCCAAGCCGGCGGTCGATAAGTTCCATTGACGCCGTTGGGCGTGGGTTAATTTCCAAAACCACCGGTGTTTCACCGTGCCCCATTCGCGGCAGGATGAAGTCGACTCCTACGAGTCCTCTCAGCCCGAGTTCGTCAGCTAATAGGTGAGCCAATCGATGGAAACGGTCTCTGACCTTGTCTGCGTAAAGCTGCAGCGGCTGCTCAACAGCTCCACAAAACCCAAACGGAATCCCACTTCCCCACCGATGTCCAATCAATTGCCGACAGAACCCGAGGAGTTCCCCCTGTCTCGGCCCAAGCAGCAGGCTGGCTGACATGACCTGCCCTGACATCTGCTGCTGCCAGCAGGCATCACCCCTGCCAGCCGTCGTGAGGCCACCTCGCCAGGCCATGACGCCAAGCCCACCAGCACTAGCGAGTGGCTTGAGCAGATACGAGCCATCAGCCGGCACGCCAGAAGGCGTACGGAAGGTTGCTGGAAACTGAAAACCAGCTCGTTTCGCAAGGACGGCAAGCCGATCAGGGTCACGAACAAGAACAGTCTGCCGGCCGGCATTTCCTGCAAGCGGACGGACCGCAGCAAGTTGATCAAGCAGATGAGGATGGTTTTCCAGGCCGCCTCCGTACACCCAGGGCCCCGGGGGCAATTGAGCCGCAGCCTGCAGGAAGCCGTGAGGATACTCATCTCGTGGCAGCCGCAGTGATTGCTGGCAGGCCGCCACCAGATCACGATCACCAAACAGGTCAATCGCTGAAACGGTCATGCCGGCCCGGCATGCAGACTCCGCGAAGCTGCGACTGCTGGCACCAATCACGAGCAAATTTGTACACATGCAGCACCCTGCATCGATTCTATCCTGCGACGGCACACAGTCACCGCCGGCAACAGCCCGTCTGGTTTGCTGATATTCACGGAATCGGCTACCTTTTCGCCCAGCAGGATACCTCGTCTTGCTTGTTGATGAAGAGCTTCTACTCAAAACGATTTCAGGAGAAACAACGCATGTCGATGTTCATTGGTGAAGCCCTGGCCGGCGACGGAAATGAAGTGGCCCATATCGATCTGTTGATCGGCAGCAAGGACGGCCCAGTCGGCACCGCCTTCGCCAATGCTCTCGCTCGACAAAGCGAGGGGCACTCAAACCTGCTGGCCGTGCTGACACCCAATCTGGCGGTCAAGCCAGCGACTGTCATGGTGACCAAGGTCACCATCAAGGGCGCCAAGCAGGCGGTGCAGATGTTCGGACCAGCTCAGGCTGCCGTTGCCAAGGCCGTCGCCGACAGTGTCGACAGCGGCGTAATTCCCAAGGATCAAGCTGAAAACCTCGTTATCGTCTGCGGTGTGTTCATCCACTGGCTGGCTGAAGATGACAAGGCGATCTACGACAACAACTACAAGGCAACTGTTGAATCGATTGCCAACGCCATGGGCAGCAAGCCATCTGTTGACGAAATGCTTGCCGGCAAGGATGCGGCTCATCCCTTCCGCGGATTCTAGTTGTCTCGCAAAAATGCCATCCTGGCCATTTTTGCTTACGGGCGGGAGATGCGAAGCCAAGGTTCCCATCTCCCGCCTAGGCCCGGCTTCCATGCCGGGCGCGGCATCTTGTCGCGCAAAAATGCCATCCCGGCTGCCCCAACACCCAGAAAGCCCCCGGTGGAAACCGGGGGTCCAGCCTGCCGATAAGCAAAAACGCTTGGCGGAAACCGGGCGATCGCGTGTTGGTTGATGGTGCAATGGTGTAGGTGCTGCGTTTCCGCTCGCTCCCGCTCGCGGCTTGTTGGGGTAGCGACTACCACGCACCCCGGACCTGCCTCCACTAAAAACGGCGGTAGACCCATGGGGAATCGCATTCGGCAGGTCACTGAAGGAAACCCCGGTGCGATGGCTGCTGTGATCTCATCCGCTCTCTGCGCCAGGCGATCAAACGGGCTACACTCTGGTCCTAATGCCTGCATGCTGCTCCTGGCTGCTGCTGCCACCTCGTAACCTGGCCGATGAAAAAAATTCTCCTGCAACTCGACGTCGACCCTCAGCCCTGCCCCTTCGATGCCGTTGTGGCGGTTGATGCCGGGGCCGACGTCCTCCTTCGTCACGCGAACGTCAGCCCGGCAAACGTGACGGCCCTGGCCCACGGGGCGATGTTCACCCGCGGTGGAGCCGACCTCGCCTCAACAGCCATCTTCCTTGGCGGGTCGGATGTGCCGCAGGTTGAAGCCGTTGCCAACCAGATTCAAAAAACCTTCTTTGGCCCTGTCCGCGTCAGCGTGATGGTCGACCCGGCTGGGGCAAACACAACTGCAGCAGCTGCCGTGATTGCGGCAGCCAGGCATCTGCCTCTTACCAGTCCGGGTGAAGCCGCCACGCTGAAGGCCGTCGTACTCGGTGGCACCGGACCAGTTGGCCAGCGGGCGGGGCGACTTCTGGCCCGGAAGGGCCTGCAGGTGAGCCTTGTTTCCCGCTCCAAAGAGCGTGCGGCTGGCTGCTGTGCCGCCATCGCCGCCCGGTACCCCGACGCATCGGTACATGCCGCCACAACAGATGCCATCGAACAGGTATTGAACGATGCTGATCTCGTCATCGCAGCTGGTGCCGCAGGGGTCGAACTTCTTTCCGAAAGACAACGCCAACGAGCGACCCGCTGCCGAGTCTTCATCGACCTCAACGCCGTCCCACCAGCAGGCATTGCCGGGATTGAAGCCACCGACAAGGCACGGCCTGACGGTCAGGCCGTGTTCTACGGCGCCTTGGGGGTGGGTGGAACCAAGATGAAAATTCATTGTGCCGCTGTCGAATCGCTGTTCACAGCGAACGATCATTGGCTCGATGCTGAAGAGCTGCTCACGATCGGCGAGCAGCTCGCTGCCTCCGACGCACAGCCAACTCAATAACACGCGGCATGTATCGGGCAAGTCGAGCAAAAGCCTTGGCCCGCCAGCCTGGCTTCACGACATGACGATTATGTTTCAGTGCCCTGACGATGGCAGCAGCCGTGGCTTCTGCGGAAAGGGGGCGACCCCGTGACCAGCTGGGCCGCTCTCCCGTAAGCAGATTTTCCCAAAACTCTGACTCGGTCGGCCCAAGAATCGCTACCAACAGGCTCACATCTACGGCCGCCAGTTCGGGCCGAATGGCCTGAGCGAAGCCCTGCAAGGCAGCCTTCGCAGAGGAATACTCAGCATGCAGCGGGAGCGGATAGAGGCCCAAAATTGAACCGATCAGCACTGCAGCAGGCTGCCGCCCCTGCCGCAGCGTCGGCAAAGCCAGACGCAGCAACTCTATGGGCGCAAAAAAATCGACTTCAAAAATATCCCGCAATGTTTCCGGAGAAGATTCCGCGAAGGTTCCAATCGCTCCTGATCCTGCTGCGGCCAGCACGAGATCAAGACCGCCAAGTTCTGCCGTGGCCTGGTCGATGAGCTGCTGCCGAAATACCGCCGATGTGATATCGCCAGCGAGGAATGAAATCTGACCAGGATACTCAGCTGCAACCGCAGCCAGTCGCTCTTCCCGACGCCCCGTGATCAGCAGCCGTGTGCCTCGCATGGCAAGACAACGGGCCAGTGCCCGGCCAACTCCGGAAGAACCTCCCGTCAGGATGGCTCGTTGACCGTTCAGGTTTCGACGGGCACGACCCAACACGTCAGGAGGCTTCCGGGAGTGGTGAGGACGAGGCTGAGGAGGCTGCAGATGCTCGCTCTGCAGGTGGCGGAGCAACCCGATGCTCCCTCACCTGTGCTTCTGCGGGATCGATTCGACCAAGTGTTGAGGCAGGAACTCGACAATGGATGGTCATCCGATCATCTCCAAACTGCCGCGAAAGAATTTCGCCATGTGCGGCCAACCAGGCAAGAAGCCGACCATTCCCGGCATCGGTTTCAATGTCGACATCCAGAAAGCTGCGGCCAAGGGCGTCACTGGCGGCAGCAGCGAGATCGTCGAGCCCCAGCCCCGACCGGGCAGAGATACAGATGGCATGCGGATGGCGGGCCTGCAACCGTTCCCTGCTCACGCGATCAGTGAGGGCATCCACCTTGTTGAGCACAAGGAGGGTGTCCTTCATATCAACACCAAGTTCTTCCAGCACACCATTCACGGCGATAATCTGCTGCTCAACCTGAGGGCTGGAGGCATCTGCCACATGCAAGAGCAGGTCTGCCTGCTGGGTCTCTTCCAGGGTTGCCTTGAAGCTGGCGATAAGGTGATGGGGCAGATCACGGATGAAGCCGACCGTATCGCTGATCAGCACCGGCCCCCAGCTTGGCAGCTTCCAGCGTCTGGTACGGGTATCGAGAGTGGCAAAGAGTTTGTCCTCAGCCAGCACACCGGCTCCAGTGAGGGCATTGAGCAAGGTGCTCTTTCCTGCATTGGTGTAGCCCACCAACGAGACAGTTCGCTGTTCGTGTCGGGCGGCCACCTGCCGCTCCCGGCGACGATGAATCGTCAGCAACTCCTGCTTCAGATCATGAATCCGTTTTTCCACCAGACGGCGGTCAACCTCAAGCTGCTTTTCCCCTGGGCCACGCATGCCAATGCCCATCTTCAAGCGGGACAGGTGCGTCCACATCCGTTTCAGCCGAGGCAGTGAATATTCGAGTTGGGCCAACTCAACCGCCAATCGGGCTTCGTGCGTCTGCGCCCGGGCGGCAAAGATGTCGAGAATCACCTCCGATCGGTCCAGCACCTTGCAGTCAAGTTCCCGCTCGAGGTTTCGCGTCTGGGCTGGTGACAGATCGTTATCGAACATGACCACATCAGCGTCGTAGTGCTCCACCAGCGCTACCAGTTCGGCGAGTTTGCCCCGGCCGATGTAGGTGCGTTGATCAGGCTCATGCCGCCGCTGTGTCAATTCAGCCACCACATTGGCACCGGCGGTGGTTGCCAGTCCGGCCAACTCGGCCAGTGGGTCATTGGGATCTGCTGGTGGGCTCACGTAAACGCCGACCAACACCGTTGGTTCTGACTCAACGCCAGTGGAACGCTGCGACAGGCTCACCCGCGAAGCTCCTCTGCACCGGCAGTGAGATGGCAGCAACTTTCCCAGCGGCGGGTATCGAGCAGACCATCGGCAACGGCGTCCTTGACGGCACAGTCTGTTTCATGGGAATGGGTGCAGTCCGGAAAGCGGCAATGATTGGCGAGCGGCCGCAGATCACGAAATGCAGCCGGCACTTCTGCAGGAACCGTTTCCCAAAGCTGAAACTGCCGCACGCCGGGCGTATCGACAAAACTGCCACCATAGGAGTGCGGCACCAGCCGAGCTGCGGTGGTGGTATGCCGGCCTTTTTCATTTTCATGGCTGACATTGGCCACGGGCAGAGCAAGGGCGGGCTCCAGACGATTCAGCAGCGACGACTTACCAACGCCGCTTTGGCCAACGACAGCCGTCACCCGACCGGCCAGTTCCGTCGCCAACCGAGCAAGCCCGCTGCCACTGGTCGTTGAGCAGAGGACAACGGCGTAGCCCATTCGAGCATAGACGCCAGCCAGCGGCACCAAGTCAGCTGGATCGACGAGGTCTATTTTGTTGATGCAGATGACCGGGCGGATACCAGCCGACTCAGCGGCGACAAGCATCCGATCAATCAGGCCCGGCTTGAGGTCTGGCTGTGCGGCACTTCCCACAATGAAAACCTGGTCGACATTGGCGACAATTGTGTGGCGGCGTCCGCGGCTGGCACGGCTTAGGGCATTGCGTCGTGGCTCGATGAACTGAATTGTGGCCTCGTCGTCGGTTCCGTGCACCTGCACCCAGTCTCCAGCCGAGACCGGATGACGCTGGTCGGTCGCCAGATCACGCAACACACGACGAATCGTACAGCGGACAACCGCACCGTCGGCACGCTGCACGAAGCTCTCTACGCCATGGGCATGAAGGACTTGTCCCCTCCAGCAGCCGGCGTTTGAATCAGCCTCAGCCGCCTCGGCAGATTCCGCCGGCAGTTTGACGGTTCGTTTCCGGGTGAGCTCACCCTTGCCTGAGATCCGTTCCGTGGCGGCCAGCTGATCACTGACCTCGCCATCGGCGGTGAACTGCCTGGTGATATCGGTCTGCCGTCGCCTTGCCTGGCGATTTTTACGAAAGGCGACCCGAGACGTACGCTGCTGCGACATGCCAGCATCATACCCGGCAAGACGGCCTGGAAGCCATCGGAACCCCCTTCCCTCGCCCCGGTTGCCGGATTTTCGGCAAATGGGCCCGTCGCACTAGGTCGACCTCAACGCCGCCGCCGCGACTCCAGCCCCGAAGCCTGCAAAAGGCTGCGGCTAAACACATCGGGCTCGACGAGTTTTTCTTTGGCGTCATCAGTCGCGCCTAATTCAGCAGGGTCGTAGACCATCTCGTACTCATGCTTGGCGAACGAGAGCATGTCACCCGGCTTGATGAAATGCTCGGTGACCCGCACCCCATTGACCTTGGTGCCATTGCTGCTTTTCAGGTCCCTGACCATCCAGATGCCATCTTCGACAGTGAGTTCACAGTGTCTGCCGGAGACACTTGGAAACCGCAGCACAATATCGGCAGACTCACGCCGCCCGACGAGCAACTCGGTTTTCAGCAACGGAATTGGGTCGCCGCCTCCAAGCGGCTGCAGTTCACCGTACATTGACCCGGGGCTCTTCCATCAGATGACTACTGTCGTTTCGATCACAAATTCAACAATTCGGCCTATTGAGTAACTATACGTCGCCGAAAAGCGGTAGATCGGCCCGACCGCGATCCTTTGAACGATTTTATTTTTTTAGCGGTGTTTCAGGCAATTCCAGACGGCTTTCGCAGTACAAAACCCGGATGGGTCCTTGCCAGGAACCCCCGTCCGTGCGACTATTTTTGAAGAATCTGAGCGGGCCGGGTGATCGCCGGCCGAAGCCAGAGCCTCGACGCACCGGTCGGACTGCGGCCATGGGAAACAGGTTTTCCCGTGCTGCCTTACGTTGCAGATCCTGTGCCAAAGTGCTCATGGTTTCGGCGGGAGGAAAGTCCGGGCTCCGCAGGGTGCGATGGTGGGTAACGCCCACCAGCCGTGAGGCTAGGGAAAGTGCCACAGAGAATAGACCGCCAGCCGGTTCGCCGGCCGGTAAGGGTGAAACGGTGAGGTAAGAGCTCACCAGCAGGCCGGGTGACCGGCTTGGCTTGGTAAACCCCATCGGGAGCAAGGCCGAACAGGAGAGCGTCCTGCCTACGGGCAGGCTCTGGGCGACCCGCCCAGGTTGCTCTCCGGGTGGGCTGCTGGAGGTGGCGGGCAACCGCCATCCTAGAGAAATGATTGCCGCACCTCTGACCTTCTGGCAGGGGTGGACAGAACCCGGCTTACAGGCCCGCTCAGATTCTTTCGTCGCGCCCCCCTTCGTGACTTTTTGCGTGCGATCGCCCTCGGTTCAGGCCGGCTCATCAGCCCCCGACGCAAGGTCCCGGCAGGCCTCTTCGTCCAACAATTTCAGCAGTTTTGAGATACAAAGCCGGTTAATGCTGACGTTCATCTCCTGCGCTTCGGCTTTGAGCGTCTCGTGGAGGGAACGTGGCATCCGTACGGTGACAACCCGCTGTGCCTCACGCACCGGCAGCCGTTCCTGCTGCCGCTCACGCAGTTCCTCAAGCATCTCCCGAATGCGGGCATATTCTGGCGAACACTCAAAATGCATCAAGGAATCAGGCGTCGTAAAGGTCTGTCGCACAATTCCATCCAGCCCCATCACCTCGCGAAAAAAGACGAGCCAATCTGGCCGTGTTGCGAAGAGCCGCTGGGCCACCTCTAGCACGTCACGTGCCCCAGGCCCGGCTCCGGGTGTGGCATGGTTGCTAAGGGGTGTAGTGGCAGTGGCAGCAGAAGTTGCCATCAGTCGTCCTTTCACTCTTGGTTGCATCAATATTTGCCAGGCTTAGTCGGAACGAAGGCTGGTCAGTCCGCTTTCCATCCGCGACGAGTCCAAGCGGTCTCGCCGGATGCAAAACTCTGCGACGCAAGTCAAGCATTGAAAGCAAGTCGTTGCTAGCAAACGACTTAGGTGCGATTGCGCAAGGCCGCAACTATTTCGAGCAGCCCTGCCCGCAAAGCGGGCACTTGGTTCGCTGCACAACAATGAGGCAGTGGGGTTATTTCTCATTTGCCAACTGTCCGGTCTGATCCCCCGGTTTCCACCGGGGGCTTTCTGGGTGAGGCAGGTCAGAGGGGCATTCCCGGCAAGCCGCGAGCGGGAGCGAGCGGAAACGCACCACCAATCAGATTTCGCGTTCCTTAAGCCGGCCGGCCGGCCACCCGGGTTGGTTCCCCGGTCCTATCCCTCGGTCTGATCCCTCGGTCTGATCCCCCGGTCTGATCCCTCGGTCTGATCCCTCGGTCTGGTCCCCCGGTTTCCACCGGGCGCTTTCTGGGTGAGGCCA
>Ga0181591_10003957_pt1 | contig 12947 bp, 14 predicted proteins | sample 071ome_33_FD_133757 | JGI IMG/M metagenome (GOLD analysis project Ga0181591, IMG submission 133757) | Coastal salt marsh microbial communities from the Groves Creek Marsh, Skidaway Island, Georgia - 071412AT metaG (megahit assembly) | ecosystem: Environmental > Aquatic > Marine > Intertidal...
GCAGATTGTTTTCACTCTGGTAGCATATGGCAAGTCGTTCGGCTTCACACATAACGATCTGCATACGAACAACATCATGTACATCCCAACGGACAAGACGTTCCTTAATTACAAGTTCAACAACAAGCATTACAAAGTTCCTACGTTCGGCAAGCTGTACAAAATAATCGACTTCGGACGAGCTATCTACAAATTCCGAGGCAATGTCGTATGTAGCGACAGTTACCATCCAAAAGGAGATGCGGCCGCTCAGTACAACTTTGAGCCATACTTCAATCCGGATAAACCTCGATTAGAGCCAAATTTTAGCTTTGACCTATGTAGGCTTGCTTGTTCTCTCTACGACTTCATTATAGACGATGTTGAAGATGCTCCTAAGAGTCCTGGAACCGCTGCGCGAAGAATGATAGTAGGATGGTGCGTAGATGACAAGGGTAGAAACGTTCTTTACAAGCAGAACGGTGAGGAACGGTATCCTGACTTCAAACTCTATAAGATGATCTCGCGGACTGTGCACGCTCATACACCAGAGGCGGTTGTTGAGTCTGGGTACTTCGAGAGATTCGTGGTTCCAAAGAAGAAGCTTAACAGAAGTGCGAAGGTGATCAACATCGACTCGCTACCAAGCTACCAATAAGTATCGGTTTAGGCGATATAATCTGGAGTGATTGTATTGGCAATATGGATTCAGAAGGAGATAGCAGCAGTAAAACACAACCAGATGCCTCGACTACGGATGTCATGATGGAGGAAATCCTCGATAATGTCAGGTGCAGGCCGGAATATGCGATGAGTATGCTACGCATTGGAGCATATAGAGATAGCAACAATGATCTGCGAGATGACTTCAGAGAGAGGCTTGTGATACTTGACAACAAGTACAGGAAATATGCGACGTACAGTGACGGAATACAAGTCTCCATCATTGTCCTTGCAGCTGTAGGTTCATTTCTACAAGCAGGAAACATCGTGTTCGGGCTGTCAGATACTGCGATACAATTCGCAACTCTCGTAATATCGGCATACACAGGTCTTGTCTTGTCCATATCCAAATACAAGAAACTTGACGAGCGAAGGGAAGAGATACACAACTTACGGCAACAGCATGCAGAGTTTGTTAGTGATCTGACCACTAGGGATTGCAAACTAGACATATGGTGTGACGAAAAAATGTGGGCTGCTGACTTCGGCGGTGTCTGTGAGGGATGGAGCCAGGTTGATGCAGCGCTGTTCGCGGAGATGACCTCGATTATTGACAAGAAGCAGAAACTCTACCGTGATTTCGAAAATGCAATAGACGTCACTACACAATCAGAACTTCAGCTACAGGAACGAGAGAGAGTATTAGGGTTCAAAGCACGACGGCTTAGCATTGATAAGCAATATTGGCAGTATTCGAAACAGAGGAGCGAGTTCGAAAGGCTCAGAGCAGAAGAGAACAAGCCGAGAGGTTTCGTCGATATGGCCAGGAGAAGAGCTGCGGGCGTTGGTGATCAGTCAGCGGCGACACCAGGCGCTCATAACCAGATGTTCATGGCACGTGAGGCAGATCATGTAGTGGCTGCACGGCGGCGTAGTGGCTCCGATAGCAGTATAGACCGGGTACTCGAGGAGGAGAGACGGAACCGCGTGATAAATGAGCGGCGCGTGCAGTTTTCCAGGGGCGGACCTCAATATTCATTTCTAGCCGGCGATAGAGTTGATTGCCAGTTTAGAGGCGGAAGCAGGTGGTTCCCAGGTCGGATATCTAAAGCCAATACAGACGGCACGTATGACATAGAATATGACGATGGTGAACGCGAACGCGACGTACGTGAGTGGTATATACGCCCGGGTACGCCACCACCACGTGATAGGAGAGATGTTGTCTCTGAGCGTAATAACGTAGGTGATATTGAAGACGACGTTGACTCTACAAGCAGTCTTGCTGCACCAGACATCGACCAGATACGCCAATATCCGAAGTCTGAGGAGAAGGGTGACGAAAACGTATGACTAGGGATTGCAGCTGATCAGCTCCACAGGACATGGTGCTGCGTGGTGTGTCTGTATGCAGACAACTCACACGGAGAGCCACGTTGTGAGATATGCGGATCTAGAAGACAATGAAGAAGAACGTGTGTTATGAATGTAACAGACGTACGATTAGAAATCGGGTGCACCTGTGAAGGCAGAAACAGGTGACTTACCAGATGCGACATCACCTACCTGGCTAATCACGAAGCCGCCAATAACGACACACCCGTATACAAGGAGTGTGTCCCTGAGAGTGGTCTTCAGAGCTACATCCTCCTTAAGAAGAAACTTCTGTTCGGCAATCTTGCCAATCACATAAAGCACAGCCACGATGGCGGCGAGCACGAACGAGTTCTGTTCCATTAGAGTCACACGCTAAAATCGCTCAACGACCGCAACGCATTTAGGATAGGCTTTCAATCTCGAGTACGGGCGTGTCGTCTAGCTTAACAGGACGACCGAGGTCACTGACGTCGGCAAGTTCGAGACGAACCTCTTCGCCAATGCGTAGAGGCATATCGTCGTCATCCTCTTCCTCTTCGGCCTTACGCTTGGCATGTGCCTCCTGGGCAATCTGCTCGAGTCTCTCAACTGTCTTAGGAGCCTCAATGTCAACCTCGACACCTTGCGATGTCATTGCCTTGTCCACATCTGAGAAGGAGAGATGCGGCAGCTCCTGAGCCGTGTCAACGGTAATTTCCGAAGACTTCTGCTCATCAGCATCTTGATCTGAAGAACTACTACGCTCGTTGGAGTCGGATCCATTGGCTGCTTCGCCTGCCCCGGTATCAGCAGCTTTCGGCTCAGGCTCCTCCGGCGCAGGCTTCTCGATAACCTCCTCGCGAACTTCTGTTTCTTCTTCTTCGGTCTCGGCCAGATACGCGCGCAGAATGTCCTCAACAGGCATTGACTCCCTGATGGTCTCCATTATGCACTCGCGCACAATCAATTCGAGCTCGCGGTTATGCTTCTGGATTTGCAAAGGAGCGGCGTCAGCATCGAATAAGTACACGTTGGCGTAGACCTTGCGTGCGGTTGCGATGTAAACCTTGTGCACGAAGTCCTCAACAGATGGAACATTGACTTCCACTTTCTTCTGCTCCTGACCGACACGGACACACGTAAGCGCTTTCAGCTGAATGATGTGCACGCAAGTTACGAGGTCCTCTAAGTACCCACACCCAGATGTATCAGCAATACGTTTTTGTTCCGCTTCGATGATGGTCTTGTTCCATTTTGGGACTCTCCGTAGAAACGTCTGGAACGTGAGGAGATATTTGTCCTCTTCGTTATTTTCCTTGCATAGGGTCACAGCTTCTTCGAAGATGGACCTCAAACCAGCTACAACTGCTGGAGTAAAAATGCCTACTAGACGCGCACACCACTCGTTTTTCGACTCGGAAAGACTCGTCACTGAAAAGTCATCCATTACTCTAGACGACGTGCATATTTTTAAACAGCCCGTCCGAACGTATAAGCAACCACGATAACATGCATAGCATACACAGTTTTTCGCTTCTGAACTCGCGCTTAATACGATGGCATCCTACGAGCTGTTCCGCGCGCTCGCTCGGACTCAGCGAGCTACAAGTCTGGATGTATTCGAGGACATCCAGCCCTGAATACCCCCGCTCATATGCCTGTGCGGCTATGGACATCACTTCCTGGTATCCATGTGTGCTAAAAGAGTTGATTTTCTTCTTAAACCACGCAACAGCAGTACGTGTGTCATGCTTGTTGTCTCCGAAGCACTTCGTGATATGATACGAATGTAGACTCATTGGTTTTCCAGATATTTCGGGAAGAGGTACATGGACCTCACAGAACCGTGAGAGTATCGGACGGAGGAGCTTATGCTTGTCCTCTACTATAAGAAAGAACCTCGTTGTGTGACTAAATAGCTCAATACAACGTCTTAGTGCCGATTGGGCATCTATTGTCAGAGAGTCCGCATTCTCGAGGACCACGGTCTTGAAGCCATGACCGCCGCGGAAATTAACATTCGTTTTTGCGAAGAACTTGAGATCCTCTCTAACGAAACGGATTCCCTTACCGTGAGCACAATTGGCCCATAGCACATAAGACCGCACGAGATCTTTGTCATCGTCATAGATCTTCGAAACGAAATCGTTTGCGAGAGTGCGCTTGCCGCCGCCTGACGGACCATGGAATATTAGGTTGGGAATACGGCTCCCACTAAGGAATGTGTCAAGTCTCTCTTTGATATCTTGGTGGATGTTAAGCATTGTATAACGAGTAAGTACAATGTTTAAGGTCGTTTAGTCGCAAAGTTTACCAGCTGTGGAGACTCTGTGTATATGGGTTCTCCTTGAACGCTTTCAGAATGCTCGGATCGATTCGCTCACAACCCTGACAGTTGTTGTAGTACTGCGGCATGTTCACGTCTCCGTACGTCTCAACACTTGGGATTGCACTGTTAATGCGACCAGCTGGCGCATTGGCACGCGTGTTCTGCCTATCCGCATCTCTGCGTGCGATCGAGATATTCATTGAATTGTTCAAAGTGCTAGTGGAGCCGTGATTCGGGCGGTTCGCGTAAGTTTTGTTGGGGTTGTTGCGTTGGTTGTACGCCGCGGCATAGCTGGAGGTAGCTGAAGACGTAGCCGGTGCTGCGCTGCCGCCATAGCAAACATTAGTTGTGTCTCGCTCTTGGGACACAGGCGTTTGTTTGCTGACAAGGTAAGCGTTCTCCGACTGACCCTGCATGTTAAGGTGATCAAATCCAAGCTTTCCCTCAGTCTGCTCTTTGATAGTTGTCTTAGTGCGGTCAGCTGGGTTGTACACAGGAAGCGCTGAGACAGTCGTTCCGGCATTACCATTTGGACGCAGGTTACCGACTACGTTCTCCTTACGAGTTGGTCGCAGCACGTCTAGGATGGGTGCGATAGCAGCCTTCACGAGACCTTCGACGCCGCCGGTTGACTGTGGCTGCTTCACAGTTGTGCGATTATTACAAAGTTTCTGGTACGACCCGTGGCCATAATCTCCAGTGCTAGGAGCTGCTGTCCCTCTAGGTGCGCGTACATCTGGTGACTCAAGTTGTTGGCGTTTGGCATCGCGGAATTCTCCTGCAATGTATGTGGCTTTCCCTTCCTGCCCGCCGCTACCATAGTACTCAGATGTGGTCTCAGGTCTGTTAACGTGTTGAAGCACTTCAATTCCGCGCGCTGTCTGTGCTTTCTCCATGCCTGTGGTTGTGAACCATCTACTTGGACCGACAACGTAGTCTGTATCGGGCCTGTTCTTCTCTACACGCCCTTGTTGCTGGACTCCACTGTAGTCCTTAATGTAGGAATTCGCCGGACCCTGATGACCCTCGAGACCATATGTAATTTTAGGGTTTGTATCAACGCGCAACTGGTTGACCGTTTTTGGCAGCCACGCGTCACGATCCTCAACAGCCGCATTGTATCCGATGCCGCTATCACCTGTCGTATAGCCGAGGCCTAGACCAGGCGCGACCCTCTCCTCGTCCCAAGGCTTCACGTTAGCCATCCTGGTACCTGGCGTCTGGCGCGAAAGATAAAACTCGCTCATGTTGGGCATGCCATTCGCCCAAGACATGTTCGGCTGTGGCTTGAACAACGGAGCTTGTTCCGACTTGCGCCTGTATTGCGATCCCGCTCCCTGCAGGTTGTCAAGAGTACTTTCGGCTGTATTAAGATCAGCAGTAGCACCTTTGACTCTGGCTCCGAAGAACGGGACCATGTTATTGTGCTTGAAGTTGCTTGCGTCGATAGGTTCTCCAGTTAGCCCGATTGTCGGCTTGGTTGCGCCACCGACACTGTTTGCAGGGTTATTTCTCTCTACGGCTTGAACAACACCCTGGGCGAAATACTTATCCGTTGCCTGGTTGGGGTTGGGGTACCTGCGGACGTTCGAGGTGCTGACTCCTTTCGTCGTTGGGTAGTTTACAGGAGGTGCGGGCGGTACCACCCCAGGCAGCGCGTTTGGTGGGGCTCCCATATTTGTGAATCCCTCGCCTTTCTGCTCTTTCTTATCATGGTTAGCAATGATGTACATGCCTCCAAGAGCGACAAGTGGTATCAACTCTGCCATCTATATAATCCTGATGAGATTATTATTTGCTTTCCCCCGCAAATGATAACCTAGATGGTGCCGCATGTGCCAAGGCGGTCGCACAATCTCTGAGGTTGTGCTGTCCCTGAGAATGGCGCCATGTTAAGTGGCCCGGGCGCATTAATTAAACACTCAGGCGCTACCGCTCTGAAGTTATCGCGTTCGACAAGTCGCGTGTTCAGATTGTTCTGGAACGGTATGCAGGTGTGCTCTTGTGGATCGAGTGGAAGGTATTGGAAGTTGTTTTGTTCCACGTCCCTGACCATCCACGCAGGATTTGTCGCTCTCGGCTGTTCGGTGAATGGTTGACAAACCGGGTATTCAACCTTCTTAGACTTCACTGTGATAGTTGGTTTCTGATCAACACAATCGCGACCAATGCGTCTGGTCATGCCTAGTAGCTCGCTCTCCAAGTTTATTGTGTCAGTCTGGAGGTTCGCACCCCACTTTTGCAGCCGGATGAACGGATCCTCCATGAAGCACGGTTTTGGTCCGTTTCCAGGTACATCGAGCATATATCTACCTGGACCCGTAGACTCTTGTAACAGCTTACGGGTACGGCAAGGATCATTGTTGAACCGAGTAAATGACATTGTGTATATCTTAACCGCAGAAAATAATGTATCGCTGCAAGTACGTAAACAACTCCTTCGAAAGTAATCAAAGATGCCGAAAGCACACAAACTAGCATTAATGATGATCGTCAAAAACGAGGCGCCCATCATAGCCGAAACAATCGATATCATTAACAAGCATATTAAGCCTGACTACTGGGTTATATCCGACACTGGATCAACTGACAACACGAAGAGTGTAATAGAGAACAAGATGGAAGAGATCGGAATTCCAGGACACTTCGCAGATCGTAAGTGGAGCGATTTCTCTACCAATAGGAATCACGTTCTTGCAGAGGCGGTCAAGCACGCAGATTATGTTGTTACGTTCGATGCTGACGACGGCATAGATGGCAATCTCACTATTCCGACACTTGAGCTTGACATGTATAGAATGCGTATGCAGTCCGGTGGTTCTTCATACCACCGACCGTTCATTCTCTCCTCGAAAAAGAACTGGAGATGGGTTGGGGTCCTGCATGAATACGTCACTTGTGAAGATAGTGAACACACAGCAATGGACATCGCAGGTGCTTATTTCGTACGTCACAACAGAGTACCTGGATGTAGGAGCTTGCAGGACAATGCTACTAAGTTTTTGAGAGACGGCGACATACTGTCAGCGGCAATACAAGACCCATCTACACCAAGCTCATTAATACCAAGGTATGTTTATTACGCTGCCCAGAGCTACAGAGATGCAGGGATGATGGATAAAGCAGTGCCTTTTTTTAAGCGTACAACCGAGATGAATGGTGGATGGTCTGAGGAGCGGTATCTTGCAGCAATGGAGTTGGCTAGATACGCCAAATCTAATGATGACAGAATGCTGGCTCTAGAATGGTATGGGAAAGCCGGAGATTTCAGTCCTTCTCGTGTGGAGTGGGCAATGGAATCTGCTGCAATACTGGAGACCGTGTCTAAGCGGACTGCGCTGGGTGTTCTGACTAGCATCGGCGCAAATGACGTCGCAGATCCTGACTCTGGAGCTTATTTTGTACTCGACGTGCGTATGCACACTGTTTACTTTGTGAATAGGATCCTTTTCTTAGCGTCCCAATGTGGGCGTCACGATATCGTCCCACCGTATCTAGAGATGCAGGCAAAGCGTATCAAGTGGTTGACAGAAAAGGACTTATCCAACCTCGTTTCTAATATAGCGTATTTCTCGTCTGTCTGCGGTGAAGAGGCAGTACAACGCGCCAGAGACATTTTATCTAGCCGCACCACCAGGATGCAGAATCAACGATCTGCGTCTGTGTGAACTCTACCGAGCGATCCTCATCCGCCTTCTGATAGTGTTCGAGGATACGCGGAAACGTCTTTACTGCCAAATCGCAGCTAGCTCGCCACGAGTTAAGTGGTGACTCGGATTCGGGAGGAATTGCTATGTCTCCTTTTATTAACTGATCGAATCCAATTATGTCTCCACTGGTCACGATGTTACTGGCAATACTGTCCATTAGCCGCATATCTGCTAACATCCGATGCCCTTTGGAGACCTTCCGCTTTATGATGAGGAGCATCCCACGATTAGCCCAGTAACTGTCACTCAGATGCTCTAAGATGCGGGTGTCGTTTTGACGCAGCCGCGCCTCACACATCTCACCATTCTGATACTCAGTAGCCCATTCTGTGTAGAGCCGCAGAACCAGCTGCACGTCAGGCTCACCAGACGAAATCGATGCGATCGCCTCGGGGTGGCGAAGGCTGATCGGTCCTAGAATCGTTGTGAACGCAGATGGCATAGTAGCTGTATTATGTCAAACTCTTTATTGCGTTTTGCTACATGTTTGTAGTCATTCAAACACGTTGCACGATCAATCTGTTTTACGTGTCGCGATCACCATTATGTCGTCAAAACGGCCTTTAATATCCCTCAGATCACGAATGTGGCCGTCCATGAATGGCGGCAGAGACGCCAATACATGTTGGGCGGCTTCCATACCATTAATATCCTCAACGACTAGCAGACCTCCTGGCTTGACAAGAGTAGAGTAGAACTTCGCGAAGTAGCATTGGGATACAAGAGAATGAGGTCCATCATCAATTACGACATCGAAGCCATCGGGTACTGACAACCACCTAAGTCGCTCAATTGTTGCCGGACAATATCCATCTGTCTGCCATAACATATTCGCACGGTTTGGGTCGATCTTCGTTCTGCTGCTAGGCGTCAGGTTGTCATCGGTAGTGTCGACACCCACGACCATCGCTTGTGTGAAGTAATGCTGCCAGAGTGCGATACTTCCTCCACCTTGAATACCCACTTCAAGCACACGCGTAGCACTATCCTTGTATGGAGCAAGTACTTCTTCATAGACAGGTAGATAGCTATGCCAGTCTAGCTTGTCGGTACCAGATTCCACACCATTCCCTGCTCCCGAGCAACCGGCGAGATCGCTTGTGCATATGTCTGTCAATGTCTTAGAAACTGTTGCCATATAGTCTGTCTATACATCGTATCTTTATACCGTGTTGTGGCACTGATCAATTACGCTTTGCATATCTGCGTACACGATTGTGCCAAGTGTCAAGTATGGGTCCATATCGGAACCTGGGCGTCTATCCTCGAGATATCCGGCGCGCGAGTTTGCCACGTGAGACGGGATCCTAACCGATGTGTTGCGTGTTGCGACGCCCCAAGAGAAGACATCGTGGCGAGGTGCCTCGAATCCTCCGACGAGGCGCTTTCTGTTATCAGAGCTGAATGTGAGGACCATATCGGCGTGCGCAGTTTCCAGTTTCTTCACAACGCTTGTAAGTGCAGTGTAGGCATCGACTCCCGACATTTCACCACGAGTCTCGTTCGTGCTGTAGTTCACGTGACAACCAGAGCCGTTCCAGTCGCCAAGAATAGGCTTCGGATTCCAGGACACAGCCAGGCCTGCCGACTCAGCAAGACGGTCGAGTAGATAACGAGACACCATTAGCTGGTCAGCTGCTTCAATGCCCTCGCATGGGCCAATCTGATACTCCCACTGTGATGGTCCTACTTCTGCGTTAGTTCCACTGACCTTCAGCCCGGCGCTAAGACACATCTCCATATGCTTTTCAATCAGTCCTCTGCCGTTGTTCTCACCCATTCTACAATAGTACGGTCCTTGTGGTCTGATGTGCTGACTATCTGGGAAACCAGCAGGCGTGCGCGTACGCGGATCAAATAGATAAAACTCCTGTTCGATCCCAAACCACGGTTGCTTGCCTGCTGCGGCAGCAAGCACATCCTTTGCCCAAGGCCTGCGCCACTCAGTCAAAGGAGCTCCATCTGGTTGTGTGATGTCACACAATACGATGTATCCACGGCAAAAGTCCTTCCCACGCCTTGGGTGGTCATATCCTGGTCGCATCGGGTCATCACACACAAACGCTGGGACAAGACGTACTTCTGTGCAGCCACTACGTTGTTCTGGTTCTGCTTGGCCGGTCGAACTACCATCGAAGTCCCACTCTGGGAAAATAGGGACGCCGCTCTCATCAATAGTCAATGGCTCATGGAAAACTCTTGTCTTCCATCGAAAACCAATAGGTGATGACCATACGTAGTCTGCAAGAATAGGCATTTTATAGTAAATGCAGCGTGCTCTAAACCTATTTAGAGTATGCTGTTGTCTGAGTCATATATGTCATTTGCAGCGAGTATACCAGAAGACATCGCACGCTCCATCGAACTACAATCGGTCGTGCTGAGACGTGCGGATCTTGGTTGGAGGCCAATACTCGATCTTATTCGGAAGGGATGCGTCTTCGTTAAACGCACCTCGCATTCAGAGGAGCTAGGTATAAAGTTCGGTGTAGCGAAGTCAGTAGATAGTTTCTATAGCGAGAACGAACAGCTGTTCACCTGGACACATCGCTCACCAATGTTCAGGTCTGCAGACATGTATGTCTACGGCGATCCGTTCAGACACAATGGATATGATTTCGGTTTTGACTTCATGGAGTAGCTCAGATGTAGTCACATACCTCAGCCATCCACCCACCCGGAGAATCTTCTGTTTCGTCTGCTTTGACTAGTTTGAATGGCTTGCCGCATCCGTGGATTAAGCCATCTGCAAGAAGCTGCTCACACACTTCTTTTGATGCGTGTGGATCTATGGGCTGTGAATTTTCGATGTACGCAGCATGTCTGAATATTGAACAGTTAATTTCTTTCTCAAGTACAACACCTAGCTGTCCACAGTGAGGACACTCAAAGATCACGGTCTCTTTCTCGTCGGCCATAATATGTAAGCTAGAGAGAAAAAGATTTAAACCGTTACGCAGGGTAGACAGTAATGCAGATATTCGTGAAAACACTAACTGGGAAGACGATTACACTAGATGTAGAAGCCTCTGACACGATCGATAATGTGAAACAGAAGATCCAAGACAAGGAAGGCATTCCTCCAGATCAACAGCGCCTGATCTTCGCTGGCAAGCAGCTCGAGGATGGCCGCACTCTCTCTGACTACAACATCCAAAAGGAGTCCACGTTGCACTTGGTATTGCGTCTCCGCGGTGGAGATAACTAGATGTTTAGTTACGTCAAAATGTGATGACGTAATTAAATCTGAGTACATTGTAAGTGTTATGGGCGATAAACCACTTATTCAGCAACTACTGTCTCACGAGGAGGACTGGTGCCAGCTCATGGGATATAGAAACCCTTACCTAGACCCATTCGAGCACCATATAACCAGCTCAGTGACCACCGGAGATGGTTCGGCATATGTGCGATATCCAGAGAACCGACACGTATACGACAAGCTATTTGTAGCTAAGTCACAAGGGATGCGTTGCGGTAAACTAGAGGACTTGCGAGGTAGTGAGGATGCAGTCGAGTATCCAATCTTCATCAAGCCTAGATGGGGACATCTCAGCGCTGCATCGAAGAACTGCTTCAAGATCAAAAGCCCAGAGCAGCTACGAAACTATTCGGACTACGATCACATGATGTGGTCTGATTTTGTTGATGGGAGAGAAGGGATGACCGACTTCATTCTTCATAATGGTCGGATCGTGTATCAGATCACGTATGTATACTCGAAGCAACAGAATGGGTTCACCGATGTCTGGAAGTACATATCGCCCGATACGCCTGCACCAGATAACATTGTCAATTGGGTGCAGGACAACGTGAGGGGACATACAGGATTCGTCAACGTGCAGTACAGGAACGACAAAATAATCGAAGTAGGTCTTCGACCGGCCCGCAGCGGCGCTTATATCATCGCTACAGATAACGCAGCGATCATGCGCAATTTGCATAACGTGATGGACAAGGGATTTTGGGATGACTCGATTATGCGCGAGTCGCACTTCAAACCTTTCTACGCGTTCAAGTGTTATACTCAAGTCCCTATCCTTCACATATGGCCCCAATCAGTGCTTGATATGCTACTTCCGCGCTTGACACCAATGCCATTGTATGAGTATTACTTCGAACCTGTCAACAACGAGGGTATGGTGTTCTTCCAATTCATGCATTACGACTTCGATGCCGGGATGCGAGCAAAACGACTCATAGAGGCACTGTTTGTGATGACCCAGCTTGTGGTTCTAGTGCTACTTGTCGCGATAGTGGTCGCGCTCGTATACAGCAAGGTCATGGTTGCTGGTGGCCTCTTCGCACTTCTAGTTGTCTTGTTTCTCTCTAGGTTTCTGAACCCGATGTACGCTAATTACAATTTATACAAAGGTTACAGGCAACTCTTCGCAGGTAAAGATGGGCTGACCACACCTGAAGAATTCGAGCGCAGGAGATTAGCAAAGCAGATGATGTCGTTCGAGTAGTCTAGCAACCTGGCAACATCGTCCGCACACTATCGCCTATGCATTGGGCCGTCACGTATATAGGCTCAATATCATCGTAGTGTGTGTTGGCATGCAGGTCAGATTCCTCCATAGTCACGGAGCATCCACCAGTCCGCAGATTTGATACATCAATCTTCGTCACTCCGGCGGCCAGGAATATAGCTCCCAGCCTATGAACTCCGGCGGCATTGTCACCCATCTTATGAAGATGAACACCGAGATCCTGGGTAGACACTTGTCTTTCGGCTAGTGCTGCCATCAGCATCACGGCGCTGCTTGCTCGCATACTGCCGGTCGTATCTGATAAGCATACTTCCGAGATACCGGAGTGGAAGACGTAGCTACACACGGCATCTGCCATCTTCTCGATATCAGTGAAACGCCCAGAGACTGGGCAGTACTCTATACAGGAGAGATACA
>Ga0181591_10003963_pt1 | contig 12936 bp, 16 predicted proteins | sample 071ome_33_FD_133757 | JGI IMG/M metagenome (GOLD analysis project Ga0181591, IMG submission 133757) | Coastal salt marsh microbial communities from the Groves Creek Marsh, Skidaway Island, Georgia - 071412AT metaG (megahit assembly) | ecosystem: Environmental > Aquatic > Marine > Intertidal...
ACCTTTTAAATCCTTGTATACCCCTTTATATGGGTGTCAAAGGTTCTCTAGGTGTCAAGGTATAGCTTTTGATAGTATAATACATTTACTTGTGTATATTATATAATAATACTGCTTATGGAAAATGAGAGCCTACCACACCTGTATTTTAATATAGGGGTTCTTCGGATGCCCAACCTTTTTTCCCTATAGCTACTCATAGCAAAAAATAGTAGCTCTGTCAAGCACTTTCACACCGCATCATCATCTATTACTATTACTAATACCCATTACCCAAATACCCACTAGCAACGGCCTGTAATATTTTGCCTAGCACCTAGAAAAAAATAAAATGCAATTAACAATAGCTAGCAAATATCTGAATAGCAACAACTTAGAAAAGCCCTTTAAATTATTTTTGCTAGGTGCTAGGGAAAATAGGAAAATAGGTGACCATATACTATTACTATTATGTTGTTATCCTTCATTACTATTACCTACTCTTATAGCCTTACTATTACTATTATTATGATTTGACTTTTCGCAAAATTTTTGATACCATCAAGGGATGGTGGGAGGGGAACAGGAACACCCCAAAATAGACTTCATTTTTGTTGGGAAAATATACAACAAAAAGAACCCAAGGAACACACGAATAAACAGGTGCAATAAGAAAGGCTCAAAAGGTACTCATGGTACACAAAGACAAACCGGTTAGGTACTATTGGTACTGATGGTACACAAGGTACAATTGGTACTTTTATATTGACAAATAACATTTGACTTATTCACAATAACATCGTATAATAATAAACATGAATTATTTATGGATATGTGGAATTATAATGCTGATATTATTAATTGCGTTCCGGAACAAATGGATTAGCAAATCAAAATGACTGAATGGCATATAATAGCAATGATAGTAACTGCAGCCTGTTTGTTGTTGGTGTGGAGTTCATTATCTAAATAAAGTTTTTATTCTTTTTTATAATAATAGTCTTGACAAATTATAAAAACTTTATTACACTCTAAGGAGTGGGAGGGTGGGTTACCCTTGTATAACTTCAATTTTTCAAAAAGCAAGCAGGACCTCCTAAAAAAATTTACGTTATATTATGAGTTATATAATAGCAATATTCCACCCGGGTGGCTTTATTGTTAGTAGTTCATATACAAACTGCGTTCTGGTGCTCCAGAACGAATATTAAGAAACAAAAAAACTAGTTTTGTTTTACCGGTATCATGATATGTGTATATGTTGATGCATTAAACGTATATAGTGTAATGTGTTTATACAATAACGTTTTATCGACATATAATATTTTATAGAATGTATTTATGATTATATGATCATTGTAGTATATCTTGTTGTAATAGCACTAGCAGTATATCTTTATGTTACCGGTACAAAAAACTTATAAGTTGACTTTTCCGCAAAATTATAATATAGTTTTATCATATGAAGAAAATTATAGATGGTGTATTAAATAACGTAAGTGGACTTCAACTGAATCTCGAAAGCAAAGCAGCCCGAGATATGATAAGCAACGAAATTTACAACGGAATCAAAAAGTTTTTACAAACACAACTTCCGATTCTTGAAAACCAAGCAATCATGGAAAATGTAGAACAAGATTTATTTGGGGAAGTTGCTATTGATGATTGTATCAAGAATGCTATGGAGAAAGCAGGTTACGATATTGATAGTAGTGGATATGATATTCAAACAGGAGTTCGTGATATGCTCTTTGTTGATAAAAACAATAAGCACATTGAAATCACGTTCAAACATAAATGATTGAAGTATTTGCTATGCTGATGGTAGGACTATTATTTGCAGTGTTGGTGCATGATTTATTTTTCTCTGATAAAATATAAAGTACTGATAATAAGCAACTTACGAAAAAAATGGAAACCCCCCAAAAAAAATTAAAAACCTATAATTTCACATATTTGATGGATCCTGAGAATCCGTATTCAAAAACTGAGATTACTTATCATGCGGAAAATATAGAAGCTGCCAAAAAAGAATTTTACAAAGATTATCCTGAGCAAAATAAAAAAGGATTATTTTTAAGCATACATAGTCCATTAAGCAATTATGAAGTAGATGAATATAATGCGTCTATTGACTTAGCAACTTATGATCCTAAAGAGCATTGGGATAATCCGGCGGAAAACACTAATGATGCTGATACTACTACCACTAACAAGTTATCCAATATACAAACATCATTTCAAGTTCTTCATGTGTATACAAAGAGCATAGTGTTACTATTAGTAGGTATAATAGCATTAAGTTTAGTGATAAGTGCAGTATTCGGACCCAACACACCATTTTATAGTGTCGTAGAAAACATCGGCAATATAGTAAGCAACATAAACAACTTCAGTGGATTCCTAGTGGTCATGGGACTAACTGCGTTTCTTACTATCTTTTATACAAAAAACTAATATAAGTTTTCCTAATAGTGTTATAAAAAGTAGTTTTTATAATATTTATAGTTGTGGAGAAAAGAAATTTAATTAAAACTGTTAAAAAACCTAATAAAAACAAGTTTTTTTCTAAAAAAACCATAAAAGCAAGTAAAAAAGCAATCATATTAACATCGGTTGTAGTTGTGGGGTTGCTTTGTAGTGGCTAATTTTTGGGAAATTCTTACCAATATTCTTATATTTGTAACAGGTATTGTAGTATTAAAGTATATTATTGCTTTTATAGGTAGTAGTATGTGTCCTTGATACAATACAACAAAAATAAAAAAGAATATACCCATTAGTGTAACTAATAACTTTTTTTTTGTAACCCAAGGGCGAAAATGCTCAAAAAGGGTGGGCCTAGTCTACTCTTGTGTGGATGCCCGTTTTTTTGCTGAGAAATTACTATACCGTTTTTTAGGACATTAAAAAAAACTTTTTTTGGGCAAAATTTCAAAAAATCCAGAAGTAAATTTTTTTTCTGAGAAAATTACTTGTAAAAAAACATATTTGTATGAGATATATATATTCTATAATGAAAATTCTCAACGGAAAGAAATACTTTGAAAAAAATGATATTCATCTTGGATACATTAAATCGTCTACATTTATCGACGACCCAAGAACCATTGAAAAACCTCCTGCTTCCTCTTCTGAGTATCCTCTTGACTTTTTGTATGCGTGTGCTGATACCGATAGAGATATAATAAAACACGGAGCATCTAAACTTCAGAACACAATTGCGTGGGAATTTACAAGTGAAACTGCAATAAAAGCAAATGTAATTGAAAACTGCTTTATCTCACTTAAAACACCTGCCAGTAACATTGTAAACGTGTATGACTATAATAATACCCCGTTATCAAGCAAAACAAATGAAATTACAATGAAGTATGAAAATTGGTTATCTGATGTTGGATCTTATATTCTTTATAGTTTTTTAGTAAAAATATGAAAAAATTAAACGGAAACTTATATTTTCAGAAAAAGGATGTAAAGACAACAACTGAAAAATTACTGTTTACTCTAACAGAGAAAGAATTTATTAAAAAGCAAACTCCAAGAGACCGTTTACTTATAGAAAATGCAATTAAATCTTTTTCAAATGACATAATTTCATTATTAAAAACAGAAATGGCAGTTAAATTTGATTTTATTGAGGAATTATACACAAATACTATGCATCCTGCGGTGGATTTAATAGATCCAGAAACTTTTAATAAGATACCAAATAAAGAATTGTGTCAATTAGAACAAATAAAATATGAAAATTGGTTCTATAATTATGGATTATCTCTTATAGTAGCAAGATTTGAAGATTGTGTATAATAAAAAATAAAAAAAATATATTTATATTTACCATGATGAATTTATTTGGACTTAGTAGTAAAAAAAGAAGTAAAGTAACAATAGAATATTGCTCTAAAAGTGTAACTTTGCCATATAAAGTAAAAAAATTGATAAATAAAGTATCATTAAGTGTACCTTCTAATAAAAGCGATGCTTTTGGATTTACAGAAAAGAAAGTAAGAGTAGGTGAATTCTTAAATGAAACTCAACTAGAGCATTTAATTACACAATCCAACTCAGTTGCATCTGAAATAGATGAAATTGAAATAGTTGAATCCAGTTCAGCTGCAGACAATTTACTATTTGATTAATATAAATAAATATATACATCTCGATGGACATATCAATTAAACTTATTCGTTATATAGGTAATCATCCAATAGCAACTACAACACCTGAACGTACAATAGAAATTGTGGAAATGCATAATGCTGTATTTATAGATGTTAATAAACAAGCAAAAAAAGAATACGGAGAAGGACCTCAAATAAAAGTAAGTGTAGGTGATAGAATAAGCAATGAGCAAGCAATACAAATTGCTGATACTTATGAAACTACTTTAATTGCTATATCATCTGATAACAATGCAACATCTACTACTCAAAGCTCTTTATTAAAAGATTAAATACTAATTGACTAATTTTTGGGGAAACTGTATAATTCCCTACTATGTTTAATAGTAAATCATCAGAAGGTACAACATACGTGTATCTAAAAAGATATGTAAAAAATCATCCTACTGCTATGCTAGCTAGTGATGCTCATTTTGAAATTATGAAAATTGAAAATGGTGTATGCTTTGAAATAGACAAACAATCAGAATCAAAGCCTAGAGTAGTTAGTGTAGGAGATCGTGTAAATATGGATCAAGCATATGAAATCTCTTTAGAAGCAAACTGCATTGTAGAACCTGTGTATCCTAACTAAGTTGATATAGATTTTTTGCGGAAAGTAAATCCTTACCTACTAACCACATAGGTAAATTAAAAAGAAATTATAAAAATAGATATTGACGTCTAAGGGGTATTATGGTAATGTGAATTCATAATCACAAGAAATATAATATAACTATAATAAATCGTAATCCTTATTCAGAGTATATTATCCTACTAACATATAATACATCTACTAATATCCGTTATGCAAATTAAAACAGCTCCTAACGTAGTAAGTAATAATCTTAATGCTACTACTCAGTATTCAATTAAAGCATCAGCAAAAGCATTTAGGATATTAAGTGATGGTTTATATAGTGATAAAATAGCTGCACCTATACGAGAGTTATCTACTAACGCATATGATGCTCATGTAGCGAAAGGTAATACTCATACTCCCTTTGATGTACACCTGCCCTCTGTGGCAGAGCCTTGGTTTGCTATTAGGGATTATGGTATTGGTATGAGCAAGCAAGAACTTGAAACTACTTATACTACTTACTTTGAAAGCAATAAAACTCATAGCAACGACTTTGTGGGCTGTATGGGATTAGGAAGTAAAACTCCTTTTACTCTTAGTGATGCGTTTACGGTTACTTCCATTAAAGATGGTAAGAAGACTACGGTTATCAATTATCTTGATGCGGATGTCCCAAATTTTTCTATTATCTCTGAAGAAAATACAAAAGAAGCATCTGGTACCGAAATCAAGTTTACTCCTACCGAGTCTGAGCATTATCGTTTAATGCAACAATCTGCCGATGAAATACTTACGTACTTTGATGTTGCTCCAAATGTTACCATTGGTTCAACAAAGCATACTCTAAATGTTCCTAAGAGAATCCTTGAAGGTAAAGATTGGTATTATGTTGAAAAACAAAAAAGAGATAGTTCCTCGGTCATTTTAATGGGTAATGTAACATATCCTATTAGTTACTACGATATTGACGAACTTGTTCGTAGTAGACATCCATCGTGGGAAAAGCAAAACGAAATTAGAAATTTAATGTCAAACTTAGTATTTCGTGTTCCAATCGGTAATCTTGATATTACTGCAAGTCGTGAAGAAATTGGATGGAACAACGATGGAAAGGAATATATTGTTAATTTCATTGAACGTGTTTCCAATGAAATTAAGGATATTATGACTGACCGAATCAATAAATGTAAATCTTATTGGGATGCTCGTGTATTATTCAATGCGATGATTGCCAAGAACGATGAATACTCGGATGATACAAACACTTACAATCATAGCAACGGTGTTATTTCTAATTTCAAATGGACATCTGAATTGAACTACAAAGGTAACTCTTTATTTGAAAACTTTCACGGAACAAACGATAAAAATGCGTGTGCATTGCCAATTGAACATGAAATCTTTTGGTTGGGTCTTCCTCGTAGATATACCTCAAACTCCGATAGAGTTAATCGTAGAAGTTTAAGAAATTCTGTAATTCCTTTTGATAACAATGTAGAATTCTTTGTTAATGATTTACCAAATGGTCATATTGGTCGTATTAATCATTATGTCCGCAACAATGAAAACAAGGTTGTAGTATTACTTAAATCTTTTTCAAAACGAGAAAAAGCATATTTAAAACTAATTGGATTTCCACTTAAACTTCATAAAACATCTTCTCTCGTTAAACCAACACCCACTCGTACCAAAAATTCTAATAACAATAAAATAGAAGCATTTCAATATACTGGTGGAAGTTATTGGAGATTAGCAAACGATTGGGATACTGCTGAATTACTTGACTTAGATAATAATCAAAGAATTTATTATGTACCAATCAAGAATTGGAAAAACGTACACAATGATATTGAGTATTCTAGAAATAATATTACCTCATTGTTAGCATCTGTGCTTGGTAAAGAAAAAAACGAAATAGTTGTTTATGGAATTAAATACGGATTCACCAAGAAACTTAAAAACAAAAAAAACTTTGTTAATGTATTTGATTATATAACTGAATTTATTAAATACTCGTTTAAAGATGAAAATAGTAGATTATACAAGATTTCTAAATCTAAACAATACGAGCATCATCAATCCGATGGTTCATATAAATTTACTCGTAACTTAATCAACAAACGTTTATTTAAACGTCTCGTAGTGTTACTTTCAAATAGTAAACATCATAATTTAGTAAAAGAATTAAATAAAATAAACAAAATTGTTTTATTCAACGAAAAAACTAATAATACACTCGATGAACAAGATAGAGACTATTACAATACACTATTAAGATTTACTAATTGGGTTGAAGACGATAATAATAACTTAAGTAAATACTTTAATCAAGATGCCTCTAAAACCCTCTGTGATGTACTTAAAATGCTTCGTAATCACTATCCTATGGTAACATATATGTCTCATGCGTTAACTACATCTTCCAACGAATCTTGGAGCAAAGAACCCATACAAGAATTAATCAATTACATTGAATTAGTAAATAACTCAAAAAAGTAATATCAATGGATACTAATTTGTCTAAGGAAAGTTTTTTTTGATTTCGGAAGAAATTAAAAAAAAGTTGACGAAAGACTATACAAAAGATATTATTATAATAATTAAATTTAACTTAATCTAAATATATATAAATATGAAAGCATCACAACATTGGAAACATCGTTTAAAAAAACGATTTGGTATGGGAAAACAATCAAAACTTTTTAAAAAGTATAAATATTCACGCATTGAGTCTACTCGTAGAGAGTCATCTGATAACTCATCCAATCAAGGATACGATCAATGAGTAAAAAAGCACGTTTGAATATACCCGATAAAAGTAAGTACCCAAAGTTACATGACATTGCAAAAAAAACCGGTCGAAGTTCCGGAGCATTGGTAAAAGGAATTTATGGAACAATGGTTACTCCTAAAATGAATAGAGCACAAATTGCAAATAAAAATAAAGCAAGAGCAAAACAAGGATTAGCACCACTTGGAGAAGATGGTAAAGAACAATCATCCTAAATAAGAAAGAAAATTGTTATGCAAAATATTATCACCGATCATACTATTACTTTAATTACCAAAAACGGTCCTTCCGTGGTAGGTAAAACTCATCCAAACTTTTACAAGATTAAGAAAGCATTGATCTCAAAAAATTTTCTCGAAGTTGAAAAACTTCTTGATGTTAAAACTGGATTTAAAACTTTCTCAAATGGTTTGATTAAAATAGAAGGTGATAATTTAATGTACAATGGTAGTATCGTTCATAATGTTCTTACTCAAAGAATCATTGAAATGATACACAACAACGATAAAGTAGAACCTATAATTAACTTTCTCGTTAATCTTATGGATAATCCATCGGAAGGAAGTGTAGATCAATTATATACTTTTCTTGAGCATAAAAATTTGCCTATTACTGAAGATGGATGTTTTCTTGCATACAAAGCAATTAATCGTGATTATACCGACAAGTACACTGGTACCATTTCAAACAAAGTTGGTGATAAAGTAAAAATGCCATACGAAGAAGTAACTGCTGATCCAAAATGTGGTTGTTCACGTGGTCTTCATTGTGGTAGTATTGAATATGTTCGTCTATACGGAGAATTTAAATTAGATGAATCTGGTAAATCCGTAGGAGATAGATTAGTAACTGTTAAAGTTAATCCATCGGATGTAGTAAGTGTACCTGAGGATTCTGACCATCAAAAGGTTCGTGTTTATCGTTATGTTGTACACGAAGAAATTGAAAATCCATTTGACTTGATTCCTAAATACGAATCACCTGTGTATTATGAAGATTCATTTGGTGATGGAGATTACGATGAAGCATGGGATGAAGATGAATGGTCCGTTGTAGAAGAAGGAGTTGATGATTCTAACCTTTACTCCGAGACTGGTCCTTTAGGTTCTCCTCCTTCATATGATTGTGGTAATCCTGTAGAAGGTTTAATTGATTTTGATGCACCTGAACGCAATGAAAGTATTCTTGCTGGTTGTGTTCGTCAAAGTACCGATAATCCTTTGAAAAAAAATTCTTTCGACACATCTGACATTGTAGGTGATGTTGATTTAGAAATGGTTAATGCAATGTATAATAATACTGATTATGCAAACGGTCAACCGTCCGAAAAAAATTCTTTCGACGTTGTCGAACAAGACGAAAATAAGCATCCAATGCAAGAGGCTGCTGAACGTCATGGTGAAGAATTAAAGAAAAACGAAAGTTTTACTTATGAGTGGCATGGTATATCTAATACGCAATGGGAAGTGGTTGAGAAACTAACTCACGAAAACTCACGCAAAGATTTACATCCAAAAGCACAAGATATTTTTCAAAAACATCAAGACAAATATAGTAAAGAACACGGTAACATTAGTTACTATCAAATAATTGATGATGTTATTGATGAATTAAAGTATGAAGGATTTGATCATAAAGGTGAACCTCGCAAAGACCACCCAAATCAAATGAATTTTGACGAAGAAATGTTTCAAGACGCATCATGTTATGCCACGAAAAAAAATTCTTTCGACCAAGAAAAAATTTCTTCCGACGTTGTCGGAAAAGACTCTAAAGAATCTAACGAAGAAAGTATTGTAAAAGTTGATAAAACTGATAATATTATTCTTCCAAACAATAACTAAAAATATACATAAATATATATGAGCAAAGAAGAAAGTAACTCGCAACCACAAGTATTCGTGGTTACTCGTGATAAACGTCGTACGTCCGATAAAAACTTTACCAATGAATCAGATGCAAAGCAAGAAGCACAATATTGGATTAATATTTGCAAACTTCACGATCCGTCGTCTAAGGTATCTATTGTAAAAACCGACAAACCTAGAAAGATTCGTTAATTATGTACAACTGGGAATTTACAGGACACGAAGCATCTAAAAAAGTTGCTCCGAAGAAAAAGAAAGTAGTTAAAAGTAAAGCATCTAATGCAAAAGATGGTGCAATGGATACTGTAGAGGGTGATGATAATATCATTTATTTTTATGCCAGTGTTGACCTCAAAGAAAATTTTAAATTAAACAAAGAACTTTCTAGTGTAGGTCGTCAAATGGAAATGGTTGCAGTCAAGTTGGGTATGGATGTACCTCCTCCTATTCATTTAAGAATTAATAGTTATGGTGGTAGTGTATTCGCTGCATTTGGTAGTATAGATTATATTATGCAATCAAAAACACCGGTTTATACTTATATAGACGGATGTGCGGCCAGTGCAGGTACAATTATGAGTGTATGTGGTGCAAAACGTTTTATAGGAGAAAACGCATATATGTTAGTTCACCAACTAAGTTCTATGCATTGGGGTAAGTATCAAGAACTTCAAGATGATATGAAAAACTCAGATAATCTTATGAAACGTATTAAAGAAATTTACGAAGCAAAAACCAAGATTCCAAAGTCAAAGATGGATGACCTTTTAAAGCATGATTTATGGTGGGATGCTAAAACTTGCTTGAAGTATGGTCTGGTTGATGAAATTCTTACTTAATTTCTAATATGTCACGAAAAAACAATCCTGATATAATAGAAATGGAAGGAGTAGTAAAAAAACTTCTTCCTGGTACTATGTTTGATGTTGAACTCACACATGGAACAGAAAAAACAATGCTACTTTGTTCACTTGCTGGTAAGTTAAAGCAACACTTTATTAAACTTACCGTAGGTGACAAAGTTTTATTGGAAATAAGTAAATATGATATGACAAAAGGTCGTATTATATATCGTCTTAAAAATAAGATTAGTTACGAATCATCCAACAAGTCCATTCCTATAAAAACAAAAGGTCCTAATTCAAAAAAGTAATTAAACAATAGTTTGTTTATATTCTTTAAGTATCTTAGTTTGTACATCTGATAGTTCAGACGGAAATTTAGGTTTTAATACAACATACATATCCCCTTTATTGTGGGTATTCATGTTTGGTATTCCGTATTCATTGACTCTTAATACTGATTCTGGTTTACTTTTTGGTGGAACTTTAAGTTTTACTTTACCATATAAAGAATCTAATTCAATTTGAGTACCTAGAATCATGTCCACAAAATTTGTTTCTAAGTCACGAATTATGTCGTCTCCGTCTCGTTTATATATTTCATCGTTTAATACATGAATAAAAACATATAAATCTCCATAACCTCCTTTGTCATAGTTACCTAAATCACTCATTCTTAGTTTCATACCAGAATGTACACCGATTGGAATTTTAATATTGGTATTCATTTTCTTGGAAGAAATACCTCTACCACCACACGATGTGCATGGATTTTTTATCATAGTACCACTTCCAGAACAAACAGGACATTCTTGTTCCATTTGCAAAATTCCCATGTTTCTAATAACAGAACCTCTACCACCACACTGCATACAAACACTAGAGTGTGATTGGTCTGATTGTCCAGTTCCATTACAGGGATTGCATTTATCATCACGATTATATGATAAATTTATTGATTTTTCTTTTATAATGTCTTGTAGACGAACTTCTACATTTGCTTTCATGTTAGAACCTAAATTATTACGATTTTGTCTTCCATTACTTTCTCGTGTAAAAAATCCATCGAACCCTCCACGTTGACCAGAATTACCTCTCTTAAAAAAACTATCAAATATATCAAATGGGTCATGTCCACCTGGGAATCCTCCACCGTGTCCACCACCTTGTTGAAAAGCAGCGTGACCAAATTGATCATATTGTGACCGTTTGCTTTCGTCCGATAAAATATCATATGCCTCTGATATTTTTTTAAACCTATCTTCTGCACCAGGATCTTTATTTTTATCGGGATGCCACTTTACTGCAAGTTTGCGGTACGCTTTTTTAATTTCGTCCGCACTAGCACTTTTGCTTATATTTAGGATGTTGTAATAATCTTCTGCCATGTATATATAATTATTTAGAAAATAAATTATCATACTATTTGACTAAAATCAAATATAATTATATATTTATATAATAAAATGTTTAATAAACTCTCAAAGATATTAACTGGAAAACCTAAATACAAGGCAGAAATTTATATAGCAGAATCTCAATTTACTGCGGAATTTTCATCTGACTCTCTTCGTGATTGTTTAAATTGGATTATGGCCGGATTGACCGAATTATACGCCACGACTAAAGAATCTGCATCTATAACAAAAGGAAACTACGGTTCTATAAGAAAATTATCTTTATTTAATATAAAAAATGGAGTGTTATCAATAAATCAATATCACAAACCGGGAGCACAAGAGCATATATACATGACAGATACAATGCTATATATACCAGATTCAGTATTAAGTGAAATTAGAAAAGAACCTATTAAATTTGATTTTGATCAAATGATGCCGTGAGCAAGAGCAGCTGTTGCTACACGAAGAAATCCACACACATTCGCACCTAAAGTATAATCTCCTTCTGTTCCATACTTTCTTGCATATTTTAATGAATTATCATGAATTTGTTTCATGATTTCACGTAATTTATTATCTACCTGAGCAAATTGCCATTGTTCCCATCCTGCATTTTGACTCATTTCCAAAGCCGAAACTGCTACACCCCCAGCATTTACTGCTTTACTAGGTGCAACTACAACTAATTTTTCGTTAAATAATTTAATTGCGTTTTCTGTGCATGGCATATTTGCAGCTTCTACAATAAACTTACAATCATTATTAACTAACATTTCCGCATCATTTTTATTTATTTCATTTTGAATTGCACACGGTATTGCTATGTCACAATGAACTTCCCAAGGTTTTTTTCCTTTGTGAAAATCTGCTTTATATTTTTCTGCAAATGGTGAAACTATATCATTATTTGACGCACGTAACTCTTCTATATAATTTAAATGACATCTCTTTAATCCATTTTTTATATATACATACCCATCGGGTCCAGAAAGTGTTACTACTTTTGCACCGTATTCTATTGCTTTTTTAACAACACCAAATGTAACTTGACCAAATCCACTAACTGCAATAACTTTTCCTTTTAAATTAGTGTGGTGGTTTTTTAACATTTCTTCTGTAAAATAAACTGCTCCATATCCAGTTGCTTCTTTTCTTCCAACTATACCACCCCAAGCAGGATCTTTTCCTGTTATCAATCCTGATTCGTATTTATTGTGTAATAATTTATATTGTCCAAATAAATAACCAATTTCTTTAAACCCAACTCCAATATCACCCGCAGGAACATCAGTTTTGTGTCCAAGGTG
>Ga0181591_10003971_pt1 | contig 12923 bp, 7 predicted proteins | sample 071ome_33_FD_133757 | JGI IMG/M metagenome (GOLD analysis project Ga0181591, IMG submission 133757) | Coastal salt marsh microbial communities from the Groves Creek Marsh, Skidaway Island, Georgia - 071412AT metaG (megahit assembly) | ecosystem: Environmental > Aquatic > Marine > Intertidal zone...
CGTAAGCACTCTCAACAAAATGCGGGAAAAATATAAAATCTTTAAAAAGAAATGGAATGACGGAGAAATTTCTTAACATTCTATTTACTGTATGAAGAAAGATCTTAATTCACTAATAGAACAAGCCCTAGAAAACATCAACAGGGACAGACAAGAAACAGAAATGCTCCTAGACAATTTAAAGGAGTACATGAGCGTCTCTAAAGATCGCTATTCAGATTCCGGTCCCACAGCCGCTAAATTTGTGGAAACATTACAAAGAAGTAACGAACAGCTAGTCAAGCTAGCAACTCTGGTTTATAAGAAGGATCAAGCCTCCAATCAAGCAGGTCTTAGCGAAGACGATAAGAACCAATTGTTTGATATTCTAAAGGAGGAATAATATGCCTTCAGGACCAGTACCTTTCAGCGATTCTCTTGAGGCAGGAGAAGCCTTCAACGGAATCCAGCAAGTAATCTTAAGAGAAGCTGAGAATGTTGGTGCTGACACAAGTCAGCCCATGTGGGACGTTAATAGATCAACAGGACTTAACACTCTAAAGCATATGATACGAGAGTATTATAGCCCACAAGTAAAATTTGCTAAACAGAATGTTAGAGCAATTGTTCTAGAGGTCAATCAAACACTTCCTTCATCGCTAGACAATAACCTTTATAAAGGATTTAAATCAGACTCAGGATATGTTCTTGGCAGGGTTCGAGTTATTTCTGATGCCAGACATTTTTGGATACCCGTACCAAAAAAATCCGATGATGCAGTAATTGGTCTTTATCCTTACGTAAGATCAGAAGAAGCAATTAGTGTCGGGGACATTGTAGAGGTTAATTTTAACGATGAGAAATATCAATTCTCAGGTGTTTCTGATGTTGGGGTGATCTCCAAAGTAGTGTCTAAGTTGTATTCAACCTACACTCTCACAGAAATTGAGCAACAAAGGGCACCTCTCCCAACCAAAAGGGAGAAAAAATTAACTAAAGGTGGTAGACTAGCAAGAAAGCTCCAAGAAATCAAGAGAACATTACCAACTCCTTATAAAAAAGGGCAGGAGTTATTAAACGACCCAAGATTTATTGCAAGGGTTCAGGAATTGTCCAGAAAGGTTGGAGTATATCCAGACGCTTTTATAAAAGTTTTTGAGATAGAGTGTTCTATGGACCCAAGAGCCATTAACACCGCTAGTGGTGCCGTTGGTTTGATCCAGTTCATGCCCGACACAGCAATAGAATTAAAAACAACGTCCGAGGATATTTTGAGAATGGATGGAATACAGCAACTAGATTTAGTAGAAAAGTATTTTAACTTAAACAGAATTAAAAGTCGAATAGACATGGTTCCGCCAAATCAAAGAGGTCTAGACCATATTTATTTGGGTGTCTTTTATCCTGCGGCGGTTAGCAAGCCAGATAGCTTTGTTATGGGTTCTGAAAGAAGTAATGATAGATACTGGATTAAGAAAATTGCTGAACAAAACAGTGCATATAAAAACTCTAGAGGTGTAGTTACTAGAGGTGCAATCCTAAAAAGAATAAGGAACAAAAATTATAGGTACTCTTTGCCTAGGTAGGTTTTAATATGGCAGTTTTAACAGAAGAAGAAGTACAGCGAAGAAGAGACTCTGGAGAGAACATAGTTCTTTTAAGAGGAGAGAGCGCAACGGATCTTAACCGCTATGTTAATACGGATACAGGAATAATAGTTGGTCTTCCTCCTGGAGAAAAAGAGAGACTTAATGCTTCTCTGAGACAGGCTCTTGGAATTAATAACCCAGGTCCAACACAACAGACAAAACAGAAAGTAAAAGAAAACCTAAAACAAAGCTCTCAAGAGTTAGAAGAAGCATTAGAGAACTTCAAGCAGGTATCACCACAAAAGAATAAACAGAAGCCCAAGAGACCAGCAGGATCTGGGATATCAACAGATTCAATGGTTAATTCTTTATTGGGCAGTGAGAAAAACGCTGTAGTACATAACAACCCAAAGAAACTTGCTCAAGAGTATTCTGGGTTTAATAATACCAAGATACTTGAGCCAAACCCTTACTATGACGCTTCTGATGCTGAAGGTGCTCAAGTGTCAAGTTATGGTCTCCGTGGGAAACATAATACTCATATTATATTAGGGAGAGATAGACCAAGAGGGAAAGATTCTGGAAAAGGAAAAGAAGCCAATACTCATGTTGGTTGCATCGACATTATTGCAGGTATGTCTGGAATACTTGCCAGAGAAGTAGATTCACAAGGTAATCAGGTAGTAACAAATAAGAGCCCAGAACTTGATGCAGCCAGAATCTATATTTCTCAGAGAGCAGACATTGACTCACCAGAATATTTTAACTTAGCGCAGGGCAATGTTGGAAATATCACTAACCGCTCAGCAATTGCTATAAAGGCTGACTCTGTTCGAATTATCGGCAGAGAGGGTATAAAACTAGTAACAAGTACGGATGCTTATAGTGGAGCATCAGGTAGATACATTGGACAAGAGATCCAAGGAATTGACCTCATCGCAGGTAATGATGATAGTGATTTGCAACCCATGGTCAAGGGCGATGATCTAGAGAAAGTACTGGATAGCTTGTTAGAGTTGATTGTAGATAGTCAAGCCTCTACAGCATTTGTATTTGAATTGTTGATTGCTTTTATGGGCGCTTTCATAGATCCAACAGGTTCAGCATTCAGTAGGTTATCGACACTTTTGACCAGGGCTCCTGTTGAAGTCAGGAACATGGCGGAACAAGAGAAAAACTTTGTTAAACACTATTTGAATTATAAGGTAGATAAAAATCCTTACGCTAAGTATAAATTCAAGAGCCAACATAATAACGTGAATTAAAATGAACTTAACAACTAGACAGAAAAATATCGTTAACCCATATGCTGAAAGCTATAACTCTTCGGAGAGAAGGGGCGTTGGGTATGACTACGAGAGCGAGTCTAATCGCTTTGTTCTGGATGTTATTCATGAAAGCTTTATTTACTTCTATGAGTTTCCGCAGATTGGGACTGTGGTAAATGGATTACAGAGAGAAGATAACTCTATTACTTTAAACGACATGTTGGCTTATTTTGCCCTATATCCTCAAAATGGCAAGGTAGTTGATAATGGGCCAGTTCAAATAAACTTCTCAGAGTCCGTTTCCTTGTTGAACTTGCTTATTAGTTTACTAGAGGAGCAGGGGAGTCTAGAAGATTATCTTACCTTAACAGCAGAGCAGGTTTACCAGGAGGAGTATCAAGATAATAATTTCTCCACACTCAATTTAGACCAGAAGTTAGCAGCTTTAATTGCTATTTCTCCAAACCACTCCGATCAGTATAGGAACAGTCTTCGCCGATCAATAAATCTTCCAGAACTTGATTACAATAATCAATCCTCTTTGGACCTTTTGGATATAGACCCAGAGATTGCTGTCTATATTAGTGCTGATTCTAACGTAGACCTGTACGACTGGAGGAATAATGCTTTACCAGGCGAGGACAATGACCGAGTATATTACAACCCAGCAGATAAAAAATATTATTATGTAAAAAGAACAAACAATACAAACCAGGAAGACTACTCTTACAACAGATTGAGAGCAGTAGCAAAGTCTGAAAGAGTAGGGACAGCAATAAGAGTTTGGGAAGCGTACTCTCAAGAGAAAAAAGATCGATATGTTTCTTCGATTGAAAGAGGTATAAGAGAAATATTGAAGTTAACCTCTAGGAACACAGAGGAGAACTTTCAAAAACTTAAACAACTTCTTGTACCGCCGCAATCATATAGGGATGGCGGACGTGAACGAGGTGCAGAGTGTTTCCCCCTTCTAACCTACAAAGGAGACCGCCCAGGTTCAAGATGGGTATATGCTCTTAAAATTGATGCTACTTTTATCTCTTTGTTGGAAGTATCAAATCAGGAAGATGTAAGCCTTCGCCCATCTCAAGAGGAGTTTGAAAGAAGTTCGTTAAACATCTCAAAACTTCTTATTGGACCACAGAACCAAACAACTAGAAGAATTTCCTTCAAAAGTTCAGATATGGTCAGATACCTGTTACCTGTCCGAGGACTTCTCAGAGAGTATAGTCAAGAGTTGTTTCAACAGGGAATAACACCTGAGTATATATCGGGAATAGATTTAAACAAAGAGGCTGAAAGACTTGAGGGGTTTTTTGACTTTTTAGAGTTGTTTTATAGCTATAATAAAATTTCACTACAAGATGATGACTATATAGAATTCTTTTTTACGAATGATTATCAAGTAGACCATATTGCTATTAACGGGACAATGTATTATCAGGGCTGTGGACCTAACCAATATCTAAACTTGGTCGGCAACTCTACTGCCTTCGTCAATGCTTTTAGCACTTATACTCCAACAACATTTTCAATACTAAAAAATTCATTTTTGATTTACAACCAAAGTAATACAGAAGCACAGGGCGTCAAGTTAAACGCTATTGAATTTTTGGAAAAGTATATCTTCCCAAAACAAAATATTGATGCTCTAAAAGTATTGAGACAAAATAATAGGATAGAAAAAAACAAGATCGAAAAGAGAAGGACAGATTTGTTTACTAAACTATCTGAACTCTCAAACACGCCTCCTTCTACATTTGAAAAATTATTTGACCAAAGGAATAAAAAATACAGAGTATCTTCAATTTTATCCTCAATAGAGTGTGACACCGGACAGGCTCTAGCAGCAAAATATGCTTTAAGGTTTTATCAAGCGTTTTATAGTAAAACCCGCTGGCGATCTGTAATCAGGGAAGTTATAATACTATTAAGACAAGAGGTTATAGATGATCAGTATACTTTTTTAGGAATTACCACTTCGACTCCAAGTGAAATACTTGCGTATGCGAACAGATTAAATGACGAGGGACTCACAGAAAGAATAGTAGGAATAAACGAAACAGAAGAAAGAAGCATTGCTGCTCTAAGAAGGCAGGAGCAAGAGAATAGAATAACCTCAGAAACTTATAATGAACGAGTAGCAGAGGTAAGAGAAGCTGCTTCTTCACAGAGACGAGAAGCACTAAAAGAACAACTAAGTAGAGCAGCAGAGCGATATATTAATAGTGAAATAAGTTGTTCTTTGGATATTCTTGGTGATTACATTGAAGATCAGTTCCTTGATCCACTTAGTGACGTTCCGTTGGCTAAAGACCTAGCAAGAAAAACACTAGAGCAAGTTCCAACTATTGAGTTCAAAAAAGGGAAGATGATATCCCTTAAAACAAGACAATCAGACATATACAGAAAAGCAATTGAAACTATCCTTCTTAATTACATTAAATCTATTTTTGCTGGTGTTGCCAAAGATCTTCTAAATGCTTTGCTTGGTTGTGGTCCTAATTCTCCCGCTCGCTCCTCACGACAAGGGTTAGGGAACGCCTTAAGAAGGCTTAATTTTGGCGAAGTAGATCTTGATGAACTAGCATCTGAGATTGATATTGTTCAGATAGCTAAAGATACTCCTCTATATGTTGTGGAACAAATACAGGTTGATACAACTATTGTAGTTAATAAATCAACTCCAACTTTACAACAGTTGAGTGATCTTTTGACTGATGTTTCAAAAATGGTAAGACCAGTAGAGGCACAGCAATTACTAGACGGCGATGCATCTTTTGAACTGCTGCAACACATACTAGAGACTGTAACCAGTAATGTTGTTATTGCATCAGAAAATATAGACCCATCAAAGTACAATGATATTGATTTCACAGTTCAGAACTTAAAAGATTTCTTTATCCAAATAGGCGATGCTCTTAATGAAGATATAGAGACAGCAGTCGAAAATTCTCCATTAGCAGTTTATTGCGAGATTAGAAATACAGCAAACTACGATGCCTTAAATAATCTAGATACTAGAGAAGTTCAAGAACAATACGACGAGATTGTGCGAAACAAGATCAATAAAATAAACAGAATGTGTGATCTGTTGAAAGGAATGAACTCTATCCAAATAGAGATAGATCAGCTAGTATCTTTACTTCCAGACATGGCTTGGTATGATGACCTTCTTTCTTTGATTGCGAATGTGAGCAATGGTCTTACTAACTTTATCTCAAGATCAACTGTAAGAGCTTTTGATCAAGGACAAACACAGATTGTTAGAAGTGCCGGCACGTATAATCTATATGGGTCTAAACTTGGAACAGAATTATTTTACCAGTCGTTCCCTTCTATGAGATTTCTTCCAATTAATCAGCTTTATAGAGAAGGTGATAGAGAAGACGCACCTTGGGGATTCTTAACACCAACCACCTGGGGAACCAGTTTTAGAACAGCGTCCCAACGACGAAGACAATCCGAGGTTGTAAACTCTAGAAACAATCAATATGTTAAGAATGATGTTAGAAAATATATATGGGGAAAAAGAGACGGATCTTTCACAGCGCCAAGAATAGATGTACCACAATATGAATATCCTCAGAGAACTCCGAGTGATAATCGTGATATAGGATATTATAGTAAAAGGAGCGCCCCTCAAGCATTGCGTCGAAGGTTAGAAACAGCCCCCAATCTTCTTACTAAGCCTTACACTTCTGGTATCAATGATGAGACTGGAGACCCAGAAACTGGCGAATCAAGAATAATGCATAGTATAGCAGATAGGGTTATACCATATTTCAGACAAGAAGAGTTTGAAGAGCCATATAACGGGTGGTCAGGTGCAACATTCCTAGAATGTGGCTCAAGACTTTTAGACAATAAAAAGATTACAATATCATTTTTTGGACCAAGTGATACAGAGGAATACACATCTACAGTAGTCGCTGAATACGACCCTAGTGGTCCAATTAAAAATGAAGCATCTTTGTCTCCGTACAAACCAGGCATGAATGGTGATTTTGATAAAATTAACTATGATATTTTTAATGGTATTACTATTGACCTGGACGAACAACAGCAAGGCTCTTTGTATCAAACTATAGCGGGATCTTTGATGGTTCCCGGTGAACAGGGATTGGGTATCCAAATGCCTTCGAATACTGCTAGGTCAACAAGGCAATTGTATGGTAATTTCTCCGTCGGTGTACCAAGGTCAGGAGAAATTGGTCGCCCTAGAGAAAGAGACGAAGATATTACAAGTTTGCAGAACTACACAAAAAGAACTGACGGCTTAATAGATGCAACAGTCACTAGCGATGCCGGCAGACGAAGGATGCCAAGATATTTACAATCTTTAAGCAAGATTCCTTTTAGTGTAACAGACGATACTTGTATCACACAAGAAGAAATAGCAAAAGCAAAAGCAGGAGTTCAAGTAATACAATCACGAATGGTTCCTTTCTTTTTGAACATAATGCCGCTTGCCGATGCTTATCCTAATTGGGGAAGCGTGGGAACAATACAACTAATTGTAGACTATTTGTACAGAAAGATATCAACAGACCTTAAAGACAAGAACATGTTAGGTCCTTTCTATAATGCAATTAACTTTATTAATATGGTGTTTCCATATTCTCCCGAGGATGATTTTGATCTTAACCCAAGGATTGATGATTTCAAATCTCCCGAAGAAAATACAAAAGCTATCATTGAATCTATGTATTTGGGAGTTCTAAGGAACATAGAGAAAACATCAGAGTATACAGAAGTTTCTAAATCAATATTTGACCCAACCACAGAAAGCTTCAACAAATATAAGAGGTCACTAGCAAAATATTACAGCGCTATCTTAAGAGATAGAAACATGCGTGGCTATGGTGTTCCTGATTTTGACGTTCAGGAAGCTATAGATAGAATGCAGGACTTTTTTGATGGTGATGAGCCAACTGATCTTGGTTTGCTAGTAGGCGTTTATTATATGCCGATTGCTTTTCAAGTTGCTTCGTATATGATTTACTATGATCTTGGTGTCCGCTTCGGAAATAGATTTTCAGATACAAACTATCAATCTTTGGTTGAGATTGCCGCTTCTGATGATGGATTAATTAGCACCCTTAGGGGACAGACAGTTTATACATTCTCCTCGCAATATGATGGTTTCCCAACTTCTATTCCAACCTGGGATGATCTTAGGGAGATAACATATTATAACCAAGACCAGGTAAGAGCTAGAATTGATAGACTTGATCAATATCTTCAAAACTTTAACCTAACCGTAGAACAAAACGTTGGAGTTTACAATCTAGAAAGATTATCAGAATTATTTGGAGAGAATGAACAAAGAGTTTCAGTAGAAACTTTGTATCCAAGATATTTTTCTAATGATTTTGGCGGTGTCCGAATTAATGAAGACGCTGGAGACAGGGTGGAGCTACAGCCTCGACCATGGCCTGAGAATGATATCGGAGAGCAAACAGGTCTTAGACCTGACACAGTAGCAGCAATCAATGATTGGTTTAGGGACTGGAGTGGTTCAGATACTCCAACTCTTACTCCTGAAGAGCAAATAACTTTAAACAGATTGCGGCTTAATTTAATTCAAGCACGATTACTCAGGGATAATCAGAGGCAGGAAAGACTAGAGAGACAGATAGCTGAAATAGAGAACCAACCAGAGGACCTTGCTGGGTTTAACTATAATAGGACTTTGGAGAGTTCCAGGGCAAGACTACAAGATGAAAACATCCCTGCGCCACAAAGGGAAGGTGAGAGTTTTTGGATAGAGATATTAGAAAACAATTATAAAGAAGAGGAAGTGGATATCTTCACTTCTCCAGAATATTTCAATACACTTTCAGAATATTTCTTAAGGGTCTCTTCTTCAGTTCGAGTAGATTACTCATCTTACTTGGAGGCAAACAATATTCGAGTTGGACCACTTGGACTAGAGAGGATACGTGGTAATGCTCGAATACCTGAAGATATTAAACGAACTGCTAATGTGCTCAAGGAAGTTTCTGTGTTCTTTATTTATCTAGCGACACTCTACCGTGATTCTGCTGATGTTGCAGCAAAAGTTTTGGAAGAAAAAAGTACTTTAGAAAAACTAATTAACAACAATGAGTAAACTACAAGGCATATCTCCGAAACTTCCCCTAGTCTATGATAGTACTGATGGACCGTATCAGCTTAATAAGACTTTGGGTCAAACTATCAAGCAGAATTTAAAGATGCTTGTACTGACTGTCCCTGGTGAGAGAATATTCTACCCAGACTTTGGAGTAGGTTTACAGAGGTATTTGTTTGAAAATGTTTCAGAGGATATTTTCTCTGAAATAGCACAAAAAATAAGTGAACAAGTGAATTTCTATATGCCTACAGTCAACCTTGAGGAGATAACATTTCTAACCAGCGATGATGATACGTCGCTTGCATTGAATGAAGTACAAGTTTCTATTAGATATAATATTCTGCCGTTTAATCAAGCAGACGAACTATCAATAACTTCGACGATGACTAATTAATATCGGGAAAAGAATAATATGGCTAAAAGACCGATAAATTATACTAGTAGAGATTTTGAGTCAATCAAGGATGACTTAGAGAACTACGCTAAGCGTTATTATCCAACAACCTTTAAAGATTTTAGTGAGGCATCGTTTGGCGCTTTGATGCTAGATCTTGTTGCATATGTTGGTGACCAGTTGTCTTTTTATGCAGACTATCAAGCAAATGAAAGTTTCTTAGATAGCGCAATCAGGTATGATAACGTAGTTCGGTTGTCTGAGACCCTTGGATATAAAAACCAGGGATCAGCAAAATCAACTGGACAAGTCGCCATTTATATGCTTGTACCAGTGTCTACTAATACTAGGGCACCTGATCTAGACTATTTCCCAATACTTCAAAGAGGGACAATTTTCACAGGAGAGAACGGTGCAACCTACACTCTTATCAATGATGTGGACTTCTCAGATGAGAACAATGAGATAACAGTTGCCCGCACCGACACTACGACAGGTAACCCAACTTACTTTGCTGTAAAAGCATTTGGACAAGTAGTTTCAGGGCAGCAATTCGAAGAACAGATAACAGTCAACGACTACCAAAGGTTTCTAAATATTTCTTTATCTAGACCAAATATAACTGAAGTTGTTTCTGTTATGGATGCCCAGGGTAATGAATACTTTGAAGTTGAAAACTTATCACAAGATGTTGTACTAAGTCAAATTAAAAATGTTGATGATGGCTCCAGAGAGGCTGTCCCTTACAATATGCGTGTTACTCCTGTTCCAAGAAGGTTCACCACAGAGCACGGCTTCGACGGAGTTACAAGAATACAATTCGGATATGGCTCAGAGGACAATCTAACTGGAGATCTGGTAGCTGACCCAGCAGATGTTGTTTTAAATGTTAACAGCAAGCCTTATGTTACTGAAACAACCTTTGATCCAACTAATCTAATCAAGACAGATAAGTTCGGCGTTGTTCCTAATAACACAGTTTTGACTGTTGTTTATACAGCAAATACTAGCAATGTAGTCAATGCATCTGTTGGTACTGTAACAGGGATCATTTCTCCAAATCTTCTATTCAACAATAGAGGGTCATTATCTGAACAAGTTATCCAAACAATGGTAGCCTCCATTGAGGTAGATAACGAAGATCCAATTATTGGGGATACAGAGCCTCTAACTGCCGATGAAGTAAGAATTAGGGCTTTTGGAACCTACGCTTCTCAAAACCGTGCTGTTACTAGAGAAGATTATATGAATCTCTGTTATCGTATGCCAGCAAAGTTCGGTAAAGTAAAAAGAGTTTCTGTAGCAAGAGATGCTACCTCTTTGAGAAGAAATTTGAACCTATATGTTCTGTCTGAAAATGCTCAAGGTAACCTAATTGTACCTAACTCGTCATTGAAGCAGAATCTTAAGATATGGATCGATAACTATAGAATGATAAATGATACCATTGATATACTCGATGGAAAAATCATAAACTTTGGAATAAGGTATGAAATTATTCCTGATCTAGATGTTAATAAATTTGACCTCATAAAGCTTTGTAACGAAGCACTTCAGAATGACTTCTTGACCATTAAGTTTAATATCGGAGAATCTGTCTATATAAGTGATATTTACAAGATTCTTAACGATGTTCCAGGAGTAACAGACACTAAGACTGTGGAGTTATATAATATTTCTGGCGGATTATATAGCAACTTGATATACGACATTGATTCTAATATATCAAATGATGGTAGGTATTTGAATATCCCATCTGATGCCGCCGCTGAAATACTTTTCCCAAATACTGATATTGTTGGAGTGATAGCATAAAATGGGCATAAAAAAATATTACTCAAGTAAAGACAATACAATCACAAACGCTTTTAAAGAAAGTCTAATTTCTAGGGGCACTGGCTCAAATATGGGTGCTGCTGATATATTAGAGGCGTTTGTTATTCATGGACAAACCTCTGCCTCAATCAGCGCTGCAAATGCGGAACAAAGCAGAATTATCATACAGTTTCCAATAAATGAAATTCAAGCAGACATTGCTAGTGGGGTATTGCCTTCGAATTCATCAGATATAAAGTTTCATCTTAATCTTTATAATGCTCCCCATGGATCTACAACCCCAGAGGAATTTACACTCGACCTTAAGATGGTTTCACAGAGTTGGACAGAAGGTCGTGGATTGGACATGGACAACTATTCAGATGCTGGTGTCTCTAACTGGATCTCGGCATCTTCAGGAGTAGAGTGGACATCACAGGGTGGATCTTTCTTATCAGGTCTAAATACTTCTGCTAGTATTTCTTTTGATACAGGCCTTGAAAACATTTCCATAGATGTTTCTGAACAGGTATACAAGTGGCTTGACTCAACTGATAACTATGGGTTTCTTATAAAGTTCCCTGATAGTGCTGTATCGGGGTCTGAATCTTTATACACAAAGAAATTTTTTGGAAGAACAAGCGAGTTCTATCATTACCAACCAACTATCGAGGCTCGCTGGGACTCTGCCCGAAAAGATAACAGAGGAAACTTCTATATTAGTAGCAGTGTAGCACCAGCATCAGATAACCTCAACACACTATATTTGTATAATGTTATCCGTGGACAACTAACAAACATACCAGGATTATCTGATAACAAGGTGATGGTCGAGGTTTATTCAGGTAGTACAGCACCAACTGGCGATCCTTTGACAATAGTAGATTCAGGTGGTTCCTCTGTGACCGCTGTTACTGGTGGACTTCTTGTAGAAAATGGAAATACTGTTACAGGTGTTTATACAGCATCTTTCGCATCTACTAGTTCCCTGGAAACAGTGTTCGATGTATGGCATACTGGTTCTGGTGGTTCTAGAATAGAATTTTATACAGGGTCTTATGAGCCTTTATCTGTTGCTACAACAGATTTACTATATGACACAGTTTATCTAACAACCATCACAAACTTGGAAGACGAATATAAAAAAGGTCAAAAACCAAAACTTCGTGTATTTGTTAGGGATAAGGACTGGAGTCCAAACATTTATACAGTAGCAAATGCAACAGTTGAAACAACAATTATAGAAGATGCTTACTACAGTATTTTCCGATCAATTGATAATTTAGAAATCATCCCTTATGGGACTGGAAGTTCAAACAACAACTTCTCCCGCTTGTCTTATGATGTCAGTGGGAACTATTTTGAATTGGACACTTCATGTCTAGAGCCTGGATATATGTATGGAATTAAGTTTGCCTACTATTTACAAGGTGAATATAGAGAACAACCTGAAGTATTCAAATTAAAAATAGAAGAAGATGATGTATGAGCAGTTTAAAGAGTTTATACCAGAACAATAAACAAGGCACAACGGTTGGCAAATACTTAAAGAGTAGTGCCCCCGATACCCTTGGTGAAGGTGTAGAGTCCAAGGCTCACTTGGATGCTCTTACTGCAAGGAACGATTATTTTCTTCCACCAATCAATTATTCTGACCCAGAAAACTTTGTAAAGTTCGGTTCAGCATATGAATATTACAAAAATGCTTTTGAATACATCGCAAGTGACTATCCTTATGATGGATCAGGACTGGAAAAAAC
>Ga0181591_10003972_pt1 | contig 12920 bp, 26 predicted proteins | sample 071ome_33_FD_133757 | JGI IMG/M metagenome (GOLD analysis project Ga0181591, IMG submission 133757) | Coastal salt marsh microbial communities from the Groves Creek Marsh, Skidaway Island, Georgia - 071412AT metaG (megahit assembly) | ecosystem: Environmental > Aquatic > Marine > Intertidal...
GGGGTAAAAAGTTAGAAGCAATCACGCTTACTATACCACGTCAAGTGAAGAAGGGAAAACTGCTTATATGCCCGCGTGGTGGAATAGGTAGACACAAGGGACTTAAAATCCCTCGCTTATGGCGTGCCAGTTCGAGTCTGGCCGCGGGCACCATCAAAAAAAGTGCATTTTTTTTAAAAAAAGTGCATTTTAGGGGTTTACATTTCCAGAGAACATGATATAATATACTTATAAAATGGAAATGGAGAGAAAAACATGATTATGAATTGGGACATCGGAACTTGGAATGATTCAGCTTTGGAATTTATTCCTAATCGTGCAGCTACTGTAAATGGTAAAGTTCTTAAAGATGGAGTCCATCGTGTGGTATTCAACTATATTGATGTTCAAACATCAGCTCACGTAATTGTTGAAAATGGTCAGTTTGCTGATACAACTGAAAAGTTCATTGGTACTGCTGTTAAAAACGCCGATTACTGGGGTACCTTCATTGAAGGTTTTGATTACGACTCTAACGGTGATCTTGAAGTTATAATTGGTTCTTAAGGAGAGATGAAATGAAAACAGCTATTGGTTCAATTTTAATATTTGTTGGTTTGTTGGTAGTTGCTGGATCTGCTGGTGACTGTGATGGTAAGTGTATGGATCAAGCTAACACACTAGGTGAGATGTTTACCGCAATTGCAATCGGTCTTAGCATGATGATTGCTGGTGGTCTTGCAATTTTTTCTGAAAATAATGCATAAAAACTGTTTACTTTTCAGAGAAACTGTGGTATAATATACCTATATTGATGATGGAGAAAGTGATATGATTACATTAGCAAATGAACTGGTCAAGCGTTATCCTGACCAAAATGAGTTTTACCCTAAAACAGTTTTGGCTGTAGCAGATGAGCTCGGTATCAAAGAACGCGAAGCTTACAAGTTTGTGACTTCACAACCTAAAGTAAGACGCGGTGTCTATAACCTAGAAGCTCAACTACTGCCATTTCGTCGCCAGGCTGAACAGCCACAAATGTCCGGTGGTGTACAATCAATCGTAAATGACGAAGTGTTTGTACCTGATGCGGATCCTACTTATGTTCCTTGGGGACACTTCAAAGATGTTGAGTCAATTATTCGGTCAGGCATCTTTTATCCTACGTATGTCTCTGGTCTTTCAGGTAATGGTAAAACATTAATGATCGAACAGGCATGCGCTCGATTGGGTCGTGAATATGTGCGAGTTCAAATCACTCCTGAAACAGATGAAGATGATTTGATTGGCGGTTTCCGTTTGGTCAACGGTGAAACTGTATTCAATAAAGGTCCAGTCGTAAAAGCAATGGAGCGGGGCGCGGTTCTTCTTATTGATGAGATCGATCGTGGCTCCAACAAAATCATGGCACTTCAAGGTGTTATGGAAGGTAAGCCAGTTCTGATTAAAAAGACCGGTGAGATGGTTCGTCCCGCTCCAGGATTCAACATTTTCGCTACTGCGAATACTAAGGGGCAAGGTTCAGAAGATGGTAAGTTCATTGCAGCTACTATCATCGATGAAGCATTCCTTGAGCGTTTCACAATTACTATGGAACAACCATATGCTACCCTTGCAACTGAACGTAAGATTGTTCTGAAGCACATGGAGAAATTTGGTAAAGTTGATCAAGACTTTGCTCAAAATCTCGTTGAGTGGAGTGAAACAATCCGTAAAACCTTTGAAGATGGTGGTGTTGATGAGATTATCTCAACCCGACGTTTGTGCCACATTGCTCAATCGTTCTCTATCTTTGAAGATAAACTAAAATCAATTGAGCTTTGTATCTCTCGTTTTGACGCCGATACTAAGGAAGCATTCTTAGACTTGTATACCAAAGTTGATGGCGGCATGATGGGACAACAAGCTCCTATTATGGAAGAGAGTGTAGATGAACAGTTCTAATGGAATGAAGTTTGATCAGGATAAACCTGATTATTCACTAGTGCCTTTCGGGGCACTGGATGAAGTTGTTAAGGTGTTAACACATGGTGCAAAAAAGTATGATAGATTTAATTGGGAAAAGGTAGATGCTGAGCGCTATAAAGCTGCCGCACTACGTCATATCTCAGCTTATATGCAAAATGAGAAATATGATCCTGAAACTGGTATTAACCACATGGCACATGCTATTTGTAGCTTGCTATTCTTGACACAGTTCGATTTGAATGAGAAAAAAACTGTGTACAATTCTCAAGAAGTGGTGTATAATAATTATAAATACAATGTGACATCAGATAATGACTATAAGGTGAGCTATAACTATGAAACTAAGTAATGAAACCCAAGCGGTACTTAAAAACTTTGCCGCAATCAATTCCAATATTGTTATCAATACTGGAACAGAATTAAAAACAATCTCAGAAGCTAAGAATATTCTTGCAAAAGCTTCTGTATCAGAATCGTTTGATACTCCATTTGGTATCTACGATCTCAACGAGTTCCTCGGCGTGATGAGCATGTTCGATGATCCGGAGCTTACGGTGGCAGATGACGCTCTCTCCATCAAAATCTCTCAAGGTCGTCGCTCCGTAAAGTACTTCTTTAGTGCTCCGGATATTCTAACCTCTCCATCAAAAGACATCGTCATGCCATCCGCCGAGGTAACCTTTACTCTAACTCAAGATGAAATGGCGCAGCTACGTAAAGCAGCAGCCACCTTGGGTGTTACAGATGTAGTGGTTACCAATAAATCAGATGGTAATGGTATTGAAATACTAGTTACTGATGTGAAGGATTCTACTGCTAACGTGTTTAGTGTAGATACTGATACAACTTCGTGTTGTTCAGATAAATTTAAATTTGTCTTTAATATTGGCAACTTTAAATTCGTGGGAGGTGATTATGAAATTACTATTTCAAACAAACTCATTTCTCACTTTAAAAATCTCAATGCTCCAATCGAGTATTGGGTAGCTCTCGAGAAAAACTCAACTTTTGGAGGTTAACATGGCTGAAGAAGCTACACAAGCAGCAGAAGAACAAGCGCCAATTCAATTGGGCTTGAACGATCTGGCTGCAGTTATTCAGATCATCGACGTTTGTTCTAAACGCGGTGCATTTGAAGGTCCTGAACTCGCGTCCGTTGGACAAGTTCGTGGACGAATCGCCGCATTTGTAGAAGCAAATGCTCCTAAAAAGGAAGAAGGCGGTGAAACTGCAGCAGCAGAAGAAGAAGCTCCTGCTGAAGACAACGGCTGATCCCGTAATAGATCCGCGAGGGGCCACGGTTAGCCCCTCACCCTTTATTAAATATATTATGGAGAATTCAAATGTTGAGTACACCTCAAGATAAAGAAAAGCTATTGAATAGCATTAAAGAAATGTCTAACTCGATGACCCGAGTTGATGCAGAAAAAGACTATCAAAAAGATGTGATTGATAAAGTAAACGACGAACTTGGTCTTGAAAAGAAATATGTTCGTAAGTTGGCTAACATTTATCACCGTCAAAACTTTACTACAGTTCAACAAGAACAAGAAGAATTGCAAGAACTATACGAAGCAATTACTTCTTAGTTGTTATTAAATAACAAGGAGAAAGGAGATGATCGAAAGAATCAAGTATGGACCACAGATGATGTTAGACCACACCGTTGGCGGTAACAAGGATAATGTTGTAAACCCTCGCAACACGTTCAAAGAAGAGGATCTAACCAAGCACACTACAGACTTTAAAAAGAGAACCAAAAGTCTGGAAGAACTTGAACAATACAGAGGATAATACTATGAAAAAATGTGATGATAATTGTAAATTTCCAGGTTGGTTAGCAACCATTGGAGTAGGATTAACCATGTTTGTAGTAGTAATGGTTATGTTTTTTAACGAAGCTCGTGCAGATGTTCGAGTAGATATTGAACGTAAGTTGCCATATAAGACTCAACATATCGTTCAGCAATTTCATGATTTTGACGCTTTTGCTATGTGGATGGAAACTAAACTTGAAAATGGTTGTGATCCATATGTAGAAAAAGTTGTTATTGATCTTAAATATAATGAGTTTGATAATCAAAAGTTAGGGGAATATGATTCCCCTGCCAAAATCAAGTAAGGAGTGTAATGATAAGAAATAGAAACAAGGATGTGAAAGGAGGGCTAACAGTAGAAGTCAGAAACGGAAATTTTGAACAAGCCTTCCGTCTATTTAAGAAAAAAGTAAATAGATCAGGTATTAAACAAGAACTACGAGATCGTAAGTTCTTTAAGAAGCCCTCTGAAATAAGAAGAGAGGCTTTAAAAAAAGCGATTAAACGCGAAAAAAAGCGTTTACAAGCTCAGCAAGATATGTTATAATATAGTATATCAATTAAATTATGGAGTATGTGATGTCTGATTTTTTGTGGGTTGAAAAGTATCGACCCAAAACTATTGACCAGTGTGTTTTACCTCAAGGTTTGGCTAAAACTTTTCAAGAGGTAGTTACTACTGGTAATCTTCCTAATATGTTATTCTATGGTCCAGCCGGTGTAGGTAAAACTACAGTGGCCAAAGCTTTATGTAACATGTTAGATCTAGACTACATTGTTATCAACGGTTCTGAAGAAGGTAATATTGATACCCTGCGTGGTAAGATTAAACAATTTGCTTCTTCTGTATCTTTGCATGGTAGCTATAAAGTAGTTATTCTCGATGAGGCTGATTATCTCAATCCTCAATCAACTCAACCAGCTTTGCGTGGGTTTATTGAAGAGTTTGCAAATAATTGCCGATTCATTCTCACTTGCAATTTCAAAAATCGTATTATTGAACCATTGCACTCACGATGTGCGGGTATCGATTTTAAGATCTCTAAACCTGAAGTACCAAAGATTGCGGCAGGTATGTTTAAGAGAACTACTGAAATTTTAGATAGTGAAAACATTCAATACGAAAAAGAAGTCGTAATTGAATTAGTAAATCGATATTTCCCAGACTTTAGACGTGTTATTAATGAATGCCAACGTTATGGTGTTTCTGGTCGTATCGATACTGGTGTACTTCGCAATCTAAACGAAGAAAACACTAAACAACTTATGGATCATCTTAAGTCTAAAAACTTTAAAGATATGCGTAAGTGGGTTGCAGACAATATGGATACTGAAGCTCATGCGATCTTTCGTAAGATCTATGATAACATGTCTGAATATTTGCAACCACAATCGATTCCACAAATCGTTCTTATTCTCGCCGATTATCAGTATAAAAATGCGTTTGTCGCAGATCACGAACTAAATGTAGTTGCGTGTATGACTGAAATTATGGCATCAGCAGAGTGGAAATAATGTGGGCGTACTGGTGTAAAGCTATAGGAGCAAAAGCATATGACGATGACGATAAAGCTGACAGAGTTGCAATTATTCGTACTGGGTGGGTGGTCCTTCACATTCTTACTTGCCTTGCTATTATCTTAAACGCAATTGCTAATCACGGATGGAGACTAATCGGGTTATGAAAAAGAAAACTGGAATTACTGCTTCAGCATTTGATCTACTACATGCAGGTCATATTTTAATGTTGCAAGAAGCTAAAACAGTATGTGACCATTTAGTTGTTGCACTTCAAACTGATCCAACAATAGATCGTCCATCTAAGAATAAACCAATTCAAACAATCGAAGAACGCTTTGTCCAGTTATCTGGATGCAAATACGTTGATGACATTATCACATATAATACTGAAGCAGAACTTGAAGCTATATTTAGAAATCTAGATGTAGATGTTCGTATTATTGGTGAAGAATATAAAACGAAAGAATTCACTGCAAAGGATATATGCATTGAACGTGGTATAGAAATATATTATAATTCTAGAAAGCATTCTTATTCAACAACAGAACTACGTAAGAGAATATTACAACATGAATCCCTTTGATTATCTTACCGCAATTAACCATAGTAAAAAAGATATTATGGTTGATGATCTGGCAGAAAAAGACTATAACTCATGGATGGTGAATCGTGGTCTTTCTTATTTTCCAGACACTGTTCTTCTCGCTAATGAGATGAATATCCGTCATACTATAGACTCACGTCTTCAATTTGACTTTCTTATAAATACTATTAGAAAACAAAAACGTTTTTCTAAATGGTTAAAACCGGATAGTATTGAAGCTATAGACGCTATTAAACAATACTATGGATACAGTAATGAGAAAGCGCGTACTGTTTTACGTGTTTTAAGTAAACAACAAATTGATGAATTGAAAACAAAGGTCTATAAAGGTGGAAGAAAATAAAGAAATAACATGGACTCCAGCCATGATGCTGGAGATTGCATTGAAAGAGCCGGATGATTTTTTAAAGATCCGAGAAACGTTAACTAGAATTGGAGTAGCATCGAGGAAAGACAATAAGCTATATCAATCTTGTCATATTCTACATAAACAAGGTCGATACTTTATTGTGCATTTCAAAGAGCTATTCTTGTTAGATGGGAAACCTTCTAACTTAATGGATAATGACATTCAACGTCGTAACACAATTGCTACGTTGTTATCTGACTGGGGATTGCTGGACATTATTAATATGGACCAATCGAAAGATAAAGCACCTCTTAGACAGATTAAAGTCATTCCACATAAGGAAAAGAATCAATGGGACTTATGTCCTAAGTATAACATCGGGAATACTTAAATGCTAACGTTCAAGTCTTACTTAGATGAAGGTGTCAATGACCCCGCTATATTCAAAGCTGTGTTTTTAGCTGGTGGTCCCGGATCCGGTAAGTCATTTATTGTCGGTAAGACTGCGTTAACATCATTAGGTTTTAAACTAATTAATTCTGATATTGCTTTTGAACGTAGCTTAGAAAAAGCTGGTTTAGATAAAGGTAACCCTGATGACATCTATTCTAAAGCTGGACAACTAGCAAGAATTTCTGCAAAAGCTTTAACAGATAAACAAATGAATTTAGCTGTCCAAGGTAGACTTGGATTAGTGATCGATGGTACAGGTAAAGATTTTGATAAGATCAAGAAACAAGCAATAGCACTAAAGAAAATAGGCTATGAAGTTTCTATGATATTTGTGAATACAGATCAAGAAACTGCAATGGCGCGAAATAATAAACGCGCAAGAAAACTTCCAGATGAAGAAGTATCTAAAATGTGGAAGCAAGTACAAAATAACATTGGTAAGTTTCAAAACCTTTTCGGCAACATGATGATTGTTGTTGATAATTCTGATAACGCTAATTATGAGGGCGGTATTAGATCTGCTTATAGAAAAATGGCAGCATTTGCTAAAATGGAACCAAGGATGCCACAGGCAAAAGCTTGGATTCAAGGGCAGAAAAAGAAGTAAACTCATATATATAGTATTGGATGCCGCATGGTGCGGGTCCATCTACAACCTTGCTAAATAGGAGGTCAATTATGACAGGCAATACTTTTACGTTCCCAAGAGGAGCATTCGTTGGTTTCGACCACATCTTTAATGATCTTGAAAGAATGGCACACGCCCACAAGAAAGATCATTATCCACCTCACAACGTAGTAAAACATTCGGACGACGAGTATCTAATTGAACTCGCCGTTGTTGGCTTTAAACAAGCTGACATCGAGATCACTATGCACGACGGTATCTTAATTATTAAAGGAGATCGTGAGCATAGACGAGATCAAGACCTTTATGTCCATAAGGGTATTAGCGGTAGAAAATTCGAGAGGTCATTCAGACTTTCCGAATTTGTAGAAGTAGTAGGAGCTGATCTTGCGGACGGTCTACTTACGATTCATTTGAATAGAATCGTCCCAGAAGAAAAGCGTCCCCGTAAAATTGAAATTAACAACAATAACGGGGTAACTTATGACCACACTAGCACTACAAAGCCTGAGCTTCTCAACGAAGCTTCTTAATGGCTTATACGAAGGCGTAAAGAAAACACTACACGGAATGATGATTGGCTACATGTTAGCCAGACAGAATCAAGCAAACCGATATATTGCAGAAAGATTAATCTGCGAATATAGAGATACGCACACTGTAGCATCGCTTCACGCTGAATTAAATAGAAAAACGTTGGAATCCCTTACTAAGGAATTCTCATAAGATGTTGAAAGCAATTTTAGATTTCTTCACAATATCTCATGAAGAAAGACGTAGAAAGGCTATTGAGAATTATTTAGCAAGATCTACTGATCTTGTTGATCTCGAAAGACGCCAACGCAATCTAATGAATGGTAATATTACTGTTCTATAATGTATAAATAAAATTGAGGGCTGCCATATTGGTTGCCCTCTAACACACACAACACACAGGAGACAATTATGTCACAAAACAAAAATCCCTTCGAAATCCGTACAGATATGCTAGCAATGGCTAAAGATTATATGGACCAACAATACCATATGAACATAGCTTTTGCAGAAAAAGCATTAGAACTTAATAAGAAATCTATTGAAGAAGTACAAGATATGTACAAGATGTATTCAATTGATGAGCTTATGGAAAAAGCGAAAGAAATGTATTCTTTTGTTTCGAAAAAAGACTAAAAGTTTAAAGGGGTCTTAGGGCCCCTTTCCCTTTATTATGGAGACATATATGACTGATATTAAAATCGTAAGAATTTCAACTGGTGAAGAGCTTATTTGTTCTGTATCTGAAGAAGGACAAGAACACTACACTCTCAAAGACGTTGCAATTCTAATTCCCACCCAACAGAATTCTCTAGGATTAGCACCTTTTATGGCATACTCTGATGCTACAAAAGGTATGACCATTCCAGCATCATTTGTGATGTTTATGGTTGATCCTGTAGAAGACCTTAAAAATCAATATAAAACAATGTTCCAAAAGGTGATTACTCCCGAGAAAAAAATCATCATTTGATGTTTACTTTTCAAGAAAACTGTGATATAATACTATCATAACGTTGGAGAAAACACATTGGAATTTTATACAAATATTGCACGCTACGGCAATAGTCTATTATATCGTGGCTATAAGAATGGCCACAAATTTGCTGATAGAATTAAATTCTCACCCACCTTATACGTAGCGGATCCCAAAGGCACCGCGTATACCATGAATGGTGTGCGCGTGTCGCCGCGTTTGTTTGACACAATGCGTGAGGTTCGTGAGTATCAAGATCAGTGGAAAGATGTAGCTGGTAGAGATAATACCTTATATGGTAATACTAATTTCATTGCTCAATTCGTCTATGAACAGTGGCCAGACGATATTGAGTTCAATCGTGACGTAATTAACGTATCCACAATCGACATTGAGGTTGCTTCTGATGAAGGTTTCCCTAAGCCTGAAGATGCTAACTATCCAGTAATCTCAATCGTTATCAAAAACAACATCGACAATATGTACTATATCTGGGGTCTAGATGATTACGATCCCAATGCTTGTTCTATCGAAGAAGTAAAAGGTAATATTACCTATGTCAAGTGTGGTGATGAACGTGAGCTTCTTTTGCGATTCTTATCGCACTGGAGTTCTGATCGTCATTGCCCAGATGTTATTACTGGCTGGAATACTCGCTTCTTTGATATTCCGTACCTAGCAAATCGTACAGCTAAAGTTCTTGGTGACGATCACGTTAAAAAGCTATCTCCTTGGGGATTGGTCAACAAGCGTGAGATTACTGTCATGGGTAGAACTCAACAATACTACGACATTACTGGTATCGCTTCACTTGATTATCTTGAACTATTTAAAAAGTTTGGTTACTCATACGGTCCACAAGAATCATATAAGTTGGATCACATTGGCCACGTAGTTCTTGGTGAACGTAAACTATCTTACGATGAGTTTACTGGTTTGCACGAACTCTATAAACACAATCACCAAAAGTTTATCGACTATAATATCAAAGACGTGGAACTCGTCGATCGTCTTGAAGACAAGATGGGTTTGATTACCTTGGCCATGACTATGGCGTATAAAGGTGGTGTTAACTATACTGACACTCTTGGTACTACTGCGATCTGGGATTCAATCATCTATCGTGATCTAAGTAACCAAGGTGTGATTATTCCACCGTCTGAAGAAAAGTTCAAATCAGATTATCCTGGTGGCTATGTTAAACCACCACAGATTGGTCTACATGAGTGGGTAGTCTCTTTTGACTTAAACTCACTCTATCCAAACATTATTGTTGAATGGAATATGTCACCAGAAACAATTGTTGAAGATCAACGTATGGATGTGAATGCAGATATGGTAGTCAATGGGTTTACCAATCCAAATCAAGATTATGCACTCGCGTCGAATGGTGTTTTCTTCCGCAAAGATAAACAAGGTGTGCTTCCAAAGATTATTGTTCAATATTACGATGAACGTCGATTGATCAAACGTAAAATGCTTGAAGCTCAGCAGCTCAAAGAAAAAGCTGACAAAACTGATAAGCAACTAATCTATTCAATTGAACGTGATATTGCTCGTTTTGAAAACCAGCAAATGGCTATTAAGATCTTGATGAACTCTCTTTATGGTGCATTGGGTAACAAATACTTCCGTTACTTTGATCTACGTATGGCTGAAGCTATTACTCTTACTGGTCAATCAGTGATTCGTTGGGCTGAAGCTCATGTGAATGACTTTATGTCTAAGATTGTTAGTAAGAATGATGATTATGTTATTGCAATCGATACTGATTCGATTTATGTTAACTTTGGTCCGTTGGTAAATAAATTTGTCAATGATAATGAAGTATCCAATATTGACAAAATTTGTGTAGATCAGTTTGAGCCTATGTTGGCTAAATGCTATGATAAGCTTCACAATAATCTTTCGACTTATACCAAGCGTATGGAAATGGGTCGTGAAGTTATCGCTGATCGTGGTATCTGGACAGCTAAGAAACGTTATATCTTAAATGTCCATAACAACGAGGGTGTTCAATATGCAGAACCTAAACTTAAAATCATGGGCATTGAAGCGATTAAATCGTCAACTCCATCGGTGTGTCGTGACGCACTTAAAGCTTTATTCAAAGTTATCGTTACAGGTGATGAGTCTAAGACACAGAAAGCGATTCAGCAATTCCGTGATTATTTCTCATCCTTACCAGCGGAGGAAGTGGCTTTCCCTCGAGGAGTTAACGACATTTCGAAATGGCAACTCAAACGTGATGGGATCTATGGAAAAGGTACGCCGATCCATGTACGTGGTGCCTTGCTATACAACCACTACATCAAAGATAAGGGGCTACAGAAAAAATACGAACTTGTCCAAAACGGTGAAAAGATCAAGTTCTGCTATCTAAAAAAACCAAATCCGATCAAAGAAAACGTAATCTCTTTTCCAAGTTATTTGCCGCCTGAGCTTCAACTCAATAAGTATATTGATTACGATACTCAGTTTGAAAAAACTTTTCTTGATCCAATTACTCCAATATTGGATTCTATTGGCTGGTCTGCTGAACCAGTCGTTAACCTAGAAGACTTTTTTGTCTAAGGAAATATTATGATTAAATTGATTTGTGAAACTGATCCTTCGCACGTAGAATATACCGCAATTAAAAATATTGAAATCAGTATTGCTTCAGAAGCTACTCTCGATGAAATGCTTGAAGCATATACAAATTTTCTTCGTGTGTGTGGATATACCATTAATTACGATCAAGTTCTTGATTTTGTGGAGATGGACACATGAGTTATTATCAACCTGACAACTGGGTAATTTTTAAATTAAAAGGAGATGATCCACATTATCGTGTTCTTGCAGGTTGGTCTGGTAGTTATCTTCATGGCGATAGTTGGCGCATAAACAGTGGTATAACTAAAGTAGAAAAAGGAAGTACCACATGGAAATTCTATGGAGAAACCGGTAGTGTCTATGAATGTGGTTTTCATAACTACGGTCTTAAATTTAATAACTCTCATATCTGGGAATCGATCAAAGAAAATTATGGAGAAGACGTAGAGATTATGCCTGAAGATACTAACTGGCTTAGTATAGTTGATTATGTTTATCCTGGAGGAGATTGTCAAGAATGATAATTCATGAACCAATATTTGAAACAAAAAAGATTGTAGAACATTATGAAGAAAAAGATGGAGTACCAATCAAATACGTTTGTACGTCAGCTCTTGGTAGCCAAGATTTTGCTGTGGATATTTTCTATAGGTCTACTCCTCATCCTGATTTTGGCAATTACTACTTTGGGCTATACCGAAATATGTACGCAGCAGGAGCTCAAATTCGTATCACTAATGCGGACGTAATTGAAAAACTGCAATTTGGTATGGTTGAAGATAAAGAGGGTAACTTACATTATTCCTCTCATAGGCATGATTGGAAGATGACCGATGCCGAAAATATGATTGATGGTGGTAGAGCTTATATGCGTTCCAATGGAGCAGTTAAGATCTATAGGGTAAAAGATGGTGAATTTATTTGTTTACAAGACGAATAAAATGTGATATAATATATGGGATAATTGAAAAAGGTTACAGTTATGAATAAATCTAAAGAACTTACAGAGTTGCTTATTATCTTTATGGAAGAATGCAACGAAGCAGCCGTTGAAGCTTCAAAAGTTATCCGGTTTGGTTCCGATACAATGACTCATTCTCCTACACTCGAACGAGAAGTTGGTGATCTGTTATGTATGGTAGATCTTCTTAAAGAATATAATTTAATTACCACTGAAGCAGTTGATAAAGCTGTAGCAGAAAAAAGAGAAAAGCTTAAAAAATGGAGTGATTTAAATGTCTAAAAATTGGGTAAAAGATATTAATGATATGCATAAAAAATATGGTGTGCATGAATGGGTTAAACAAAATCCAGAACTACTTCAAACTTATTTAAAGTTTCGTTTATCATTCTTACAAGAAGAATTAGATGAAACAAATAAAGCATATCTAGAACGTGATGCTGAAGAAATTGTAGATGGTCTAATTGATCTATGCGTTGTAGCAATTGGAACACTTGATGCATTCGGTATTGATGCACATAAAGCTTGGGATGAA
>Ga0181591_10003975_pt1 | contig 12918 bp, 12 predicted proteins | sample 071ome_33_FD_133757 | JGI IMG/M metagenome (GOLD analysis project Ga0181591, IMG submission 133757) | Coastal salt marsh microbial communities from the Groves Creek Marsh, Skidaway Island, Georgia - 071412AT metaG (megahit assembly) | ecosystem: Environmental > Aquatic > Marine > Intertidal...
AACCCAGCGTTTAGCAGCACATGGGTAAAAGATCTCAAACAGCATGGCGGTTACACAGAATTGGTTAGTGATGGACGCAACCACTTTACACACACTCATGACAGTGCGCAACTGTACAAGTTTGGTCAAACAAATCCTTATGTAGAAGCATTTTTTAAATGGTGGGACAGTGATCTACACCGCACACTGCGTGAACTACGCATCACAGGTGGTGAACCTATTATGAGTGCAGAACTGTGGAGACTGTTTGACTGGTTTAAGGATAATGCAGACAAATCACAAACTAAACTTGCTATCAACAGCAACCTTGGCGGCAAGATAGGTCTTATTAATAGTCTATTAGAAGCAAAACAACACTTGCCTAGTTTAGATGTTTATACTAGTTGTGAAGCAACAGGTATTGCAGCAGAATATATTCGTGATGGAATGGATTTTGATCAATGGTGGAGTAATTTATGTGACTGCCACAATCATTTTATTGATACACACTGCATGATGACAATTAATGCATTGTGTTTACCAACTCTACCAGATCTTATTGAAAAAATATTAAAGCAACGAGAAGTTGTTGGACATGATTTTGCAGTAATGAGTTATAATATCCTACGCTTTCCTAGTTTCCAATCACCGCTGGTATTGCCATACAAAATACGTAAAACCTGTGTGGATAGACTTAAACAAATTGATCAAACTAAAATGCATCAATTTGAACAAGGACAATTAACAAGATTAATTGAATATTTGCAAGTTGTAGAAACTCCACACAGCGAAGCATTTGAAATGCCAAAACTGCACAATGATTTTAAAAAGTTTTACACACAATATGATTTGCGTCGCAATAAAACATTTGCAAAAGCATTTCCAGAACTAGAGGAATGGTATGAGTCGCTCTAAAACAGACAAATATTACGAAACATATGACTATAACAGTAGACGACCTGTATTTGTTGAACTAGAAAGTTTACGTGAAGATCAACGAAAGCGTCTTATGGAAAGTGAATATTTTTGTATGATTCCATGGACCCATATACATGGCTTCCCTACAGGAGAAGCATATCCTTGTTGTTTAGGAGAAATGGGACACCCTATCGGCAACATGCGAGATAATTCATTAGAGGAAATTTGGAACGGGCCAGAGTATGTCCAAATGCGTGAACGCATGCTTGCCGATAAACCTTGTAAACAATGCACACGTTGTTACGAACAAGAGAAGCAAGGCTTTTTTAGTATGCGCAATAGTAGTAACAAACACTTTGGTCATCACATCAACAAAGTTGATCAAGGAGTAAATCCAGACTTTGAAATTGTGTATTGGGACATACGTTTTAGTAACCAGTGTAACCTAAAGTGTCGTAGTTGTGGGCCTATGTTTAGTAGTTTGTGGTATGATGATCATATAAAAATGCATGGACAAGCACCTAATCATAAGCGTATCGAATGGGCCGGCAGAAACAAAAACGACATATGGGAACAAATGGTTCCTCATATTGATTATATTGAGCAAATATATTTTGCCGGCGGTGAACCTCTTATTATGCAGGAACATTATAATATACTTAAAGAACTCGTGCGCCGTGAACGCTTTGATGTTAAATTAATATACAATACAAATTTTAATGAAACATTATATAAGGATTTAGATGTACTAGATTATTGGGGAATGTTTGATAGTGTGAGCATTGGTGCAAGTTTAGATGCCAATGGCAGTCGTGCTGAACTTATGCGAAAAGGTAGTGACTGGGCAAAGATTACTGCTAATAGAGAACGCATGCTGGAAAAATGTCCTAATGTAGACTTTTATATTAGTCCAACAGTAAGTCTAATGAATGTGTTACACGTTCCAGATTTTCATAGGGATTGGGTTGATCGAGGATTGTTAAAACCGCAAGATCTAAATGTAAATGTACTACAAAGCCCAGACTGGTATCGTGTTGATTGCTTACCGGCAGATATGAAGCGGGATGTGACTGCAAAATTAGAAGCGCACATTGCCTGGTTATCACCACAAGATCATTTACAACGTGCAACAAACGGTTTTAAGAGTACCATTAGTTTTATGAATAGTCAAGACAACACACAGCATTTGCGTAAATTTAATCAAGTAACAGCGCAATTAGATGCGGTGAGAACAGAAAACTTTTATGAAGTATTTCCAGAATTAGCGAGTTTAAAAGAATATGCCTAAATGTATATTACCGTGGATTAGCATCGAAACAACACCAATGGGAACAACACGCCCTTGTTGTTTATACACAGAAGAAATACCTGATGTTGATCTAAAAAACAGTACACTCGAAGATGCATTTAATAGCAAGACAATGCGTGACTTGCGTCGTAGTTTTCGCAGAGGTGAAAAGCCTGATGGGTGTCGTAACTGCTGGCGTGAAGAAGATGCTGGTAAAAAATCTAAACGCGAATATATGCTAGAGAAATTTAAACATCTCGATGTCAAATACAAAGATAACAATGGTGAAGAACTTGTATTTCTAGATCTTAAATTAGGAAACATTTGCAATCTCAAATGTCGTATATGCGGTAGTTGGAGTAGCAGCAAATGGGCACAAGAAGAACTAGATTATAGTAGTGATTCAGATGAGCATATTGCTCGCAAATGGCTCAAAGATGGACAGTGGCCTAGAAAAAGTCCAAGATTCTGGGAACAGTTAGATCTAATATTACCGCAAGTGAAGTATTTTGAATTTACAGGCGGCGAACCTTGGATGATTAAACAACATTTTGACTTATTACAACGTGCAGTTGATCGTAATCTTGCACAGAATATTGATATACATTATAATACTAATACTACACAGTTTCCAAAAGATCCAACTATATGGAAGCATTTTAAACATGTGCAGATTGCATTTAGTGTAGATAATACCGAAGAACGTTTTGAATATGAACGTTATGGTGCTAAGTGGCGTACTGCAAACACAAATATCCGTAAGGTGCATGCACTTAGAGAAGATGGTTATCCTATTACAACACAGTTATGCTGTACTTGGAACGTTCAAAATATCTATTACTTGGATGAAATATTAACCTGGGCTAACACTATGGATTTTAATAGCATACATTTTAATTTAATGCACGATCCTTGGGAGTTTAGTTTAAGTCGTATCCCACAAAGTGCTCGAAGTCCTATTATGCTGTACTTACAAAAACAACAGATTAAACATAGCAAATATAAAGATGATATTATTGCACTTAAACAAATGGTTGTTAAATCACAAATGTATGATGAAGAAATACCCGAGGACGGTACTTCTCTGCACAATAAATTACGTCAAACTGACTTATATCGTAATCAAAATTTTGCAACTAGTCATACTAAAATAGCAAAGGCAATTGGATATGAGCTTTAAACCAATACTTGTAAGTCTTTGTGAACATAGTAGTTATCATAACGAAAGTAATTCGGATTATTTTAGTCAATATTTTGATTTATATCAATTTGATCCTGATGTAAATTATAAAAGTGATGTAGTTTTTGTATATAGATCTGATGAAGATCTATCGAAAGTTTCTGAGTGCAATAATAAATTTATTTCTGAATGTTTTTGGGAAAAATATAATCCTTGTAGCTTAGATAGACCAAATACTTTGTATTTGAACAATTTACATTTTCCTGAATATTTCTGGTTCGAAGAATTAAACAACCCTAATAATAATCAGAATAATTTACCACTAGAAAAGGGAAGCAAATTATTTTTTATGCCGATGAAAAAATCTTTTTTTCATCGTGATGATTTGTTTGATAGGGTAGATAAAAGTAATGCAATTTTTAGTTTTGTTGCTCGCGGCATACTATTAGAAAACAATTTTGTTACAGATAGATATTACGAAGATTATTGGTATGCAGATACTCAATTTAGTATAGTTTCCGAAACTTTACCTTTTGAAGTTTTTTTAACAGAAAAAACTTTTAAACCTATTATGTACGGTCATCCGTTTTTAGTATGGACTGGTCCTGGTCACTTGAAAGAAGTAAGAAAACTAGGATTTGAAACTTTTGATTGTGTATTTGACGAATCTTATGACAATGAATTAGACTATCATTTGAGATTACAAAAATTATTAAAAAATGTGCACGAAATAGAGTATACCTCAGAATTAATAAAAAGATTACAGCATAATATAAATCATTTTTGGAATAATCCAATTATCTTTGAACTTGCATTTGAAAAAACAGTAAAACCTGTATTGGAATTTATTAATGGATAAACCCGAAAATCTGTGTATGGCACCATGGACACACACTTATCTTAGTCCGCAAACAGAAAGACGTTTATGTTGTGCTAGTCGCGAACCTGCACAAAATTTCAAACAATATATAGATACATCAGAAGGAACAAATGAGTATGTTCCGCAAACTTTAGAAGATTATTGGAACGGAGAAAATATTCGTCGTATACGTCGTCAAATGATGAATAATGAAATTCCTTCTGAGTGCGAAGTTTGTGATAAAAAACTTCTCAATCAAGATGTTTATAGAGATTATTTCGGGCATTTGTTTGCTCATAAGTGGGAAGAAGTACAAAAAACAACCGATGACACAGGTTATACCACAATGAGACCTGTAAGCTGGGACTATCGTTTTAGTAATCTTTGCAATTTTAAATGCAGGATGTGCGGTCCTATGCTATCTAGTAGTTGGGAAACAGAAGCAAGAAAAAATAATGATATAGAACCTTGGATGGAAAAGCCTGTTAAACAAGCTATTGAAAAATTCCAAAAAGATATAGTAGAGAAAGAGTTTGCTACTGCAGTTGAAGAACACAGAGTAGAAGAAATATACTGGGTTGGCGGTGAGCCACTGATGTATGAACAACACTGGCGTTATATGCAACGTATTATTGAACTAGGTGATGGTCCAGGATTGTATGCACGTTATAATACAAATCTTTCTAGGGTTGACTATAAAGGGATTAATTTATACAAAGATATACTTGAAAAAATTCGTGATTGGCAAATATGTGCAAGCATCGATGGCACAGGAGCAATTGGCGAATATATTAGACATGGATTAGATTACAATACTTGGGAAAGAAACTTCGAACAAGGCTTATCGTATAGTCGTAATCCAAGAATGATGCGACTTGATTTTACACTTACATTGCCTGGATTATTTGAAATTGTGAATATTTGTCATTTGGCAAGAAGATTTAATGTAGATATACTTGCTAAGGTTACTTTTGCTTTTACTCCTGATATTGCAATGAGTCCATTGTTTTTACCACGCAATTTATTGGAAAAAACAGTGAATAGTATTCTATTGACACACGGTGTTGATAATCGTACAATTAGAGATATGCTTAAAAATCTGCTAAAACGCCCAACATTTGAAGAACAATGGCCAGACGAGTATGCAAAAGCTAGAACAAAAGCAAAATGGCGTATGAAATCTATAGATGACTTACGTGGAGGCACACGTTTTGAAGATACACTTATGCGAGATGATGTAAAGGACTGGTGGAATGAAATCTATTAAGATAGTTCTTCGTAATTATAAAACTAAAGAAACAATTGATTATAATATTATCCCGAATGACAATCAAATAACACAAGATTGGATTATAGCTTTAGAACAAGATATATTACAACCGAAATTACATCTTGAAAAAAATTACTGTTTTCACGGATTTCCATATACTCAGCGTAGTTTAGAATATTTGTGCAATGAATTAAATAAACACATTTTTGTAATTAATCAAAGTAATTTAGATTATACTATAGAAGAATGGTTTTCTCCCGATGTAGTTAGGTTTGGAAATGAATACCCTGTAGGAAGATTAGTTGATGATCCTTTAAACAAAGGATTACAAATAAAGCATGATATAATGAATATATTGCATAATCATTTTGAGGTATTAGAAGGCACAGTAGAGAATCCTAGTGCGTATGCTAAAAAAGCAACAGTTGAAGTTCGGTATGCAATTAAGCAACTTAATTTATTGTGTCATGAGATAGAAAGCCTTTGTATGAGTCAACGTAAGGCAGTTCAAGATCCTCTTTGGGTTCGTCCCAGTCAAATCACTCAATTTATTAAAGCACCCAGGCACACACTAACAGACGAACACAGACAAGGATTTTTAGAAAACAGTTACAACAGAGAACTAGGTGGTGTGTACATGCACTGGTGTCAAATTGGAAAAACACTAATGGAAGTGTACAGAGACGAAGATGCACCAGAATTAACAGATACAGTATGCGAAGCAATCACTCATTTACAGTACTACAGCGGTGAATTTGATATTGAATGGGGCAATGATGTAATGTATGACATTGCTCATCCGTGGCACTGTGCAGAAATAGATGGCTTTGAAACCTGGCTTAGAAACAATAATTTTGATCCTAGTGATCCGAAACTCAGCTTGGGTTATTTAAAACTTGGAGATGTGGACTTAATAAATAGTTTTGGAACCACTAATGCTCAAGAAATTTGGGAACAAATGGGCAATTATTTAGACATTTATAAAATAGAGTGTGGTATTAATGCTGCTACATATGATTATCATTGGAGTGATGAAGATCATAAAGAAAAACAAATAGAGAATTTACGATGAAAATACTAATATGCGGATTGCCAAGCAAAAAAACAGAGAGATTATAATGAAATTGATTAAAAAAATAATTAACAAAATTAAAATGGAAATAAGATATCGTAAAAGATTGAAGGAACTTAGAAAACGAGATCCTTTTATTTACAAATAGGAGACAAGAATGTTTAGTAAACGTTGCAAAGAGCATATGTTTGACGAAGAAAATATGACACGATGGCAACATTTCAAGCGAGCTATGGGCTTTGCTTTGATGTCATGGGGCATCTGCTGGAGAGTTGTTGTTCATGCATTTATTCCGTGTCTCTATACGAGATATGCATCTAATAAATTTAAAGAAGTGGCAAAAACTCTAAAATGATACTTGGGATTAGTGCAGGCTTTCATGACGCCGGCGCAAGTTTGATCAATCACAGAGGTGATATTCTATTCGCCGGTCACGCAGAGCGTTATAGTGGGATTAAAAATGATCCCAATCTTAATGATGCACTCATAGAAGATGCACTTAGTTATGGTGAACCTAATAATATAGCATGGTATGAAAACCATTGGCTCAAACGCACACGTCAGATATATTCAGGCGAATGGCGCAAAGCATTAGACTTCGGCACTGCACCTAAGCAGTTGTTACGCAAACACAATCTAACTGCTCCTGTAACCAGTTATAGTCACCATTTATGTCATGCTGCAGCAGGTTTCCAAACTTCACCTTTTGACAGAGCAAAGATATTGGTTGTTGATGCCATTGGTGAATGGGATACTATAAGTGTTTGGGAAGCATGGTATAAACCTCAAATCTTAGGCAAAGGTCACGCACAGTACCGTAAATTGTGGAGCCAAAAATATCCTCATAGTATTGGGTTGTATTACAGTGCAGTGACACAACGTATCGGTTTAAAACCCATGGAGGATGAATATATTACTATGGGTATGGCTGCATACGGCAAGCCCTATTTAACTGCATACGAAGAAGCAATGGAACTTGTAAATAATAAAGAAGATTGTACATTTACAGAAAACATGCATGCCGGCTTACCTGAACATATTTGGACAAATGCAACTATTGACAAATATGATATAGCAGCCGGCGCACAAAAAGTTGTAGAAGAGTTAATGATTGGTTTAGTGCAGCGTTGGTGCGGTATGGGAGAGAATCTTGTACTTATGGGAGGTGTTGCACTTAATTGTGTTGCTAATGCAAGGATTCGTGCTTATTGTAAAGATCTTTGGATAATGCCTAATCCAGGCGATTGTGGTAGCAGTTTAGGTGCTGCTGCACTAAGCTACGGTAAAAAACTAAATTGGAAAGGTCCTTATCTAGGGCATGACATGGGTGGAGATTATCCAGTTGATGCTATTATTGGACAACTAATGACAGAAAAGATCGTAGGTGTTGCAACTGGTCGTGCAGAGTTTGGTCCTCGTGCGCTAGGCACACGCAGTTTGCTTGCTGATCCTCGAGGCACTGATATTAAAGATCGTGTAAATGAAATAAAGCGCCGCCAGAAGTTTAGACCCTTTGCGCCAATGATACTTAAAGAGCATGCAGAAGAAGTATTTGAAATGTTTCATGGCCCTGATCAGCCATACATGCAAAGTGTATATGTATGCAAGCATCCCAAACTTTATCCAGCTATTGTGCATAAAGATGGAACAAGTCGTGTGCAGACAGTAGGACCAGACGATCATTCTGGTGTACGTGCATTACTTGAAAAATGGTATTTTATGACAGGTTGTCCTATGTTACTGAATACCAGCTTAAACATCAAAGGCGAGCCTATGGTAAACAATAGAGCAGATGCTGATCGATTTGAACAACGCTATGGAGTAAAGGTATGCAGTTAAAAGACCGAGTTATTGCTGCACTCAGGGATGTATATGATCCAGAAATAAGCATCAATGTCTATGACCTTGGGCTTATATATAACTTAGATATTATAGACTCTCATGTGCATGTACAACACACACTAACCAGTGTGATGTGTCCTTTTGCAGATCAAATCTGTCAAGACATCACTGATGCAGTAAAAGGCGTTGATGGTGTGGATACAGTAGAACGAGAACTAGTGTGGGATCCTCCGTTTGGTCCAGAAATAGTACCTGAGGAAACACGTTTCGCTATGGGTTGGGACTTATGAAAACGATTTATCCCACAACGGAATATTGTTTATAATGTTTGATATTTACTGTATGCAAATGGGCGGTAAAACTACGCTTCCTGCACATGCAAAATACACAAGATATAATAACACACATCTAGCAACCATCAAACGCATTGTGGAACATGCTACTACGGAATACGTTTGGGTTGTGAGTGATTTGTGTGATTACACTGACTTTGATTTTACATGGCAACCTGTACCGTGGGAAGCAACGCAAATCCACTGTTGGGCAAGTGGTGACCAACAACATGGCGATACTTTTTTGGTGCCTGTAGACGCTTTTAAGGGTCAAGCAGAAGGCCTTAAGGTATTGGGCTGGTACGAACACATTAACTGGCACAGTGACGGTGTGCCCCGTACTACACTAGGCGATATGTATGAATGGGTGCATTATAGTGATGCACTTTTCGAATACAATCCTAATTTATGGGAAAAACGCAATTTACACGCCTTTGGCACAAACGGTAGCGTACTACTAGTGCCAAGAGACTGTAAACAGTATTTTCGGACTCAGTACTATGATTACCCATATATATTGCGTCATAAAGACTGGAATGTGGATGAAAAACCACAAGATATAGTGTTCATTTCATATGACGAAAAAAACGCCGATTTAAACTGGGATATACTAAAAAAACAGCATCCGCGAGCAAAAAGATTACATGGTATAGATGGACAACTTAATGCACTGCGTGAAGCCGCACGTATCAGCGAAACAGATCATTACTTTGCAGTATTTGCTAAAACACAGATTAATCCAGAATTTAAATTTAATTTTTTACCAGATAGACTGCGCACACCTAGTCATTATATTTTTAATGCTCGTAATATGAGCAATGATTTAGAATATGGCACAATGGGTGTAATACTGTATAATTGTGATCTGCTATTAAATGCCAATGAGGATCAATTTGGTGTAGACTTTACTACAAGTTTTCCAATCCAAGTTGTTCCTGAACTTAGTGCTTTTGCACATTTTGCAGAGGATGAATATCGTGCATGGCGTACAGCATTTAGAGAATGCACAAAACTACAAAGTCGTTGTATCAGAGATCAAGTTGACATAGAAACACAGCATAGGCTTAATGTATGGTGTACACATGCACATGGTGATTATAGTGAATGGGTATTGCGTGGAGCAAATGATGGAGTGGCATTTGCTGATAGCGGAGAAGATCTAAAACAAATTAATGATTGGTATTGGCTACGCAACCGCTTTGACAGCCTTTATAACTAATTCAACTTCTTGATCTGTCATGTAAGCACAATTAGGTAGTGTTATACTTTCAGTTTGTAACCTAGCACAATTCTCTGGTAATTCTATATTGTATATTGTTTCTTGCGGAGGCAGTACTCTATAATGCACAGTGCCTGGCATAGCATCTCTGTTAGCATGTTTAATGACAAATTTACTGTATGTAGTTCCTTTACGATATTTTGCAAACTCAACTACGCCAGCGAGTTCTCTAATATATTCATAAGCAATTGCTCTGCGTCTTTGTGTATGTTCTTCTAGCATATCTAAGTTTACTAGTACACTAGCGATTTCGTGTGTATTCATAACACTGTTTATACCTAGCACAGTAGTAACATCATCATTTTTGCGTTTGCCATGTAGTCTGCTAAGTTCTGCATTACGAGCGATACCTAAGCAATTTGTAACAATAGCACCGCCACTCCCAAAACTAGTGCAAGGCTTTGTTGGGGAGAAACTAAGCATACTAAACACACTGTCGCTAAGTGGTGCACCAAAACTCTGTGCTGCATCTTCAACTAATAGTAAGTCATGTTGCTTACACCAATTGCCTATGTCCTGTCTAGCAGGTGATCCTAGTAGTGTAACATAAATCAATACCTGTGTATTTTTGGAAATTTTACTTGCAGCATCCTCTAAGTCTATGTGATAAAAGTCATCTACATCAACAAACACCGGCTGCAATCCTGCAAGACTTACTGCACTTGCTGTTGCTAAAAAAGTGTAGGCGGGCACAAGTACTTCACTGTTAGGAGGGAGATTTAAATTGCGTAAGCCTTGTGCTAGTGCAGCAGTGCCGCTACCATATGTTTTACAGTAACGCTTACCTGCAACTTTTGCTATACGATCTTCTAGTTCTTCTGTGATTTTGCCGCGCTGGCATACACCATTGATTAAATGTTCATTGGCAAGGTCAGTTACTTTTTTTCCAACTTCTTGCCAATGTCTATCTAAATTAAACGCTTTCATAGCGAGGTAATTTTTTAATATAGGGTTGTTCTAACAGCCAATCTAAATATCGTGTAATACCAGTTTCGATATCTACCATCGGCACCCAATCTGTCATATTACGAAGTTTGTCGCTGGTAAGTGTGTCTCTATTAGGATAAAAATCATCGTGAGGTAGTGTAGTAATAGTACCGCCCAGTCTTGCTTGTACCATTTCAGCCGCTTCAATAATTGTACGACCTTTGCCGCGAGTACAGTTGAAGATTTCGTTTGCACAGTTTTTGTGTGTGGCGGCTGTAGCAAATGCACTACCTACATCCTCGACCCAACTAAAGTCCAATTTATTATCAGGGCCTTGTACACGCAATTCGCCTGTGGTAAGTGCTGCTTCTGCAAGTTTGCTAATAACACGAACAATCATATCTCTTGTGCCATATAGCGCACTAGGGCGCAGGATTGTGTATTCCAATCCTTTTTCTCGTTTCCAAATTTGGCACATTTTTTCGCCTTGTAGTTTGTAACTACCGTAAAGTGTAAGAGGATTTGTTCTATCTGTTTCAATTGGTGCCTGGCTAGTAAAGTCGCCGTATACCATACTCGAACTTGCAAATACAATTCGTTCTACATTGTACTCGACACATAGATCAAGCACTACTGCGGTTGCTGTAATCATATTACCTGTTGCATCAATAACATTACGCTTTACCATATATGCATTGGGATATGTTGCAACATGAATTACAATGTCAGGATTAAATGCTTTAAAAGTATTTTCCATAAACACAGGATCTTCAATTTGTCCCGGGAAGATTTCGTCTGCACCGCAGTGATCTTGTCTTTGCTTTAATACACAATCATATTCTTCTTGTGGAAATGTGTAATATTTGTGATAGCAATCCACTACACCAATGTAGTGTCCTTGCTTTTTAAGGATATTAGCAGTGTGGCTGCCGATAAACCCGTGTCCGCCTAGTATAAGAATTCTTTTCATCGTATGTTCCTGTACTGTAGTTCAAATGCTTCTGCATATTGCACACCTAACATCTGTCCACGATATGCTGCTAGTCCGCGGATGTTATGCAATAGTGTCTCATCGAAGTAACTTGTATAACACATTATACTATCTAATTTTGTTTCGATCAAGTCTGAAATGTCAACAAACACTGTGGGATTAAAGATTTTATTTTTGTTACTATATGGACCGCCTTCCATGCACCAAAACTCGCCTCTGTATCTGCGTAAACTACTGTTGACAATATTGAAGGTGTTTTGATGATCATTGTGATGATCACCTTTGCTGTGTGTAATAATTAGATCATAATCTTTGGCATTTACTACTTCGTCCATTTGTGTAATACTAGCATTGTTCCATTCTAGTCTTGGTCTACCAGTCTCGTCATATGGGTTACGCATAATATGAAATGGAATACCGAGAACCTTTTCACTGTCTTGATATTCTTTTTGCATTTGTGCTCTATCTCTGCGCACACTAGGACGAGGAGCATTGTCATCGCGAGCAACAACAATATCCACTTCAGCACCTTGTGCTTTAAATTTTAATAATGTGCCTGCACAACCTAGTTCTACATCATCTGGGTGTGCGCCAATTGCTAGTATGCGTTTATACATTTCTTAGTTTCTCCAGATTATTATATACTCTGCGTATATGACTAATACCGTTTATGCTTTGTAAATTGTTTGTCATAATACTAAAAACAAAATTATCAATTTGTTTACGCAATGGCGTAAGCGTTTCACTGTGAGTGATTGTTTCTTGTCTGTCTGTGGTCAAACTGTTTAGATATTTGCCTTCGTATAGTTCAATGGTATCTGTGTTATCATCTGCATAAACACTCTGTGTTTCGCCAACTAGAGTAATGCTACGCTGTTTGTTTGGATAGTGCCAACCCGCGTGTAGCATTGCACTAAAACTTTTATAGTCTATTTTCCAAATAGTATAATCTTGATTTATACATTCTGTAGTTTTCTCACC
>Ga0181591_10003984_pt1 | contig 12908 bp, 23 predicted proteins | sample 071ome_33_FD_133757 | JGI IMG/M metagenome (GOLD analysis project Ga0181591, IMG submission 133757) | Coastal salt marsh microbial communities from the Groves Creek Marsh, Skidaway Island, Georgia - 071412AT metaG (megahit assembly) | ecosystem: Environmental > Aquatic > Marine > Intertidal...
CGGAGCCAAAGATTCTGGTAAGACCACCATAGCCAAACCATTGGCAAAAGAACTGGACGCAGAATATATTCGTTGTGGCAAACTGTACACCATCAAAGATTTCGTTGCTCAAGGCAAAACAGTGATCATTGACAAACGTTGTGAGAACAATCGGAAAATAGAAAAGTTGGATCCCGATTACATCATCTGGATGGATCAAACCAAAGACAAGATTGACACTCCGTATCAAGTGGATCAACACATCACAAAAAGATTTGAATCAGTTGATCAGCAGGTAAAAGCAATCATTAAAAAATTACGCCCTCATAGTTAAATGGTATAACACCTCCATGGTAAGGAGGCGTTTCAAGTTCGATTCTTGGTGAGGGCACCACTAAATATCTATATGGAACTTCAAACTGTAGGCGTTATCATCCTGATTGTGGTCACTGCTTTCACTGTAGGTATTATCATCTACGATCAACATCTATCCAAAAAGATTGCTGAACATGAAGCCAAACATCCATTCAATGATGATCGTTATGATAAGAAAAGTAATTGATTACACCATCATACCTCTGTTCTATCTGATCACACTGCCCATCTGCTCTTTAATTGCTTTGATGGATTGGAACAACGGAAAAACTTTTATAGAGAATCTTAAAGAAATACTAGGCGTACAACAAAACAATAAAAAGTAGATAGGTTGCAAAGTGTAGGTGCTGATCTACTGTGGTTGCTACCCAATACCATTTGCCATCCAAGGTCCAATTGTATTTTTTTACTATACTGCTCTTGATGTGATCAATATGAAAGTGTAACACAAAATCCAATACAGCCAAACTGATTGCTGTTAGATAATTTGTGAAAAACATCAGCACTATCCAGGTACCCACGCCATGATGAAGAGCATGAAGTATTGCTTTGGGTGATGTGTAGATGTGCTTGTTGCTGGGTCTACAATAAATGGCTTGAAGTGCCAAATCGCAAACACCATGTTTGATTGCTAACCAAAAAAGTATCAATACTGCTTCATTCATCATCAGTATTTACATGTGAATTGTCCGCCAGGTTGTGCTCTAGTCTGTAAGTCTTTGATAATAGACTTGGGATCGTTGTCTTTTTTCTCTTCAGGAGAATCTGATTGTGTGTTTTCTGATTTTGTTTCTATGGATACTTGCGGATTAAAGGCACAATCCTGTACAGCACAACCTGTTAGCAAAATCAAAATGGATAATAGAACAATCATCTTCATAAGTTATATTATTACAAATTGAGTGATTAAGCAACTGAAAGGTTTGCCGTTATGCTTTTAAGATGCCTTTTTTGATTAACTTGGCTTTGTTCTTCTTGTGTTCGGATTCCACAAGACTTTTGTTTTGTCCATAGTATTGAACAGCATAACCTTCTTCACACATTTTTAAATTTAGATTAACACCGTCAGCAAATATCTCGCCCAGTATTCTGCCAAACTTGCCTGTTTCAGAACCTTTGTGTGTTTTTATTGTTAATTTTTTCGCTTTCTTGATAGCGTTCTTTAGATATTCTTTTGAAAGTAAACCTCTCACTTTCTCTTCTCGGTTTCTTGTTCTAGACTCTGGTGTGTCTATTCCGAACAACCTTACTCTACTTTGATATTTGATATCAAAACCCATGTCCAACAACACATCTATGGTGTCACCATCCACAATTTTGGTAACCTTATTGATTCTATAACTGAAGTCTGTAGGATCTCCCAGTGTAGGGCCTCGTCTTGGCATTATATCTTCCAACTTCTCAATTGTTCTTTGGTTGGTTTGTGTGGCTTACACTTTTCAACCTTGCCGCCTTTGGCGAGAAACTGTTTCATTTTTTCGTCCAGTTCTCTCTGTTTTTCTGCTGGAGATTTTTCCATCTCTCCTGCAACGTAGGCTCTATTGATTCCCATGTGTCTTGGCATTATAAATTACCTTCCCATTTGCCGTAAGTATCTTTTTTCTTTCTGGCTTTTTTCTTCTTTGCTTTTTTCTTCTTTGCTTTTTTCTTTTTGGTAGGCTTCTTAAACTCATGCCCATCCACTAACCATTCTTGTTTTAGAATTAGTGTGTGATTCTTTTTGATTAAGTTTTTGATCCAATTAAACATATACTTTATTTATTATTCCGGCAAATTTAGATAGGTGCTTGTGATGTATTTGTCTTTTTGATTGGGTTTGAGTCCTTGATGTGGATGTAACCAATAGGGTGGAAACATTAGCAATCTACCTTGTACAGCATCGACAGTTAGATCCTCCTTGATAAAACGAGTGCCGGCATCACTGTTGTTGAGATAAATCAAACAACCCAAAAACCGTTTGCTGACTCTGGCATGAACAGCATCACTGTGTGGTGGAAATTCATCACCCCTTTCAGCCCGATAGCATTTTATCCGAAAACCTTCTATGCTCATTTGGTTGGGCCATTGATCTTGTTCGTCCCAATCATTGCTGTACAATCTTGTTTGCTCCATCAGTTTCTGATTGATGTGATCAACATCCTTTGAAAAATCATGAATGTTGATTGTGGTTTGTTGTTCAATTTGTTCTGCACTCATGTTAGCCACATGATTTTGCGTCCACAGAGGCAGTTCATCCAGCCTAGCAAAGTCATTCCGGGTGTACTGCTTTTCAGAACACTGTTCAAATTTTTCAATAAGATGATCACAGAATTCTTTTTCTAGAAAGTCATCTACCACTCTGATATAATTTTTGTCAATTGCTACTTCCATACTTTCTGGAGCGGACGGACGGTTACGCTCCGTCGTCTACACGTTGGCAACGTGTCGTTCTGCTATTGAACCACGCCCGCTTGTACTTTATTTTATACCTAGATGGTGGCGGAGTATACGGGATTCGAACCCGTGGTCTTCGCCGTGACAGGGCGACGTGTTCACCGCTACACTAATACTCCTTGGCTGGCCCACAAGGACTCGAACCTCAAACCTCGGTACCAAAAACCGGTGTGATACCATTTCACCATGGGCCAATAATAGAAGTATACAATAGGTGTGCGACAATGTCAAACAAATTATATGGCAACGCATGAATTATAAATAGTGTAAATGATTTCACGCACAAAACAAAGTTTTATTAGATGGTGGGTCATCATCTGTCTTCAACTGCTCTCTTTTGGAGTGGTAGGATATTTTGGTGGCTATCAGGAACTGTGGGACAAAGACTTGACCAAATTGAGTTTTGTCATTCTATCTGTGTGGTTAATCACCACATTGTGGATAGGTTTTTGGCAAGGAAGATTCGTGAGAGTTCATGTGAGTTATCTCATCAAGATTGGATGGTTTCTCAGTGAAGCCTGCATGGCACTGGGAATGATTGGCACCGTGGCTGGATTCCTGCTCATGTTGGGATCAGCATTTTCGGGCATCGATGTGGCAGTCACAGCCACTCTTCAATCAGCATTGACTTCGATGGCAACAGGCATGAGCACAGCACTCTACACCACTTTGGTTGGTTTGGTGTGTGGCTTGTACATCAAATCACAATTGGTTAACCTAGAACACTTGCTGGATCAGAAGAAACACGATGTATTCACTAGATAGATACAAAAGCACCATAGGATTTGTGGATCTGCTGTTCAACATCTTGGTTGGATTTGTGTTCCTTTTCCTTGTGGCGTTCTTGATGATCAACCCTGTGGCTAAAAATGCCGAGGTTGTGAAGAAGGCAGAATTTTTAGTCACCATGACATGGCACAAAGATTCACTGCACGATATAGATTTGTGGGTGATGGATCCGCAAGGCAACAAGACAGGCTTTGCCAACAAACAATCAGGTTTGTTACACTTGGAGAGAGATGATCTAGGAGTTGCTAATGATGTGTTCACATTTGATGGATCCACAATCATGATCAACAACAATGAAGAAACAATCACCGTGAGAGGCATCATGCCCGGGGACTATTATGTGAGTGTGTTTTGGTATTCCAAACAGAGAGACATTGAAGGAGAACAAAATGGAGTGCCTGTGACTGTGAAGGTTGTAAAAATTAATCCTTACAAAGAAGTTTACACTCAAATGAAAGTGCTACAACAGGAAGGTTCAACCGAAAACTATTACAGATTCACTGTTTACTCAGACGGTGGAGTGGGCAATCTACAATCCAGCGATGTGAGTGCTGTGGGATCAATACCTAAATTTGATTACAGGAACAATTAATGGAATATGTGATTTCAGTCAGTTTAGTTGTTATGGTGCTCATGTTGATCTATTTTATGGTCAGGGCAAGAGCCAACTTCTGGCTCACAGTTTTTATGGTGCCATGGATGTTGTTCACAATGGGATTTGGATGGATGGTGTATGAAAGTGCCAAAGGATTTGCCACCAAGTTGCCTATACCAGACTCACAGTATCTATATGCCAAGGTGATTGGTTCGGAAGCATTTGTGTTGATCATGACAGACAAAGGCCCTAGACTTCACGTTATCCCTGCCACAGAACAAACCAAGAAGATGGTTCAGCAAGGACAACGATTGGTCAAACAGGGCAAACAGGTTGTGATAGAAGGCAGTGACGAAGCCAACACTCCTAGGTTGCATGAGTTTGATCACAAAAGTCAGTTTCCAAAAGACTCCAAATAGCATTGACATTTCGTCAATTATCAGTTATATTAATAATTGCGTGATGTGGTGGAAATAAACACAACTCCACTCCAAAAGGTGGGGCGCCGGGAGACTGGCACTGTGAGTACCCAATCTCACCATCCGTACCATCGATCCTAGTTGGGGAGTGTACTAGGCGCTCCCCACTTAAAAGAAAGGCAATATGACTAAGAACAAAATAAAAATTTTAAGAAAGATGATTCAAACAAAGAAAACAGTGGTAGGTATTGTTTCTATATTTTTTGTGTTGGCAATCATCTTTGCTGTGTTGAATCAAATGAATCCTGCATAATGGATGAGTGCTTCTACAAACTAACCATCACAAAAGAGAAACCTGTAAAAGGCAGTTACTACTTTGAAAAGAAAGAAGATGTGTGGCACATTGGTTATTTCACTTACAAAGATGTGCTGAAAGAAGTTGAGGCATGGTATGAAAGAGGAGCAGATGCTGTGGAGATGGAGATGATCACACAAGAACAGTTTGATGAAGTGATGAGACCTTACACAGATGAAAGTTATTACTATGAACAAAGCAAGAAATAAATTCTTAGACGATCTGGCAAACAACTCTCCCAATGCTGATATGTTTGACAAAACCACATTAAAAGATATCAAAAAACAATTGAATGAAGAGTATCCAAAATTAATGAAAGCCATAAATTCTAAAACATTGACACAACAACAAAAGCGAAGCAAGGCAGAGGAGTTTACCCGCTTGTTGGAGGAATTGGCTGATCATTACATGGACTCGTAGCTCAGTTGGATAGAGCATTGGTTTGCGGAACCAAAGGCCACAGGTTCGAATCCTGTCGAGTCCGCCAAATTTTAAATTAAGTATAGATATGACACTGTATAATATGCCACCAAGATGTTGGATATGTGACAAACACATTGCTGATCCAAAATACTGGATTGATCCTAAATTCTTTCCACAGTTTGATGAAGTGAAATATCTTTGTGACCCCATCTGTGCTCACAAAGCCAAGGAGAAGATAGATGGCACAGCGTAGACTGTTTACATTTGGTTGTTCGTTTACCCATTTCTTTTGGCCCACTTGGGCAGACATCTTGGGTTCAACTTATGATCATTATGAGAACTGGGCTTGTTCAGGTTACGGCAACAGAGCCATAGTGGAACGTTTGAGCGAATGTGTTGCTCACAATGACATCACAGAACATGACACCATCATAGTTCAATTCACAGACTTTCATAGACATGACATTCATCTCAAAGGCATAGATCCAAACGGTTTATCCAATTGGAGATTAGGTGGAAACATCTGGGTAAAAGAGATCGAAATGGAATGGATTAAAGATTTTTGGAGTGAAGAAAGTTATGTGTATCATAGTTGTAATTTTATTACCTTGGCAATCGCCTTACTCAAATCACTACCGTGCGATTTTCACATCACCAGTTTAATAGATTTAAAACCTGATATAGTACGACTTTATCCTTCTTATCAAAAAATATTTGAAAACAAGTGGTTACAGGACTTTTATAGTTTTTGTGAACAAGAGAACTACAAAGGTATTCAACACACACAAACAGTATGGGAACCAACTATTAAAAAATTTGTCCCTAAAACAAAATTAGATCTTCACCCAACTTCAAAACTCTATCTCAAATGGTTACAAAACAATTTAAATTTTCATCAATCTAATTCGTTCATAGAAAAAATTAAACAGATGGATGATATTATCATAGACACTAATCAAAAAGAATTTTACATGAATCTTGATTGGCACGATCTCAAACACAAAGTGAAAGGTATATGAGAACACTATTACAAAGAACAATCATAGACAAAGAACCAAATTTATACCCTGTTTGGTTGATGCGTCAAGCAGGCAGATATATGCCGGAGTATATGGCAATAAAGAATTCAAGTAAAGGATTCTTAGACATGGCTCTCACACCCAGCAAAGCCACTGAAATAACTCTACAACCTATCAAAGCATTTGATATGGATGCCGCTATTATATTTTCGGACATTTTGATTATTCCTTATGCTCTTGGTCAATCTTTGGATTACACACCAGGACCAAAACTGGGCGCCTTTGATCCTAAAATATTTGAAACAGAAATGTCTCTGTTTAGACAGCAGTGTGAGCCTGTGTATCAAGCCATTAGAGACACTAGAAAACAATTGGATCCCAGCAAGAGTTTGATTGGTTTTGTAGGAGCACCTTGGACATTGTACAGATACATGACTGGCAACAACAAACCAGACACAATGGATCCTTTTGACTCAAGAGAGCATATTGGACATTTGGTTAAATTCTGTGTGGAACATCTAGCAGGACAGATCGAAGCAGGTTGTGACACTGTTCAAATATTTGATTCTTGGGCAGGAGATTTACAAGAAGATTTTATCATAGACTATTGTTTTGATCCCACAGCACAGATTGTGGCACAAATCAAAACACGTTATCCAGATGTAGGAGTGATTGCTTTTCCAAGACTGATAGGTAGAGAAATCAAAAACTTCACTGCCTGGTGTGATCCTTATGTGGATTGTGTCAGTTTGAGTGGTGATGTGCCTGTGAAATATCTCTACAAACACATGGGAACAGTGACACTTCAAGGAGGCATCGCACCCGAGTTGTTGTTAGACTATGACAAAGAAAAGATCATGAGAGGCGTGTTACCCATGTTGAGACAGATGCAGGATATGGCTTATGTGGTCAATCTTTCTCACGGTGTGATCAAAGAAACTCCTGTGGACAGTGTGGCATTTTTGGTTGAAGTCATAAAACGTTTTCGAAAACACAACGCCAAATAATTAATTATATGCGTATAGAGAACTTACTAGGACACGAACACTACGGCTATTTGTTAGGCAAATTGGATCATCCAGGAGTGGCATGGTATTTTGCTGAAACAACTGCCAATACCTTTGACAAAAAATTACCATTTCATTCCAGTTTCAGTCATTTAATTTTTAAGAACGATACAGGACCAATCAGCGAGTTATTTGAAAGCACGTTCCCAATCCTATTAACAGCATTAGATCGACAAGGAAAAACACTGAAAGAATTAATAAGAATAAGAATGGGATTGATCACAAGAACACCGTACAAGGTTGTTCATGCTCCACACAAAGACGGAGATGTTGCTCACATGACAGGTTTATTTTATTTGACAGATGCTGATGGAGAAACTGTGGTATACAATGAAACAGAAGAATCAAAAGATTATACTGTGAAAGAAAAACTGACACCCAAAGCCAACACCTGGCATCAGTTTGATGGAGCTCATTATCATTCAAGTTCTGCTCCTTTAAATTTTGAAAAGAGAATAACTTTAACATTCAATTATCTTACAACTGATCACAAATGAAACCCATAGACAAACCTTATTTTTGGCAGTTCTCATCAGGAACAATTCCTGATGCATTAATTGAAACCACTTTCAAAATGGCAGAAACTAGACAGCGAGAAGATGGCAAAGTTATAGATGGCTCTATCGATAAAGATATTCGCAGTGTTGAAAGAACTCCTATCGAAGAGTTTGATCCAATCTCTGTGTTTCTTTTTGGCTTGGCAGTGAAAGCCAATCAAGCATTATTTAGATACCAACTGGGCGGACCTAGTCAATGGGAAATGTTGCATTATGACAACGAAGGAGATCATTATGACTGTCATGTGGACACTGTAGAATATGATAATGGTTTCAGTAGAAAACTCACAGTTATGGGTTACTTGAATGACAACTATGCTGGCGGTAAATTTTATTTCCAAACATTAGAAGGAGTAAAACACTATGTGGATGTTGGTAAAGGATCAGTTTTGGTTTTTCCTCCTTTTGTCATGCATGGTGTAGAACCTGTGACTGAAGGTGCTAGGCAAAGTGTGGTTGGATGGATCACAGGACCAACTTTCAAATAACATTGACAATTAAAATGATATATGTTAAAATCTTAATATGAACAATTTTCAAAACGAATCTTATGCCATAATTAGAGGATTGATTGATCCTGCTTGGTGCCAAATCCTGTATGACTATGTAAGGTACACGGCAACACGTTGCGAACTTAAACAGCACAATGATGAAGAAAAATATAGAGAAGCATGGGACGGAACATTCAACGATAAGCAGTGTCCTGGTAACTATTCACACTATGGTGATCCCATGATGGACAGTATGCTGATGGCACACGGTAAAGCATTCGAACGAGCCACAGGCATGAAGTTGGCTCCTTCTTATTCTTACTTTAGAATGTATAGAACCGGAGCAGAATTAAAACGACACAAAGATAGACCCAGTTGCGAAATAAGTGCCACAGTGTGTTTGGATTGGGATGATTCTAATTGTGAAAATGTTTGTACACCTTGGCCCATTTATCTAAAAAATCAACAGGGTGAAGAAATAAAAATAGAATTAAAGCAAGGAGATGCTATGGTATACAAAGGCTGTGAAGTAGAACATTGGCGTGATCCTTATCACGGAGTTGCCGCGGCACAACTTTTTTATCATTACACAGATGTAAATGGTGAATTGTTTAATCCTTGGGATGGTAGACCTCACGGAGGAATACCTCACAGTTTCCAAAGACCAAAGGAGAATCAAAATGATCAATGATAATGATGTAATACCTTTGTTTGCTGTGCCTTTGTGTAAAACAAAAATTGAAGAGCCCAGCGAAGAAATACAAGACTATCTTAAAAATAAAATTAAATTTGTGAGAAGACAGTATTCAGATGCTGACAACTCTGAAGAATTACACGTTTTAAACAATGATTTGTGTAAACCTCTCAAAGATGTACTGCTTCAAAAAATGAATGAATATCTAGATTACCTCGATGTGGATTTAGATAAACACGAGTTCTACATCACAACCAGTTGGATGAATAGATACAGCAAAGATCAATGGAGTGATTTACACTATCATTCTAACAGTTTGGTTAGTGGTGTGTTATACTTTGATGATTGTGACGATACATCGGACATTGTGTTCTATAAGAGACAAGGTTTAGACAACATCTTTTCAGACACAGTGAATATTGACCACAGACAAAATTTTGATACCAGCAAGAAATCATATCTTTATCATCAAAGAAAATTAAATGTGAGTCCGCAGAAATGGGATCTGATAATGTTTCCAAGCAACCTAAATCATTCTGTGAATCAAAATATTCATCAAAGCAAACACAGATTCAGTCTGGCTTTCAACAGTTTTGCCACAGGACAACTGGGTTCGTCCAGTAGCATTATGTTCTTGGATAAAAATAAGAAATACGACTAGGGGGATTGGTGAAGTGGGATCACGCATCCATGGCATGGATGAGTCAGGAGTTCGACTCTCCTATCCTCCACCAAAAAAATAAATAATTTTATGAGCAACATATTTCATTTGGCAATACAGGGTGGTGATCTTTCTGTCACTGTGCCATTCTATAGAGATGTGTTAGGTTGTGCATTAGGTCCAGCAGAAGCAGGCAGATATCAGGACATAGACTTCTGGGGCAATGAATTGACCTTGCATGAATCTACTCCAAGAAACAGCAAAGATGATCACAAGGAAAGAGAAAGACACGATGTGGACATGGGCAATGTTTGTGTGCCGCACTTTGGAATACATCTCTCAAGAGAACAGTTTGATCAACTGAAACAACGCCTTGAACAGCACATTGAATACTTTGATCCGCCCTACATCAGATACAAAGGTCAACCCACAGAACAGGAAACTTTCTTTATTGAAGATCCTAACTACAATGTGTTGGAAATAAAAACTTTGGTTGCTGTTTAATTTTTCTTTTTACGTTTCCACCAATCCATTATGCCGGCAGTTTCTGCCCAAGGCTTCTGAAGATTGTTTTCGATATAATGTTGACGATCAACCAACTGTTGTGGTTCTAATTCTGTTCTGATAAATTCTTCATCATCAAAGATATCATAGTGTAAAACTTTTGTAACAAATTCTGGCTCTATGAGATTGATAGGTTCACCGGCACTGATTGCTCTCGCACATTCTTCAGCCAACACTTTATGATTACTTTGTATCATGTGATTGTATCTACAATCAAAACCCATCCACAATTTGTATTCATCTATGCCCTCTTGACACTCTGGGGTTTCTACACAACCAACAAGATCACCTTTACTGATGATCACATTTTCATATTGCGTCCAATTGATGTGATCGTCCAGCCCAACTGTTTCAGGAATGAACAGAGGAAAAGCACAAAGAACATGAGCAGGTTTCAGTTTGTTCACTTTGATTTGTGCTTCCAGCCAACCCAATCTATGACTTAAAAACTGAACATCCAATGGAGGTCTTTGAATGTACATCATGTAATTTTTAACTGCTTCCAATTGATGTGGAGACAATTCTTTATCTAGATTAACAATGTTGGGATTGGTCATCTGTGGTTTGTCGTCAAAGAACCAAAAACGACCTGGGTGTGTCAGCACAATCAATATCTGGTCGTCTGGAGTGAGGGTGGGCATTTGCTGTGCCAGTTTCCACCAGCACCAATCTTGGCTCACACCAATACCGCTGAAGTTTAAACAATTCATATTCAACTGTTGTGCCGCTTGAGCATACCAAGGTAAAAAAGGATCACCTTCTTTTGGAGGTGCCGAAAAACTGTCACCCACTACAAATAATTTGTTCATATGTGGTACTTAATCAAAAGCCACGCCACAATCCAATCTTCTTGATTGGCAAGCAGTTAAGTAATTGTGTCACATGAGAAACCAATTTTAAACGTCATACATTGACAAGGGTTTCAAGATGTGTTATACTAACAAAATATAAAGGACTTGTTAATTTACAGGGCTCTATGAAGCAACAAAGAGCCACAAAACGGTATTTTACAATGAAGAAGCACAATGAAAAAGAAAAAAGATTTCAAAGGCAAGTCCAAGCCACGATGGCAAAAGAAAAGAGAACAACAGGCAGAACAAAATTCACAGTTCGATCCCAAGATACATCAACTCAGTAAAAAGGGTGGGATTGGATTTGGTCTGAGAAAAGACTACAAGGAAAAGCCTGGCGAGTCCTCGGGATCACTTCTCAAGGATCTGTTTGCCAAATGGGATTGGAAAAGAAAAGATGAAGACACAGGATCATCCGAAAGTTAATCACGGCAAACAAGGTGTGCTGTTGGTGAACCTAGGCACACCTGACAGCCTCAGTTGGTGGGACATCAGACGATACCTAAAAGAATTCTTATCAGACACTCGTGTGATAGAATTGAACCCATGGATATGGCAACCCATATTGAGGGGTATCATACTCAACACCAGACCATTTAAAACTCGCAGAGCCTACAGTAAGATTTGGATGAAAGAAACTGATGAATCTCCTCTGCGTTACTACACCAGACGTCAATCGGAACTGTTGAACAATCGAATTGAAGATCCAACGGTGGTTGTGGATTGGGCCATGAGATATGGTAACCCATCCATTGAAAGCAGATTGAAAAGATTACAGCAACAAGGTTGTGAAAGCATCGTGGTGTTGCCACTGTATCCACAATACTGTGCGGCAACCACTGCCACTGTGTGTGATGAAGTGTTTAGAGTGCTGATGCGGATGCGTTGGCAACCTCAGGTACAGATTGTGCCAAGATATTATGACCACCCTGCCTACATCCGGTTGATGGTGAATCAGTTGGAGCGTCAGTTGGAGCGTCTTGAATGGCGTCCTCAACAGGTGGTGTTGAGTTATCATGGTGTGCCCCAGCAGTATCTACAAAAAGGTGATCCTTATCACTGTCAGTGTCTGGTGACCACTAGACTGATCAAGGAACAGTGGCCCTACAAGGACATACCCATCGAGACCACATTCCAATCCAGATTCGGACCACAAGAATGGCTACAACCCTACACAGATAAAACACTGAAAGCACTGCCCAAGAGCAACATCTACAGGATCATGATGATGACCCCTGGCTTTGTGAGCGACTGTGTGGAGACCTTGGAGGAGATCGGCATGGAGGGTGTGAACACTTTCAGAGAGGCCCATGGTGATCAGTGCCATGTGGTGCCTTGTGTGAATGACTCACCCGAGCACATCAGACTGATTCACACTCTGATTGAACCTTACTTATTTGCCAGCAAGAAATAGATTGATGGTGGTTCTGCCTTGGGTGGCAGTGACACCATGATGCCCATAGCCCTGATGTAGATAGCCCCCTGAATACATCACGATACGATTCTGCACATATCTACAGTCTGTGATCCACTGCTGATTCTGATCGTATATTCTGGTGCCTGCTTCATAGTGGGTGGGATTGATGTAGATGATGCCTGCCAGTGGTTCACGATCCATGTGGACCCAATCCTCACA
>Ga0181591_10003988_pt1 | contig 12898 bp, 16 predicted proteins | sample 071ome_33_FD_133757 | JGI IMG/M metagenome (GOLD analysis project Ga0181591, IMG submission 133757) | Coastal salt marsh microbial communities from the Groves Creek Marsh, Skidaway Island, Georgia - 071412AT metaG (megahit assembly) | ecosystem: Environmental > Aquatic > Marine > Intertidal...
CATACTTTTGAAGAAATGATTTTCTTTTCTCTCCTGATAGGCGCGGCAGTTAAAGATACAATGGACGAATTACACATGCTTGATAAGGAGAACGAAGAATGAGTTTTCATGTCGGGGACAAAGTTCGTGTAAACAAGGATATTACTCGGGTTGAAGGTCCTTATGCACAAGAAGGAGAGGAGGGGAAGATTATCGAGATTTTTCGACCACAACCAACAGGCATGTACGAAGTTAAACCTTTTTATGCAAAGGTCCGAATAATCCGAGAAAGAAGCACACCCATCCTGACTTTCCGACTCACATCTCTTGAGAGATTATAAGATTTTAAGGAGAACGAAGAATGAATAACGGCTTCACATTTATTGAGAATATATCTGCTGATGACTTTGTTCTCAAGATGCTAGAACTTGGTACCCCTATCGAAACTTCTTTGGTAGGGGCTTTCCAAGATAGTGGTCGCGGTAGCAAGAGAGATATTCCACTGCCTCTTCACCGAGATGGAGACTACTCAAAAGAATTCAAAGACAAGATAGATTATGTTGGCTTTGTGTGTGTGAGAAGTGGCGGAACTGCTGTCACTGTTGTCGAGGATAAAGACAAAAACTTGCACTACTTTAAATTAAAGAAAGGTCAAGCACTTATCATTGATAACAAACAATGTAGACATGCCAGAGAAGGACTAGTTAGGAATAGAATACTTTTAAGAGTTTGGGTTAAAAAACTAGATATACTGGGAGAACAAAATGGATAAATTTATAAACGAATGGAAACAATTTTTAACTGAGAGTTCAATTAGCAGGACCTATGAACATATATTAAACCATGAAACTGCTTTTATAACAGCCCATCGTGGAAATACAAAAGATACCACAAAGTGTATGCCCGACCATAGTAAGACTTTAGATAATTTTGAACGTAACCGACAAATGAAAGCAGTCCTTTTTGAAAAAGGATATGGTGTAACAGATGTAGATGGGACTTATGTTGAGGACTTTGGTACAAAAGCAGCAAATGAAGTAAAAGAAGATTCTTTTTTTGTTGTAAATCTCAATGACGATCCAAGATTTAAAGAGGTAATCGTTGGTCTTGGCGAACACTATTGCCAAGATTCAGTTTTATATGTTCCACGCGGTGGTGAACAATCATTTCTAATTGGAACAAACAATGCTGACTTTCCCGGTTATGGAAATGAAGAGGAAACAGGTGAATTTATTGGCGGTAAAGAGGGCGAGTTTATGACTCGTGTTGGCAAGTCTAAGCGTCCTATCAAATTTGCCGAAGGTCTTGAAACAAAAGCCAAGATGCAAAACAATACAAAGTTCCTTATCTCACGCCTTGCAAAGCAGGTAATCAAGGAGATGAAGGAGAGAACTTGAATCCACGCTACGAAGAGGTCGTAGTTGGTTCTTCTCTCCGCGCTCTGCTCTTTGCTGCTGATAGAAGCATACCCGTATTCTTCAGCACACCAGAGAAACCACACAGATTTGATCATTTTCAACCATCTGTTGACTTGTCCAGTTGGGGTCTTCACAATGAAGCTCAACTTTGGCAAATGCCGAGTGGAAAACACAAGACAGGACAAAACAAAATAGCCCTGTGGGAACACCTACTCTTTGTTCTCGGTTTAAAGGGGCTTGTCCCATTCTCTGATTTGTGTTCTTCACTTCGTCTTGACACAAACGAGTTGACAGGCTTCTCAGACTATGCTAAATTAAGGACAGTAGAGTTCGATAGGTGCTATTACTTTGACGAACACGCTACTTACAATTTACTACCTTCTGAGAAGGGTCCAAAAACATACTATGTTTATGATGACTTTGCTTTTATTCGTGGAGGCAAACATCACCTTGACTTAATGGAGAGTAAGGACCAGTTTTGTAACAAGATTTGGTTTTATCTCACCCCCAGAGTTGATGGTAGAAGCCCCTTTAAAGACGCCTGTGTGCTCTCAATTTTATCAGACGACCAGATAGATGACTTTGATTTTTCAGAGACCATAGTGCGGCTTACAATGCTTGAGAAGATGAAAGGATTAGGACTGAGAGGACCAAGAAATGGCTACCAAAAAGACGGATCAATACGATACAGAAGTTTCAAAGTTGAAGCGTTCAATCGCGAGAAACTTCTCTCATCTTCTCCACTATGGCTGGAAACAGATACGATCAAAGTTCCGAAAATTAAAGAAGAAGATTTGGTCAAAGACTTAGAAAGAATAGCAGAGAAGCACAAAAGGATTTTAGGACACCTATGGCAAAGCACTTAGCAGGAATCATACCTCTGGCAAACTTTAAAGATAATTTCAAGTTGCCATACGATTCTTTTATGCTTCCTGTTGCAAATGACTTTACACTAATCCAAAAGTCAGTGTTCGAGTGTGCGATGGCAGGGTGCTCTACAATTTGGATTGTAGCCAACGATGATCTCGCGCCCATAGTTAAGAAGCACATTGGTGAATGGGTCTATGATCCTGTTTACTTCTGGGACGACTACATTAATAACCACATTGTCCAGCGTCGTATTCATATTCCCATTTACTATGTCCCCATCTTACCAAAGGACAGAGACCGCCGCGACAGTTACGGTTGGTCTGCCCTGTTCGGTATGCACTCCGCGTGGTGGGTTTCTTTCAGAATTTCAAAATGGGTCATTCCAAAGAAATACTTTGTTTCATTTCCACACGGAATGATGGACTTTTGGACAATCCGAGAACATAGAAAAGATTTATTTAACACCACTAATAACTTTTTCTTTACTCACGAAGGTAAGACAGTAAAGGATAATTTACCAATACCATTTACAATGAGGGGCGAAGACTTTATCCAGTGCCGTCGTCGTGTAAATGAATTGACAACAAAAGAGTATGGACCACTGGGCGAAGGAGAGACGTGGCTGGACTTGAAGAAGCTGCCTCTGGAGGATCGCTGGTCAGCACGCCACTTCGACTTGTCAACAATCTTTGACAAGGTGAGCGAGGAAGACTGCTTCCGCGAGGAACTCGACTGGTTCTACGATCTCAGAGACTGGGATGGCTACCGAGCCTACCTCGCCTCTGATAATGTCGTGGGATCGCCCAACTGGCGCTTGACAAAACCACACCAACTGAATAGATTATGCATGGAGGATGAAGAATGAGTGAGAGAACACAAAGCAAAATCAAGTTTGTCGGGCTACACGCCCACAGCGTAGCCGGGTCCATCTTTGATGGACTGGGCTTCCCGCAGGACCACATGGAGTTTGCATACTCCAACGGGTCAGACGCACTTGCACTGACTGACCATGGCAACATGAATGGTCTGTCTTATCAGGTGCTGCACGCAAAGAAGATGAAGGCAGAGGGCAAGGACTTCAAGCCTATCTTTGGTTGCGAGGCTTACTTCATTCCCTCTATCGAAGAGTGGAAAGAAGACTACGATCAGGCTATGAAGGACAAGAAGAAGGCACGAGAGGCAAAGAAGGACGATGCCTCTGCTGCTTCTGTTGAGGACGAAAGCGCGAGCAAGGGCAAGAGCAACAATGTTCTACGCCGCAGACGCCACCTTGTCCTACTTGCCCAGAACCAGACTGGTCTGAACAATCTGTTCAAGTTGGTTTCAGAGTCTTACAAGGACGAGAACTTCTATCGTTATCCTCGTATGGACTACAAGATGCTCAAGGAGCACAGCGAAGGCATCATTGCTTCATCTGCTTGTCTTGGTGGTGTCTACGCTGGTAACTACTGGGAGAACCGAGAAGAAGGACCAGAGGCTGTGCTTGAGGCGATGCGAGATACAACCCGCAAGATGGTTGATGTGTTTGGTGATCGCTGGCACGGTGAGATTCAGTGGAACAATGTTCCCGAGCAGCATGAACTCAACAAGTTTGTCATTCAGGTTTGTGAAGAGTTTGGTGTCAAGGTGATCTCGACCGCAGACTCGCACTACCCCAATCGCGATGCGTGGAAGGACCGCGAACTATACAAGCGTCTTGGCTGGCTTGGTAAGGGTCGCCCCCAGTGGGCTGACACCGAGAGCGAACTACCTGTCTCTGTTGATGAGATTGGGTACGAACTCTACCCCAAGAATGGCGACGAGATGTGGGAGGCATACAAAAAGTATTCAGCCGACTGTGGTGCTGAGTATGATGATGATCTTGTGCTGCGTTCTATCGAAGAGACTCATCACATTGCGTTCGATCGCATTGATAACTTTCTTCCCGACAACACTGTTCGTCTTCCTTCGTTCGTTGTTCCTGCTGGTCACACTGCAACTGAGGCGCTAATTAACTTCTCACTTGAAGGTCTGCGTAAGTTGGGTCTTGCTGATAACAAGCAGTATCTTGCGAGACTAAAGGAAGAACTCCACGTTATTGACGACCGAGGCTTCTCAAAGTATTTCTTGACGATGAAGGCAATCGTTGATGTTACAGACACAATGATGCTCGCAGGTCCCGGTCGTGGGTCTGCTGCTGGCTCGCTTGTTGCTTATGCTCTCGGCATTACGCAGGTTGATCCAATCAAGTATGACCTTCTGTTCTCTCGCTTCTTGCGTTCTGACGCCAAGGACTATCCAGACATCGACTACGATATCAGCCGTCCCATGGAATTGAAGGATAAGTTGATTGAGTTGTGGGGTGAAGATTGTGTCGCTCCAATCTCCAACTGGAATACACTTCAATTAAAGTCTCTTATCAAGGACATTTCAAAGTTGTATGGTATTCCGTTTGGCGAAGTCAATGTTGTTACCAACGCAATGATCAAGGAAGCAACCCCGCTTGCCAAGAGAAAGCATGGTATCAAGGCTGGTCTTTACAACCCAACTTGGCAGGAGGTTCTTGAGTTTTCTGATTCTCTCAAGTCATTCTTGAGCAAGTATCCTCATGTCAAGACACACGTAAAGTCGCTTGTCGGTCAGGTTCGCTCTGCTTCTCGCCATGCTGGCGGTGTTGTGATTGCCGAGGACTTGGACAAGAATATGCCTCTTATCAACTCCAAGGGTGTTCGTCAAACTCCTTGGTCTGAGGGGCAGAACGTCCGTCACTTGGAGCCAATGGGGTTCATTAAGTTCGATCTTCTTGGACTCTCGACTCTTGCTATGATGGAGACTGCGATTGAGTTGATTCTCAAGCGTCACCACGGCATCGCAGAGCCAACTTTCAAGCAGGTCAAGGACTTCTACGACAAGAACCTGCACCCTGACGTTATCAACCTTGATGACGCGAGAGTCTACGAAAATGTTTTCCACAAGGGTAACTTCGTGGGCACTTTCCAGTTCACCGAGGACGGAGCACAGAGCTATGCCAAGCGTGTAAAGCCAAACAACATCATTGATGTTAGTGTTATCACTTCTACCTATCGCCCCGGTCCTCTGTCCGCAAATGTTCACGAGGACTTTATTGATGCGAAAGAGAGTCCACAATACATTAAGTATCTTACACCCGAGGTGCAGGAGATCACCGAAGAAACATTTGGTTTCTTGATCTTTCAGGAACAAATCGCCAAGATTGCTCATGTGCTGGGCAAGGATCTAAGTCTTGATGAAGGCAACTTGCTTCGTAAGCTTCTAACTAAGAAGGGGACGGGCAAGGGTTTTGAGGTCAAGGACAGGATTCACAAAAAGTTCATTGATGGATGTGTGGAGAAGGGTATCCACAGGGGCGAAGCACAGAGTCTATGGGAAAAGTTTGAATACTTCTCTGGTTATGGCTTCAACAAATCCCACGCTGTTTCCTACTCTATCATTTCTTATCAGTGTGCTTGGCTCCTAACTTATTTCGAGGCAGAGTGGCTTGCTGCTTTCCTTGATAAAGAGCCCGAGAGCAAGAAGGAGAACGCAATCAACATTGCCAAGTCTCTTGGCTACGCGATTGCGCCTGTTGATGTGAACACTTCTGGTCGTACTTGGGAGATCGGTCGGGACGGTAAGACTCTTATCCAACCTCTCACAAGTATCAAGGGCTTTGGAGAGTCTGCTATGGCGCAGATTCTTGACAATAGACCTTTCAGTGACATTGAGGATCTTTTGTTCCGAGAAGAGATCAGGTATGCGAAGCTAAACAAGAAGGCTTTGAATGCTCTTTGTCTGGCTGGTGCGATGGATTCTCTTATTGATGATCGATTCACAGGTCGTAAGCACTTCTGGTCCGCATCTGTGGTCGAGAGACCAAAGACAAAGAAAAAGTTCCATGAGAATATTGATGCTTATCGCGGCGAAGGTGACTTCTCGGAAGCAGAGATTATCCAGTTCAAGACTGATCTGACTGGCGTATTCCCTATGAACTTGGTCATCACTCCAGAGACAATCCAGAAGCTCAAAGATAAATACATTCCACCCATTTCTGAGTTTGATGAGGGACTACAGATTTGTTGGTTTATTCCACGCAAGGTTATTCCCAAGAAGACAAAGAAGGGTAAAGACTTCTGGATTGTAGAGGTCATTGATTCCAATAACGAGACAGAAAAGATTAAGTGTTGGGGAGTTGATCCAAAGAAAGATAGGATTCACATCAACCGACCTTACATGTCGAGACTGCAATACTGCCCGAAGTGGGGATTCTCTACTCGGTCAGTCTACAGAAACTTCAGATTGCTTGGATGACCTGCGCCCTCCCATCTAATTAAGGTGGGAGGGTTTTGCATGAGAGCAAGAGATCTACTCAAATGGAAACGAGCACTTAATGAGATAAAGTTTAAGCATGAAGAATTAGAATTAGTCAAAGAAATATGTGATGGTCATGGTGTTGACTTTCAGATGTTTATGGAAGAATACTGTGCCAAAAATAACATAGATTTGAAGGCACTGAATCACAAGCGCGGCTTGAGAATGGCTAAACAAAAAGCCAAAGAAAGCCAAGTCAAAGAAATAGAGCAGAAGACAGAGGAAACTTTGGCTCACATGGAGAATCCAAAAGTTGAGCACGCACCACGGGTGGAGCAGATTAATGTCGAGAGCAAAGACAAAGACGAAATGCACAAGACGTTCAAGGATTTGTTCAAGAAGCTTGCATTAAATTTGCATCCCGATCGCGTTGGTGACTTGACAGCAGAGGAGAGAGAGGTTAGATTATCTATGTTCAAGGACGCCAAGCAGGCGCTCGACAACGGAGATTACTTCTTGCTCTTGGACATGTCTGAAAAATTTAACATCAGAATACCCAAGAACTTCAAACAACAAACACGTTGGATGAAAGCAAGAACTAAACAATTAGACCAAGAGATACAGGCTCAAAAACATACATACAATTACATTTTTTCTGAGGCGGAAACCGAATCTGAAAAAGTGCAGATCGTTAAAAATTTTTTGAGGCAAATTTTCCAGATTTAGAGGTTAGTATGGAACATCTACTGAATTGCCATGGTGAGTGGACAGCAATTTTTGCTTGCATTAGTTCACTTCCCATGTTACGATACTGGTACAAGTCCAGCCACAAGGAGGAAACTTGATTACAGACATCGTTCTAGGTCTCCAGCACGGAGACGAGGGAAAAGGAAAGGTTGCCCACCACCTATTGAAGAGTGGAGAATACACCCATTGTGTCAGATACAATGGAGGATGTAATGCAGGACACACAATCATTCATGAAGGAAAAAAGTTTGTAACTCATCATATCCCAGCAGGGGTGTTTTTTGGAATTACATCAGTAATTGGTAACGGCTGTGTTGTAGATCCTACGAAACTTAGAGAGGAAATAAACTACTTAGAATCTCACGGAATCCCCGCGAGCAAACATCTAAGGATTGCATCAAATGCTCATGTTATCACCCCGTTCCACAAAGCCGAAGACAGCACTGACGAAAAGATTGGAACAACTCGAACCGGTAATGGTCCCGCTTATCGCGACAAGTATGGTCGCACTGGCATTCGCGCCTGTGATGTGCCTGATCTTGAGCCTTTCTTAGTAGACATCTACGAAGAACTATCAGGGGACACTGTAATCCTTATGGAAGGGGCACAGGGCTTCTGGCTTGACCCTGATTGGGGCGACTACCCTTATGTCACATCCTCGCACACTGGCGTGGCTGCTGCTATTCAAAACGGCATTAGTCCACGCTCTATCCGCAATGTTTGGGGCGTTATCAAGTCTTACGAGACTTATGTAGGCAAGCGTAACTTCCAGCCAGAAGGTGAAGTTTTTGACCGTATCCAGAAGGCTGGACAAGAATTTGGAGCCACCACAGGGCGCGTCAGGCAGTGTAACTGGCTGAATGTGAAGGAGATCCATCAGGCTATTGCTATGAACGGTGTCAACCGTCTCGTGGTAAACAAGATGGATGTTTTGCGTGAAGTTGGCATTTGGGGCACAACTGACAGACGTATTCATGGTGAGCGTCATTTCCGCAACTTTCTTCAAGAAGAATTTGGTCCGAGAGAAGGAGTAGATAAGATTTACTTCTCCGATAACCCAGCTTCAATTAGCGAAGAAAATCCCTTGACAGCAGCCGCCTAGCAGGCTATATTATACTTGTCGTTGGAGGACAGATGACTATGAACTATGGATACGCATGTATCAACATGCAACTATCAAACCCGCAAGATTTCGGTGGTAAAAAGAAAGATAGAATAACCACTAATCGCTCCATGATCAAGAGAACATTTCAAGAGAAGGGGATTGAGTATGCGTCCTCCTTGTCTCTCCTAAATGTACTCGATCTCCAGAAAGTTCTCGAATGGAATGTTGAGCACGGGATCAAGTTCTTTCGTCTGTCCTCCAACGTTTTCCCTTGGGCGTCAGAGTATCAACTACATGACATGCCCGACTATGAGGCAATCTACGAAGCATGTGAGAAGGCTGGCAACTATGCCCGAGAGAACGGCATTCGCCTAACTTCTCACCCCGGTCCATTCAACAAACTGGCTTCTCCAAAAGAGAAGGTGTTTCAAAACACTTTGAGAGACTTGGAGATTCATGGTGAGTTTTTCGATATGCTTGGACTACCTCGCAACCACTACGCAAAGATCAATATTCACGTCGGTGCAGCATACGGAAACAAGCCCGTCGCACTAGATACTTTTGTAAGGAACTTTGAACGACTACCAGATTCTATCACTTCCCGTCTAACTGTGGAGAATGATGACCGTGAATCGCTTTACTCAACATTGGAACTATTTGAAGGAATCTACCCTCGTACTGGGATTCCGATTGTTTTTGATTATCATCATCACGGGTTTTGTACTGGCGGTCTTAGTGAAAAAGATGCCTTGGAGATTGCGATCTCGACGTGGGGAGACATCAAACCGGTAGTCCACTACTCCGAGTCTCGTGCCGAAGAAAAGCGCGACTCCAAGATTCGCCCTCACGCCCATTCCGATTTCGTCAACGGACCCATCGACGACTATGGACATGACCTCGACGTTATGATCGAGGCTAAGATGAAAGAACTCGCCCTGTTTGGGCTTCAACAAAACGATGCTGCCCGCTTGACAGCAGCGGCGTAACAGATTAGAATATAAACAAGGGAGAAACAATGATTGGTCTAGACATGAACGTTGTTATCAGCAAGTTGATAAACAAACTTAAGCAGCACCACTCACTGTACAGTTTTCCTTGCAAGGCGGAACTGTTTGAAGAGATTTGGGCTTCTATTCTGAGAGAGATGACCTCCAATTCAGAAGTTGTGTGGGAAGCAGACGGCTCACACAGTTCAGGAGCGGACGTTATTTTCAGAGGACAAAGACACCAGAACAAGGGTGGAGAGATCAACCACGCCAAGGGCACACTCAAGTGGAGTGGGAGCCGAACAACCAAGTACAAGACTTTGCAAGAGAAAGTAGAATTTATCAGCAAGGACAAGTATGATTACTACATCTTTTTGTCAAGAGAAAAGAAGGACTGGAAAACAGGAAAAAAAGTTTATTACTTGGGTATTGTGCCAGCCAATAAGATTGATTATGGCTCTTTGGACTGGAAGCCAACTGAGAAGAATCCAAAAAACTTCGTTGGAATTTCAGAAAATCTGAAAGCAAGAATAAATCATTCAATGTCCGATCAGTTGTGGACAGAAGTAGAACTATCATCAATTGGAAAATTTCACAGGATTGTAGTATGAATAATATCTGGAACACTGTCAACTTGAGAGATTGTATTGAAGGGCTGTCTAAAATGCAAGACAACTCTGCTGACTGTATCATTATTGATCCACCTTACAATATTGGCAAAGATTTTGGAAATAATAAGACAAAGACGGAAATCTTTGAATATGTTGAATGGTCAAAGAAATGGATCACTGAAGCAGAACGAGTGCTTGCTCCCTCGGGAACAATGTTTGTTTATGGGTTTAGTGAGATTCTTGCATTTCTTGCGGTAGAGCTAAAACTACCCTATCGTTGGCTAACTTGGCATTATACCAATAAGACTACGCCAACTCTTAACTTTTGGCAGAGAAGCCATGAGTCTATTCTTTGTGTCTATAAGGATCCAAAGAAGAGAATTTTCAATAGAGATCTTGTTAGAGAACCCTATACCGAAAATTATGTTAAGGGCTATGCTGACGGGAAAAGAAAGCGCAAGAACACCACTGGGCGATTTTCTAAAGAAGGCTCTGCGGAGACAACATATAAGGTTCACGACAAGGGTGCTCTGCCAAGAGACGTTATCAAAGTGAGTGCTCTTGCTGGCGGAGCCGGTTTGCGACAGAGATTTGTTTATAATATTGATGATGATAAATTATATACGAAAAAAGAAGCAAAGAAAAATGGCTTTACTAATATTTTGCACCATCCAACTCAAAAGCCAGTTGAGTTGACAGAAAGATTGCTTCTATCTTGTTTAGATCAAAATAAAACCAATTCTGTTGTTATCCCATTCTGTGGAACTGGTAGCGAATGTTATGTCGCTCAATATCTTGAACAACAATGGATTTCATTTGAAATCAATCAAGACTATCAGCGCATGGCGACAGCGCTCCTGCGTGACGGATTCCCACAGGGCGATCCGTTTACTTGACAGCAGACCACCGACCTGTTACATTAACAACACCACTAAGGAGGACACTATGTCTACATCGACCGAAGAGAAGAAGCGCTACGTGCTGGAGTACATCCGTTCGCTCGTGGCAATTGAAGAGGCTATGGAGCCTTACAAGGACCAGAAGCGCGAACTGCGCACCGAGTACCGCGAGCAGGGCTGGCTTAACACCGACGAGATCCGTGCGGCTGTGAAGGCTTACCGTCTGTTCAAGGGCAAGGTAAACATTGATGATGTTTACGATAACTACAAGGCTATTTCTGGCGAAGATACGGAGGCAGAATGATTGTTGAATTTCAGCGCGTCGATCAATACGCAAAGATTCCAACACGATCAAATCCATCCGATGCAGGACTCGATGTTTATGCACACATAGAGGACCCGGTCACTATTGAACCGGGTGGCTCCGTGCTGATTAAGACTGGTCTTAGGTTTGGCGTCCCACACGGTTACATGCTACAGGTTATGAACCGCTCAAGTGTGGCAGCAAAGCGTAGCCTTGTTGTCGGTGCTCACGTCATCGACTCTGGCTACGATGGAGAAGTCTTCATCAATCTACACAACATTGGTACTAAGCCACAGACTGTGTATTATGGCGATAAGATCGCACAACTCGTGATGGTCCCGGTTGTAACTTTCCGACCACAACTTGTTGAGTCCAAACTATACCGTCATCCGATCACAATCTCTGACCGTGGCGAAGGAGCCCTTGGGAGCACAGGTGGATAAGAACACAACACAACTAATGTTTAGTTCAAAGTCAAATGACTGGGCTACCCCCCAGTCTTTCTTTGACAAACTCAACGGCATCTTTGGTCCATTTACCTTGGATGCCGCTGCATCGGCTGACAATTATAAGGTTGCCAACTACTACACTGAAGCAGATGATTCTTTGTCTCAGGACTGGTCTGGGAACCGTGTATTTCTCAACCCACCCTATGGACGAGCACTAAAGGACTGGATTCGCAAGGGCTACGAAGAGGGGCAGAAAGATGACACCACTGTTGTCATGCTCATTCCAGCCCGAACCGATACTCAGTATTGGCACGACTACGTGATGAAGGCAGACGAGATTCGTTTTGTTCGTGGTCGTATCAAGTTTGGTGACGGCACCAACTCCGCACCATTCCCATCAGCCGTTGTGGTATTCCGTCAGTCATCTTTCAACGGACCACGCATTACAGGGATGGAGAGACCGTGAATAGAGCAGAAAGGCGGCGGCTAAAGAAGAAGAATAAGGGCAACGATAAACTCGCCCAAAAAATTTCCACCTTTAGCCACCGCCCAGACGCATGTTCAGCGTGTGAAGCCGCATTTGACGCCAAATCAAAAGAACACGCGCAAACTTGGAGGGTAGTGGTGCGTGAGAATCCTACCCGCGTAACCCTATTTTGCCCAGAGTGCATAGAAAGAGTAAAGGAGGTACTAGATGGCAAGAGGAACAAGTAAGACAACTACAACCGTAGATTTCTTTGTGGAAGAAAAAGCAAAAGATATGGAGCAACAAATTGATGTGTTTGATTGTCATGGACTTGATGATGAACCAAGTACCGAAGAAGCAGCTACCGAATTTCTTAATACCATGAGAGCAGGACTTGCAGGCATCGCACGACGCGAAGCCGTAAATCATCCCCCGCACTACAACCAAGGCAACATAGAAGTAATTGATGCCATCGAAGATTGGGGACTTGACTTCAACGCAGGCAATGTGGTAAAATATGTTGCGAGACATCAACACAAGGCAGAGCCTATTGAAGATCTCAAGAAGGCACGTTGGTATCTCGACCGTTTAATTGAAGGATGGGAAAATGGCAGTAGTTAGAATCAATAGACGCAATCTAGAACAGATTATGGGTGGCGAAGTCAAGCAGCCACATGAAGTGATCATTAAGTTCTACGGACAAAATTGCCACCTATGTCACGCTTTGCGTGACAAGTTTGTAGATATCTCCGACGACTA
>Ga0181591_10003989_pt1 | contig 12897 bp, 11 predicted proteins | sample 071ome_33_FD_133757 | JGI IMG/M metagenome (GOLD analysis project Ga0181591, IMG submission 133757) | Coastal salt marsh microbial communities from the Groves Creek Marsh, Skidaway Island, Georgia - 071412AT metaG (megahit assembly) | ecosystem: Environmental > Aquatic > Marine > Intertidal...
AATTTTTTAAAGCCCCGCATGGGGCTTTTTTGTTGTCTGGTTAAAAACGACTGGCATTTTGAGGAGATTGGTTTTGAGGGTCGATTCGCAAACTTTAGAATCTTTATTTGATCCGATTATTACTGGTCTTGGTTATCAGCTGTGGGGACTTGAATACCGCAGTTCGCAGAGACATGCACTCATAAAAATATATATTGATCATGAGGATGGAGTCACACTGGATCATTGCTCAGAGGTCAGTCATCAAGTGAGCGCAGTGCTCGATGTGGAAGATCCAATTGCGGTGCCATACACTTTAGAGGTGTCATCACCAGGTGTTGAACGTCCATTATTGAAGTTGGCGCATTATCAGCGTTATTTGGGTTTTGAAATTAAGGTAAGACTGGCTTGGGCGTTGGAAGGACGTAAGAATTTTAAAGGAGAACTCATTGGAATTGAGTCAGATAACATCATCATGATGGTAGATGGGCTTGAGGTGAGTTTTTCCATAGATGCAGTAAAAAGAGCACATTTGATTTATCTCTAAGAATACATTCTCAGGATTAGCTAAGAGTAGGAATATGCAGGTATGAATAAAGAAATTTTAATGGTTGCTGAAACAGTCTCAAATGAAAAAGGGGTTGATCAGGAAGTAATTTTTCAAGCAATAGAGGCAGCCTTAGCCACAGCCACTCGTAAAAGATATACGCAGGATATTGAGGTTCGTGTGGAAATTGATCGTGAGTCTGGTGATTACAATACTTACCGTCGCTGGTTGGTGGTAGATGATGAAGATCCAGAATTTGAGTCACCGGAAAAGCAAATACTTTACAGCTACGCTATTCAGAAAAAAGCGGATGCTGAAGTAGGTGACTACATAGAAGAAGACATCGAGTCGGTTTCATTTGGACGAATTGCTGCGCATACGGCTAAGCAAGTGATCGTGCAAAAAGTCCGTGAGGCTGAAAGAGCCCTTATCGTAGATGCTTATAGTAATCGTGTCGGTGAATTAGTGATGGGGGTCGCCAAGCGCACAGAGCATAATGGCATATATATTGACTTGGGAGGGAATGCTGAAGGTTTTATTCCTCGTGAGGATATGATTCCACGTGAATCTATTCGCCCTGGTGATCGAGTCCGTGCTTACTTGAAAGAAGTGCGCTCTGAAATGAAAGGTCCTCAATTATTTCTTACACGAACAGCGTCAGAATTTCTGATTGAATTATTTAAACTTGAAGTGCCTGAAGTGGGTCAGAATGTCATTGATGTACTGGGTGCTGCCCGTGATCCAGGCTTGCGCGCTAAAATTGCTGTGCGTTCATCTGATCCTCGATTAGACCCTGTTGGTGCTTGTGTGGGTATGCGTGGCTCGCGTGTTCAGTCAGTTTCAAATGAGCTGGCGGGTGAGCGTATTGATATTATTCTATGGGATGAGAACCCGGCACAGTTTGTAATTAATGCAATGTCGCCTGCTGTGACTCTGTCGATAGTCTTAGATGAAGAATCCAATAGTATGGATATTGCAGTGGAGGAGGATAAACTCTCGCAAGCGATTGGGCGTGGTGGTCAGAATGTTAAGCTGGCCAGTGAGCTGACTGGTTGGACGCTCAATGTTATGACTGAAAGTCAGGCTGAAGAGAAGAGTGAAGGTGAAATGCGAGTACTCCAAGAACTATTCATGGAGAAACTTGATGTTGATGAAGAAGTCGCCGCAATCCTTGTTCAAGAGGGTTTTTCAACGGTGGATGAAATTGCTTATGTGCCACCGAAGGAACTACTTGAAGTGGAAGAGTTTGATGAGCAAATCGTCGATGAGCTGCGTGGTCGGGCCAGAGATGCCCTGCTGACACAAGCGATTTCTGGTGAATCAGATGAGTTGGCAGAGCCGGCTGAAGATCTTCTAAATATGGAAGGTATGGATCGTGATTTAGCTTTTGAACTGGCTGCACGTAAAATTATTACTATGGAAGACCTGGCTGAACAATCTATCGATGATATTGCGGATATCGAAGGGTTGGATGATGACAGGGCAGGTGAATTGATCATGCAAGCGCGTGCTCCATGGTTTGCAGAAGAATAACTAAATAAACAGAGGATACATGGCAAAGGTCACTGTAAAACAACTTGCGGAAGTCGTTGGAACTCCTGTCGATAAACTGCTACAGCAGCTTCAAGATGCTGGCTTAAGCTTCACAGCACCCGACGATGAAATTTCTGATAGTGAGAAGCTTCAGTTGCTTGAATATCTGCGTCAAAGTAAAGGTTCTAAACTAGAAGGCTCGGGTGATGGAAAGAAAATCACCTTGCGAAGAAAAAGCACATCTCAGCTCAAAGTATCGGGTGGGCAAGGCCGTGCATCTGCTACAAAAACGGTCAATGTAGAAGTACGCAAGAAAAGAACATATGTAAAACGTAGTGAGTTGATAGAACAGGAAGAAGAAAAGAAACGACAAGAGGAAGCTGAAAAGCAAAAGCGTGCCGAACAAGAACGTGTTGAGGCAGAAAAAGAGGCTCAACGTATAGCTGAGGAAAAACAGCGAGAAGAACAAGAGCGAATTGAGAGAGAGAAACAAGCAGCTGACGAAGCTCAACGTGTAGCGGAACAACAGGCACTGCAGGAAGCTCAACAAAAAGCTGCTCAGGCTGAGCCAGTCAAAGAGTCACCCACCAAAGAAAGAAAGAGTTCTACCCGCAAGCGTGATAAATCAGAAGATCAAGGTAAGCGTGCTGAACTGCATGTGTCCACCGACAAGCGTGGTAAGCGCAAAACTAAAGCTAAGGTACGACCACAAAAAGTTGAGAGTACTTCTAAGCATGGTTTTGAAAAACCTATAGCACCTGTTGTGCATGAGGTGATGATCCCAGATAGCATCTCAGTGGCAGATCTAGCACAAAAAATGGCGATCAAAGCGGCTGAAGTGATTAAAGTAATGATGAATATGGGTGTGATGGCCACTATCAATCAAGTGATTGATCAAGATACAGCCGTGTTAGTCGTTGAGGAGTTGGGTCATGTCGCTAAGCCATATGAAGATAATGATGTTGAAACTGACTTAATCAAGCCTGAGTACGACAGTGCAGCATCGGTAGTAAGACCGCCGATAGTGACTGTGATGGGACATGTGGATCATGGTAAGACTTCACTACTTGATTATATTCGCCACTCTCGTGTGGCGGCGGGTGAGGCCGGTGGCATCACTCAACATATTGGAGCTTATCATGTTGATACGCCAAATGGTGTGATTACATTCTTGGATACTCCCGGACACGCGGCCTTTACTGCTATGCGTGCTCGAGGTGCGCAGCTAACTGATATTGTCATTTTAGTGGTGTCAGCCGATGATGGCGTCATGCCACAGACGGCCGAGGCGGTTGAGCATTCGCGTGCTGCTGGGGTACCCATAGTCGTAGCCGTGAATAAAGTGGACAAGCCTGAAGCCGATCCAGACCGAGTCCGCAATGATCTGTCTGCATTGAATGTAATACCAGAAGATTGGGGAGGGGATGTGCAGTTTGTTAACGTCTCCGCAAAAACGGGTGAGGGTATTGACGAACTTTTGAGTGCGCTCAGTCTGCAAGCTGAAATTATGGAATTAAAAGGTGTACCCACAGGTCCTGCATCTGGCATCGTAGTTGAATCCTCATTAGATAAAGGACGTGGTCCAGTGTCGACTATTTTGGTGCAGGAAGGACAACTCAATCGCGGCGATATTTTATTATGTGGAGAGGAATATGGGCGTGTTCGCGCTATGTTTGATGAGCAGGGTGAGGCAATAGAATCTGCTGGCCCATCACTGCCTGTTGTGGTGCTGGGTATTTCCGGCACGGTCAATGCGGGTGAGGATGCTATTGTCGTTGAGAGCGATCGTAAAGCGCGTGAGGTGGCTGAATTACGTCGTGGTAAGACACGAGATTCTAAGTTGGCGGCTCAACAAGCCGCGAAGCTCGAGAATATTTTCAATCAAATGCAAGATGGCGAAGTAGTCAGTGTAAATATTCTGATTAAGGCCGATGTCCAAGGTAGTGCTGAGGCACTAAAAGATTCTTTAGCAAAACTCTCAACTGAAGAGGTTAAAGTTACTATAGTGAGTTCTGGAGTGGGCGGGATTACTGAATCTGATATCAACCTCGCTGCGGCTTCTAAAGCTATTGTTATTGGCTTTAATGTGCGCGCTGATGCCAGTGCGCGGCGAGCTCTGGACGATACCGGTGTCGATTTGCGTTACTACAGTGTGATTTATGAAGCCATCGATGACGTTAAAGATGCGATGAGTGGATTATTGTCACCAGAGCTCCGTGAAGAGATTGTTGGTATTGCTGAAGTGAAAGATGTATTTAAATCATCAGCATTAGGGGCTGTGGCCGGGTGTATGGTAGTCGATGGTGCGGTGAAAAAGGGCAATCCAATCAGAGTGCTGCGTGATAATGTCGTTGTCTATGAGGGGGAGTTAGAATCGCTACGTAGACACAAGGATGATGTTAATGAAGTTCGCTCCGGTACAGAATGCGGTATCGCAGTTAAAAACTATAATGATGTGAAGGCGGGAGATCAGATAGAGGTTTACGAGCGTACAGAAGTGGCACGGACAATTGATTGATAATGCCTAGAGATTATCCTCGTTCATTACGTATTGCTGAGCAAATACATCGTGAAATTGCTGTCATGCTGCGTGAAAATATCAATGATCCACGCGTGAGTGATTTCTCCATTACTGAAGTGGTTGTAAATAAGGATTTATCTACAGCTAAGATTTATTACACGCCGTTTTCAACTTCACAAGATACTAAAGAATTACAACAAGGTTTGGATAGTTGCGCTGCGCACTTAAGGAAAGAATTAGGAAAAATATTGCGTTTAAGAGTGATTCCTAAATTAGTTTTTTATTTCGACGATACAACTGAGAGATCCACCCGTCTGGAAGAAATATTAACACAAGAAAAAATTAGCAAAACTCGTTTTTAGTTTCAGTCAACACAAAATTATAATTCGTGGCAAATAAAAAAAAGCGTGGAATTGATATGCATGGTCTGGTGGTATTGGATAAACCATTAGCGCTAAGTTCTAACCACGCTCTTCAACAAGTTAAACGCTTATTTAATGCTCGCAAAGCGGGACATACGGGCACTTTAGATCCGTTAGCAAGTGGTGCATTAGTTATATGTTTTGGTCGTGCTACCAAGATCGCAGAACATATTACTTCCATGCAAAAGTGTTATTCAGTGGTCGCTCAGTTAGGCCAAGAGACCACTACTGGTGACAGCGAAGGTGAGGTAACTCGTCAAGCTGACGTCAAACAGCATCATATTGAGGGATTTCAAGCCCTAATCCCACAATTTTTGGGTGATATTGAGCAGGTGCCACCGATGTATTCGGCACTTAAGAAAGACGGTGTGCCCCTCTATAAGCTTGCTCGGCAGGGGCAACAGGTAGAGCGTGGTTCTCGTTTGGTAAAAATCCATGACATCATGTTAGGCGAGATGACTAATGATACCGTGGAGATGACAGTGAAGTGTTCAAAAGGCACCTATATCAGAACATTGGTTGAAGATATGGGCCGGGCGCTTGGTTGTTATGCGCATGTGAAATTGTTGAGGAGATTGTCAGTTGGAGATTTCGGCACACTATATCCCATGGTCACTATGCAAGAAATGGAATCCGTATTGCAGCACCATAAGAACATTGAGTCGCTGGTTTTACCAATTGAAACTGCTTATTCAGGCTATCCACGCAAGACATTGAATGAGGGTTTTGTACAAATGTTGCAACAGGGTATTGGTCTGCAGTTAGAGCAAACACATTCACTAAAATATCTGCGTATATTTGATACACAGGGGGTTTTAAGGGGGTTAGCTCAGCTGGAACAGGGTAAGGCCGTGAAATTTAATCAATTTTTTGGCACTCGGGGCTAAATTAAGTATTGTATGAGCTGACTCACATGGTAGAATCGCGCATCGTTATAAACCCTTAAAGATAGAAATAATAAAACAAGGCACTAACAGCAGAAGTCAAGTCAGGCATTATCGAACAGTATCAACAGTCAGCCAATGATACGGGCTCACCCGAAGTACAGGTGGCACTTCTGTCTGCCCGAATTAAATATCTTAGTGACCATTTTGCAGATCATATACATGATCATCATTCAAGACATGGTCTTTTAAAGTTGGTCAACCAACGTCGTAAGTTACTGGATTACATCAAACGTAAAGACCAGAGTCGTTACCAACAATTGATTTCATCTTTAGGTCTGCGTCGATAAAAGATTAATGTTCCAGCTGTTGTCGCATGTCTGGTCATCTTTGTCGAACGTACGACGCCCACATTGTGAAGTTGATGTATCAGCTTCAATCAAAAATTTTTTAGTTCATTCTCGTGAGGGCACAAGAATGAATCGTCTATGCAGAATAAGATGTGAATTACTTTACATCAGTCCTGTGTAATTTCATTTGTTATAGTCAATTCTTATAGGAAATCCTAGTGAAAAGCATAAAGAAATCTTTCCAGTTCGGCGCACATGAAGTCACTATCGAAACCGGCGAAATCGCTCGTCAAGCAGATGGTGCAGTCATTGTGAATATGGGTGGTACCACAGTACTAGTAACAGTTGTAGGCGTGAGAACCGCAAAAGAGGGCCAAAGCTTCTTTCCTCTTACCGTCAACTATCAAGAAAAAACTTATGCCGCAGGTAAGATTCCTGGGGGATTCTTCAAGCGTGAAGGTCGACCGAGTGAAAAAGAAACTCTTACTTGTCGATTGATCGATCGTCCTATTCGCCCGCTGTTTCCAAAAGGTTTCAAAAATGAAGTTCAAGTTATCGCAACAGTGATGTCTATGAATAATGATATTGATGCTGATATACCTGCTTTGATTGGTACTTCAGCAGCCTTGGCTATATCAGGTATTCCCTTTGATGGTCCAATTGGTGCTTCAAAAGTGGGTTACATTAATGGTGAATATGTCATTAACCCAACTTTTTCGCAGATAGCAGAATCAGATCTTGAACTCGTGGTTGCTGGTACTGATAACGCAGTATTGATGGTGGAGTCTGAAGCTAACTTGCTGTCAGAGGAAGTTATGTTGGGTGCGGTTATGTTTGGCCATCAACAGATGCAAGTGGTGATCAATGCTATAAGAGAGTTAGCTGCTGAAGTTGGTAAGCCACGCTGGGAATGGACTGCGCCTGAGAATAATGAAGAGTTGGCGGGTAAAGTTGCTGCACTATATACAGAAGCATTGAGTGATGCTTATAAGATTTCTGAAAAATTATCACGCCAACAAGCTATTGCAGAGATTCGTGAGCAAGCTAAGCAAGATTTGTGTGATGAAGAGGGTCCTACCGAAGCGGATGTAGTCGCTGAATTTTCAAGTTTGGAAAAAAGTTTAGTGCGCGGAAAAATTATTTCTGGCGAACCACGGATCGATGGGCGAGATACTAAAACCGTACGACCTATATTTGTCAGAACAGGCATTCTAGAGAGAACTCATGGTTCAGCATTGTTTACTCGTGGTGAAACTCAAGCGATCGTGGTCACGACCCTTGGAACTGGGCGTGATGCTCAGATTATTGATGCTATTGAAGGTGAGCGTAAAGAAACCTTCATGTTGCATTACAACTTCCCTCCTTACTCAGTCGGTGAAGCTGGCAGAACCGGTTCACCAGGTCGTCGTGAGATAGGTCACGGAAAGCTTGCCAAGCGCGGTGTGCAAGTCATTATGCCAAGCCAGGAAGAATTTCCATATGTTATCCGTGTGGTGTCAGAAATCACTGAATCGAATGGTTCTAGTTCTATGGCCTCAGTGTGTGGTACCAGTCTTGCCTTGATGGATGCGGGTGTACCTATTAAAGCACCTGTCGCAGGTATTGCCATGGGTCTAATTAAAGAAGGTGATAAGTTTGCAGTGCTATCAGATATCTTAGGTGATGAGGATCATCTCGGTGATATGGACTTTAAAGTAGCCGGTTCTGAAGAAGGTATCACAGCATTACAAATGGATATTAAGATTGACGGTATCACTGAAGAGATAATGAAAATTGCACTTGAGCAGGCGAAAGAAGGGCGTATCCATATCCTGGGTAAGATGTGTGAAGTGATTAATAGTCCTGCTGAGATGTCAGAATATGCGCCGCGATTACTGTCTATGTCTGTTCATCCTGACAAGATTCGTGATGTTATCGGTAAAGGTGGATCAGTTATTCGCTCTATTACAGAAGAGACCGGTGCCGTGGTTGATATCGATGATGAGGGTAATATCAAGATTGCTTCAGTCGATAGAGCGGCAGGTGAAGAGGCTAAGAAGCGAATTGAACTGATTACAGCCGATGTCGAAGTGGGTGCAACTTACGAGGGTAAAGTCGCAAAAATTATGGACTTCGGTGCATTTGTTACTATTTTGCCTGGGCGTGATGGTCTTGTTCATATTTCACAGATCTCAAATGAGCGTGTAGAAAATGTCTCTGATGTGCTGAAAGAAGGTGATATGGTGACGGTCAAAGTTTTAGAAATAGACAAACAAAATCGTATTCGATTAAGTATGAAAGAAGTCGGCAAAGAGGACGCCAAACAGTAAAGATAGGTTGTAATCAGGTAAGTGGGGTTGGATGAGTAAAAATAAATGGTCCGATAAGCTAAATTCTGAACAGTATGATGTGTGTTGGAATAAGGGGACAGAAGCTCCTTTCACAGGCCACTTGCTCGATGAAGCAGGTAATGGCTTTTTTAAGTGTGTTTGCTGTGAGACAGTCTTGTTTGAGTCCACGACTAAATTTGACTCGGGGACCGGTTGGCCGAGTTTCTGGCAAGCCGCCAATCAGCAGGCGCTCGTCTATATCACTGATCAATCACATGGTATGACACGAACTGAAGTGTGTTGTAACAATTGCGGTTCACATTTGGGTCATGTGTTTGACGATGGCCCTCAGCCCACAGGTAAACGCTACTGCATTAATTCACTTTCATTAATATTTGAAGCCAAGTAAAGCCCACAGTTCGGGTTCATCCGGAGTAAAAAACCACATCGAAAGCTTATTATTTGTACAATCGTGCTGTGTACTAGATAATCCCTGGATATTGGTTGATTAAGCATATTCTCACAGACGCATATTGAGTTAATATTTAGGCTGTGGTTTTACGTATTTCTGGTGCTATAATCGGGTTATTCCATTTGAAGTTTGGGTTTTTTTGCTACACAAAAAAGCCTTGGATGTATAAAAAATACTAAGACACAATTAATTAACAAGGGATTAAGATTCGTAGGAGGTTTGATGAAGAAATTTTTAATCAACGTGCGTTACTTTTTAGCGCCATTACTGATCCTAGCGTCAATGTTCGGCGTAATGACAGGCGGTCCGTGGGTATGGACAGGTCTAGTATTACTAGGCGTTGGTATCATCATAGATACATTAACTAAAGCACAAACACCAGGTGCTGGTTTTGATGAGAATGGAGATACCTATGGTATTCCAGCACTGCACAATGGTGTGATGTACGGCATGCTAGGTGTGTTTGCATTATTGCAAATCACATTAGCTTGGCGCATTTTCCAATACATGAACGGTGTACCCATCGGTACCACTGAAATCCTTGGTTTGACGGTGCAAGACGGCATCACAGGATCACAGTTAATTGGTGCTACAATTTCAACAGGTATCTTTGCCGGTATCGGTATCATCTATGGTCACGAGCTAGCCCATACTAAAGGCTTCAGCTTCGTTATCGCTCGTTGGATGATGGCATTATCAGGCAAGGCACACTTTTGCTATGCGCATGTCTATAACCACCACTTAGAGCTTGGTCATCAAGACGATCCAGCGACATCACCACGTGGTCGTAGCTTGTTCAAGCACTACCCATTATCAGGTATCGGTCAGAGCAAGTTCTTGTTCATGATGGAGAAGCAGCGTCTAGAGCGTCTAGGTGTCCCGTTCCTATCATGGCAGAACCGTTGGATCCGTGGTTACTTCATGGCATTACCAACTGTGTTGTTATTCTGGTCAGTCGGTGGCTGGGTAGGCATGGGTTGCTTAGCAATCGTATGGTTGATTTCAAACTTCGAGTTAGAAGCGTTGAACTACCTAGAGCACTATGGATTGATTCGTGAGAAGGGTCAGCCAATTGACTATCGTCACAGCTGGGACAACAGCACTGCATTCACAAGCTGGTTCTTCATTGAGATTGGCCGTCAAGGCGATCACCATGACCGCGGTGAGACCCACTTTTGGGAGTTGGACGAAGTCGGTTCACCAAACTGTGGTCGCGGATACTTCACACTTTTTGCTCTTGCTCTTCTACCGCCAGTATGGCACAAGTACATGAATGAGCAAATGAACAAGTGGGATGAAGAGATGGCGTCTGAAGGCGAATTGAAGATCGCTAAGAAGATGAACGACATCGCAGGTTACGCATAACCTGCAAAGATGCAAACATGTCCCCCTCTGCATGCAGAGGGGGATTTCAAAGCTCAAAATAAGTACAGAGAGGAGTCTTTAAAATGAGTGAAGCAAGTTTATTTGACCGCTTAGGCGGTGCAGAAATGGTTGATAAGATTGTCGATGATATCTGGATTAACCATACTTCTAATCCTAAGGTAAAACAAAGATATATTGATAGCGATCCTGATAATGTTAAGCGTTTAGTTCGCGAATTCATGCACGCGGGCTTTGGTGGACCATTAGAGTACACAGGACGCGATATGCTAACTGCGCACACTGGTATGAACATCAGTGATGAAGAATTTGTTGCAGTTTGTGATGATGTACTAAAAGCTTTAGACAAGAACAATATTGGCCAAACTGAGAGAGATCAGATTTTATGTGCTCTTTACTCAATGAAAGGCGAAATCGTTGGAGTATAAAGTCTACGCAAATTAGACCATAAAATCTCTAGTTCGCTAGAGATTTTATCTAAATAATTAGGAGTCAATAATGAAAGTAACTTGGAACGAAAATACATGTAGTCACGCTGGTAAATGTGTGCAAGGTTCACCTTCAGTATTTAAAGTAGAGGATGGTAAATTTGTGATAGATCAGACTGCTGCTTCTGAAGAGGAAATTCGTAACACGGTATCACAGTGTCCATCTGGCGCATTAACTATAGAAGACTAACTTTTTTAATATATAAACTAATCTAATCTTAACTCGATAGAGTAACAACACCCTTTGTTATCAGCTTAACTTATTATCGAGTTATTGAATTAGGGGGAAATTATGATCGGAGACCAATTAAGAACTAAAATGATCCTGCGCGGACATCCTTCTTGTCCAAATACAGGTAAGTGTTTACAAACTGCCGCTGAGAAAGGTGTTGACGTTGACTGTGAGTTGATCACAGATGTTAACAGTGACGATTTTCGAGCAGTGTCTCCCTATGGCGTAGGTCCTGTATTACATGACATCGATTTTGTCGTTTATGGCACTAGTGCTGTTATGTCATATCTAGATGACAAAGGATTCGGCCCATCTTTGGTACCACGTAACGGTGTTATACGTGCAATTATGTACCAATGGGCAATCATTGCGACTGAGTGCGTTGCTCCAAATATGGGCGATTCAATGAATAAGGATGAACTTGCTGTGTTGTTTGATGGCCTAGAAAAGCAAGTGCTTAATCCTCCTAAGCGTGGTGACTTTATCTGTGGGGACTTTTCACTGGCGGATATCCATTGGTCAGCATGTTGTAATTTGCTTGAAATAGCCGGAGCAGGTGATTTGATTAGCTCTCGACCAGGTGTGGCTAAGTGGTATGACAAAGTTAAATCACACCCAAGCACTAGTAAGGAAAAAATCATTCCATTTACTGTTTTGCCATCTGCTGAAGATATTAACTCTGGAACACTACAGGGTATTTCAATCAACGTATAGATTCGGCCATATATGCGTAAAAGCGTCCAAAGCATACTTAGGGCGCTTTTTTTTGTTTAAATTTAGGGATTAACAAGTAGAAAATGTTTGGATTATTTGGCGGTAAGAAAAAAGATTTTGAAGTCAGCATAAATAATGGTGCAGCCACATTCACTGTTAAAGCGGGCGATAATTTACTTAAGGCAGCACTTGAGAATGGTATAGCTTGGCCACATGATTGTCGTGTAGGCAGTTGTGGTAGTTGCGCATGTACTATCAAGACTGGAAAGATTAAACAGTTGACAGATTTTTCTTACGTCTTAGACGGTGATCAACTCAAATCCGGTATGGCATTAGCTTGTCAGGCCGCATTGAAATCGGATTTAGAAGTCGAAGTAGAATTAAATGAAGATACTGCCACTGAGATGTTGTCTGTAGATGGCACTATTGCCCGTATTGTTGATCTTACTCACGACATTAAGGAGTTGGTATTCAAAGCAGACAATACTGGCTTTAAACGTGAAATGTTGGCAGGGCAATATGCGGAAATATTTGTAAAGGGGGTCTCAGACCCACGATCATATTCGTTTGCTAAAGCACCAAGCAATGAAAATCCTGGCGAATTTACATTTTATATTAGACACGTACCTGGTGGTGCTTTCACAGATTGGTTGTTTGCTGAGAATCGAGAAGGTACAGTTATGACGTTGAATGCACCGTTTGGACAATTTTATCACCGTCCAAATGATTCAATGATGGTATGCATGGCAGGTGGTAGTGGTATGAGTGCGATTAAATCGTTGCTAGAAGCTTGTGTGAAAGATCAAGTCCAGAGAAACTGTATCTACTTGTTCGGAGCTCGAACAGAAGATGATCTTTATTGCACCGATGAAATGGAGCAAATTAAAGCACAATGGAACAAGGACTATACATTTGATTATGTGCCTGTGCTATCAGCTGATGAGGGTTCAAATTGGACAGGGCCAAAAGGGTATGTCACTGATTATTTTAAACAAAACTACTTAGACAATACGGTTTTAGATATCAAGAATGCTCAGGGATATTTATGTGGTCCACCAGCAAT
>Ga0181591_10003998_pt1 | contig 12887 bp, 30 predicted proteins | sample 071ome_33_FD_133757 | JGI IMG/M metagenome (GOLD analysis project Ga0181591, IMG submission 133757) | Coastal salt marsh microbial communities from the Groves Creek Marsh, Skidaway Island, Georgia - 071412AT metaG (megahit assembly) | ecosystem: Environmental > Aquatic > Marine > Intertidal...
TTCAAACCAGCTCATAATGATATTGAGAAGCTTATCAAAGAGCATGTTGATAAGTGTAGAAAAAATATACCTTGGGATGGTGAACATAAGCAGGTAGTTAAAGATATTGTACAGATATTTAAGAGGTTAACTTAAAATAAATGCAGAAAGTGCTTGACTTATATGCTATTTATTTCTTACCTTTAGGTGTTATGAAAAAGGTTTTGAAATTATTGATGTTTACTTTGGTTGTTTTGACCGACAACGGTAGTCATTCATTTTCAAAACAAAAACAAATAAATGCAAAAAAGTCAAGAAAAGCCTTGACTTGTATTGCAATTAATGGTTACATTTAAGGGTAATTAAGAAAGGAAAAAATATGAATAGAGTAGTTGTAAAAGTAGAAAAGAGTGGTAACAGATTCAATGCTTTTGACATCGATGGTGTCAAGTATACATCTGATATCTCTACTTCTACTAGGAAAAAAGCTTTCCATAATAATATGGCTATCGAAAAAAGAATTAATAAATCTGATAGGGTTTATTGGAAACTTGTTCCGATGTCAGAATTTGAATCTAACATAGCTCCAGTTATTGATGTTTCATCAGTTGATGTTCCATCAGACCATGCTGAGGTTATGAACTTCATTCATGATTCTTACAAGCTAAAACCTCAAGGTTTGGTTATGAAAGAATTAAAGTGGAAGTACTTGGTTCGTTCTGCTGTTCGTGGTAAGAATATTTTGATGACTGGTCCTGCTGGTTGTGGTAAAACAATGGCTGCTAAGTCACTTGTCAATTCACTTGACAGACCAGACTTTTATTTTAACTTGGGTGCTACTCAAGACCCGAGGTCTTCACTAATCGGTAATACTCACTTTGATAAGAAGAAGGGTACTTACTTCTCAGAAGCTTTATTTGTCAAAGCTATTCAAACACCAAACGCTGTGATACTTCTTGACGAGTTGTCAAGAGCTCATCCAGATGCTTGGAATATTCTGATGACCGTTCTTGACCAAGGTCAAAGATACTTAAGACTTGATGAGTCTAGTGGTCAAGAAACTGTTCCAGTTGCTGATGGTGTTACTTTCGTAGCGACAGCTAACATTGGTAATGAGTATACTTCTACTAGAGTTATGGACAAAGCTTTGATGGATAGATTCATTATTGTTGAGATGGATGTGTTGGATTCTGTTGAAGAACATGGATTACTTCAGTACATGTTTCCTCACGTAGATTCTGATTTACTTAAGTCAGTTGCTGAGATTGCTTCTTCCACTCGTAACGAGTCAAAGTCTGAAGCTGGTAGATTGTCAAGTGGTATTTCTACTAGAACTTCTGTAGAGATTGCTGGACTTCTCTTTGATGGTTTTGGTCTTGATGAAGCGGCTGAAGTGACTGTCTATCCTCAGTTTTCTGATGATGGTGGACTTGAGTCTGAGAGAACTTATGTGAAACAACTTGTTCAGAAGTATGTTTCTGATGGTTCATCTGATGACCTTTTCAATGAAGAAGAAATAAATTCAAGTAACGTTTAATTAAGGAGATATTATGAGCGATTCTAAAATAAATAAAACAATCTTCCAGTCTTATACCGATGTGATAAACAAAGGTATGAGGGCTGGTAGAGATATGTCGGTCGCGGTGAAAAGACTAAACCATCTTGTGTCTGAACATAAGAAAATGAAGTAAGTCTTTCACTATAAGTTGAGCTGGGTTTTCCTTTCTTCCCAGCTCAACAAAAAATTATTAAGTCTTCGAGTGACTAGGGTTCGGAGCTACTGTTGAACTTTTTAGTTCTCTGGTGTCACTCGAAGATTTTCACATATAACAAATGGAGTAAAACATGGAAATGAAAAACTGGTCTGATTATGAAAAGTATTTAATACTTGCTGACAATTCATATGGAAAGTACAAAATACGAGAGACTTATGAATCTTTTCTAAATTATAAGATAGTTATTGATGTTATCAATAGAATAGCTTTTACAGATAAAAGTACATATTCTTACAACAACAATATTTATAATAAGAAAATAACATCTGAAGATGCTAAGAAAATCTTAGGTAATGTTCTAAATTGTAAATGGACAAGTACAACAGCTAAGTTAAAACTTGTAGCTCATCAGTTAGGTCTTATAATATAGGAGAAGAGTTATGGCTAAAAAACCAGCGTCATTTGAATACAATGGCACACTAGTAAAAGTTTTAGATGGAGATACAATCGATGCTTATATCGATTTAGGTTTCGATTTGAAAATCAAAAAACGAATTAGATATATGGGTATTGATACTTGGGAAAGTAGGACTCGTGATTTAGACGAAAAGAAAAAAGGACTAGCTGCAAAAGCTCGTAATAAAGAGTTGTTAGAAGCTGGAACCTTTAAGATTATATCTTATGGTACAGGTAAGTTTGGTAGAGTTCTTGGAGAAATATTTGTATCACCAGATGTGGTAGGTCATGAGATATCAGAGAATGTTGATAAGACTTCTGATGGATTAGTTAGTATCAATGATATATTAATTAACGAAGGTCATGCATATGAATATGATGGTGGAAAGAAAAAGAAATTTGTATCAGAAATTGAAAAAGAAAAAGCAGCTAAGAAGCAAGACTTAGTTGATAAACCAGCGGAGGAAGAATGAAAAGTATTATGGATGTACTCGAACAAGTTACTGAGTTCATAATAGGAAAAGAACCACAAAGTGAGTCTTTACTTGATAAGAAGAAAAAGACTATTGGTTTTGTGGCAGATGGAGTAAAACCTAAACGAAAATATACTAGAAGGAAAAAGAAAAATGCCGTCAAGAAACAAAAGTAAACGTACATATCGTAGAAAAAATATAGTTGGAAACTTCAGAGGTTCTGAAGATATCTTTATGACAAAAGTCCGAGATGGATTTATCAAGTTTTTAGAATCACCATTTAAAAGTTGGTGGTGGTAATGGCTAGATTAATTAGTGGAACATATGTCAGAAGAAAAAAAGGTAAGAAGACCAGACAAGGTGCTGGTCGTGGAACTAAATTCAGTACTAAGGTAAACTCTAAACGTTTCAAGAAAAAGTACAGAGGTCAAGGTAAATGAGATATAAACTTATAAAAGATAAACCAACAGACCGTGGTGTATTATATAAAGGAACTATAATGGTTACTGAAACTGATGAAAGATACAACGGTAAGTTACGTGGTAAAGATCCTACTGGTCAATGGTGGTATCTAGACGAAAGTGAATTAGAAGTAATTGGAGAATAATAATGGATACATTAAGCGTGTGGAATGAGTTAAGTTATTTAGATGGCATATTATTTACGGTATGGTTGGGTATATTGTACTATGGTAAATGTTGGATAGATAGTAAATTTAAATAGGAGATTGAAATGGGTAGTCTAATTAAATGGTTTGTTTTTTTACTAGGACTTATTGGTCTTGGTGCTTCTAAAAAAAGAAAAGAAGAAGTAAAGAAGATTGACAAAAAAGTTAAAGCAAATAAAAAACAAGTTAAGACATCTAAGAAAAAAGTTTCTACTGCTAAGAAAGCAAGTAAGAAAAAATCTGATTCTATCAAGAAAACAGAAGCTAAGAAAAAACAAATCAAGAAAAAATTCACCGAGGAGAATGATGATGAAGCTGCAGAGTTTCTTAAAGATTTTGCTTCTAAGTAATATTGTTCTAGGACAAGTTACATTATCTAAAGAAGAAGTAAGAAATATAGCAAACAAAATAGATTCATTACAGACACTAGATTCACTAAACAATTCTATTATAGCAGACTTTAAACAAAAGTCTGAGTTGGATGAATTAGCTATAGCTGAACTAGAACATCAAATCAGAATGCAAGAAGATACCATAAAACTTCTAGGAAAGAAAGTTACTCTTGTGAAACCAAGATGGTATGAAGGTAAATTCTTTTGGGGACTTATGGGAGGTCTTCCTGCATATTATATAGGATATCTTATAGGTAAAATATAGTTAATGTCTAACTTTTTTGACTATGGATATAATGATATCAAATGTGATGTCAAATTACCAAAACCAATAATAGAAGAATATAATGGTATACAAGTTGTTCGCGATGACCTACTTGATGGTGGTACTAAACGAAGAGCATTCACAATGTATGTTGCTTCACTACCAGATGTAAAAGAATTTGTATACGCTTCACCACGACAAGGTTATGCTCAGTTATCTTTAGCTTATGCATGTAAAGACTTAGGCAGGAAGTGCACGGTTACAGTTCCAAAAGGCACACGTTATTGGTTAACTGATGAAGCAGAAAAATTAGGTTGTAATATCATAGAAGTTCCAATGGGGTTCTTAGTAAATATACAAGCAAAGGCTAAGAACTATTGTTTAGAAAATGAAGCACACCTTATACCATTTGGTGGTGACCATCCAATTATAATAGAAGCAATGACGAAGACCGCATTGAGTCTGAATGTAAACCCAAAGGAAGTTTGGACAGTTATGAGTAGTGGTGTATTGAGTCGAGGATTACAGAAAGCTTGGCCTAATGCAAAAGTATATGGTGTTCAGATTGGACATAACACCACCGAAGATGAAATGGGTAGAGCAGAAACATTTCGTTCTAAATATAAATTTCAACAAGAGTGTAAATTAGATGAAAGACCACCGTTTCCAAGTTCTTTAACTTACGATAGTAAGGCTTGGACATTCATAAAAAAACATGCATCAAATAATGCATTATTTTGGAATGTTGGTAAATAATCCGTAGTATCCTTTATATTTATAGTATACACAACTAGTAAGGGGATTATTGTGAATCAATCAATGGAAAGCCTGATAGGTGAGTATGGTTGGTTATTTCTAACGGGTATCATCGCCCTATTATTTCAAAGTACTATACAAGAAGCAGTATCAGGTCTAATGGTATTTTTAGGTAACGATTACCACGAAGATGATGTCGTGGAAGTTGATGGTATGCCTGGTCGTATCGTAAGAGTCGGTATGTGGAAAACTGTATTTTTTATATATCATGTAATAGATGGTAAGATAGTCGGTGGTAGTAAATTGGTTATTGCTAATTCTAAATTAAAGGATTTGAAGATTGAAAAACCTCTTCCTAATTTAGATTTAAGTAAGTACCAAAAAAATGAGTAAGTTACTATTACCATTCATATTAGTAGGAAGTTTATTCGGTCAAGAGTTTAGAATCGTAGAAGATAACTGGGATTGGGAGATAGATAAGAAAGCACACTATCTTTCTTCATTTGGATTATACTACGCTACTTATGTTCTGTGTGAGGGATTTTGTACAGACTCTACACATCAAAATGAATACCTAGCTTTATTAGTATCTATTGGTATAGGATTAGGATATGAGATATATCAAGGATACCATTGGAAAGAACATGGTGGATTCTCTAAACAAGATTTAGGTTATAATATATTAGGAATACTAACAGGATATGGATTTCACAAGCTTTCTATTTGGATTAGAGAATTTTTGTAAATAAATGATACATAGTAACAAATCGATACATCAAAATGTTACATATAATTAAACACCCGAAAGGGTGTTTTTTTATGCATACCTCTAAGTTCAACAATAATATAAAATAAAAAAAGTTTTTAAAAACAGCGTAGTTTGGTACGGTATTTGTTATATAATAGTATAACATAACAGAAACGGAGAACCCAAATGTTTAAAAACATAATTAAAAAATTTAAAAGTAGAAAAGGAAACTCACTTGCTGAATTTGCTGTCACAACTGCTATGATGGCTACACTAGCTACCACAGCTGCTCCAAAGTTTGCTGGTATCGGTGAGGCTGCTAAAGAGAAAAAGACTTTAGCTAACATAGATAAGATACTTGCAGCTGCTAACAATCATTATATGAACACATTAGAATCAGAAGGTCGTGGTAGATTTCCTGGTCAGACAAAGTACAACGTTAAAGTTGGTGGTGTTGATTTAGGAGATGGTCAACAAACTGCAGACGTTTTAGATGAGTGGACTAAGAGCACATTACCTAATCTATTATCGATAGAGGATGACTTAGGAACATATTTTGTATATGTGTTCGCTGGTTCAGCTACAGACGAAGATGCTGTAGAAGCTGGTATAATCAACGAAAGTTCTGATGTTGGTTATGATGATGTAGAACCTTTTGCTAATGTAGAATACAGAGTTCAGTTCGGAACAAGAATGATGGCATCACCTTATCAGGATGGTGGGTATGTTTACCTTGTAATACCTGGTAGTGGAACAGGAACACTTGCTGAACCACCAGCATTAATCGTAGCTGATATGGAAAACCCAGCAAGACTACATAGAATTTTAGTACCTTAATTAATAACATACAATAGGAGTATAACATGAAGAAAAACAGAAACGGATTTACCTTAATCGAATTGATAATGGTAATGATAATATTAGGTGTATTAGCAGCTGTCGCTATTCCAAGATACTTGGATACGATTCAGAATGCTGAGGTAGCATCAGAGGATGCTGTAATATCAAATATTAGAGGGGCATTAGAAAACTATGCTATCCATAAACTATTAGATAGTGGTAGAAGAATATGGCCGGACAATCCATTTGATGCACTTAGTGAAGCACCACAAACATATACCTTAGATGGAACCATCGCTGACTCAGACCAAGAGTGGACTTTCGTAAGTGGTACACCATCTTACATCACCCATCAACGTTCTGATAATAGTAGGTTCAGATGGGAATATGATAAAGGTATAAACTCAGGAACTGATTCCGATACTACTGGTACATTAGGTAACAGAGAGGCAATCACAAGTGGAATATAAGAGAAACGGATTCACTCTTATTGAGTTAATAATGGTGATGGTTATCATCGGAATATTAGCCGCTGTATCCATTCCAAGATTTGCAAATGTTGTAAGACAATCTGAAGCAGCTTCCGAGCAAGGGGTTCTCGTAAATATGGTTGCTGCTTTAGATACTTACGCTCATGAACGATTCATTGAGGATGGAATCATGGAATGGCCGGATAATCCATTTGATGCTCTAAACAAAGTACCAGCATCTTACGACAAGACTGGTACGATTCACATATCACAAATGAATGATAGTGATTGGATATTTACTGCCGATAAAAGTGATGAGTATCCTAATGCTATCGTACATAGACGAAAAGAAGATAGTCTTGCGGTGTGGACTTATAACAAAGAGAATGGTGAGATAGGATTTGATAATCCACCCTACCAACCTCAATACAAAGTTTATAGGCCGGACTTATAATGATGGACTATCTCAAAGACAAAAAGAAAAATGGTTTTAGTCTTATTGAGTTGGTAATGGTAATGGTGATATTGGGTATACTTGCTTCTGTAGCGATACCCAAAATGACCAATGTACTTGATAAGGCTGAACTGAGAGCAGAACAAGCAGTAGTGAATCAGATATGGGCTGGATGTGAACAATATGCTAATGATAAACTATTAGAGATTGGAAACGAAACATGGCCGTATCATCCACTTACAATATTCAATAGAACAAGGAACATGATAATTACATTGGACTTGGGGATACCAGACCAAGACAATGAATGGCAGTTTGATTTAACAACAGTTGGTGAACCAGCTATCTTTCATCGGAGAAAGAATAATGAGATATGGTATTACACATATGACTCTACGAATTTTGAGTTGGCAGAAACTCCTATTGAGTTTATTGGTCAGTAATTTTCTTTTGGGGGATGCGGACACCACAGATATAGATTTAGATGCATTGTGGGAGTCTACAGTATGGGAAGAGATAGAAGAGATAAATGAGATTGAAGGTGAGGTAGAACAGGTAACATCTGTAGCTGGAGTCAGAGGAGCTGAGGCCGAAGACGAAGCATTAGAACATCTTTACTATAGGAAGTCTATGAAGAAGTTATCCCAAGTGGAATTACAGAAAGCTCTTGGTAGATTATTAAAAAAGAAATCAACCGTAACAGATAGTTTAACGTTATCAAAAATAGATAAATATATTAAACAATTAAAGAAAAAAATTAAAATCTAACACAAATCTAACACAAAACAATGTATTTTTTAAAAAGTTAATGATACTTATCATTGAAAGTTTATTTTTTTAAAACCCGAAGTTAGGAGAAACCAAATGAAGAGATTAGTGTGTTTGATGCTTATGGGCTCGTTGATGGCCCAAGACTTACCTATCAGTAAGAGTCAACTACCAAAACCAAAAAACAATTTTCATATAATATTACCAGATGATATTGGTAGTGGAAGAATTAATGTTCACTTCCATGTAAATGAATCTGGAGAAGTTATCAATCCAATAGTCAAAGATACCTTTGACATATCAATAAATGAAACTGTTATAGATGCAGTAAAACAATTAAGATTTGTTCCAGCTTATCAAAACGGACATCCTGTTAGAGTAAAATATAGTTTACCAATTGTCGTTGAAGGTAGCTGAGCAAAAAAAATTGTATTTTGAAAATCTAGTATATACTTATATACAATTGATATCAAAAGACTCGATTAATTTTTAGTTCTCACTAAATAACAACTTAAAAAAATAGTCGAGTCTTTTTATCAATTCCTTATACTTATTATAGAATAAGAATTAATATCGCTCAAATGAGGATGTTAATGTTTGACTAAACAGTAAACACAATAGGAGAAATAAAATGACTAAAGTTGTAGTTAATCCAAATCTGCCCTTTTTTGATAGGGATTCTTTTTTAACCCCATTCGACAAAATGTTTGACCAAATGATTGAGACACAATTTCCAAATGTTGTCCAACAAGTTGGTGTTAAACCATATCAAGGTACAGCATATCCAAAAGTCAATGTATATGAATACGATGACAAGATTGGTTTGATAGCTGAGATACCTGGTCTTAAGAAAAAACAACTCAACATAGAAGTTGAAGATAGTGTTCTTACGATTAGTGGTGATAAACATAATGTATGGGATGACGCAAAAGCTAAGATTCTCAGACGAGAACTAAAGCAATCTTCTTTTAAACGTTCTTTTGAACTAGGTGAACTACTTGATGGAGATAACATCTCTGCCAGTTTTACTGATGGAATCCTATCGATTAGTATACCGAAACTCGAGCCAGAAAAGCCAAAGAAGAAATCTGTTAAGATTTCTTAATGAAGCTTGTCACCGTCAACGATGACTTGTTTGTCGTTTGTGGAACGGTATTGGTCGAAAAGGTTATTGTATCTACTGAAGAATTAAAATCACAGTATAGATTGGCTGATACCGTTCTACGAAACGGTGATTCATATTATATATGTCAGAAAATAGGTGATGTTGAATTTGAACATATATCGTAGATTCTAGATATTTATTATCAATAACTAGGAAAAAACTCATGTTTGAACAAAGTAAAAACTTTTCTAAGTTAGTAGGGATATCAGCTCTACTAATTGCATTCAGTGCAGCTTTCTTTTCCGTATTCGGATTATCAAAACTATTCGCAGGAGCAGAACTATCAGTAATCATAATGGCTAGTTCATTAGAGTTTGGTAAGTTGGTAGCTGCTTCGTTTTTATATCGATATTGGGATAAGATTAATTTATTACAAAAGTTTTATATGACATTTGCTACGATAGTTCTTATCATCATAACATCTGCTGGTATATTTGGGTTCTTATCAAATGCTTATCAAGGTGCTACAGTAGAGTTCGAAAAAGAATCTACCAATCTAATATTCAAAGAAGACAGACTAAAACAATTAGAGGAAGACAAACGATATCTAAAAGAGGAGTTAGACCAAGCTATAGCAGAACTACCAGACAACTACAGAACCGCTCGTAGAAAACTCAGAGAAGATTACCAACCACAGATATCAGAAATCAACAAACAGATGATTGATTTAAAAGGTGAGATTGGTGAACTGAAAACTGCATTGGTAGAAACTGGTGTGGATGTAGGACCTGTAATTTACTTAGCTAGAACTTTTCAAACGGACATAGATACTGTGGTTAAGTTTTTTATATTTGTTCTTATCTTTGTATTTGACCCGATGGCAGTCATGTTTGTTATAAGTTATAATGTGGCATTAGAAAATAGAGATGAAGAAGAAGCTGAAAAACTATATGTTAACGAAAAGAAAAAAAGATGGTGGGAAGTCTATGGTGAAAAGAAAAAAGAAGATACACCAATGTATACTGAAGAAGATGAACAACGAATGGATATCATAGGACAAAACGGAAACGATGGAATACATTATGAAGAAGAACCAAAAGAAGAACCAAAACCAAAAGACGATATTGGTAGAGGTGGGTTTAGAAGAAAGTAATGAAAAAAGAAGAAAAAGAACAATTAAAAAATTTTAAAGAACTAAAAGTAAGACCTGGTACACCAGACGATTTGAAATTAGCAATACAGACTTTTATACAACAGGCTGTAATAGTTGGTGAGTATGAATTAGATACTATGCCTACAGAGTATACAGAAAACCTACTACGAACAATGTCAAAGTATCCTGAATACAATTTATTGACATTAGAATTAATCAATATAGTAAATCAAAATAAATAAAAAAAAGCTTGACACATATGCATTTTTTTCCTTATCTTAAGGGGTAAAATAAAGGAGAAAAAAATGGTTTTTAATTTAAATAGTGTAAATAGTTTCATTGATGCTAATGATGGTATGGTATTTGATAAGTTATCTAACGGAGAGTTTGATATCATCAATGCTGTTCACGTAAGTAAGATGGGTAAGAGCTGGTGGAATAAACTCAGCTCCATCGATAAAGATTTCATTGATTTAATCTTTGGTAGAAAGGTGGTTAAGTAATGAAAGTAAAAAGTTTTTTTGAGGATGGTTTTTCGTGGAGTAAGATAGTTGAGGAAAAGTGTTGTTCCATATGTGAATCATCTGAGGATGGTTGTGGAGCTAATGATTTATCTGAAGCTGAGTATTGGGAAATGAAAGCTGAGGTTCACTTTGGATTGTAAAAAATGTGACAACATCATATCTGATGAACGTATACATTTAGGTTATGACACATGTTTAAAATGTTCAGATACTGAGAAGTATGCTTCTCATACTGTGTATCCACATAAGACTGGTGGTTACATTCAACCAATGTCATCTGAACAAGCTGACAATATGAAAAGACTTGACCGCCGTAGTGTTGGTGGTGAACGTAAGGCTAAAGGTATAGTAGCTGACAAGTCATGGGATAGGTGGTTGAAGAACTACTACAATCCCAAACCAAAGAAAAAAAAGTATGTACCACCACCTGCAAAAGATTTTAATTTTTTAGATTACAATGTTGCATTGGATAAGGTCATGGGAGAGTTTGATTCCTATGGTTACAATTCAGCTTGTCAACTAACACAATCACTTTATTCTCAAGACCAAATTAGTTTGATGGTAAAGTCCAAGTTAATAAATGAACTTACCGAATGGCAAGCTATGTCGGTAGACCAAAGAAAGTTTCACAAAAAACTTGCAAATAATGCTTGACTCATATGCATTTTTTACCGTACCTTTAGGTGTTGATTTGGGTGGTTAGATTTTGTTTTTTCTCATTAGTAGTGGTTATATCAGTATCGATTTTATACTGACACGATTAAAAGAATCCCACGTTTCTTACACCGGTGGTGGTTTTCCTTCTTATTTTCCACCACCAAAAATTTAAAAGTTGAGCTGAGGAGCCAAAAACCGACTCGATAAATACGACAAAGATGATGAGTGTAACATACGGTTTAAAACCCGATGGACAGACAACTTTGGTGGGAAATACGGCAACATCAATAAGACCATTTTCCCACCTCTAGATTTTTTTTAAAAAAAGCCTTGACTTGTATTGGTTTTTATTTGTATCTTTAGGTGTAATAAAAAAGGAAAAAAATATGAATAAAGAAAATAAAATAAAATATGTAGAAGCCCTCGGTAATCTTATGGGTGGTATTAAAGAAAACTACAAAAATTGGGGTAGTGATGTTGATTCATTATCTGATTCACAAAAGAAAATAAGACTTCAAATGATTGATGAGTTCAATAGAAATTTGGATATAAGGAGTGGTAGGAAGTTTGATAAGATTGTATCCAATGGTTCCGTTTGGGGTTTCGTTGCTAAAACAGATGGTGTACTAAAAGGTGTTCCTTACTTTGTTGGTGATGTTTTCAAAGCTGCTGGTTGGAGAGCTCCAGCTAAACATGTTAGAGGTTCTATATTCTCTTCAGAAACAAATTGGTATAGTTGGACAGGTCCTAGGTATTTATAATGGATAAATGGGTAGAAAGAAATAAAGAACGATATGGTGTTCAGATAATCGAATTAAAAAAGATTATTGAAAAACAAGTTATTGACTCAGGTAGTTCTGATGAATTTGCATCTGATATGTATGTTGCTCTTATTAGTGGTCGAAAGATTACACCAAAGATGGAAGCCGCTATAGATAGAATAATTAAAGCATACTCACCAGATGAAATATTAAAACGAGAAGAGTGGGTTAATAAAGTGGTTCCTAAACTTTTGATGGTAGAAAATTTAATTGATGATACAAGTTGGACAGAAGACTATATAGTGAATACCAAAAGATTTATATCAAGTTTAGTAAAACAAGCAAAGTCTAGAAAGACTTTATCTAAAAAACAAATGGATTCAGCTGCTAGTATTTATGCAAGGATTAAAAAAAATATTAATAAAAATGCAAATAACGCTTGACTTGTATGCATTTTTCTCCGTATCTTATGGGGTAAGATAAAGGAAATATATGAGTAATTTAAGTAAAGATTTGATTTTAGACGGTTATTGGGTTAATAAAAAAAGTGGTACTATCCATTGGGTTTCTGAATCTAAAGCAATTAGTGGTGGTAAGAAGTTATGGAGTCAAACTACTAACCTTAGATATAATAGAGATTATTTCTTCTATGAAAAGAAGAGTATGGTTGACAATGGTTATGGTAGTATTGATAACTTCTTAAA
>Ga0181591_10004001_pt1 | contig 12880 bp, 10 predicted proteins | sample 071ome_33_FD_133757 | JGI IMG/M metagenome (GOLD analysis project Ga0181591, IMG submission 133757) | Coastal salt marsh microbial communities from the Groves Creek Marsh, Skidaway Island, Georgia - 071412AT metaG (megahit assembly) | ecosystem: Environmental > Aquatic > Marine > Intertidal...
CTTCATCCTCGGGGCGTTGCGCGATTCGGCCTATCTGTATTACCTCGCCTACATGGCTGCGGTGGGTGTTCATCAAGCCACCCTACAAGGACTGGGGTACCAGTACTTCTGGCCAGAGGGCTCACCGATTTCAAACAACTATGCCGTCGCGCTCAGCAGTGCCCTGATGCAAGGTACTGCCGTGTTGTTTGTGGTGAAATTTATTCGCCTGTACGAAAACTTTGGTCGTTTTGAGCGGGTCGTTGGCAGTGTGCTGCTGGTGTATTCCTGGCTGCTAGTGTTCGGTTCGCCGTTTATGGAGTACTCAAGCTTCCTGACGGTGGTCAACATCACGGGAGCCATCAGCGTCTTCTGCGGCTTGTACATTGGTATTCAGGGCTGGCGTAAACGTGTGCAGTATGCACGCTTGTTTGCTCTGGCCTGGTTTGTGTATCTGGTGTTTATTGGTTGGTATCTGCTGGAACTGGCGTCCATTATCCCAGCCAGCACCTACGGCGAGCATATTCTTGCCGTGGGGTCGGCACTGGAGCTGGCACTGCTATCCATCGCCTTTGCTGATCGTATCAACCACGAAAAAGAGCTGCGCCTGCGCACTCAGAGCCGCCTGATGGACGTTCAGGTTGCGATGAATGCAGAGCTGGAAGAGAAAGTTCGCCTGCGCACCCAGGAATTGGAAGAGGCGAATCGTCGCTTAGAAGTATTAAGCACCACCGACGGCCTTACCGGCCTGCTTAATCGTCGCCACTTCGATGAACTCTACGAAAAAGCCTACCTGCAGGCCTGTCGACGCAACGAGCCATTGGCCGTGCTGATGATTGATATTGATCATTTCAAGCAGCTGAACGACGAGCATGGTCATCGATTTGGTGACATATGCCTGATTGAAGCCGGCAAACTGATTACCCAGACCATCGATGACAACAACGCCATCTGTGCCCGCTATGGTGGCGAAGAATTCGTGATCATCCTGCCGGGGTACTGTTCTGAGCTGGCCCACGACAAAGCCGAGGCACTTCGACGCGCCTTCGAAGGCCACGTCGTTCGCGATGAAGCCTCTGAAAAAGTAATGACAGTCAGCATCGGCTTAACCGTCGAACAGCCCGTCGATCGTGAGGCCTGGGAGAAGTTACTGCAGGCCGCCGACAGTCTGCTGTACACCGCCAAACGCAACGGCCGGAATCAGGTCGCATTTTTACATAAGAACGCTGGCTGATGCGTTGACTATCCCCCCTTCTGAACTAGGTTTAATACAGGTAACAACCGGAAGGATCAGGGTACAGGATGGCAGTACAACGACACCCGTCAGACAGCGAAGAACGGCGCGCTTTGACGGTGCATTTTAGTCAGGCTCTGATGTCCGTCGCCGTGCTCTGCCTTGCGCTGTTCGCGCACACCGTTCTGGCCATTGAAACCGTCCATTACGCTGGTGACAAAATCAGCCTGCTGCCAACTTTAGAGTTCGTGCAGGAACGGGACGGCGAAACCCTCGATAACATTCTCGTACGCCCGGAATCCGACTGGCACCACAGAGACAGCATCAACAACAACCTTGGGCAGACGGATCGTGCGCTCTGGGCTCGACTGCGACTCAGCGGGTTACGAGATGCTCAGGATGATCCCTTACTACGCATCAACTATCCCCATCATGACTTCATTGATGTTTATTTATTTGAGCGCGGGCGATTAGTCTCTCACTTTGAAGGGGGCGATTTGCGCCCGTTCGACGTCCGCCCGATTAAGCAGCGGACCTTCTGGTTTCCTCTGGCTGACCTGACGAGTGAAGAGCAGGAAATCTACATTCGGGTAGAAACTCAGGGGCCTCTGCTGATTCCGGTCGACCTGCTCAGTTATCAGGCCGCCGCCGAAGAAGAGAAGCTCTTATACCTCTGGGCGGGTGCGTTTCTCGGCATCATCCTGATCATGGCTATCTACAACCTGTTCCTGTTTTTTACCCTGCGTGAATCCTCATACGTTCTGTATGTCATCTACCTGCTGACGGCGGGCATCATGCAGGCGACTCTGTTTGGTTTTGGTACTCAGTATCTGTGGGGAGAGCATCCCGGCGTCAACAATCAGGTCATCGCGTTTCTCGCACCATTTGTGCAACTGACGGCAATGGCCTTTGTACTGAAGTTTGTGAACCTGCATACCTTTGGCTCCCTGCTGGATCGCAGCGTGGCCTACCTGATGGTGTTTGCACTGATCGTCATGAGTATCGCCAGCTTTACGGTGCCTTATAGCCTGATCGTGAAAATGGGGCATTCCATTGCGTTGTTTGGTGTGGTCTGTGCCCTCTACATCGGCATTAAAGGCTGGATCATGGGCATGAAGTCGGCCCGCTTGTTCACCATTGCCTGGTTCGCTCACCTGGTATTTATCGCCTGGTATCTGCTCGATATGACCGGCAAAGTGCCGTCGACTGAAATTGGCAATCAGGCCTTCGCCATCGGTTTTATCGCCGAGCTGTCGCTGCTCGCCATCGCGTTTGCCGACAAAATGAATCAGGAAAAAGAACTCCGTATTCATTCGCAGACCAAGCTGCTCGACATGCAAGTGGCCATGAATCAGGAGTTGGACAACAAAGTAAAAGAACGGACAGCGGCCCTGGAAAAAGCCAATCGCCGCCTGGAAGAACTGAGTGTCACAGATGGTCTGACCAAGCTGTTCAATCGCCGCTACTTTGATCAGGTATTTCGCGAGAATTACCTCCAGTCCTACAAAGATCAGCATCCGATCAGTGTGATGATGGTCGACATCGACTTTTTCAAGAAACTCAACGACAACTATGGCCATGCCTTTGGAGACCTGTGTCTGGTGCGTGCGTCGCAGCTGATACGTAAAGTCGTCAACATGCAGGGCGCCTTTGCCGCTCGCTATGGCGGTGAGGAGTTTGTCGTGGTGCTGCCAAAGACCACGGAAGACCGTGCCCTTCGCATCGCCGACGTGCTGCGCCAGGCCTTTGAACAGACTACTGTCTCTCAAGGAACACAGAGTTCCGGAATGACCGTGAGCATCGGTGTCGCCAGCGAGATTCCGACCACCACAGGTGAGGAAGAAAAGCTGCTGAGCCGGGCCGACGACTGTTTGTACCACTCTAAAGAATCCGGCCGGAACCGGGTGACAGGCGCCAGCTCTCTCAACAAATAAACTTATTGATAATGATTTGCATCTACTTTAGCATTGCGCTCCTTAATGATATGGGGGTGTTATGCCATGAGTGTGCTTTCCAACGTAGTAACCCTGACTGAGCAGATTGGCGGCCCTGTGGTCGCGCTGCTGCTGGCGCTGTCGTGCATCGCGCTGGCACTGATATTTGCCCGCTTACTCTTTTCTCTGCGACTGGCGGTCGCCCGTCGTCCGACCCCGGCTCAGTGTCTGAACAGCATCGAGCAACAAGGCACCCTGCCCGCTCAGGCGGTCGCGAACCAAAATGCCTTCCGTCTGGACCCACGTCTGGCCAATATCCGTGACACTTGGGAAGCCTGCCAGGATCTGACCGGCGAGGATGCCCGCAGTGAAGCACTGCGCCGCCTGCGTAATCGCATTCAACACACCGCCAGTGGCCTGCGTCCGCTAGAAGTCATTGCCACGGTCAGCCCTTTGCTGGGCCTGTTTGGTACGGTGCTCGGCATGATCGAAGCCTTCCGCGCCATGGAAGCCGCGGGCGCTCAGGTAGACCCGTCGGTGTTATCCGGTGGTATCTGGGAGGCCCTGTTAACTACGGCTGTCGGCTTAGGTGTCGCTATCCCTGTCTCTCTGATTCACAGCTTACTGGAACGCCGTCATGAGATGCTGGCGACTCATATGCTCAGTGATACGGAATGGCTACTCACCCATGAACCCGCCGACGCACCAGCCAGCCCGACTCTGAAGGCAGTGGGCGCTTAATGGATACCGTGCTGCCAGCACGTCGACGACGTGGCATCAGCCTGACGGCACTGATTGATGTCGTGTTTATTCTGCTGATGTTTTTCATGCTGACGTCGACCTTTTCAGATTGGCAAATGGAGCCGCTGACTTCGGCAGTGGCAGGTCACCAAAGCGGCGCAGAGCCCCCTGCCGTGTTGCTGGTCTATCCCGACGGTGAACTGCGCATTCTGACCGACTCATTATCAGAACCACTGGCGTCTGTTGCCGCCGCCGATGAGCGAGTCGCCGACCAGTCACTGGTCGTCAGTGGCGAAACCAACACGCCGGTGCAAACCTTGTTGTCCGTCATGGGCGAATTACATGCACGTCAGCGCGATTATATTTTGGGTCAGCCGTTTGATCAGGGGGCGCCATGATTGAGCCTCGCACGCGCTCATTAAGTAGCGACGACAATATGATTCCGCTAATTAATATTGTGTTTTTATTGCTGATTTTTTTCATGGTCGCCGGGCACATTCAAAAACGCCCCGATGCAGAAATTTCGCTGCCGACACTGAAGGTAAATAGCGAAGAAGCGCACATTCAGAATTTGCTGGAACTCTATGTCGATGGCCGCATGACATTAAATCAATCGGTCGTGTCGAAAGACGATTTATCAGCTCGCCTCGATACTATTTCCGGCGAACTCACATTGGTTGTCGACCGTCGCTTAACTGCCGGTGACCTCGAGCAGGTGTTAAAGCCATTACGCGCGCAAACCCAGTTAAGTGTTTCCCTGTTACTTGAGGGCGCGCCATGAATCTGGCTTATCGCAGCGCGGGTGGCGCTCTGGCGATCGCATTGTACGTCGGTGCTTTTTTTATTCTGAGCGCGCCAGAGGTGATTTCTGCGGGGGATGCGGTTGCCGATGGCGATGCTGGGAATACCGCCGGTTTAGGGCGCCTGGGGGCCTACGCAGAAACGTCAGAGCGTTTGCAACAGGCCATTGCACCACCGCCACCACCCGCACCACCGGTAGAAGTACCAAAGGTAAAACCACCTGAACCTGTGGCCGATGACGTTCCTAAATATCAGGCACCTGAGCCGGAAAAAACGCCCGAAAAAGAACCAGAAAAAACACCTGAAGAGGTGACGCCTGATCCGGTCGACGAGACCCCGGAAACCGTCACCCCGACAGAGCAAAAGCAGGATGCATCGACGGCGATGCAGAAAGCGACAGGTCACTCCGAACAACAAAGCAGCGGCGGACAGCGCGGTAACGCAAAAAGCTATATCCGCGATTTATATAAGTGGCTGGCCCGACACCGGACCTACCCACCCGCCGCCAAGAAAAGTAAGCAACAGGGCACTGTCATGCTTGCATTTACCGTGAACCGCAATGGGGATGTGTTAAGGAGCAGCGTACAAAAAAGCTCCGGCTACCCACTGCTTGATGAGGCTGCCTTACGAATGCTGGAAAAAGCAACGCCTGTACCGGCTGTTCCCGAGGATTTTTATCCCTCCCGAACTGAATTACCGCTGGTCATGCCGATCGAATTCAGCCTGATTACTAACTCTTCTTTTGGGGAATAACATGAACACAAAACGCAACGGCAATGCGCCTTTAAGCTTGCGCAAACATCGTCTGGCACCGGGTGCCACTGCTCTGACTCTGGGTCTGCCTTCACTGCTGCTGGGTGCTGCACCTCTGCACGCGGAAGAGGCCATCGTTCTGGACACGATGCAGGTGGAGGAGCGTACGCTCGATACTAACCCATACGCGGAACCGGGCGCTCCTTATAAGGCGAAAACGTCGGGCGATAGCCGTCATGTCAAAGATCTTGCTGAGACGCCACAAACCATCACCGTACTGACTCAGACCCAGATTAAAGAATCTGGCCGTTCAGACCTGAAGGAAATTCTGGACGCTCAGCCAGGTATTTCTTTGGGTACTGGTGAGAACGGTAACGCCTTTGGTGACCGTTACGTGATTCGTGGTCATGAAGCACGCTCTGATGTGTTTGTCGATGGTCTGCGTGATCCGGGCATGACTACCCGTGAAAGCTTTGCCGTTGAACAGATTGAAATCACCAAAGGTCCAAGCTCAACCTTTGCTGGTCGTGGCTCTACCGGTGGTGCAATCAACTCGGTAACCAAGCAAGCCAGCACCGAATACGACTTCAATAAAATCGAAGCCGGCGTCGGTACAGATGACTACCGTCGTGTCTCCCTCGACTCCAACGTTGGTATCAGCGATACCGTTGCAGTGCGTGCCAACCTGCTGCACGGTTACGAGGGCGTTCCTGCCCGCGAAAATAACGACCGCGAGCGTAACGGTATCGCCCTGTCGACCACGTGGGATGCCAGCGAAGATTTCTCTCTGACCGCCGATTACTACCACCTGGATGCGTTTGACCGCACCGATCTCGGTAGTTTTATCAACCGCGATACTGGCAAGGTGTACAAAGACATTCCTTCTTACGTACAGGATCAGGACTTCATTAAATCCAGCGTTGACAGTGCCACGCTGCGCGCTAAGTTCCAGGTCAGCGACAACCTTCGCCTCGAGAACGCTCTGCGCTACGGCACGACCTCTAACGGTTATGTTGTGACAGGTGCTCGCGGTACCACCACCGATGCGTCTGATCCGAACGGTGAATACGATACGATTTCTCTGAGTACGCACCGTGGCTGGCAGGATGTCGATTATCTGGTCAACCAACTTAACCTCTACTTCGATACCGAACTGGCCGGCATGGCGCATCAGTTTGTTGTGGGTGCGGAATACTCTCAGAACAACGTATTGAACGGTAACTACGATGTGACTAACACCGGAACCACTAACTGTCGTACCGCAGGTCGTGGTGGTGTATCCGATAACTACTGTATCGTCGACGCTGACGGTAACGTGGTTGACGGTATCAGCAGCCTGATGGGACGTGACATCAGTCGCGGTAGCGATAAGTCCGACTACAGCATCGATACTGTCTCACTGTACCTGATGGACACCGTCGACCTGACGGACAGCTTCAGCATTTTTGCTGGCGTTCGCGCGGACATCTTCGACTACAGCAACCTGATCACCAGCGGTGAAACAGAAACACTGTACGAGTACGACGATACCCTGTGGAATGGTCACGTCGGTGCGGTTTACCAGATCACGGATGCTGGCAACGTATACGCAACCTACAGCACCTCTGCCAATATCAATGGTGGCGAATCTGACGTTGGTGGTAACTGTGGTTATGGCGGTCTGTGCTCAAGCTCAGAAAACGTTGATCAAGCCAAACCAGAAAACGTTGAGAACATCGAACTGGGTACCAAGTGGAACCTGATGGACGAAAAACTGCTGGCGACGGCGGCTCTGTTCCGCATTACCAAAGACAACGTAATGGAAGGCACCGACTACGATACTGACGGTACTTACAACACCGGTAAGAACCGCGTACAGGGTGTTGAATTCTCCCTGGTTGGTAACCTGACGGATCGTTTGAGCACTCAGTTTGGCTACGCGCTGATGAAATCAGAAATTCTGGAAACGGCAGCGACCAACCGTGATGGTTCGGCGGTAGAAGCCGGTGGTCGTCTGGCCAACTTTGCAGATCGCTCTGGCTTCCTGCAACTGCGTTACCAGCTGACCGACAAGTTTGCTGTGGGGTCAACCGCGAACCACTCAAGCGAAGTTTACGTCGGCCAGCCTGACAGCACCGCCAGCGAAGACGTTCGTGTACCGGCGTACACTGTGTTTGATGCGTTTGCGACCTACGCGGTCAACGACCAGCTGAATGCGCGCGTGAATGTCAGCAACCTGACTGACAAGGACTACTACCTGACGGCTTACCGCAGCGGTAGCTTCGCCTACATTGGCGATGCTCGCAGCGTACAACTGTCTGTCGCGTACGAGTTCTGATCGCGATTCCCGGGGCCTGCCCCGGGGTTTTCCGTGTACGAACCACTTGTTCTGGTTCGTACACCTCAGTCACAATGCATCACATCAACGTGTAACGAACGACACATACCCGGTAATTCAGGCCCACTGAATGACACATATTTTACAACCTGCACTCACGGCCATTCCGCCAGATCTGGTTTGCCTGACCGACTATGAGAAGGCAGCTCGTGACTTTATTCGCCACGACATTCTTGAATACATCAATGGCGGGGTCGCTGATGACAGCACCCGGGTAAACAACACACGCGCCTTTGATGACCTGACGCTTTACAATCGTATCCTCGCTGACTTCTCTCAGCCCAGCACACGTACCCAATTATTTAATACGCCGCTGGCGCATCCTATTATTCTTGCCCCCGTTGCCCATCAACAGTTGGTGCATCCGGATGGCGAATGCGCGACCGCCGCAGCCGCGGCAGCGATGAATACACCCATGATCGTCAGCTCACTGAGCAACCAACCGCTGCAAGACATTGCCGCTCAGGGAGCCCATTGGTGGTTTCAGCTGTACTGGCAGCCGTCACTGGAAGCCAATCAAGCATTACTGAAACGTGCCATTGACGCAGGGTGCGAAGCCATTGTCGTTACCCTCGACGCCCCAGTCAGCGGACTGCGTAATCGTGCGCAACGCGCTGGTTTTCAGTTGCCGGATCATGTTCAGGAAATCAACCTAAGCGGCTTACCTGCCGCTCCGGTACGCACGCTTAATCCGGGCGACAGCCGTGTACTGCACGGTTTTATGCAAGACGCCCCCTCGCGCGATAATCTTGCCCAATTGCGCCAGTGGACGGATCTCCCCCTATTAGCCAAAGGACTGTCACACCCAGAAGATGCCCGCGCTCTACAAGCGCTCGGGTTTGATGGACTGATTGTGTCAACGCACGGTGGACGCACTCTGGATGGACTCCCGGCCGCCATCCACAACCTGCCTCGAATACGGGCCGCCTGCCCTGACCTGCCGATACTAATGGACAGTGGCATTCGTCGTGGGACAGATGTACTCAAGGCGCTGGCGCTTGGGGCCGATGCCGTCTGCATCGGTCGCCCACAAATGTGGGGGCTGGCGGTTGCAGGGGCCCTCGGCGTCGCCCACTGCCTGAAAATTCTGCAAGAAGAATTGGAAGTTGCGATGGCACTGACTGGCTGCGCGACCCTCGAGCACATTACTGACGCGGTGCTGGCACCGGTCACGATTCGTTAACCTCACGAGTACCCAGCACTATGTTATTACCCATCGAGCAATTACTCAGCCGCAGCGCTGTCGACGAGTTACGTCAGCATTTAAATCAGGGAACCTGGCTGGATGGGAAGCACACGGCGGGCGGCCTTGCACGTGAAGTGAAAAGTAATCTGCAACTCGACCACCAATCTGAGTTGTCGACGCAGCTCGCCAGCGCGGTGATGTCGGCGATTTCGCAACACCCTCTCTTTATTTCCGCAGCACTGCCTGAAAAGTGGTTTCCACCACGGTTTAATTGTTATCAAGGCGGCGGCAGCTATGGCTTGCACATTGACAGCAGCATCATGAAACGCGATGACGGAGACACGGTACGAACCGATGTGTCCGGTACGTTATTTTTGTCCGATGCAGATGAGTACGAAGGCGGAGAACTGGCCATTGAGACGCCATTCGGTGCTCAAGAAGTGAAGCTGAATGCGGGGGATTTGATTCTGTACCCGTCCACCAGCCTGCATGAGGTGCGCCCAGTGACCCAAGGGCAGCGACTGGCCGCTTTTTTCTGGGTACAAAGCTTAGTGCCAGACAGTACTCAGCGGGAGCAATTGTTTGAACTGGATCAGTGTATTCAGGTACTCACGGAAGAAAGAGGCGCCAGTGATAATGAAGTCAGACGACTGAGCGGCTTGTATCACAACCTGATGCGTCAGTGGGCAAAACCCTAGTCGCTACTGGGAGTTGCGATTCAAACTACTCCTCGCTAATCCAAGCATGGTTTCGACCGTTCACATCAAGCATGACGTCGACCGTTCATGCTCAAAAAAATGATGGTTAAAAGTATTTTCTTAGTTTGATTTTTTAAACTGACTTGGCGCAACGCCATACCATTTTTTAAACGCACGAGAAAATGCGCTAACGTCGGAAAAACCTAGCAGAAAAGCTAACTGAGTGACGGTCGTTCCGGGAACGGATAAATGACGTTCGACTAAGGTTCGTCGGGTTTTTTCGAGTAATTTCTTCCAGGTTAATTCTTCCTCCTGAAGTCGGCGTTGCAAACTGCGCGCACTTAAATGAAAACGCTCGGCGGCGTCATTTAGCGACGGTTCTCCCTCTGGCAGTTGCGCTTCTAACCATAGCGATAATTGAATTACCAGAGATCCCTTTTCCTGCTCTGCCAGTCGTTCATTCAGGGTGGCTTCCAGCATGGCGACCATTTGCCGGTCACTGGAGTGCAACTCCGCTTCGGCCTGTGCTCGCTCAAACACCAGTCCATAATGCTCAGCGACGTCGGGTTCAACACGAAAGTAACGTGCCATACGAGCGCGATACTCAGGGGCATCACAGGCCACTCGACAAGCGCGTGGATTCAACGATGGATCGATACGAATGCGCAGCAACCGCATCAGGCTGGCCATGACGTACTGCATGCCCTGAGGATGTGGTCGGTGCCCGGCTCGGGCATGAAATTCCACAGCCACCGTATCTTCGGCAATGACCACCTCGGCCTGCACGGCGTCACTGATCAGGCGTTGATACCGCGCCATGCGCTGCAACACGCCGAGCATGCTTCCACCCGCCGACAAGGCTAATCCCAGCCCACCAAAGGCGGAGTACTCACTGGCTCGTGCCATATTTATACCCAGCGAGGCATCCTGCAGACGCGCTTCGGCGGCCGTCAGTAAGGCAGACGTCGTATCGACACCGATCCACACCTCGGGGTTAAAGGTATCGGCGACGGCCACCCCGTGCTCGGCAAATAAAGCATCGGGATCATCCCCGTGCTGACGCAACAGGTTGGCCAATGGGCGTAAAAACATGGCCACGGCCTTGGGCTGGGATTCGTTCTGCGAGGAATCAGTCATGTCGCTTATGGTCAATCGGTTGGCGGGTGAGGTAAAGCATCTTGGCCGTGGCTTCCGTAAAGTGACGGTATCCGGCGGTGTGACGTTCGCACTGCCGTGTACTGGAGTATGAGTATGAACGATCCAATCAATAAAAACAGCGAGCAGTACCAGGCACTGCGCGCAAAAGACCGTGAAATTCAGAAAGACCTGATGGCCGTCAGTGACCGTGTGCGCGCACGCTTCCCGGCCTTAATCGAGCATCAGGACGCCATGGGCATGGGCATTTTCCTGCTCAGCATTGGCGGCATGGTGCTGAATGCCGTTCTGTGGGCCAACGACATCATGCCTGCCTGGCTGGTGATTGTGCTGAGCGCCTTCTGGACCTCGTTGCTGCATGAGCTGGAGCACGACCTGATTCATTACATGTATTTCCGCAAGCAGCCGCTGTGGCATCACATCATGATGGCGGGCGTGTATCTGGCCCGACCGCTGACGCAAAACCCCTGGGTGCGCCGTTATCTGCACCTGCATCACCACAAAGTATCAGGCACTGAGACCGACCTTGAAGAGCGCGGTATCACCAATGGTGAGAAATGGGACTGGAAGCGTTTTCTGATGGTCGGCGACAACATGCTGGCTTTTTATCTGCGCGCCGGTAAGTACTTTGTTGTTCCTAAGAAGCTACTGAAGCAAGGCAAAATCGACCGCAAAGACGTTCGTAACCTGCGCATCATTGGTGCCGTCAGCTTTAACCCCATCGGTTACATCGCCTACACCCTGTGGCACGGCTTTGTACTGTTCCATGTGGCAAACGGCATCGCTTGGTTGCTGGGCACCAGCATTGCGTGGCCAGAATGGCTGCTGGCGCAGGAAGCTTGGGTAACAGCTGTGGTGGTGACCTTGTTAGCTCCGAACGTTCTGCGCACCTTCTGCCTGCACTTTATTTCATCGAACATGCATTACTACGGTGACAACACGCCGGGCATTATTCATGAGCAGTGCCAGGTAATGAACAAGTGGTATTTGCTGCCGCTGCATGCCTTTTGCTTTAACTTTGGCAGTACTCACGCCATCCACCATTTTGTGGTACGTGACCCCTTCTATATCCGCCATCTGGCTGAAAAAGAATCGCACGAGGTACTGCGTCGTCATGGCATTCGCTTTAACGACATGGGAACGTTTAAACGCGCGAACCGCATGCATGAGCGGGCGGCGTAAGCACGCCCGACCAATACCTTAAAAGATCCGGTCAGGCACCGTGTAAGAGTCGGTTAGTCGCAGTAAGTACTTCCAGATAGGCTCGGCTGCGTGTCTGACCGCCAAGGATGGCGCACTTGAGCCTACAGGGAGGTATTCACGGCGTCCGCACGACTGAGCCGATAACTTTAACTGGGACTGAGAACTCGATCCTGGCCAGGATCAGATCCCCGCCTTCCAACCATTCGTCACCGGGTAGCGACGGTCACGCCCAAAACCACGACGCGTTACACGCACACCAATCGGAGCCTGACGGCGCTTGTATTCATTCACATCGACCAAACGAATCACGCGCATCACGTCCTCGCGCTCATGGCCCGCGGCGATGATCTGCTCGGCACTTTCATCCTGCTCAATGTAGCGCTCAAGAATGTCGTCCAGTACTGGATACGCTGGCAGGCTGTCTTCATCGATCTGGTCTGGCGCCAGCTCGGCAGACGGTGGACGATCAATCACGCGCTGAGGTATCACGGGGGAAATCGTATTGCGGTATTCCGCCAAGGCAAACACCTTGGTTTTGTAGACGTCTTTCAAGGCGCCATAGCCACCCGCCATGTCACCGTACAGCGTGGCGTACCCGACTGCCATTTCGCTCTTGTTACCAGTGGTCAAAACCATATAGCCAGTTTTATTGGACATGGCCATCAGCAGCACTCCACGACAACGAGACTGCAGGTTCTCTTCCGTGGTATCCACAGGCAGACCCGCAAAATCCGGAGCCAGCGCCGACATGAATTCGTTGTACATGGGTTCAATCGAGATTGACTGGTAATCCACGCCCATCGCCTCGGCCTGTAGCCC